>Ga0307488_10005979_pt1 | contig 10041 bp, 9 predicted proteins | sample SB02metaG_FD_202248 | JGI IMG/M metagenome (GOLD analysis project Ga0307488, IMG submission 202248) | Sea-ice brine microbial communities from Beaufort Sea near Barrow, Alaska, United States - SB 0.2 | ecosystem: Environmental > Aquatic > Marine > Coastal | place: USA: Alaska | collected 2017-05-06
GAATCGTAGTGAAACAAGAATTAGAAAAAGAATTAGAAAGAATAATAAGTGAAGAAGGAATAAAAAATGATCATATTATAATAGATCCAAAAATGAAACAATTACAAATCATGTATTTACCAATGTCGAAATTTGAAGATAATATAGAAAAGATAGATGATGAGGATGATGATATAAAAGAATTATATAAAAGATATCAACTTGAATTATATAATTTAAGAATAAGAAAAAAATAAGAAGTATATACTAGATAAATTATTTATACATATTTAATAAAGAATTTATAATTCTTTATTAAAATGTTGAGAATCATCCAATTAACTGAGAAAACTTAGTTTTTTATCTTTAGTAATTAGTTTTACTAATAATAAATCACAATCACTTATATTAGGATATGAAGATTTTTTAATATCAATCATTTTTTTTTTATTATTTAAAATTTTAGTATTTTTAGAAACAACAGAAGGGAAATTAAAAAAAGTTTTATATTTACCTTTCAAAGTATTAACAGGAATAATATTATTCATATAATTCACATATGGATATAAAGAAAAATCCTTATTTAATTGTAATTTATGATCTATAATATCACCATCACATAATTCATTAGAAACTTTACATAATTTATCTATTCTATCATTAGGTTTAAATTTCATATTGATTAATTTAATATAATTATCATGAATATTATTAGAAACTATAAAAGGTTCATTATAATAAAGAGATTCTTTTAATATTAATTGATCATTATTATTTATATCAAAATATGAGAAGGTTTGTTTTAAAATATCATAAGTATCATTAATAAAAACATCTTGGTTGCTATTTTTAATACGATTTCTATTTTTTTCATTATTACGAATAGTTTTTTTATTATTTATAAAGAAAGTATCAATATTAAGAAAAATTTTAGTAATATTACTTTCAGAATTTAAAATAAGATTATCAAATATTTCTGTTTTAGTTTCAATGGAATATTTAATTTTTTCATTAATGAAAATATTTTCGATATATGAATGAAGTTTATTATTATTAAATTTTCTGAATTGATATATCTTTAAATCTTTAATTTTTGCAAATTGAGTTAATTTAGTATCACTGATTAAAATAATTATATTTTTCGAATCTTTATTTAAAATATCACATAAAATTTTAATACATGAAATAATTTTTTTCTTTTGATTAACTTTTAAATTGATAGTATTAATTTCATCAATTAATATTATTTTTTTAATAAAAAGACTATTGTTAAATAAATCAATATGATCTTCAATATCTAAAACATTAATTTTTTTAAGAATATGTTTATATTTTTTAGAAATGATTTCGACAAATGATGTTTTACCTAAACTACTTTTACCATGTAATAAAAATTTTCCTTTAAATTTATTTTTAATAATATCACTTTCCAATTCTTTATATTTATTTTCATTACCGATTATTTGATTTAATTTAGTAGGATTATATTTATTTAATAATGACATAGTTATCTATAATATAATAATAAATTTTAAAATCTATATTTATAAATTTATTATAGATTGTAAAAACATATAAATAATAATTAAACATATTTAGTTTCAATACATTTATTAATGTAATTTAAGTTTATTTTAAAATTTTCAATTAATATTTTTTTTATTTTTTTCAAATTATCAGGTCTTAAATTTTCCATTTCATTATAATTATAATTATTAAATTTAATTAATTTCATATATAGATTTATATCATTATAAGAATATTGACGTCTATCAATTATAATATTATATGATTCAATCAAATCATTATGAAAATAAAAATTATTATGTTTAATAACATCCATATATTTATAACTAATATACATAAAGTCAGTTATTCCAAAAACATCTATTTTATGATTTTTTTCAATATTTTCAATTTTTAAAATACAATTATTACAAAAAATATAATTGATTTTTTCATATTCAATATCTAAATAAGTCATTTTATTAATAATATTTAATTCACTTAAATCTACGAAATTTAAATTTAAAAATTTCATAATACTATTATCAAATTCCTTTAATTTATATATGATTTTATTTCTATTAGAACAAGAATTAAAAGTACATTTACATTGATCACAATTGATATTTAATACTTGATCATTATTTATAAAATTATAAATATTATGATATTGTGAATAACTTTCAATTATAACAAAAATATCTTTATTAATATACATTTATATATTTATATATTATATAAATATTACTGTATATTTTTAATTAAAATTTATAATTAATATAACTAATAATTCTTTATAATGACTAAAAATAAATCTACAAAATATATTACTAATTTATATCAAATTCCTGAAGAAGAAAAAATTGGAAATTTTTTTTTAAAATCATCTTTAAATTTAAAAAGTGGATTTGGTGATATATATGTTGTACTAGATAAAAATGAAGATGAATTAATATTAAAAATCCAAAAAAAAAAAATTAAAAAAAATCATTTAATGAATGAATATAAAATATATGAACATTTAAAACATTCCAAATATGTATCAAATTATTTTAACTATTTTGAAACAGGATTATTTAAATGTTTGGTAATAAACAAATATGATATTGATCTGAAAGATTTATATCATTTAGATATTAAAAAATATGATGTTTTTTATAAAAAAAAAATACTTTTTCAAATTTTTAATATATTAGAAGATATTCATGATAAAATGATAGTACATCAAGATATTAAATTAACAAATTTTACATATAATTATTTAGAGAATAAAGTATATTTAATTGATTTTGGATCTTCATATATTCAAACGAATGAATATGAAAATAATGGTAAATTAGTAGGAACATTAATATATGCGTCTTTGAATGCTCATAGATCAATAAAATTAAATTATTATGATGATATTGAATCATTACTATATAGTTATATCGAAATCGAATTATATAAACAAAATAAAAAATTTTCATGGCGTGGATTATCTACTAAAAAACATAGTAATGTAGAAAGATGGAATCGCGTATATTTTAATAAAAAAGATTATCTAATAAATAACTATCTGTATGATAATTTACCATATTATCTTATAAAATTAATACACTATTATATACATTATAAAAAAAAAAGAGAAAAACAAAAAAGAAATAGATGTATGTTAAAAGTTGATTATACAAAATTTAAAAAAATAGTTATAAAATATTAAATCTTATTAATATTCATTGAGTAATATATAATTAAAACTAATTAAAAAAAATTAAAATTTATAAAATTTTAATATATAATGGATTTCCAATATATATTAAAAGAAAAATATATTAATGATATCATTAATATCAATCTCGATTTTCTAAATCATATTGATGAAAAAAAAAAAATACTCCATCAAATTATTTTTTCAAAATCTTTAAAATTAATTGATCCATATTATAAATTGAAAAAAAACATTGATGTTAATTATTATCATGAACATAGTATCTTATATAGATATTTGATAAAAGATGCATTGAAAGATTATAATATTACATATAAAAATATTATGGATATTGATTTCAATCAAATGAAAAAAAACATAGATGATAATATATTTAGAATTATAAATTTTCGTTTATGGGATAAACAATTTAATTATATGATTTTGAATTTTATTAATAAAAAAAGTGTATCTCATAGATTTACAAGAAGATGTTTTTTTAATATTCAATTTATTGAATTAGAAATTATTAGAAAAAGAAATGAAAATATAATGAAAATGCTATAAATATTTTAAATATATCTTTATTTCATATTGTTATAATTATATAAAAACAAAATTGATTTTTATATAATCTTTATAAGACCAAAATATTATATAATGGATAATGAAAATGAATTACCTTCGAAATCAAGTTTTATTTATGATGATGATATTATTTTAGAAGAAAATCAAGAAAATTTTGTTAATTATTTTATTAATTCTCCTGGAGTTAATTGGGATTTTTTTACACCAAATTTCTTCGATAATATAAATGATTCTATTAAAAATATGATTGTTTTTGAAAATAATGAATATACTATTACCATAACATTTAAGAAATATATGTTATTAAATATAAATGGATTTGTTCCAAAAATTAATATTTATTCAAAATCGTTATTTTTGAAATATGTGTCAATACATCCAACAATGTTTTATAATCCATATCTAAATAAGCATAATATATATCGAAGTGAAATCAATGCTATTATTTTTTCAATCATGAAAAAACTATTATTATTTGATGATGCAATTGATTCAATTGATATATATTTATTTGATAATTTATGGAATCAAATGAAAATCGAAGTTGTTGAGAATATATTTATACCATTAATTCATTTTCCATTAAAAATAAGAACACATATGACTGTATATAAGTTCTTCTCAAAATCAGAAAAAACATTCATATTATAGTATTTAAAAATAAAATTGATTTATAAGTTTTTATAAATCAATTAAATATCATTTTAAATAATAATAATTTAAAATAATAATAATAATTTAAAATTATGTTTTCGAAACCGATTGAAAATATTATATATTCATATATTAGACAAGTAAATTGTCTAAAAAATAAAAAAATAAATATAGAAATTAAACAAAACTTAGAATTATGTAATGAATGTAATGAACATAAATTAATATTAAATTATTGCGAATTATGTAATGATAATTATTGTATAAGTTGTACTTATAAAAATCAGTATTATATTAATAAAACAGAATATTTGAATAATAATATAATATATTGTTCTTGTTGTCAAGATGATATATGTTTTGATCATTTTAATGAAAATTAAATATTTTTTATATTAATTTTTTTTATATTATTATTATATAATGAATAAAAAAATGAATAAAAATAAAAAGGGTGGTGCTGTTTTAGGAATTGGTCGTGATGGATGTGTTATAGATCCTCCGATTTTATGTTCAACAAAATCAGATAAATCAAAATATACGAATCAAGTATCTAAGGTAATAGATATTACTACTGCAAGTAGTGTAAATATTGAAGATTTTGTAAGTGAATTTATAAGTGGTAGTATTTTTCGTAATTTTGATCCAAATGGAGAAAATTTTTTACCAGGATTAGAAATGTGTTATAAAAAACAACATGAATTAACTGATGAACAAAAAAAAGATATTGTAAAATGTAATTATAATGATGATCCTTATAAATCATTATATATTAATATTTTATTAAAGAAGGGTTTTTCATTCCAAAAGACAACTGCTAAATTAAATCAAGATGATTTTTTAAAATCTCTAGCATATATTTTACTTGGAGTAAAAGCATGTGTTGAAGATTTAGGTATTTTATTATTAGATATTAAAGCTGATAATTTATTATATTCAGAAGATAAAGATGGTAAATTCCCTGTATTTATTGATTTTTCTAATGATTTTGTAATAACTAATCAATCAAGAATGATGGTTTTTTTAAGCAATTTCAATCAATATTATGATACTTGGACATTAGAAATGTTGATGATTTTTATAAAAATCATGGAAGGTAGAAATGATTTTTCAGGAATTAGAAGATTAAAGAGGGATATATTAGATTATAGATCAATCGATTTAAATTCAGCAGATAATAAAAGTTATATGAAATATATAAATAAATTATTATTAGAAGATATTTTCTTATCAAAATCTACATCTGTTACACATTATAATAAAATAAAAACTTTTAATGAAAAACAAATGTGTTATGCAATTGGTAAAATATATACTGATGAATATAATAAAAAAGTTAGAAAAACACCATCGTTTAAAAATAAAAAAATCGAATATATATTAAAAAATTTAGAAACAGAAGATTATGGTAAAAGATTTATGGCAAACGATGCATTATTTCATATACAGACAGAGGTTAAATTATATAAAAGAACAGATTATTTGATAAAGAATAAATCAATCACACGACCAATTATAAGTGCATCAACAATGGCAGATTTAAATAATATCATGAATAATATGAATTTAAATACTCCATCATTACCAACTCAATTAATAAAAAGTCCAATGACACCTAAATCATCTAAAAAAAATAAGAAAGTTAAAACAATCAGTATAAGTTATAATTTGAAAAATATTACACCAATGAAATTAAAAAAAATGAAAAAACCAGAATTAGTAAGAATTATTAAAAAATATAAAAAAGATAATTGTACAAAAATAACTGGTTTGAGTAAAAATGAAATAATAAAACGTATATTATTATTTCAACCAAAATTAACTAAAAAAGATTTGAATATGCATACTCAATTAACATTAAAAAAAATATTATCTACTCATATTATTACAAAATGTAATGTTAAACAAGGAGATAAAAAACAGATTTTACATGATTTTATTTTAAGAAATATAGTTTAAATTTCTTCATGTATTTCATTTTTACGTTGATATCTTCTAATACGTTTCTCTCGTTTTTTTTTAATATCTTCATCTACTGTATTATATGTAATCATTTTAGTCATATACATACTATAAGCTTTATTTTCTTTATAAGATTTTCTAGCAACAGAAAAAGATTTAATTTGTTTATCTGCAATTAACATAGTATTACTTATAGAAATGAAAATTGTTAAATCATTTAAATAAAAACGAGATAATACAAAAATACTAACAATGATATTCGAAATAAAAATAAAAATGAGAAAAATATTAATATAATAGAATAGTTCATTAATTTCATTAATTGTATTATTAATTTTAGGAAATTCTTCCATTTCGTCTTCATAATTTTCTTTTGATAATTTTGGATCAACATCTAATAATCTAATAAACATTCTTTCTCTATAAATTTCAACTAAATAATATAGTAAGAAACATATACTTGTAAAAAAATTATAATATAAAGCAAATGAATTATATGGATCTAAGTTTTCAAAATTTTCAGAAAAAGAACATACTCTCTCACCATCATTACATTTTTGAGGAACTAAAACAACTAATAATGAAGAAGTTAGAATTTTATATAATTCAAAAATAAAAATGAAAAATAATTTACATTTTTGTAAATAATCTTGTTTACCCATAATTTTTATTATTAATAATAATATAAACAATTTTAAAAATAAAATTGATTGATTTAATATTTATAAGAATCCATTAAATACTTTATTCAAACTCTAAAACTTTTAAACTTTAAAACTTTTAAACTCTTTAACTCTTTAACTCTAAAACTTAAATAATAATATATATTTTAAATATATATTATAATCATCATGAATGTTAACTACGCATTAGTAGAATCAACAAATTCTAATATCACTTTTATTGATTTAAATAAATTCTTAAATTATATTATTTTCCAAAAGGAAAACAACTTTTTAGATAACAAAACAAAACAATATGTTAATGATATAACCGAAAAATATAATTTGGAACATTTTGTAAATTTAGATTTACCATCATTACAAGAACAAAAAAATCAAATTGTAAGTGATTTTAACAATAAATATAAAAATATGAATGAAAAAATTAATAAATTAAAAAATATCCAAACTATATTAAGTATTGATCTTGATTATTATAATAATCAACTTGTAGATATTACAAATATCTTAAATAATACTGATTTTAAAAATGATATATTTAATATCAATGATAAAATTATTAATCTAGAAGATTTAAATGAAGAAGAAATGAATAAATTATCATTTAATCAAGAATTATTAAAACAATACTCATATATTAAAAATAATATATTGAGTTCAGAAAATAAAATAATTGCAAATCAACAAGATGTAATTAAAAATAAACTTGTTGAACAAATGAAATTAATTGAAAATGAAACTAATATATATCTTACAGAAGCTAAATTAGATAAAAAAATTAATTATAATGAAATTATGGATTTATGGAATGATGAAACATTAAATAAATTAATGAAAAAAATCAATATGACACAATCAGAAGATTTAAATAATGTTAATTTGAAATATAAACTTGTTGAAAATTTAAAAAAATTAACAAATAAATCACATGCTGAGATTGAGTTAGTTATTAAAGATAAAAAATTTAAAGAAAAAATATTTGGAAATGTCAACATCGTAGATATTAATAATAAATTAAATCAATTAAATGAAGAACTAAAACAATATAATATAATTTATAAATTTTTAGATGAAATAAATAAAAACAATTATGTTTGTCCATTTTGTAATTACAAAAGTGATCTTCCAGTTGACACAATATTACATTTATCATTACATGATAACAAAGAAAATTTTAAAACTCAAGTTTTTAATTTATATATTGATACTAATAAAAATTTAAGATCAAAATTTAGCGAAGAAATTGTTACAGATATTAATAAAACATTTTATAAAATTAAAAAACAAATAATGGATAGTGATGAAATTAAAAATTATACATTAAAATCATCTATTCCAAAATTCGATAATATAATGAGTTCTCAAATTTTAAGTAAAATATTACCTCCTAAAATTAACATTTCTAAAAAAATTGAAGAATTCCGTAATACTCTTAATATACATTATAGATTATTTTTTACATCATATCCAGATCTAAAAAAAGATTTTATTGAAATCATTGATTCAAATATCGAAAAAATGTTTTCAAAATACGAATTAATGGATGAATTATTTGGTGAAGAAAAAATAAACTTTACATATGTAAACAAAATCATTGATTATCAGATTACAAAAAAAATATTAAATCAATATTTTAATGATGATGATATTTCAAATTTATATAATAGTAATATCCAGTTTTTCGATGATAATTTAAAAAATAATAAAACAATTGATACTTTATTTAAAACTTTAATACATTACAATACTTATGAACCAGTTGTAGAAATTAAAAAAATCATGAATAGTTTTATTAAAATTATTAGAAATACAAATGATTTAGAAAAAATGCTTTTCTCCAATGTTACTGGTACGCAATATAAACGTTTTAATAATGATAATAAAACAGTTATTGCTAAAACAGTTCCTATCGTAGAAGTAACTGAATATTTAGATTATCATACATTATTATTATTAATTCCAATTTTAAAAAATAGAAACTTTACATTACAAATTCAAAATTTAATCAACAGTGATGAATTTGTAATCAATGATGATGATGATAAATTATTCAAACCTTGGGAATGGGTATCTAAATCAGAATATAATAAAATGATCAGTTTATTATCAAATATTAAAAAACAAGACATTGATATCCAAACTATTGTAAATGATGAAAGTGATGATTTTAAAAAATTACAACAAACATTTTCAAATATTGATAATGAAAATATGATTCTAATCCAAAAAGAATTCCAATCAATTACTGAAATCTTCGAAAGTTTTTTATTAAAAAGTCGGGTAGCTCATGATATTAATACTATTGATAATAATAAAGATATCAATGGTAAATTCAAAGAATATGTTCTTGGATCATATCTAATGAGTACATTAAATTTATTAAATAAAATTGTAGTATCGAATATTGATAATACTACAAATACTAAAACAGAAATATTTAATGTATTTTCTGTATTAAGTATATATTTAAATAAAGAATCATCATATTTAGCTAAAAACAAGAATGTTTTCCAAAAAGAAAGAAGAGTAATTCAAAAAGTTAATGTTGAAAAAAATAATAAAGATGAAATCTTAAATGAATATTTCGATTCAGATGATGAAGAAAATGAAGTTCTTGAACAAAACTTCGAACAAGATAATCAAGAAGAAGATCGTGATATGTTTAATGAAGATGATGATGTAGAATATGATGAATATAATGAAGATGAAGATTTTATTAATGAAGAAGAACTATAAATATATTTTTAAAAAAAATTTTTAAAAAATAATTTATCATTGTGGACTTAAAATAATAATTTATTAAAATTTATTTATATAATATAATAAATTATTATTTATAAAATGTCTTTTTTACAAAAAATCTTTAATAGAGAATATAAAAAAATTAAAACATATACTTGTAAATTATGTAATTCTATTGATAGTTCTCATAAAAAATGTAATAGTTGTTCTAAAAGAATTTGTATAGATTGTTCACTT
>Ga0307488_10005980_pt1 | contig 10040 bp, 12 predicted proteins | sample SB02metaG_FD_202248 | JGI IMG/M metagenome (GOLD analysis project Ga0307488, IMG submission 202248) | Sea-ice brine microbial communities from Beaufort Sea near Barrow, Alaska, United States - SB 0.2 | ecosystem: Environmental > Aquatic > Marine > Coastal | place: USA: Alaska | collected...
ACTTTTTATAGAGAATAATTATGGCACAAGAAAATATTTTATTTATCGACCGTGACGGCACCTTAATTGAAGAACCTATCAGCGATAAGCAAGTTGATAGCTTAGAGAAATTAGTTTTTGAACCCAAAGTACTGCCAGTATTATTGGCGTTGCAAAATAAAGGTTTTAAACTGGTGATGGTGTCGAATCAAGATGGGTTAGGGACAAAAAGTTACCCTCAAGAAAACTTTGATTTACCCCATAACAAAATGATGGACATTTTTAGTTCTCAAGGTGTTATTTTTGAAGATGTTTTGCTTTGTCCTCATTTTGACAAAGACAACTGTAGTTGTCGCAAGCCTAAACTAGGCCTTGTCAGCGATTACTTGCAGCAAGGTAGGGTTAACTTTTCAAATTCGTTTGTAATTGGTGACCGCGAAACTGATATGCAACTTGCAGCTAATATGGGTATTGTTGGCATCAAATATGACCGTGAAAATTTAAACTGGGCTGATATTAGTGAGCAACTATTAACCAGTAAAAAAAGGACATCAACTGTTATCCGCACCACTAAAGAAACTGATATCAAGGTCACAGTAAACTTAGATAAAGTCGGTGGAAGTAACATTGATACTGGTCTTGGCTTTTTTGACCATATGCTAGATCAAATAGCAACCCACGGCGGTTTTAACCTCCAATGCAGTGTCTCTGGTGATTATCATATTGATGAACACCACAGTGTTGAAGATACTGCACTTGCATTAGGCCAAGCGTTAAAAAAGGCCCTTGGTGATAAACGAGGCATTGCCCGTTTTGGTTTTGTTTTACCGATGGATGAGTGTCGTGCGGAATGTGCTATCGATTTATCAGGTCGCCCATGGCTAGAATTTGATGCTGACTTTACTGACAACATCGTCGGAAAAATGTCGACACAAATGGTCAGTCACTTTTTCCGTTCTATTGCTGATTCAATGGCAATTACTTTGCACTTATCAACCACTGAAGGCAATTGCCATCATCAGGTAGAGAGTTTATTTAAGGTGTTTGGTCGCGCACTGGGTCAAGCTATTGCGGTAAAAGGTGATGTATTACCTAGCTCGAAAGGCACCTTGTAATGAAGAGAAATGATCATGAGCAAATTAATGTGATTGTTGACACCGGTTGCGCTAATTTATTTTCGGTCAAATTTGCCATAGAGCGCTTAGGCTTTAACGTTATTATTAGTGATGATATCAATGTTATTAAACAAGCTGATAAAGTTATTTTACCCGGCGTTGGTAGTGCAAAACATGCCATGGCAAATATTATTGAAAAAAGCTTAGTTGACACACTGCAAAACCTTAAACAACCGGTACTCGGTTTTTGTTTGGGTATGCAGTTAATGACAGAGTCTTCAACTGAAAGCTCAAGCGGTGATATTATTAAATGCCTAGGGTTAATCCCAACTAAAGTTACCCCATTAGAAGCGCAAGGTAATCGTTTACCCCATATGGGTTGGAACACACTAACAACATTAGCTAGCCACCCTGTCTTTAATGGCATAGCTCTTGGTGATTATTTCTATTTTGTTCATAGTTTTGCCGCACCTATCAGTGAATACACCCTAGCAAATTGTCAATATGGTAGTGAATTTTCAGCAGTCATTGCTAAAGACAACTTTATTGGTTGTCAATTTCACCCTGAGCGTTCGGGTAAATTAGGCAGTAAAATTATTAAGAATTTTTTGGAGTTAGAAAACTCATGATGATCCCAGCAATAGATTTAATTGATGGCAAAGTGGTTCGTTTATTTCAAGGCGATTATAACCAAAAGACCAATTATCAATATACGGTACAAGAACGTCAACAAGCCTACAGTGATGCCGGTGCAACAGTAATGCACTTTGTTGATTTAGACGGTGCAAAAGATAGTACTAAACGTCAATTATCAACCCTTAAAACCGTGATGAATCATCCCAGTATGGTTATTCAAGTAGGTGGTGGTATACGCTGTAAAGAAGATGTTAAGCAACTACTTGAACTTGGGGTCGACCGTGTTGTTATTGGTTCATTAGCCATCAAGCAGCCTGAACTAGTACTTGAGTGGCTTGGCACTTATGGTGGTGAAAAAATCGTTTTGGCTCTTGATATTAAAATTGATCAGCAAGGTAATAAAACGCTACCAACCCATGGTTGGATAGAAGATAGTGGCGTTAATTTAGAAGACTTACTTGATGCTTATATCAACGCAGGTATTAAGCATATATTATGCACCGACATCTCAAAGGACGGCACTTTAACTGGTAGCAATGTTGGCCTTTATTCAGAGCTTTGCGAAAAGTACCCAAGTATCGCTTGGCAAGCTTCTGGTGGTATTGGTAGCCTAGACGATATTAAAGCGCTTATTTCAACAGGTGTTAGTGGTGTTATTTTAGGTCGGTCATTACTTGAAGGTAAATTTACTTTAGAGCAAGCGATAGCCTGTTGGCCAAATTAACACTTCGCTTTAACAACAGCGCTTAAGTACACGAACAAAGGTATTGCAGCAGTCCATCAAGCAGTACCTCTAAATTTCAGTGAATTCATAAAAATATATTAGCTAGCAGTGGTTTTATAAATAATAACTAAAACCAAAGCCATTTATTTTCAAATAAATTAAACCTTATTATTTGTCACACGTATATAAATAAAATAGTGTTAATAGTTAACTTATATACGTATGACAAATATCATTGGTTTTAATGTCGCATGGTTCGGTTTAGTTTATTGGGGTAATGCTTTTGTTCCAATAGCTCTGCTAATGCTGGCTGTTCATATAGTATTTTTTATGACCAGTTACAGAGAATTTTTTTTTATAGTCATTGTTACTGTAATTGGTATTTATGTTGATTCTTTATTACAGTATTTTAATTTTTTTATTTTTAGTGAAGACCCACATATTCCCATATGGTTAATGTTGTTGTGGGCAAGTTTTGCCACGACTTTATCCCATAGTCTTTTATTTTTACGACTGTCTGTGTGGCTTCAAATACTAGCGGGGTTATTAGCCCCATTAAGTTACATTGCGGGTCATCAATTTGAAGCCGTGAGTTTTGGACAGCCACTGATAACAACCTACTTTGTATTAAGCTTGATTTGGGCATCATTGTTTGTTTTGTTTTTTAAGTTACAATGGTTTTTTGTTAGTAAAGAGGTGAGCTATGATTAAATTACTATTAATTTTCATCCTCTCTTCATTTTCATTATTTGCATCCCCCCTCATTACTGAAAGTTTGTCTAAGACCACTCTCAAAGGCTTAAACGAGCAATTTACTTTTCATGCTGTTGGCGAAACAACATTTTCCATTTTTTTTTGGGACCTTTATAAAAGCAGGTTACTGACCACTTCAGGTAAATACCCCATTGATAAAAATGAAAAACTCATATATGAGATAAACTATATGACTGACATTTCAAAAGAGGATCTAATCCATCGTACTGTTGAACAATGGCAATACTTAGGTTTACCTATTGAAAGCTATCAAATTTTTTTACCAAAATTAGCATTTATTTGGCCCGATATTACTGAAGGTGATACTTTATCCCTGCTTATTTTAGACCAAAAAAGCCATTTTTATTTCAATCAACATTATATTGGTCGCATCGACGATCCAGGATTTGGTCAAATATTTCTTGATATTTGGCTCGCCGAAAACACAAGTCAACCAAAGCTCCGTTCACAATTATTAGGTCAAACTAACCATGAATAAAGTTATTAGTATTACATTTACCCTTTTCACATCATTGTTACTAATCAGCTGTTCTGTCGATTTAGCTGACTATCCAGAAGAGCATAAACCTTTCGATATTAAAAGTTACTTTTCAGGGGATATTGTTGCTTGGGGGATGGTCCAAGATTATACCCATAAGGTCAACAGACGGTTTTGTGTCGAAATTAAAGGTACGTGGCAAGGAAATGAAGGCACCTTAGCTGAAAAATTTTATTTTAATGATGGTGAAATTAGTTACCGAAATTGGCAATTAACCAAAAAAGATAATGGTAACTACCTTGGTTTAGCTGAGGATGTTGTTGGTACAGCAATAGGAAGGCATCAAGGCTTTGCTTTTCAGTTTACCTACGATTTATTACTTAAAATTGAGGATGATACATACCAAGTTTCTATGGATGACTGGATGTATCAAATTGATGATTACCGGGTAATGAATAAAACAACCATATCAAAATTTGGTATCGACGTAGCAGAAGTCACGCTATTTTTTGATAAAGAAACACCTTATCAAACATGTGCCTCATTTAATAACAGCTAATTAATTGACAGAATAAATTTAACTAACCAAATCAGATAAGGCATCTTTAATTGTAGGATACTTAAAGTGATAACCTGAGTTAATTAATTTGGTTGGCACAACATTTTGGCCATATAGTAATAGATCGGCCATTTCACCAAACAATATTTTTAATAACCACGCCGGTGTTGTAAAAAATCCAGGGCGTTTTAATTGGCTTGATAATGTTTGGCTAAATTTATGATTAGAGACCGCAAATGGCGCCGTTAAGTTTATCGGTCCACTAAGATCTTTGTGCTCTTTAATATGTAATATCGCTGCTATCATATCTTGATAGTGTATCCAAGACATCACCTGCTCACCGTGACTAATTGGCCCACCTAACCCTAGTTTAAATGGCGGCAACATTTTAGCCAAAGCACCACTATTTGCTGCTAATACAATACCCGTTCTTAAAATAGCAACACGGGTTTTTTCTGATGATGCACTCAGGGCTATAGCTTCCCACTTTTGACAAATATCATGGGTAAACTCTTGATTAAAATCCTTATAGCTTTCATTGATCTCTTTATTACCTTGCCTGCCATACATACCTATGGCACTGCCAGAAATAAATAAACTCGGGGGAACGTCTGCTTGCTTAATCAATTCAACTAGCTGCTGCGTTATATGCCAACGACTTTGACAAATTTTGTTTTTTTGTGCGTTTGTCCATCGTTTATCCGCTATTGGCTCACCCGCTAAATTTATAACAACATCTTTATTTTCTATATCTTTACTAGTCAATCTTTCAATGAAATGGAGATGGTCTCCCAGTAGGGTTTTCGCTTGTTTAGGATTTCTTGTCAACACAGTTATAGCAACATTATCTTGAGATAATGTTGCTAATAACGCTTTTCCTATGAGTCCTGTACCACCGGTTATAAGATAATTCATCATCAATCCCTTATTTGTCTTTAACTATTTTAATACGCGTGATTTTTAACTTTAGATCATTAAAAACTCTATCTATTTTAACATCAACTTTATGATCTTTTTTAATTTGTATCACGTATGTACAAGCCTATTAGGTAAAGTGAATCAAAATCAAAACACTTTACTGTAAAAACTACACCTATTTTTCATGTCATTTTTACAAATATCTAGTGATTTTAAAAATAACAGACAACAGCTCATTTAGAAACAATAACAACTATTGTTGATGCTGTAGTAAATAAAAGCATTATTCATGTTACTTACAGGGTAATTAATGAGTAAAGCCTAATTTTTCCTTTGTGCTTTGCCCCTCCTGAAGGGGCTTTTTTTTAAAACGTAATCAATATATTAGTTATGTCCCTATTGACTATTAAGTTCAATGATAAAATAAGAGAAACATAAATGAAAACTCAAAGCATACATTTACCGATTTTTCCTTTACCCGTATTTCTATTACCGAAAGGTGTTACACGATTAAGAATATTTGAGCCACGTTATTTAAAAATGGTCAGTGTGGCTGCACAAGGTCAAGGCTTTGTTATTTGTTTAAAAAGTAAAGAAGAGCAACTGAGCAATAAAATGTGGGGCAGTTGGGTTGACATCATTAATTTTGATCAAGGCAAAGATGGAATATTAGAGGTTGATGTTAAATGTAAATCGTTAGTTGAGCTCCAATCTGTTAATAAATCAACTGATAACCTTTATTACAGTTCAGTTACCCATCTTGAACATTGGTCGACAACAGTAATTGAAACAGACCCATCAATAGCTAAGCTATCAAAGTCACTTTCAGACGTTTTTGAAAAAAACAAAATGTTAAGGGAACTCTATCCAGAAAATCCCACAGATAACGCAGCTTGGATTGTAGCGAGGTGGTTAGAATTACTCCCTATTGTGCATACCTCAAAAAATAATATTGTTAATAAATATAGTTTTGAACAAGCGAAAGACTTTGTTCACACCATTATTTACTAATAAGTCATCAAGCATGTGATCTTTTTTGTCATATTGACGTATTAAATTCAAATGTCTGGCTAGGAGAAGGTATGATGGGAGCTCTGCAAACAAATTTGCTAATAAAAGTAATAGAGGCTACACCTTGTAATATGCCAGATGCAATAGATCACATTCAACTTAGTCAATGGCTTAAGGCTGTTGCCAAGACAAGAGATAAGCAAGCATTCACTCATTTGTTTACATTTTTTGCACCAAAAATTCAGCGAATAGCACGCAGTAAATTCCCTAATGAAACTCAAGCAAGTGAAGTTGTACAAGAAACAATGAGCAATGTCTGGCGTAAAGCCCACCTTTTTGATGAAAATAAAGGTGCGTCAACTACTTGGGTTTATACGGTAATGCGTAATGTGACTTTTGATTTACTTAGAAAAATCAAAGGTAATAAGGAAGACAACCTCAGTGATGATATTTGGCCGATAATAGAAAATATACAAACGGAAACTGAAGCCTTTGATGATCACCTTGAAAGTAAACAATTATTAAGTGGTATAGATAAGCTTCCAGATAACCAGCAAGAAGTGGTTAAGGGTTTTTACTTGATGGAAATGTCTCAAGAACAACTAGCCCAGCACCTAAACTTACCCTTAGGCACTATCAAATCCCGTCTGCGTTTAGCGTTAGCCAAACTCAAGGTACAATTAGGACAACACCATGATTAAACATCACCCTACATCTGAGTTAATCCAGTCTTTTGTCAAAGGTGACTTGCCGGCGTCTTTATCTGCGGGAATCGCAATTCACGCGGACATGTGCCAAGTTTGCCAACAAAAAATTGGTCAATTAACCGAACAAGCAGCCGAGATAAGTTTCGAAGAAGCCTTTTTAGATAGATTCATTGTTGATGATCAAGGCGGAAATATCCCTTTAATAAATTTTGACCAAATGATCGAAGGTATTACCGAAACTAACGAGCTTGAACTTCAAGACACTATCATTGAAAAAAGTATCACGTTTAAAAACAAAACCTTTAAATTACCCGCTATTTTAAATAGTATGCCGCTTGGTAAAACTGCTCAATTTGGCAAGTTAGCTCGGGCAGCTTTTCAATTGAATGAAAATGAAATCCATACAAATTTATTACATATTGAACCTGGAGGTGGTGTACCAGAACATACTCATAAAGGTTTTGAGTTAACTGTGTTATTAGCTGGTTCATTTCATGATGATAAGGGTCGATATGAAAAAGGCGACTTTATTATGCTTGATGGCACTAACATACATCAGCCAATTTCTCAAAATGGGTGTTTATGTTATACCGTAGCCAATGATGCACTACATTTTACTCAGGGGCTTAATAAACTGCTTAATCCTATTGGCAGTTTTATTTATTAATACGATAAAAATATTATTTATTGAAATTCCTGACTCAGTTGACCAGTAAATATATTTATTATCTTATCCAAAAAAATTTAAAAACAGCTATGTATATTATAAAAAAAAAATTAACGGTTATATTTAAAGAATGACCTCCTTGCTTTGGTTTCGTAATGATCTTAGGACACACGATAATCCTGCCTTACACCATTTTTTGAACCTTCCTAGTTCACCACACCCTCGTAGGGCCATCTTTTTTATTTCCCAAAAACAATGGCAAGCGCACCATTGGTCACCAATTAAAATAGATTTTATGCAGCGACATGCTAATGCGCTTGTTGAGGAGCTTATACAATTTAATGTAGAACTCGAACTAGTGGAGGTAGATGATTTTTCATCTCAATTGGTCTATTTAAAATCGTACTGTACCAACAATAAAATCAGTAAAGTAATAGCAAATAGCGAACTTGAATTTAACGAGCAACAACGGGATAACGCTATTATTGAAGAAGGCATACCTTTAACGCTTCACGAGTCGGACGTAGTTGCACCCAAGGGAAAAATACTGAATCAGTCAGGTAAGATGTTTAAAGTATTCACCCCCTTTAAAAAGGCTTGGTTGCAATACATCAGACAATATAGTTTTGAGTATTTAGGTAAACCCAATATAAAAAAACCAATCGAACAACTGATCCAAGCTTCTCCATCTGCAAAGTCAGGTATCTCCAAGAATTGGCCATTAGCAACTGACTTTGAAAAAAACACTTTACCGTCTTTCTATCGAAACAAACTCAGTAATTATGAGGAAGTGCGAGATGTGCCCTCTATTAAAGGTACATCCGGCTTATCACCCTATCTAGCTGCAGGCGTTATCAGTCCGCGATACATTGTATGGTCCTTGCTCAATCAATCTCCTGATATTTTGATAGCAACTAATAGTAAAGAGTTTGCCTGGTTGAATGAAATCATTTGGCGTGATTTTTATCGCCACCTAATGTTTGATGAGCAAAAATTAAGTAAAAACCAATGCTTTATGGATAAATATAATGCCGTTCAGTGGCTTGATAACAAGGCTCTTTTTGATGCATGGTGTGAAGGTAAAACAGGATACCCTCTTGTTGATGCTGCAATGAGGCAACTCAATCAAACAGGCTGGATGCATAATCGACTTAGAATGGTGGTCGCCAGTTTTCTTACTAAGCATTTACTCATTGATTGGCGAAAAGGTGAACAATATTTTATGCAGCAATTAATTGATGGTGATTTAGCCTCAAATAATGGCGGCTGGCAATGGGCATCGAGTACCGGATGTGACGCCCAACCCTACTTTAGAATTTTCAATCCTATTAGGCAAAGTGAGCGATTTGATCCTAACGGTACATTCATACGTAAGTATATACCAGAGCTTAGAAATGTGCCTGATAAGAAAATTCATTTTCCTCATCAATATATTAATGATCATAATATTATTACCTATTGGCCAGCAATTGTTGACCACAAAGAAGCACGAATAAAAGCGCTGGCTTTTTATAAATAACAGACAGTAAAAATAACGAAGAAATTTAAATTATTACTCAACAAACTTGACACTTAACGTTCACAAAATACAGTGGTAATAACTATGCAAAATGAAATGAGCAATAAAAATTCAACTGACTACCCCCTTTGGCTTAATAATTTTGTTCAAAGTTACCAAGTTCTGTCTACAGATAACCTTGAGTTACTAGAAAGTATTTATCATAAAAATGTCACCTTTGTAGACCCTATCCACAAGGTTGAAGGTTTTGACAATTTGTATCGATATTTTGAAGGTTTATATCAAAACTTAACGTCATGTGAGTTCACTATAGAGCGAGTAATATTGCAAGACTGTCATGCCTCAATTTATTGGAAAATGACTTATACCCATAAAAAACTTAACAAGGGTAAAGCTGTCACCGTTTGGGGTAATTCACATATAGAAGGAGAGGCAGATAAGGTCATTTACCATAAAGACTACCTTGATTTAGGTGTTATGCTTTATGAACAACTGCCTTTTGTTGGCAAACTTATCCGCTGGATTAAGCTACAGGCGGCGAAATAATGTCATCTAAAACAATATTGATAACAGGTGCAACCTCAGGTATTGGCGAAGCACTTTTCGAAACTTACAATAATAACAATCACAAAGTTATCGCTTGTGGTCGTAATGCAAAACAACTTGATGCCATTCAAGAGAAAGCTTATAAAACCTGCCTATTTGATATGACCAAACAAGAAGAAATCAAGATTCAAACCGAGTCTATTGATGAAATTGATATTTTAATCTTAAATGCTGGTAATTGTCGTTATATTGATAATGCAAAGCAATTTAATGGCGAGCTTTTCGCTGATGTCATTAATACAAATTTGATATCATTAGGCTGGCTATTACAGTATCTCTTACCTAAGGTAAAAAAAGGTGGTCAAGTGGTATTCGTTAGCTCAAGTGCAACCATTTTACCATTCCCA
>Ga0307488_10005981_pt1 | contig 10039 bp, 13 predicted proteins | sample SB02metaG_FD_202248 | JGI IMG/M metagenome (GOLD analysis project Ga0307488, IMG submission 202248) | Sea-ice brine microbial communities from Beaufort Sea near Barrow, Alaska, United States - SB 0.2 | ecosystem: Environmental > Aquatic > Marine > Coastal | place: USA: Alaska | collected...
AGGAGATCGGGGGGGGGGCGGGGCCTCACGAGTGCGGGCCGGGGAGGGTCGGGGCGGGGCGACGTGGTGGATCGCCGGGGCATCGACGTCGTGTGAGGAGGGGGCATCCCGCGCTTGCTTTCTAGTGGCAGGGGGGACTCCATACATTCTATGTACTAGCTTAGTGCAGTCAAAAGTGGTCGATCAGCGTAATAGAGGAACAGAAACACGAATTTACAATAACATCAGCTACGACGCCAATGGGCGCAGCATCCTTGTCTCACCAGTCACCACCTCACCACCTCTGTACATATCTCCCTACACATCTCTCAATGCATCTCTCGCTATCTCTCTCGCTCTCTTTCTACATCTCTCCCTATACACCTCGTCACCTCGCCACTTCACCACCGGCCGGAGACCGGACAAACGAAACGTCCCTCCTCACCAATCACCATCGGATAATCGATACAAATATGTACAGCTGTTTATTTGTATCGTGCTCCAGTATGGACTCCTGTCCGCGTGACCTCGGTCTCACGGAACACGCCGTCGGCCCCCATGATCTTGAGCTGGCCGGTGAAGAGCGTGAAGAAAGCGCCGCGCACCTCCAAGGTCCCCGCCGCCGCGGCGTAAGGACACAACTTAAGATTGTAACCATAACTTCAGAGTAGATTACATCAGATTTTCGTTTCATGCGCGCTGTAACCAGGCGCTGCTTCAGTTCCTGGGGCACGCTGCTTAAAGTGCCAGCTTCGCAAAGCACGCAGTGTGTGGCCGTGCCGCGGCGGCGTGCGCGGTCCACAGCTGGTCGGGGCGCGGGGGCTTGCGGTCCGTCCACAGGCCGGACAGCGGCAGGCCGCGCAGGCCCGGCGCGCCGTACGCCAGAGACCCCACCAACTCAACGCACATAAACACAGATTCGATTTCAATTAGGGTCTGTCCGCTTGAAATGGCGGAGGGGGCTGGTAAACGCTCACCATGTGAGTGCCTTGGGGCTCGATGATCGGTGGTAAAAAGCTTGTGGCAGCAGCTAACACACGGAACATGGGATACTGAATAACCTGCGAGCCCAGAAAGACTAGCTTCGGCACAGTCGTAGTAAATCCGTTTGGCATTGACGGTATGCGACGTGGGTTTAGGGCCCCACCTTCGGCGCGCACGCAGTTTCCCTGAGAGTCCGTCCTGGTGATGTTCGCCACCTGCGGGGGCGCGGGGTACGTGGGTCAGCTTTCGCGCCGTTTCAACCAAGCCTCTTGGGAGTTTCCAATGAGCAAAGAAATGCCATTTTGGAGTCCTGAGCGCGAGCAGTGGAGGTGTGGAGGATGGGATGGGTCGCAGTGTGGAGCAGGTACACTGTACCCTCGCGCTGTGCGGGTCTGAGGGCGCGCGTACCGTGCGCTTCACGGCGTCCGCGCCGACCACCTGCTGGTCGCGCTGAAGGCGCTTACTCGTGGCATCGATGGCGCTCTGAGCCTCCAGCATAAGCTCGAGCCGCGCGCGCCGCCGCGTTGTCATCAGCCCGACGCCCTGCTCGCTCTTGGGCAAGCCGGGGGCGCGAAAGACATTCCGGCGGGCGGGGCGGCGGCGGCGGGCGGGCGGGGCTTGAAACGGGGGGGCGCTTACAATTGCTTTATACAACTGCAACAACTGCTTCGTGTCGAGAAAGATTTCGAATTTGGACCGCCGGATTGCCGAGGCCGCGAGTAGGCGAGGCACGTACGCATACGCACTGATTTAACCATCGTGCCTCGAGTAAAATGGACACCTATGACGTGACCAGAGCTGGGGGAAGGGTGCCCAGCAGCAAAAGTCGAGTCATCTTCAAGCGCCTCTCTTCCACATCAAGCTTCTTTTCCGAGCTTCCCGCACACGCACTCCCTCTTCGCACGCACTCCCTCTCGCGCGCACGCACTCCCTCTCGCCATGGCTCTCATCAACCCCCTGTCCCGCGCCGGCCCGTCCGACCTCTTCTTCCGCAACGCCTTCCGCGAGGCCGACGACGTGAGTACCCCGCCACCGCCGCACCCCCTGCCACCTCCCAGAAATATTCTTCTGTTGTGCTGGTGTTGTTTGCTGTCCTTCCCCGTCGAGCCGCCGTGGTGGTGTCTCCATGGTGCGCGCCGGTTGAGCGCGCCGCGCCGCCATGCCGCCGCGCCGCCGCGCCGCCGCACGCCGTGCCGAGCGTTTGTCCATAGCGCGTGCGATACAACGAGAAGAAGACGATACAAACGTTTTTCCGGTATCTTTCGTCGTTATCGTATCGTATCGTATCGTATCGAGAGGTAGGCCGAGTTGTACCACACATCTACGGCTACCGGAGAACGCAGCGAACGCATCGAACGCGTCGAGCGCGGCAGGAGCGAGCGCGCGGGCAGGCGACGCGCGCGCGGAAGCGTCGACGGCGACGGCGACGCGAGAGGGAGGCGATACAACGACTCCGGAAACATCAACTGAACAACGACTGATACAACCCTGCCCCACTCCCTGTGTGGCGCCCGCAGTTCTTCGCCAACTTCCTGGGCGGCGGCGGCGGGCTGGTGCCGATGAACACCGGCGGCGGCATGCTGGGCGGCGGCGGCGGCGGCCGCAACCTGGCCGTGCAGGTGCCGCGCGTCATCGCCGTCGACGTCACGGCAGGGAGGCAACTCAACCCAACACCACTGGGGCTAAAAAAACATCGTTCGTGAGTTTAGCGCCCAACTTCAATGTCATCGTGCTCATCGTGCTCTCAAACATTATCCTTTTCGCTTCTTTAACCACAAACAGGGACACTTGGGTCTACCTGTAGCCATACTGGTTGCCCAGAGTGTACAAATGTACGGCGCCCCGCTGACGGTCGGTGGCGGTGTGCACCCGCGTGTGCACCCTGCTCCCCGTAGACCGCGGACGCGTACCAGCTCAAGGCGGGGCGCGGGGGGCGCGGGCCGGCCTGTTGGTCACCCCACCAAGCAAGTGTCTTGCGTTTCGGTGTCATATACATACCATCACTCTTCCAACGATATGGTCACGCGGCCAAGTTACTTGGGTTTCGGTGTCTGACCGAACACACTTCCGACGATGGTCAGCCGATCAAACAAGTTACTTGATTTTCGGTGCTTGAGTCCAGCTGAAACGTGAACGAGTGCGAGCCAGATGATGTTGCTTGAGTTAAGGCGAAGCGGGAGGGAGTGCCCCCCCGGCCCTGGGTGCGGGCTGACCTGCCCGGCATGAAGAAGGAGGACGTGACCCTGGAGGTGGACGGCAACGTCATCCACATCGGCAGGGACAATCAAATATCGCCCGCCACGTCATCGAATAACTCCTCACTTCCTGAGTTAGATGGCATCGGATGACGTGGCGAGCAATATCTGCCCGACCGTTGACAGCGGCACCACCCGCTCTGAGAGCCTGGATACCGAGGAGGAGAGCCCCGACAAGCGCTGGCACCGCAGCGAGGCGGGGCCGTGCACACTGCACTCCTTCCGTCTACACTCCTTCCCTCTGTATTTTTTTCTTGTATTTTCCAATTCCAAGATTAAGGCTAGATGGAGTTGAACTACGTCTACGCGATTTAGAAGGTCCTCACTCCGCCACAATGCGCAATGCATTCCTGAGTAACCACACCCTTTGCCTGGCCCGTTCCCTCTTTACACTCATTCCGTTTACATCGTAGTTCAGAGCGGCGTCCGGCCCTGCCGCGCGCGCCGCGAGTACTCCCAGTTCCAGCACCGGTAAGGCCCGCTATGTATTGTCCAGCTGTGCTTTCAACATTTAAGTTTCAACCTGACACCCTTCGTCAAGATGGATGGTCATTTTGACACCACAACCAAACCGAAGAGCTTTGTTTGATAGCGGGCCTTGACCCGCGCGCCCTGCGCATGCCGGAGAACACCGACTTCACCCAGCTGTCCGGCAGGGCCACTAGCTTCATTCACTCCTTCCATCTTCACCGCAAGGTGTCACCGCAAGGTAACCCGATTCATCCGTGAACCCACTCAATTTGAGCCGTTTCGTCCTTGACACACACTCAACTTCCGTGGCTAAACCCACTGAGGTTCCCGCCGTTTGGTCCGTACGGTGAGCCAACTACGAGGACGGCGTGCTCACGGTGGACGTCAAGAAGCAGCCCGCGCCCAAGGTAGGGTCATTACCCATAGTGTACCGGTGCTCGCCGCGTCATACACCACACAGTGTACAGGTGCTGGCCACGTCATCATCCACATAGTGCACCGGTGCTCGCCGCGTCATCCACCACATGTAAACCCTCGTTTCCCGACGTACTTTCGTTTCATCATATGATGCGGCGAGCACCGGTACACGATGTGGCCCGGGAGCAAGGCACCGGAGATGAAGAAGATCGCCATCCAGTAGACGACGCGAGGCAGAGAAGACGACATGAGGCGTGGCGCCAACTTCACCGACATGAACGCGAAAGCGGGACACGAACCATCACCGACACGAGAGCGTGACACAAACCATCACTGACACGAATACACGACACGGACCGTGACGAGCGCATTATACGATGATACGAACCAGTGCATGATACGATGATATGAACCACCACCGCACTTCACCGACACGAGGGCATGATAGGAACCGTCACCACTCTTTGAATGACGACGACGCACACACTCAATGACGTACGCGCGACGCGCAGCCTCGTGGATATCATTAGGAGCTCCTCGATCCGGCCTTAATCCCGACAGACCGTTTGGTCTGTCCGCCTGAAATGGCGGATGGGGGATGGGGTCCAAAAAACATAACTGGGATTTAAGGATACTCTTTCTATTTTTTTAGCCACCCCACGTCCGATATCCCCCCATCGGATATGCGCAGCGCCAGCGGTAACCTATAAATCCGCGCGCCGCACTTGGATCAGGGACACTCTCGACGGCGTGACAGCCATGGAAACCCGATCCAGCAAGCGGCACGGCGGTGGAAGCGCGGGTGGCGGCTTGGCCGTGGTAGCGGGGGGGGCGCAAGGTAGAGCTGCTGCGGTCTAGCGGGGTGGTGGGAGTTGGGGGGTCCGGGGTGGGCAATTCGCGGCGCTCCCCAGCGACGGGCAGCCCGAGCATCTGTCGCCCGGGTACGGCGCGGGGTACGACGCCGGGTTCATCGCGGGGCTCCTCGCCGCGTCGCACGGTAGCGCGACGCCGTCGGGTTGGCCGCAACCGCCGCCGCCGGGGCCGGTGGCGGCCGAGGGGGGCGCCGGTGCGAGCGCGCCCGAACCCGCGCGCCCGCCGATGCTCGCGCTGGTCGAGGACTTCCACGACCTCTTCAAGAAGGAGGTGCTTGAGCGGCTGGATCCCCTCGACGTCGCGCTGCTCGGCCGCACCGGGAGCGCGGTCCGCACCGCGGTGAAGTTCGCGGGCCTGCCGCGCGTCGGCGGCAGTGCGGATGCGCCGCGGGTCGGCATCGCGCCATTTTGCCGCCAGTCTCTGTCGTTCTTCATTTGGGCCGTGGCGAACAGCTGCACCTGGCAACTTGCGACCACATGCCAAACTATCGCCGAGGGCGGACAGCTGGAGGTGCTGAGCTGGGCACGGGAGTACGGGTGCCAGTGGGACGAGGATACGTGTACACAACGCCGCTGGCCGCGGTCACCTGGAGGTGCTGCGGTGGGCGCGGGAGCATAGGTGCCCGTGGAACTTGTGGGTTTGTGCATGCGCCGCTTCTGGCGGCACCTGAATACGCTCCAGTGGGCGCGGGAGCACGGCTGCACATGGGATGAGTTGACGTGTGCATACGCCGCTGGGGGCGGGCACCTTGATGTGCTGCGGTGGGCGCGGGAGCAGGGCTGCATGTGGGATGAAAGGTCGTGTTCATTCGCCGCTTCGGGCGGGCAACTGGAGGTGTTGAAGTGGGCGCGGGCGCACGAGTGCTTGTGGGATGAAGATACTTGCACAATGGCCGCTCAGGGCGGGCAACTGCAGGTGTTACAGTGGGCGTGGGAGAACCATTGCCCGTGGAACGAGCATACCTGTGAACGCGCCGCATACATCGGGCACCTAGAGGTGTTGCAGTGGGCGCGTGCGCGCAATTGCCCGTGGGATCAGTCAAACGCGTTGTTGTAGATGTGCCGCTGATGGCGGGCACCTGGAGGTGTTGAAGTGGGCACGGGCGCACCACTGCCCGTGGGCTGAGGAGACTTGTTCCCACGCCGCTTCGGGAGGTCACTTGGAGGTCTTGCAATGGGCGCGGGAGCACGATTGCCCGTGGGATGAGGATACCTGTGAGTGCGCCGCTGAGATGGAGGAACTGGAGGTGCTGAGGTGGGCGATAGAGCACGGGTACCCGGGCGGCGACTTATATGCGCATTTGTTGACATGACAACCCAAACCCCACCTTGCGGGTTCTTGTCAATTCGCGATGCTCGTGAGTACGAGCGTGTGCGTGGAATGAGAGAGCGTTCAAAGCCTATCCTGCATCATCACAATACGACAAAATGCGTGAGACCACTTAGACACTTAGCAACAAGTAGTATCAAGTCGTCCAAAAAAGGAGCGTTCTGATTGGTCGAGCGGGCAGCCAATCAGACTAAGTAGCACTAAGTCAGCCTAAGTGTCTATATGTCTCAGTGGTTTGGCGCACTTTGTTATACATCCGCTCAACATTCGTCTCATGTCAATCTAACGTACTCAAATTTCCGCTCTGCGAACTCAAAAACGCTCAGCTGCCGCCGTCGTCCACGGCGGGAGGCTGGGGCCGCCAGCATAACAGCCGCAGCCCTAGCCCGCGCCTGAGTGCCTTTGCCTGCCTTATTTTACACCTGCCCTCTGCCTCATAACCCACATACTTGTGAACTTCTTCGCCATCGTGCCTTACTTAGCCTACTGTACCGGTGCTCGTAATGTACGATGAGCTTAGAGGTCAGCCACCTTATTTTCCTTCGACCATTATGAGTTTTGGCGGCGCACGTGAGGCTCCTCCCCTCACTGCGACATCTCCCGCGAGCGCGCACGTTGCGTGGCGCGTCGTCGTGTGGTGGCGGGCGCTCGTGGTGGGGCGTAAGGGGGTGTTGCTGCTCCGCGTGCTCGCCCAGCCCGACTTCGTCGAGCAGTGCGAGTTTGAAACCGCCTGGTTCCAGTGCTTGAAAGTATAATACGACATACTGCCTTCACGGTTTGCTTTCAAATATAACATACTTGCCGTATGCAATGCACTTTGAGTAGTTATTCCCTCGGGGCTTGAACATCCTTGGACTACAGTAGCGAGTGTCACCCCTACGTGGCTGCAATTTGCGGTATCGCATTGCGCCACCTCAGCCGTCACGTGGCAACTGCAGCGTTCCGATTTGTCAGCTGATACTTCCAAGATTTCCTGAAAGATCCTCGGGACTCGTACGCCACCGACGGAGTTCAGGGCACCGCTCGCATCCATCATTGTGTGTGGCCGTTTCTCGCTCACACCGCTCGTGTGCTGACAGTGACGCTCAGTCTGTTGGGGCCTCCTGACTGGCCACTCTTCTGTAGCCCGCGCACACTACGATCATCCGGTCGCGGCCACCACGTGTGTCACTTCCTTCTATCGACACTGCGCACGCGGCCGCGCTCTTATCGTCTTTCCGTCAACCTCCACTCGGACGAACCGTCAGACCGTCACGATGAACACGGTTTCCTTTGCCTCTGCTGACGTGGGGTCTTCGGCACGGGGCCTGCGCCGGCACACCATCCCTGGCAGGGGCTTATGCTCGTTCACTTTTCAGCTCAACGTGAGCACCTTTTGTCCCGTGTGGTGGGGTGCTTTGCTGGTTTCAGTGACTAGAACGGCTCAGGTCGAGAAAACGTGCGGACGAGTGTAAGCCCCTGGTCCCCGCCCTCCGCGCCATGGCCCCGCTGGCTCTGGCGCTGCTCCTCGCGCTGCCCGCCGCCGCGCCGCCGCCCGCCGCCGCCTTTGGCAGGGGCTTACACTCGTTCCCAATTCAGCTCAACCGGAGCTCTTCTGTCCGCCGTATGACTCGACTTAGCTCATGAACGTTCCTGGAGTTGCTCACTTTGAGCTGGAACGTGTCGAGCGTGAACAAGTGTAAGCCCCTGGCCTTTGGGCTCCACGGCACGTGGGGCAAGTGGGGCAAGCGGTCGCACCACTTGAACGGCGGTTACGGCTACGGCGGCGGCGGCGGGTGGGGCGGCTGGGGCTGCAACTGGGGCGGCAAGTGGGGCCGCGGCTGTGGCCACTACTCGGGAGCCAAGAAACACGGTGGATACACCACAAAACCATCCGTGTATAGCCACACATTCACGGCAGGGGCTTACACCGAATCATGCCCGGATCTGCGGTAGCGTTTCGTCCTCCAAGAATTGTTGAAGAACTGTCAAATCGTCGCGTTCTATGATTAGTGGGGATTATATTTGTTATGGGTTCGGCCCTGTAAACCCAGGGGCGTTCATCCCATATGCCCATAACCACACTCCGCTTGTCTTGTTATAAGTTGGGGCCTTTATATTCGTCCACTTCCCGGCTTATCATGTGCCGTTTCTGTCACTGAAACTTAGTAAACACCCAGCGCATCCCACAAGAAGTGCTTGCATTGAGCTTAAAAGCGGACGAGTGTCAGCCCCTGATTTACGGAGTGTTGCAAGAATGTCGCCTGGATGAACAAGTGTTGGGCCTCATAGGTTACAGAGTGACAAGATATCGCATATCGATACTGTCATCTCCCATATCGATCATGTCATCTTCCATATCGATACTGTCATCTTCAGGACATCTTCCATATCGACACTGTCATCTTACATATCGATACTGTCATCTTAATAAGGGCATCTTCCATATCGATACTGCCATCTTATCATCTTGTCAACGAGATGCCAATACAATACATGGTAACTCTGGACAGTTACTGCCCGCCACGTCATCCAACGAATCGTTAATCCTCGAAATGCAATGGCATACTGTGACGTGGCGAGCAATAAGCGTGCTATGACAAATTGCGTGAAACCACTGAGACACTTAGCAACAAGTGGTACTAAGTCGTCCAAATGGAGCGTTCTGTTTTGCCGAGCGGGCACTAAGTCAGACTAAGTAGCACTAAGTCAGACTAAGTGTCTAATAAGTCGTCTGGCGCAATTTGTCATAGTCCCTAGACATGGCTGACATGTGGTGCACGGACACGGGCACTGCCGACCAATCGACCGAGAACGACGACGCTGCCGCCGCCGCGGCTGCACGCGCTGCCGCCGCCCGCGCCGCCCGCGCCGCCGAGCAACCGACCAGCGACGACGACGGCGACGACATCTCTACCCGGCGCACTGGGTCGACCAGCACACTGAGTGTGTTGGTTGACATCGGCACCTGCGACGCGTGCATGGCACGGTGCTGCGTTTCCTGCAATAACTGCAAGGCCGCGTGCTACTCCGACGGGTGCGAGGAGTATGGTAGGGCCTGACGTGGGCCAAGGCAGAAGCATGGTGCCTCCTCATGCCGCTGCCGTGTCTCTCTGTCTATCTCTAGGGCCTGACGGATCACACTCGACACGTTATATGATGCCAATTACCTCAAGAAACAAGGGTATACAATGTGAATGATGACGTGGTGGGCATTGTATGTCAAGCCGTAGGGGGGGAAATGCAACTCATGACGTGGCAGGCATTATTTGTGAGACCCTAGAGTAAGGTGCTGCGTCTCGGTACAGTACTACCTCCATGCTTCCGTGCACAATATACACAATTCACATACTGTACATGCTGCCGTCGCGTCTGGCTGGCACGAGCCGACCGAACTGAGTTCCTCGCGCTCAAGCGACGCGTCCAAAGCCCCGCGCGCTGCACCACTGCGTTCATGTTTGCTCTGTTAGTTTCTGTTACAACGACGTGTTGCATTTTATGCGATCAGCTCACTCGACGATTGCACACGCTGCTACCGTGTGTGCGTCCTCATTCGGCATTTCTTTCGTGTTCGCAATAGTTACATCTCATTCATTTTCTGCAGATAGTTACATTAGATTTCTGCAATAGTTACATCTCATCCATTGTCGCTTAGGCTCTGCTCGCCGCGGACAGACTGAGCGACGTATTGTGGAGGCAGTTGGTGCGACGCGTGCGCGCGTGCCATTCGGTGATGCACTCAATCACATTGG
>Ga0307488_10005982_pt1 | contig 10038 bp, 15 predicted proteins | sample SB02metaG_FD_202248 | JGI IMG/M metagenome (GOLD analysis project Ga0307488, IMG submission 202248) | Sea-ice brine microbial communities from Beaufort Sea near Barrow, Alaska, United States - SB 0.2 | ecosystem: Environmental > Aquatic > Marine > Coastal | place: USA: Alaska | collected...
GGAGGAGGAGGAGGAGGAGGATACGGCGGGGTGGGACGCTGCGCGGGGGGGGATCGATGGAGGGGGGTGAGTTCGGTGGTGCAGTGTGAAACGGACGTCTCAGGTTAATCTGGAAAGTGGACGAGTGTCAGCCCTCGGTGTATGCCCCGGCCTCCGCCTTAAAGAAGCCGTCTGGCAGGTCGAGCAGCCGCAGCAGCAGTGAAAAAGGAGGGTCGCCTTCCGCCGCGGTCGTCATGGCCAGCGAGATATGGCGCGCCAGGAGGTATGGGAGGTGGTGCCTGCGGGAGGTGGTGCCTGCGAGGTGCGTGGTTGGCGGCGGCGGCGGCAGCGGTCGTGTGGCGCGTTGATACGTGTGTCGTTGCGTGGCACAGGCGGCGGAGGTGAAGGGTTGAAGGGTGCCGAGGACGGGGGCAAAGGGGGCGGAGGCGGAGTAGCTCTAATCACCGATCTGACGACCCGGAACGTGGTTGTGCCTGGGAAGGATGGGAGGCGACGGCGGTGCGGGGTGCGAGCGCTGGCGGCGACGGGCGCGGCGACGGCCGTGTGGCGCGCGTACTTGTGTCGCTGCGTGGGGCCTATTGCGCAGCTAATTAGGTTTTTGCTTGGAAGACACCGTGCAACCCAACGGTCCGGCGGCCGGCCGGCCTGACCATAGTGTTTTATTTCACTTTAAGGGGCTGGCCAGCTGGAAAGGTGGCACTCTTCTTCATCTTGCACTCACCCCACTGCCTCCGCATAGCCGCTTTCGGGAGCCCCCCGAGGCACCAGTCGTGCAGGGCGTCGTCCGCCCTACCGATCGCTGAGCAGCAGCATTTTCATTTCCCAAACTATCAGATGGGCCCCGTGACAGCGGAGGTCATGGGTAGTTCCCAGGGGCCTCCTCTCGTCAACTTTTCAGCTCAACCTGAGTCGTCATTGTCCCTGAATCCACGCAATACAACCACCGTATCCCACAAAAAGATGGCCACGTCAAGTCAACACGTGGACGAGTGTAAGCTCATGGTAGTACTAGGGCCGCGGCTCATCATGGCCCCGCCAGAACACGCGCGGATAGCTCAGAGCAAACTCGTTTAAATTCGTTGAAGGGACATCCGGACATGGCATTTGTAGCGCTATGCCACTCTATCTTTCATCATGTTGGTGATTTCTTGCTAGGTGCTAATCTCGTAATGTCGTTCTCATTTGTTTCTTCGCGTTCATTGAGTCGTCGCTTGGTGTTGTATCGACGCCGTTGTACCTTTACCAAGCTGGGTGGAGGGTCGTCACGGACCACCATGTTCGTCCAGCCACCTCAGCATGTCCACGTGCCTGCCGCGAGCGGCGTGATCACGAACTTGGGCCTTGTTCCACGCGCAGTGGTGCTCCCGCGCCCACTGCAGCGTGGTCAGGTGCCCGCCACATGCAGCCCCCGTACATGTCGCCGAGCCCCACGCGCAGCCAGAGTTATGCAGCCATGTCAGCACCTCCAGGTTCCCGCCTGCAGCGGCGGCGTGACAAACGTTCCACTCATCCCACGGGCATCCCTGGTTGTGCAGCCAGTTCAAAACCTCCAGGTACCCGCCTGAAGCGGCGGCGCGACAGGTGTAAGTGTCACACGGGCACCCGGTATTGTGCAGCCACTTTAGCACCTCCAGGTGCCCGCCACGAGCGGCGAGCGAACAAGCCTCCCTCAGACACAGCTGTGTGGCAGGGTAGTCGAACATGGAGAAGCACCGCGTGGGGAACCTTTTCTCGTGATTAGCCCACGTCATCAGCGCGGTCGCCGCCACCGCCTCCGCCCACGCTTGACCCGCCCCCGCGAGCGAGGCGAGGGCTGCGGGCCCCAGCCGTCGCAGCACCTCCGCCTGAAAAAAGCCGTCAGGCAGCTCGAGCAGCCGCAGCAGCAGCTGGAAAGGAGGGTCGCCTTCCGCCGCGGTCGTCATAGCTAACGAGATCTGGGGCGCCGGGAGGGGCGGGAGGTGTTGCCGGCGGCGTGCACGCTTGGCGGCGCCGGCGGCAGCGGTCGTGTGGCGCCCGGATATGAGTTTCGTTGCGTGGCAGGGGCTGAGAAGTTGAAGGGTGGAAGGGTGGCACGCTGCCGAGGAGGGGGCGGAGATGGCAGAGGCGGAATAGCCCCGACGGACGATCGATCTGACGAACCCTGGGCGGTGGTCGCGCCTGGGAGGTCCGGAAGGCGTCGCCGGCGGCGCGGGGCGCGGGCGTTGGCGGCGACGGCGCGGCGGGGGGTCGTGTGGCGCGTCAACTTGTGTGCCCGCGGCTACGAGTAGAGCTTGTTAGGTTTTTTCTTGGGATGCCCGCGGTCTAGCGGACGGCCAGCCGGACCATGGTGTTGTATTCTACGAGTCTCTCGGAGGCTGGCTGGCTGGGGTGTTGGCACTCTTATTCATCTGGCACCTGGCTCACTTGCCTCGTCGACATAGCATGTTCCGGGATCCCACCGAGGTACCAGTCACACAGAGGGTCGTCCGCCGTACTACGCGCTGAGCAGGAGCATTTCTGTTTCCCAAACTTTCAAATGGGCCCCGTGGCGGCGGAGGTGATTCGTACCACTCGACCACCCTCAGCTCAACCAGAGTCATCATTGCAACTAATACCTCGTAATACTCCCAACTTATCCCACGAAGAGTGCTCACATCAGCAGTACAGTGGACGAGTGGAATCCCTTGGTAGTAACGCTGCCGCGGCTCGAGGCCTGGGGGACACGCGCCAATCGCTTGGATCCAGCTCCTCCAAATTAAGGTGAAAGAAAAATGCATTACTAGCTCTAGCTCTACTGTACGCTTCTCATCGTCCATCATGTTGGTAGACCGCTGGCTAGGTGCTAAACTCGTATCAGCAATTTCGTTATTCTCTATGTGTGATTTTGGTCTTCGTTCTGTGTGGTATTGTTGCCGTCTTACCTTGCGTCAGTGGCGTCGATGGTGTTCACGGACCGACCTGTTCATTCACCCACCTCAGCATGTCCACGTGCCCGATGTGAGCGGCGTATGCACGAACGTTGCCCTTGTTCCACGGGCAGTGGTGCTCCCGCGCCCACTGCAGGGTCGCCAGGTGCCCGCCACGAGCGGCCCACACACATGTCCTAGGATCCCACGGGCACCCTGTGTGGTGCAGCCACTGCAACACATCTAGGTGCCCGCCCGCAGCGGCGTACGCACACGTCCAAGTGTCCCACTGGCATCCGGTGGTGTGCAGCCACATCAGCACCTCTAGGTACCCCCCTCAGCAGCGAAGCGACACGTCGCAGAGTGAAACGGGCAGCCGGTGCTGTGCAGCCACTTCAACACCTCAAGGTGCCCGCCAAGAGCGGCGAGAGAACACGCCCCCCTCAAACACAACCGTGGGTCAGGGTGGCCGATTATGGAGTAGCGCCGCAGGGGAAGGTTCATTGCGTCTTTCGCCCAAGTCATCAGCGCGGTCGCCGCCACCGCCGCCGCGCACCAGCGGCCCGCCCCCGCGAGCGAGGCCAGGTCCCGGGGGCCCAGCCGCCGCAGCACCTCTGCCCAGGGGCTTACACTCGTCCACTTTTCGGCTGAACGTGTGGAAATATTGTACGATACGCTGCGGGAGGAAGCGGGGCAGCCGAGGACGGAGGAGAAGGAGAAGACGGAGACGAAAACGGCAGGGGCGGGGGCGGCGGGAGGGGGCTCGGTGGAGGGGGTCAATTGAGGTGCTTCAGTGTGAAACGAACGTGTCAGGTTGATCTGAAAACTGGACGAGCGAAAGCCCCTGCCTCCGCCAGGAAGAGGTCGGGCAGGTCGAGCAGCCGCAGCAGCAGGGATAAAGAAGGGTCGCCATCCGCAGCGGTCGACATGGCCAGCGAGATCTGGCACGGCAGGAGGGGCGGGAGGTGGCGGCGTCGGCGTGCGCGGTTGGCGGTGGTAGAAACGGCGGTGGTGTGGCGCGCGGATTCGTGTGGCGTTGCTTGGCAGGGCGGAGGGGGTGAAGGGGTGAAGGCTGTCGAGGAGGGGGCAGAGGAGGCGGAGGCGGAGTAGCCCCGACGACCGAGCCGACGAACCCCGGGCGGTGATCGCGCCTTGGAGGGATGGTGGCGACGACGACGACGCGCGGGTTGGCGGCAACGGGCGCGGCAGCGGTCGTGTGGCGCGCGGATACGTATGTCGCCGCGTGGGGCTCAGGGGCGCAGCTTATTAGGTTTATGCTTGGAGGTGGGTAAGGTAGAACCAGTGGCATGTGTGGCAACCCCCGCGGTCTGCCGGACGGCCGGTCGGACCATGGTGTCAATTTCATTTTAATGGGTTGGGGCGGGGATGCGGGCTGTGGTGTTGGCACTTCGCCTGGCACTCGTCCACTCGCCTCGGCATAGCCTGTTCCGGGAGGCCAACGAGGTACCGGTCATACATCGCGTCGTCCACCCTACGGAGCGGGGAGCACTGAGCATGAGCAGTTTTGTCTCCCAAACTTTCAAATGGGTCCCGTGGCGGCGGAGGTGATGAGTGGTAGCCAGGGGGCTCCACTCATCCACTTCTCAGCTCAACCTGAGTCGTCGTTGTCCCTGAGACCACGCAATAAAACAACCGTTCCAAAGAAAAGGTGCTCATGTCAAGTCGACATGTTGACGATTGAAAGCCCCTGGTGGTACCAGGGGTGCGGCTCGTGGCCCGCCAGGACACGCGCGGATAGCTCAGAGCGAACTCTGTAAATTCGTTGAAGGGAAATGACATTAGCAGCTCTATGGCACTCTACCTTATTCATCATGTTGGTAGTCTGCCAGGTGCTAAACTCGTTTCATCGTCTTTACAGTTTTTCAGGAGGGCTTCTGGTCGTCACTTTGTGTGGCACTGACGCCTTCGCACCTTGTGCCAATTGTGTATAGGGTCTTCACAGAACACCTGGTTCATCCAGCCACCTCAAGACGTCCACGTGCCTGCCGCGAGCGGCATGTCCACGAACGTTGCCCTTGTCCCACGGGCAGTGGTGCTCCCTCGCCCATTTCAGCGTCGCCAGGTGTCCGCCCATAGCGGCAGCGTAACATGTCGACTCATCCCACGGGCAGCCCTGGTTGTGCAGCCACTTCAACATCTCGAGGTACCCGCCAAACGCGGCGCCGTAACACGTGAGAGGTTCCCACGGACACCCGGCGTTGTGCAGCCACTTCAGCACCTCCAGGTGTCCGCCCGCAGCAGCAACAATACACGTCTCAGCGTCCCACGGGCACCCGGAGTTGTGCAGCAACTTCAGCACCTCCAAATGCCCGCCCTCAGCGGCAGCGTAACAAGTCGACTCATCCCACGGACAGCCCTGGTTGTGCAGCCACTTCAACACCTCCAGGCGCTCACCATGAGCGGCGGCGTCACACGTCGCACCGGTCCATGGGCACCCGGTGTTGTGTAGCCACCGCAACACCTCCAGATGCCCGCCCTCGGCGGCTGATTCACAAGTCATCTCATCACGCGGGCACCCGGCGCTGTGCAGCCACTTCAGCACCTCCATGTGCCCGCCAAGAGCGGCGAGCGAACAAGCCTCCCTCAAACACAGCCGTGGGGCAGGCTGGTTGAATATGGAGTGCGGCCGTGGGGGGAGATTCTGCTCGTCTTTCGCCCACGTCATGAGCGCGATCGCCGCCACCACCACCGCCCACGCGTGCCCCGCCCCCGCGAGCGAGGCCAGGTCCGTGGGTCCCAGCTGCCGCAGCACCTCCGCCCTGGAGCTTACACTCGTCCACTTTTCGGCTCAACGTAAGCACCTCTTGTACAATACGCTGCGAGAGGAAGCGGAAGAGCCTAGGATGGAGGAGGAGGAGGAGGAGGAGCAGAAGGAGGAGAAGGAAGAGAAGGAGGAGAATGAAGAGTATGAAGCGGAAGAGTTGGCTGGTGCGGAGGAGGCGGGGAGGATGGGGGCTCGGTGGAGGTGGGGGATTGGTGGGGTGATTCAGTGTGAACGTCTCAGGTAGGTTGATCTGAAAACTGGACGAGTGTAAGCCCCTGCCTCCGCTTCAAAGAAGCCGTCCGGCAGCTCGAGCAGCCGCAGCAGCAGCTGAAAAGGTGGGTCGCTTTCCCTCGCGGCCGTCATAGCCAGTGAGATCTGGGGCGCCAGGAGGGGCGGGAGGTGGCGCCGACGGCGTGCGCGATTGGCGGTGCCGGTGGCGGCGGTCGAGTGGCGCGCGGGTGCGTGTGTCGCTGCGTGGCGGGGGAGGAGAAGGTGAAGGGTTGAAGGCACGCTGCCGAGGAGCGGTCGGAGGAGGAGGCGGAGGCGGAATAGCCCCGACGACCGAGCTAATCAACCCTGGGCGTTGTTCACGCCTGGGATGGATGGCAGGCGACGACGGTGGCACGTGTTGGCGGCGACGAGCGCGGCGGGAGGTCGTGTCGTGGCGCGCGTATTTGTCGCCGCGACTCAGAGCTTATTAGGTTTTTGCTCGTGATGCCCGCGGTCTAGCGGACGGCCGGCCGGACCATGGAGTTTCTTTGTACTCTCGGAGGCTGGCTGGCTGGGGTCTTCGGTCTTGGCACTCCTGTTTATCCCGGCGCTTGGCTCACTCGCCTCGGTATAGCCTGGTCAGGGAGCCCCCCGAGGTACCAGTCACACAGCGGGTCGTCCGCCGTACTGCGCGCTGAGCAGGAGAGTTTTGCTTCCCAAACTTTCAAATGGCCCCGTGGCAGCGGAGGTGATTCGTACCACTCGTCCACCTCACAGCTCAACCTGAGTCATCATTGCAACTAATACCTAGTAATACACCCAACGTATCCCACAAAGAGTGCTCACGTCAGAAGTACAGTGGACGAGTGAACGCCCCTAGTAGTACCGCGGCCGCGGCTCGAGGCCCCGAGGACACGCGCGAATCGCTTGGAGCCAGCCCTTTCAAATATTCAGGTGAAAGAAAATTGCATTACTAGCTCTCCTGCACGCTTCGCATCGTCCATCATGTTGGTTGACCGCTTGGTGCTACACTAGTGTACACTAGTATCATCGGATTCAATGTTTTATATGTGTACTGTTGGTCGTCGCTTTGTGTGGTATTGGGCGCCGTCGTACCTTATGCAAGCTGCTTAGAGGGTCGTCACGCCCCACCCTGTTCATCCATCCACCTCAGAATGTCCACGTGCCAGCAGTGAGCGGCGTTTGCACGAACGGCGCCTTCGTTCCACGGCATTGGTGCACCCGCGCCCACTGCAGCGTCACCAGGTGCCCGCCCATAGCGGCAGCGAAACACGTTCCACTCAGCCCACGGGCAGCCCTGGTTGTGCAGCCACTGCAACAGCTCCAGATGCCCGCCACGGGCAGCAGCGCTACACGTCGAAGAGTCCCAGGGGCACCCGGTGTTGTGCAACCACTTCAACACCTCCAGGTGCCCGCTCTCAGCGGCGGCGTGGCACGTGTGTACGCCCCACGGGCACCCGGCGCTGTGTAGCCACTTCAGCACCTCCAGGTGCCTTCCAAGAGCGGCGAGCGAACAAGCATCCCTCAAACACAGCCGTGGGGCAGGGTGGTTGAATATGGAGTGCGGCCGTGGGTTGAGACTCTGCTCGTCTTTCGCCCACGTCATGAGCGCGGTCGCTGCCACCTCCGCCGCCCACGCGTGCCCCGCCCCCGTGCGTGAGCGAGGCCAGGTCCGTGTGCCCCAGCCGCCGCAGCACCTCCGCTCAGGGGCTTACACTCGTCCATGTCTCGGCTCAACTTATGGGCCCTGATTACGATACGCAGCGAGAGGAAGCGGTGGAGCCGAGGATGGAGGAGGGGGAGCAGAGGCAGACGGCGGGGTGGGAGGCTGCAAGTGGGATTGGTGGAGGAGGATCAGTTATGTGCTTCCGAGTGAAACGAAGGTCTCAGGTTGATCTGAAAACTGGACGAGTGTAAGCCCCTGCCTCCGCCTCAAAGAAGCCATCTGGCAGGTCGAGCAGCCGCAGCAGCAGCTGAAACGGAGGTTCGACTTCCGCCGCCGTCATTTCCAGCGGGATCTGGGGCGCCAGGAGTGGCGAAAGGTGGCGCCGACGGCGTGCGCGATTGGCGGCGGGGGCGGCGGCAGCGGTCGTGTGGTGCGCGGATACGTTGTCGTTGCGTGCATGGGCGGAGGAGGTGAAGGTTTGAAGGCTGCAGAGGAGGAGGCGGAGGAGGCGGAGGTGGAGCAGCCCCGACGGCCGAGCTGATGAACCTGGGGTGTTGATCGCGCCTGCGAGGGTTGGCTGGCGACGACGGCGGCGCGCGCGGTCGCGGCGGGGGGTCGTGTCGTGGCGCGTGTACTTGTGTCGCCGCGGCTCAGAGGTTATTAGGTTTTTGCTTGGGTTGCCCGCGGTCTAGCGGACGGCTGGCCGGACCATGGTGTTTTATTGTACTTTCGGAGGCTGACTAGCTAGGGTGTTGGCTCTCTTATGCTCTTGACACTCGGCCCGCTCGCCTCGGCATAGCCTGTTCCGGGCGCCCACCGAGGCACCATACACACAGCGGGTCGTCCGCCGTGCTGCGCGCTGAGCAGGAGCATGTTAGTTTCTCAAACTTCCAAATTGGCCCCTTGATGGCGGAGGTGGTGAGTGGTACCCAGGGGCCTCCTACCACTCGTCCACTTCTCAGCTCAACCTTAGTCGTCATTGCAACCAGAACCAATTCAGATACACAACGTATCCCACAAAAACTGCTCACGTTAGAAGTAAAGTGGACGAGTGAAAGCCCCTGGCTGTAGCGCGGCCGCAACTCGAGGCCCCGAGGACACGCGCGGATCGCTCACAGCCAGCTCTTTCAAATTCGTGTGAAGGGACGCTTCATTGGTAGCTATACGCTACTCATCATGCATCATGTTGGTTGACCTCTAGCCAGATTCTACAGTCACATCATAGTCATATATTGATCTCGTTGTCCTCATTTTATGAGTCGTCACTTTGTGTGGTACCGACGCCGTCGTACCTTGCTCCAGTTGCGTGAAAGGTCTTCACGGAACTCCCTGTTCGTCCAGCCACCTCAGCATGTCCACGTTGCCTCCGTGAGCAGCTTTTGCACATGAACGAACATGTTCCTCGTCCCACGGACAACCGTGCTCCCGCGCCAGCTGCAGCGTCGCCAGGTGACCTCCCACAGCGGCCACCGCACACGTCGTAGAATCCCACGGGCAGCCAGAGTTGTGCAGCCACTGCAACACCAACAGGTGCCCGCCCGCAGCGGCAGCGTAACACGTCGATACATCCCACGGGCAGCCCTGGTTACGCATCCACTTCAATACCTCCAGGTGCCCGCCCTCGGCGGCGGTGTCACACGCCACAGAGCTCCACGGGCACCCGGTGCTGTGTAGCCATTTCAGCACCCCTAGGTGTCCGCCCGCGGCGGCGTTGGCCTGACTCGTGTAAGAATTCCACGGGCACCCGGTGCTGTGCAGCCACTTTAACACCTCCACGTTCCCGCCACGAGCAGCGAGAGAACAAGCCTCCATCAAACACAACCGTGGGGCACGGAGGCCGAATATGGAGTCGCGCCGCAGCGGCAGGTTCTTCTCGTGTTTCGCCCACGTCATCAGCGCGGTCGCCGCCACCGCCGCCGCCCACGCGTGCCCCGCCCCCGTGAGCGAGGCGAGGTCCGTGGGCCCCAGCCGCCGCAGCACCTCCGCCTCAAAGAAGCCGTCGGGCAGCTCGAGCAGCCGCAGCAGCAGTTGAAAAGGAAGGTCGCCTTCCGCCGCGGTCGTCATGCTCAGCGAGTTCTTGGGCGTCAGTCAGGAGGGGCGGGAGGTGGCGGCGGCGGCGTGCGCGGTTGGCGGCGGTTGGCAACGGCGGTCGTGTGGCGCGCGGATACGCGTGTCGTTGTGTGGCAGGGCGGAAGAGGTGGACGGTTAAAGGTTGCCGAGGAGGGGGCGGAGGAGGCCGAGGCGGAGTAGTCCCGACGACGAGGTTGACGAACCCCGGGCGTTGATAGCGCCTGGGAGGTTTTGGAGGCGACGACGGCGACGCGCGCGTTGGCGGCGATGGGAGCGGCGGCGTGTCGTTTGGCGCGCGTACTTGTGTTGCCGCGGCTCAGAGCTTATTAGGTTTTTGCTTGGGATGCCCGCGGTCTAGCGGACATCCGGACGGACCTTGGTGTTTCATTGGACGTTTGAAG
>Ga0307488_10005983_pt1 | contig 10036 bp, 10 predicted proteins | sample SB02metaG_FD_202248 | JGI IMG/M metagenome (GOLD analysis project Ga0307488, IMG submission 202248) | Sea-ice brine microbial communities from Beaufort Sea near Barrow, Alaska, United States - SB 0.2 | ecosystem: Environmental > Aquatic > Marine > Coastal | place: USA: Alaska | collected...
CGCTATGTCCGATGCAATCGATACAATTATCTCGTTGGTATTTAATACGGATTTCTCTAAAAATAAGATCGATATCGAACGAAAGGTGATACTTGAAGAGTTGAAAATAAAAAAAGGGTCTGAAATATATTACAACGATATTTTGTCGTCTGTGTTGAAAGAGGATAATTTATACTTGAATACGATTGGTGGAGACGATAAAACGATACTAACATTGACTAACGAGGATTTAAAACATTACAACAATTATTTCTATTGTTTGAAAAAGGCGAAATTCGTATTGAATTGTCCCAAATCGAAAACCAAACTAATGTACGAGAAACTGAACAAGTCTCTATCGACTTATAAAGTGGCTTCTGTTACAGATATCAAGGGGAAGCTATACAACACACAATTGGATGTGTGTGATTACAAACGTTTCGATCCGAGCATCATAGTTACACCTGTACATGCAACTACCAATACGGTTATAATCACTTTTTGTCATGTTGGTCGTACCAATATAGACCATTTACTAGTAAACTTCATCATTTATATCCTGACAGGATCATACAAATGTTTGCTGAACAAGTACGTTAGACAAGATAACGGGTTCACGTACGGAGTCAATTCCGTCAAACATAGTTTCCTTCATTTTGGATTACTTAGCATAACGTTCAATACGTCCAAGGATGAAATCTCTGACATCATTTACGAAATCTTAGCGATTATAAAAAAACAGATAATTTTTGGTAAAATGAAAGAAACTGTTTTTTCCAAATTCAAAAAAGATTACATTAATTCATTAAGGTTTCATATGAAAGATAATAACAACGTCATGGACTTTTATACAGGGTTGAGTAATCTTCCGATACAGTACGATCTGGATAAGTTCGTTTCTAGAGTTGAAAAAATATCGTTAGATGAGTTTTGCGAGGTGTGTTCTGAAGTGTTTCGGTTTGACAAAATGGGATGTAATATACTCTCCAAGAAACTATCTCAAGATGCACATGTCGACGCGTTCCAATCCGTACTTTTAAAAATTAAAGGATTACATACGCGTGTTTGAAAAAAGATGTACTTGTAAATTAATAAACGACACAAACGAATGAAATATTTTCAGCTGTTTTGTGAACAACCCACCACCGATTTCATGATAGATTTTCTGAAGTGCTATGGGTTGGATGGATTTGATGATACGGTAGAGTTTAGTAAAGGGGATTTAGTCGAAATCAAAACAGTAGAGCAACTAGAGGAGATGCTACCGGAAATTATATTGTATTATTTACCATGCAAGGCAAAAATATATATGAACGACTTGAACGAGAAACGAGCGATTACCGTTTTATGCCAATTTCTCAAACTATATTCATACAAATTATCACGCAAAGAACGAATTATAAACAAAAAGAAAATAATATTTTACAAGATTCAGAAGATTGAAGACACGAAGCTACACATATATAATCTCAATACTTACGAACTACTGTTCAAGTAGAATGGGTGCGTTCAAACAAATCCCCACACATCCGCATTCGTGTAATTTATATTTCATAAACGTACGGATCTTAAAAGCGGTTGGATAGTTATGGGTGTAGCCTAAAGAAACCTTTTCAACTATATCCTGATGGGGCTTTGACGGTATGAGATGAACATTCGATGGAGGTAGAACCATAGCTAATTGATCCAACGCTGTGATGCGTCGGTAAGGGTAGGTGTGCTTTTGTTTGATAGTGTGTGCGCTCATAACGTAATTCGACAAATCAACTATGGTCGGTGAATAATCATATCGATAGAACCAGTACCAATCCGTTTTTTGTTCGAAATAGTAATCTATCATCCACACGAGACCATTCACGTAGTCAGTACAACACCTTGATACGATGTCACTGTTGACGTTCTTTTCGAATAGATAATAGTAGTAATTCGTTCTCCATCCCGGTTTATGCGAATTGATTACCTTTGGAAACTTTTCGATTAGCGGATAGTTTTCTATATCACCTTTGTTATACGCTGTTGCCGCATAATATTTGCGCTCTTGTTGTTCGAACGAAAAATCCTCACTTTTAGAAAGATGTTCCAGATAATAAGTTAAAAACTTTGTATTGATCTCGTTCGATTCATATATGATGTGTTCGCTTCTATTAAAAGATTCGAAAGTGACCGCATATGCAGTCAGGAGAGATTCGATCCCCATTGAACGTAGATTAATGTACGATAAGTGTGGTACGAAATCATTTCCCAATAGAAACGTGATGAACACGTAACATTTCACTATGTGATTCACCGCTGATGTGGACATATCTATATTTATTGCATTTGCAAACTGGTTCACGATTTGGACCTTTGTTACAGAGATATTCATGTATATAAACGTTCCGTTGTTTTTGGTATTTTCTCGTAATAAGAGGGTGTTGTCAGAATTCTTCGATAACATCGCCAATATGATCAAATCCGCGTCCAATCCATAGATGATGTCTAGTTTATCCGGTACTATATCGGTTTCTTGAATGTAATGGCATATTTTATGTTCACCCTCCCCATTTCCGTTGTCCACAATCATTTCAACACCTTGTAACTGTCTTGCATACGTTTCCAATTTCAATACCAATTTTCTCATGAAAATAGTACCAGGAGTAATGGCGTTCGAATTCCACTCGTTCACCTGGTTTTGTTTATTTTTGTAATCCGATAAGAAGCGTCTCTTCCGTTGTTGAGTGATCTTTGCCATCGGAACGACACCGTCGATGGATACGTATATGAGATCTGTTGGCTTTGTTAAAGCTTTCAACTGTTCAATGTACGTTATACATTCTTCAATCAATTTTGTTTCGAAATCATCGTCTGACAGGTTTATTTTTGTGCGTTTCAATTCATTACTACAATAATGAATGGCGCAATTGAAATCCAAAAACAATCGTGCCGTCAGTTTGGATGGTTTGGACGTGGAGACGACGTCCGTGAAATCGCTAGTAAGCTTCTTGAAAAACAAAGGGATACCCATATTCGCAACCGTGTATATGAGATACAAGAAAGTAGTTCCTTATCAATTTTTAAGTGCTTCTTATTTAAATACAATTCCGAAAACTGTTGTAAAAAAATTGAATTTAAAACAATATGTACTATTTACAATACCAACACTATTTCCAAAATGCGGTATTTATTGATAGATTTGTCGTACTTTGTATTTTACAGGTATTACGCGTTAGTGAACTATATACAAATGTCTACCAAAATGGCGCCTGATTTAACGGATGTAGTCAACAATACCGCATTTATCGAAAAGTATTCCGAAATGTTTGAAAAATCGTTAATAAGTTTACTAAAAACGCATTTTCATCTAAAAAAATCGGACTTTACGAATATGCAAGTGTATTTTGCTAGAGATTGTTCGAGATGCAATATATGGCGTCAAAAACATTACTCCGAATATAAAGGGACGCGGTCGTTGGCAAAAAAGAAGCATCCCTTCGATGGAATGATTTTCGATTACGTATACAATGTGATAATCCCGTATCTGATTAACAAGTACGATTTCATTCATATGTGTGGTAACGAAGAGGCAGAGGCGGATGACGTGATCGCTATCATAAGCTCGTGTTTATCTACCAATCACAATCTAGACGACTCTGTTTACATCATCACAAACGATCATGACTACCTGCAACTACTAGACGACGTAACCGGTATCTATAATTTACAAGGAATGAATCTAGCAACGAAGGCGTTGGAAGGGTGTGCTAAAAAAAGTTTGATACTCAAGGTATTACAAGGAGACACATCGGACAACATCAAAGGCGTATTATCTAAAACAAAATCGCTACAACTACTCAAGCAATATGACACAATCGAATCGGTAGACGAATACTTTTCTACAAAGGGCACCGCGCAACAACTTGCACAGTACGAATTCAATAAACTGCTTATATGTTTTAAAAATATACCGACATATATTCGGGATAGTGTAATTGAGAACTTTCATACCCATACGTTCTCTAATTGTGCCGCATGCAACAACATGTCCTCCACGTTGTTGTAAGCGAAGAATTGCACATTCCCACTATGATCCACGGCGAAGCTTCCAGGGAGTTTTCTGTTCTTCACTTTGACCGCGCAAATTCGCCCCCTCTTCTTTCCGTTTTGTTGCATGAATTCCGGGAGGATGATGTCTTGCTCGTTAAACACCGCCTTCAAATTCTTGATGAATCTCATGTAATTTGTTTTTCCTATCGGTTCGTTCTTGTAGAGGCAACCGTTCACCATTTTCTTCGAGACACTCCATGTGCACGAATAGTCATGGCCAAACAGGATACGAATCGTTGAAATGACGAATGAATCGTTCAACAGCGCGTCAAAGGTGGCGTTGGTCATGGCACCGGCGTCCGCTTTGTTAAGTCCTCCACTGATCTTGATCTTGTTGTTTTTGAACACCAGTACCGATACGTTTGCGTCTTGAACTCTTAGTTTGACCGACAAAGAGCCGATCTGATAGTCGGTGTCGTTGACGACTTTTCCCAAACTACCGGGTGCGAAAGCTTTCACAATGTATTCAAGGCTCTCTAAATATTGTTTGATGTATCGTAAATCTAAAAAGGTTGTTTGATTCACAACCTGTACGATGCATTGAAACATGCTCAGCAAAAGGGTGGACATTGGTGGAGATGATGGGTAAATGAAACCTCAAAAGCTACAATCGATTTATATAGGGGAGTGAAAAAAATGATTTAAAGGTATTTATAGAGTCTGATTTACCAGTCCTATTAGCTCAATCGGATAGAGCGTTCGACTTCTAATCGAAAGGTTGTGGGTTCGATTCCCATATAGGACTTTATTTTTTATAGTGACTTAGTACACCCTAAGTTCATATCTACTATCGGTGTTAGTTTGTCTTCGTATATCGATCCGTTCGCGTACACTCTCAAAAACTCCTTCAGAAAGTTTTTGATACCCGATCTAGAATCGTATATAATATAAATAGGTACTGTGTTCAGATACGCGTTAAACAACATTGGTAGAGACTCTTTCGTGTATCGTATTACCATATCGTTTGGTATCTCTTGATTGGTAATATTCACATAAAGCGCGTTTCCGGTCGTGTTGAAACTATCTCGATTTTCGTTCACCGTTATCAAAAAAAAATTTGATAAAAACTCAAAAACCATTTTAGAGATATACGCGTGAGTTCTTTAGATATGGAATTTTTATCGGAAGATGATGACATATGGAAACAGTTAGAAGGCCTCTCATCGAAAGACGATACTTCACTTAAAAAAGATCATACCGACAAAGAATTCGTTTGTCTATTCTGTGGACAATTGAACAATTATACATTGATCGATGGTGACTTCGCATGCTCCGAATGTTCAACCATCGACTCCAGACATATCGACGGTAACGCCGAATGGAGATATTACGGATACGAAGACAACAAGATGAACAATCCAACACGAGTTGGAACCCCGTCCAATATTTTCATTCCGAAATCATCGTTGGGTACAATTATCGGTACAGAAAATGTGAAGAAGAACGGTTACGAATTTCAACGAATCAGAAGGTACCAAATGTTCCAATCGATGCCATACAAAGAACGTAGTTTGCTTCACATAATGGATGCAATGAATACAAACGCATCCAATAACGGTATTCCTTCTTCCATTATTGAGGACGCAAAAATGATGTACAAGACGGTCAGTGATCAAAAAATTTCCAGAGGAGACAATCGTAACGGACTCATCGCATCCAGCGTTTACATGTCATGCAAAACAAACGACGTGCCCAGAAGCGCTAAGGAAATCGCGAAAATGTTCAATCTCAACATCACTACCATGACAAAAGGTTGTAAGAAGTTCCATGAAATTATGAAGATCACGACCAAATCGTCGAGTCCATACGATTTCGTTGTTCGGTTTTGTTCAAAGCTTAACAAAAATGATATTATTGATGTATGTAACCACGTCATTATGAAATCGGAAGAGTACAGTATCGTCAGTGAAAACGCACCACCATCCATTGCGGCAGGCTGTATCCACCTCATTAATGTGTGTTGCAACTTTGGAATATCCAAAAAAGACATCGCAAAAGCTTGTGAAATCTCGGAAGTGACCATCAATAAATGTTACAAAAAACTACATACCTACAGAAAGCATCTCTTCTCGGACGTGTTAATTAAAAAGTATAATATTACATTGGGAATCTAAAAATCGTCGTCCTCGAAATTCAATATGCTATCTTTTGCGTTAGACGAAACGTTCGCTTTACTGTACTCCGATACTCGCACTTCGAAGAAGTTGGATTTATTAGTTATCGATATCCGATCCATAAAATCAAGTGGACACTTCAAAATATTGTATAGTGGATCGTACCCCAGTTGCACAAGCAAACGATCCGCAATATATTTCACATACTCAGTCATAAGATCAGAGTTCATACCAAGTAGGTTACATGGAAGACTACTTACGATGAATTCTGTTTCAATTGTTACCGCATCCCTCATCATAGCGTACACGTCTTCTGCTTTCATTTTATTTTTTAACATCCCGTACAATAATACCGCAAACTCAGTATGTAACGATTCGTCGCGACTGATGAGCTCGTTGCTAAACGTTAACGAATGTAGAATACCACGCTCTTTGATAAAGTATATGGAGGCAAATGCTGAAGAAAAGAAGACACCTTCAACGATCGCAAATGCTATCAACCGCGCAGCAAAGGGCACGTCTTTGCTTTCGATCCATTTTAGAGCCCAGTTGGCCTTCTTCGTTATACACGGTATTTGATTGATCGCATCAAACAACACGGCTTTCTCTTCTTTGTCTTTAATGTAAGTATCTATCAGTAACGAATACGTCTCGCTGTGAATCGTTTCGATTGCTATCTGGAACGAATAGAACGCTTTCGCTTCAGGGATAGTTACCTCGTTCATAAAACGACCCACCAAATTCTCATTCACAATTCCGTCGCTCCCAGCAAAGAACGCTAGAATATATTTGATGAAGTGTTGTTCGTTGACAGAGAGTTTGTTCCAATCGTCTACGTCTTGAAAGTCGATCTCTTCAGGGGTCCAGAAACTCGCTACTGCCTTCTTGTACATGTCCCATACAGATGAGTGTTTAATAGGAAAAATAACAAACCGATTACTAGATTCGCTAAGTACCACCTCGTCACCCTCATTTGCCAACAACTCTGTTAGATCCATTTTATAATAGTGTCGATTAGATTTTAAATCAATTCAACTTTTGCGCCTACACATTTGTTGCGATAAAGCTCATCGTCAAGCCGTTTCTTCGATTGCATTGTACACTCGTGTAAGTTGACACAAGCATGCTTTTCGGGTAACAAACACGACGTACAATAGTCAAGTTCGCAAAATTTACATTTCAACTTGAGACAGTTTGAAACTTTACAACGAGAACAACGCGCTTTGTGCGCCATTTATGTGTCTACAAAGACGAATTCTTAAACTCTTATTATTAAATATCTTTCGAACGTGGGTCGTTATCTTCAAGGTAACGCTCGACAGCACGCCAATGTCGTCTTCGGGGGTCTATGAACGGAACTGTACGTATACACTTATTATCCTTATGAATTTCAATTTTAAGTACGTAATATTTCAAAGAACTGTTGTTCGATAGCCATCTATGTCTCAGATTGGACAATTGGGTTACAGCACAAAACTCAGCATTCACTTGTTTCGGAAAAATGGGAGCTTTTGGTTTGACTTTCATTAGCTCAGATACGGTTAAATCCTTGAAACGGATTAACCAATACGTTAACGTATTGGGGTCTGATTTCGACTCGTTTATTTTATCCAAATCCACTTCATAATTTGAATTGATATCCCCTTCAAATTTGGACAACATGTTCATCTCTACTAAAAACTGAATGAACTCCTCTTGAAATTTAGAGCCGTCAAACACGTTCTGTAGTTTTCCTTTGTATTTCAGTACCGCCTTTATCCATTGTTTTCGTTTTTTCTTGTATTTACGATTCACAACGGTGTAATGCGTATTCTGTTTCTTTTGCATCCATAGTTGGTGTCTGATGACATCGTCGTCCAATAGGTCCAAGTTAATCTCACACTCTTCAATTCGTACGTTTACGGATAAACAACACGATGCACCCAGGTCGTTACATAATAAATAATCACAATAGCGTTGTAATGCATGGGTATGATACTTCAACTCTCCCTTGAAAGGGATCCCTGTGATTTCACAGTCGTCGTTAACACCGACGACGAAACGCATATCAGAGTGAGTCGACCTGCAATTGTGGAAAGACGAAACGTACTTCCCCAAATAGATTTCCATATATTTGAAAAGGTTGTACAAAATTACATCATTGAATCGTTTGGGAAAGGCCGAATCGTAGATCAACGCACGTAGCTGCTTCGTACTTAACAAATTGTACACGCTATCTTTCAAACAAAACTCTTTGAACTCCACATTGATACTTTCTTTATGATCTAGAAACGTACCCAACATATAGGCACACATTTTATTCCTTTTCGGAAGCTCCTTCACTATCAATTTTTGGATAACAATTTATTATTGATGAATAAAAAGCTCTAATGTAATAAATGAGAGAGACATTAAAAGAAACACAATACATTAACGCAGTATTACTACTTTTATTAGCATTCTTACCTAACTACACAGGTACCCTAATCGGATGTAAATTAGGTAGATTGATTTCATCGTCAAATGTTGTCTTAAAGTTCGGTTATGTCTTATTATTGGTGTTTTCATGTTTTACGGTGGTTGATGAAGAGAACACGCATCCGCTCGCTTTGTTGAAACAATCCCTAGGAGTGGTCTTCCTATTTAACCTATTTAATAGACAAAAATATCATACCTTAGTGGCGTCTCTGATATTATTGATATGCGTTATTTTCACAAATAAATTGGTTAAGTTTTACAGAACATCGGACAACGAAAAGCACAAGAAGTGGCTACATTGGTTAAAGAAATTCGAACAGGCTATCTATATGTTATTGGTGAGTGTGCTATCTACAGGTTTCGTGTTGTACTTGCTTGAAAAGAGAAACGAATTCGGACCTAAGTTCGATTATTTAACATTTTTTCTTGGCAACGAAAAGTGTACAGACTCGTAAAAAATATATTTTATATCTGTAATACTAAAATGGGTGTAACGCATTCGAGGACCAAGTCCAAGCCGGGTAATGTATTTGATAGAGAACTTACAAAAATGAATTCGTTGGTAAACTTAATAATTACGAAAGATGGCAGGTTTCAGGACTCTGAATATAATTTTTTGAAACCATCCAATTGCGATAAATACACAATGGTTTTGGAATCCTCCCTATCGAGACATCTAAAAATACATTTACACGACTTATCGTCAGATCTTTATTTTGTTCCCAAAAGCAACGAAGTCGTTAAAGTCAAAGGCGAAACGGTGACAAAAAAAGATCTTTGCAATTTGATAACTACCCATTATTCAAGAACATTACGCATCTTATCGTTGATACGCGAAATATACGATTTTGAGAACAATGGTGATTACAGTATCGCAGGCATCGTATATAGAAATCTAGACCATGTAGACGGTACGTATCAGGTGTCGTTTTGCGCTTTGCAGCAGGAACCAATTACAAATTTCAACAAGGTTGATTTCAAACAATTGAAAGGCTTAAATTCGTTTGTTAACGACTTTCTGTCGGAAACAGAATCCAAAGTGTTTGTAGAACATCTGAAGCATCTTTTAGGAAACTTCAACAAAAAAAAAATTGCAGAATCCATCTGCAAAGATACGCTCGTATCTAAAAAAGAGTACAAAGAAATTTACAACGACATTCCCATCAAAATCGAATGCATGAAAGGAGGTGGGGATAAACAACCTACTAATAATTTAATGTTCCATGTCTCTAAAAACAAACCAATTATTTCGTACGATACATGTTTCGCAAAAGAGAAGATGATAATTCCGTTCAACTACAAAGTACGAAATCTCTTTAAAAAGTTCAAAAGTGACTATGTACATAATACAGAAGCGATCAACGTCGCGATACATAAATTGATACATTATGATTCTAAAACTC
>Ga0307488_10005984_pt1 | contig 10035 bp, 7 predicted proteins | sample SB02metaG_FD_202248 | JGI IMG/M metagenome (GOLD analysis project Ga0307488, IMG submission 202248) | Sea-ice brine microbial communities from Beaufort Sea near Barrow, Alaska, United States - SB 0.2 | ecosystem: Environmental > Aquatic > Marine > Coastal | place: USA: Alaska | collected 2017-05-06
CTTCTTCTTTCATTACAGCCTGTTTCACCATCGCTTTTAGTTTAGGACCGAATATCGTTGATTTTTCCCAATCACTATAAGCATCTTCTGGCTTTTTCTTTTTTACTTTCATAATTGATTTTACCATATTAATTGCTTTTTTCACTGCTTCTTTGTTACCAGCATCTGCTTCATCAAGGTCAGCTGCTTCTGCCATCTTATAATATTTGTTAGAAATTGCATCTCTCTCTTTTTGGTCTTTATATTCAATGCTACCTTTTTGTTTATGTCTCTTATTAATTTCTTTGATCTTTTTAACTTCCTCTGGAGTTCCATATGCCTGTGTAAGTTTGAGAGCAAGTAAACCATGTTCATTTTGATCTTCAAGACGATCACGTTCTTTTTTAGTTACTTTTCCTTCATCAAGGTCAGATTCTTCTTTGACTTCATATGTTTTACCAGAAACAACGAAAGTCTTTTCACCCTTGTCTTTGGCAGCCTTTAGTGCCATTCCAAATGCGTTACCTTCTTTTTTTGCACCCTTCTTACGAAGTTTTGCAAGATCAGAACCTTCAATCTCTCCGTCACCATCAACGTCAAGCTTTTTTTGTTTAGTACTAAGTTCTTCTTTCTTAGCAGCTTCTGTCCAAACACCAAGAATCGATGATTCAAGGGTATTTTCCTTTGTATCCAAATATTTCTTACCCATCTTTATTCTCCTTGATTTTTCGATTCATCCGTTCTAGGATTGATTCTTTTTTGGGTTGTAGTTCTTCTTTCAGTGCAGACAACATATCCTTGTAAGATTTTCCAATTCGTGCTTGGAACTTCTCTTTGTCTGCGGGTTTTTTCATAGCGTTATATTTCTGTTGAACTGCGATAGCCATCTTTGCAGGAATTTTAACCTTCTTCTTATCTGCAAACTCAACTGCAAAATTTCCACTTAGGGACTGTGCTTTTCTCATCTGCATCATGATATTCTTTGATGCACCCTTTACATCATCATCAGATGCATCAGTATCATCATCAGCACTATCTCTACGAGAGAAGTCTTTATCCCTACGCATTGCACGGCGAGCATCAGATGCAGCACTCTCTTCAACTTCCTCTGGGTGATGACTGTTCATTAGAGCCTTGACTGTCTTGACATCCAACTTCATCAGTTTCGCAATCTCTTCTGCACTCTTCTTGTCTTTGATATACTGGTGCAACTGAGACATTTTACCTTCATCAAGGTCAACTTCTTCTTTAACAGGTTTTCCGTCCTTAGAGATAATACCATTCATTCCATCTTTTTTAAGATTATGAAGAAATTTTCTTGCTTGGTCATACTGCACAAATTTTGTAACTTTAATTGGACCGCCCTTTGACTTTGCATACTTGACCTCAAAATCGGATTTTGCTTCATCAAGGTCAACTTCTTCTTTTAATTTAGGAAGATATTTTTTAACAAGAGCATCTCTCTTCATCTGGTCTGAACGTGAGATTTCACCCTTTTTCATATGTGCTTTATAAATTGCTACCATTTGGTCATATTCTTTTGATGTACCAAATTTTCTTGCAAGTTCAACAGCATTTTCTGTATGCATATTTTGATCTTCATTACTATCAAAGTCTTTTTTAGTAAATTCATCAAGGCCTTCTGTATTCATTGCCATTTTAGCAAGCACCGCAGCTGCGGCCTTTGGGTCTTTTTCCATCTTTGCTTTAAGGTCTGGCGTCATCTTTGACATAAACTTACTTACATAATCTTCGATTGCCTTCTGGTCTTTAGAAGATAGTGCTTCATCAAGGTCAACTTCTTCTTTCATCAATTTATTATAATTCTTTTTAAGGTAGGCATTTGCTGAGTCCATATCTTTAAAAGACTTAACAATCTTTCCAGAAGCGCCCATAACATGTTTACCATCTGAATCAGAAGATACATAGGGCTTCTGCTTTCCTTCATCAAGTTCAACTTCTTCTTTCTTAGAACCCCCTCTACCTTTTAATAGACGATGAATTAATTTTGCCTCTTTACTACCTTTTTTAATTCCTGATTTTTCAATCTCTTTATCAACACCCTTTTCATTATAGTCAGGCATTGCTTCATCAAGGTCAACTTCTTCAGTTCTCAGTTTCATTAGGTCATTAACAACTTTCATGCTGCCTTTTACATGAATAGTTGACATTTTACCATCTGTGCTTTTACCAACATTTGTTACTTTAGCGCCTAACTGTTTTGCTAAACTTTGTATACGCTTTACTTTTCTATCATGGTCAGGACCAGCGTGTACTTTGATACCTGCTTCTGCTTCATCAAGTTCAACTTCTTCTGGAACAAACTCATTTTTCTGCATCATCTTCATTGCCAGATTTGCAAGTTTGGTGATGGGTAGCTTCTCCATCTTCTTCTTGTTTGCATCATTTACCTTGTCATAGATTTGCGAAATCGCAGATGCAGTGAAACTATCGACCATAACACCATCAATCTTCATTGCTTGTTTCTTGGAGGCAATCTCTTTTACCTTATCGATAGTTCCTTCATCGAGTTGTGTTTCTTCTGTGAGAGGATACATCTCTCGCAGTGCATCGGACATTGTTTTTCTGTAATTTGACATAGGTTTTTCCTTTATTATTCTATTTATAAGTTACCATGCTTTACAAGACCAGTATCTTGCCATCCATTTCGGACCCGGATTCTCGCAATTGTGTCTAGCACGGAAAGATTTACGTCTTGCCGGGTTACTCTTTTTAATTGTCATATTTGGATCACCAAAATTAACCTTTACAACATTACCTTTTTCATTCTTTACATAAACTTTAGACTTCTTTACATCACCCGCTGATGGTTTGTTGAGAGTAACCTTACGGCCTTGATACTCTGATTCTTCCTCAATCTCGCCCCACTCATTTAATTCTTTCTCTTCTGGTACACAATTAGGGACTTCTTTATTGCCCTTCTTTTTCATACCAACCTGTTTGTATCCAACCCAACAAGCTTCTTCTATCTGTTCAACCTGTTTTGCAAGGTCTTTATCTGCTTTACCCCAAGTGCCACTACTCTTTGTCACGAACGAGTTGACCCTCGCCATCGCCCACTGTTGTGGTGTGGTGCCGGGACGATGACCTGTTTTCCATGCTGCCATTCCACGATCATAGACTTTCTTGAGAATAGAATATGACATACCAGACTTATCTGCCTTTTTAACCAGACCGGCAATCTTTTCGTCAAGTTCAACACTCTCTACTTGTGTATCAAGATAGTCAGACATATCATCCAAACGAGATACTGCCGTTGCAACCTTGTTTGTCCACCATGTAGGTAAACCATCATCATCACCAAGTTTATCCAGTTCACCTTGCATCTTCATCAATGCTTTTTGAGCAATCTGAACCTTATTTTTCATAGACGCAACATCAGTGTGACCATCCTCACTTAACATTCTATTTACGTTGTCTAGGAAAGACTCATTCTTTGAGAGGTATGCAGCAATTGCCATTTCTTTACGTTTCTCTTTAGACTTACCTTTGAACTGTGGTGCATCTGACTTCTCGAAATCATCGATGTAATCACCTTGATCTGCATCTTTAGGTAACGCTTCGCCATACATCTGTTTGAACTTCTTGGTGTGTGTGGATGGTTTAGTTTTTGCATCAGCATCACCGGGAGCAGGACCAGACTTCTTTGATTTGAAATGTGCATCTCTTTTGGATTTGGTAGACTTTGCCATATCACCAGCATAGTACTTTGCTGGTTGTGTGCCTTTCTTATCATCAACATCTTTGTCCTGCTTGACTTCATTGATCCGTTTAACTAAGTCACTAAAGGTCTGCAATGTTTCTTCCTCTTGATATTCTGCCTTGAGTTCCTTGGGAAGTTTACCATCATCAACCAGTTTGTTGATATACTGAACAAGTTTTCTACCGTCCTGACCCCTATAATCATTGGCAATTTTCGCTGCGATATACGAAGCAGTCTTGTTTTTTAGTTCTGGATTTTTCATATCAGCCGCATATCGTTTGACCATTTTTTCATAATCTTTGGGGTGGTTCAATTGACTAATTTTTGCTAGTGCTACTTTATACCATGCCATCTCATCAAGACTCTCTTTTGCGAGCATCGTCTTTAGGTCACTCTTTCTAGGATCAAAGATAGCATCCCCAATCTGGTTGCCCCCTTTGTCTACTTCAAACCCATACCAATCTCTACCATCTTTATAGATGATCCAGTGTTTCTTACCAATCTTTACGGATTCATCTGGGTATCCATCATCACGTTTCTCACGCAATCGTGGTTCTCTGCGATTGTCAGATGGTTTCTCCATGCGTAGGTTCTTCGGGTCATTATTCATTGGGTCATTGTCAGCGTGGCCGACATCCATACCCTTAACTGCCTTGTCACCCATTGCCCTACGAGCCTTGTTCCTTGAAGAACGACGAGCAATCTGTTCTGGTTTGCCCCCGTAGTTCGCATATTCTTTAGCGTAGTTGCGCTCATCAAGTTCAACTTCTTCAGCAACATATTGCCAATCTAATTTATCGGCCGGTAGCACATTATTAGATTTACCTTTATAGATATCAAAATCTTTACCCTTGTGTATAAAGAGTTTGGCATTCTTTTTTATCCAATCCTTAGAAGATTGTTCATTTCCCCTATGAAGAATTCTTTTTGATTTCGGCACATCTCTTTGGTATACGAAATGCGTTTTTGGACCTTCATCAAGATCTTTTAATTTTTGCAGAGGAGACTTTGCTTCTTTCTTAACAGACATAAAGTCTGGCATCTGGTCTATATAAATTGCAAACCCGCCACGTTTCTTAGTATCGTGATATGTAAGGTGTGCTTTGCGGCCCTTCTTACTTTTCGTAATTTTCTGAACAACCATCTTGTCGGATTCTGCTGGAAGTGTTGTTTTAGGGTCTGTGATTCCAGCCATACTATATTTACGTTTTCCTTTACTAAGAATAATGGTGTCACCCTTCTTAATATCAGGTGCCTCTATCTCATGCAACCACGCTTTATGAACCTTACCATCTTCTGTTACGAATGAAAGATAGTTTGTTCCCTTGCGAACAACCTCACCCGTTAATCCTTTTGCTTCTACAACTTCACCCACGTTCCATATTTTTCCTGTGAGGTATGCATCACGCAATGAATCATAGTCATCACCCATTTCACGCTCTTCACGAATACCCATATTCTTACGAACTTCAAGGTAAAGTTTCTTCTTGTCTGCATCATTTAGTGTGGAAGGAATACCTATCTTGAAAGAATCAAAGTCACCCTTTTCAGCAGCATCTCTCATCTTGGATGCAGACATACCCTCGACACCTTCGGTATCGGGATCACGTTCCCCCGCACTAACGACCTTTACGGAATCAAACTTGAAGAGTTGATTACCTTTCTTATCAGGTGCATCATTGTAACGGTTCAATAGTGTTTCAAATTCCTTTAAACGATCAGAACCAGCAACCATGATTAGGTTTTTATATCCATCCTTATAGAGTTTTTCAGCAATCTGAATAGCAGTCTTGGCATTTCTATCGGCAATGATATTTTTCTTATACTTGGGGAACATCTTCCTCATCCACGCAACCTTCTTTGCATGGGGCAATGGGTCTTTGGGCCCAGTAGTGTGAGAGGGGTATATGAAAAATGGATTGCTACCAGAGACAGAATCAACCTTCTCAATTAGTTTTTCGTGACCCGTTGTGGGCGGATTGAATCTTCCGAACCCGAATACAACAGTTTCCTTGGCTTCTGTAAGCTCTCTAAAACTACGCATCATCGTCCCTCATTGCATCCCGTGCCTTTTTAATTCGTTCTGGTTCTGCTGCTTTGAGTTTCATTGCTGCTTTTTTAGAAAACTTATCAATCTTTTTACCATACTTCTGCATGATCTGTTGATCAATCATAGTTCTTCGTTGAACTGACTGATTTTTATAATCAGGAAAAAATTTATCTCTGTATCCCTGCATCAATTTCTTACGAGCAACCACCAATAGTTTAGCAGGGTCACGCATTTTGAGTGCAGACCTTTTCTTCTTCATTTGGAATGCTGGAGATTTTTGAAGTTTTGCCATGCGCCGGGCAAGTTTTTTCCGAGCGGATACCGACACAACTTCGTATAATTTTCTAAAATTCTTCATTTGTCCCATGCCTTTACTGCGGTAAAGTTGTTATACGAGAACTCCATACGGTCCACCAGTTTAACAGCACCACCACTTATTCTGTCAATAGCAACATAACCCTCTGGATTAGTCACCTTAAATCCATCTTTGGTCTTTACAAATGTGTCTGTCAAACCTTTTACACTATTTAGTTTCTTAACAATTTGCATCTTAGCATCTACCAATAGGTTCTGGAAGGTGATGATTTGTACTAGATTCCCTGTATGTTTTCTAACCTCACGCATATACTCTTTCTGCATATCGGTGTATTTCTTCTTACCTTTATCAGACTTTGCCTTGTCAATTTGTTTTTGAATTGACATTTGAACCCATTTCTCATATCCCTTTGCGTGTGCTGATGGGTTACTAATTTTCTCACCCGCACGAACCTTTGAGTTGTTGTAGGTCTTGAGTGATGCACCAGCAATCGCACCTGTCATACCGTTCTGCACAGTAAGAAATGTTCGCAACTTATTCGCATTGATCTTATTGAAAGTTTTACCAGTTTGTGATAGTATACCAGTAATTACTTCTGTCTCAGTAGTAGTGAATGTTGCAGTACCACTTGCGTCCTTATATGTGGCATCGTCCATCCACACACTAGATGGTTTCTTCAACCCCGCAATGTCTGCACCAAATGATGCTGTCATTCCCTGTAGTGTGTCACCTATGTATGTGGTGTGCCAGACAATACCAACCTTTGCTTTCTTGATGACCTTACCTAATACGCTATCAACAGGTACAGCATAAACAATAGTGTTAGGCTGAAAAGTATAATACTTATTGTCATCGATAGTCTCTGTTTCCACATCGTCAGTGAACATGAGGTCACCTTGGAGTACTCCCTTAATACCCAACTTAGAAAACTCTGCAAGTGCAACTTTAAATTTTTCATTTAGTGCTCCAGATAAATCATCATCAATTTCCTGTGCGGTCTTGTATAGTTTAGGATTGACGTTGAATACAGACTTCTTAGCCACAAAAAAGTCACCTGTCTCTGGCTCAATACCGGCGAAGATGGCTGGGGCCCCGTCCCATTTCACAGTCATATTTAAACTAGAACGTGTAGAACCAGAAAGCATATCTCGTAGAGAACGTAGGAAGTTAATTGCAGCTCTGCCACCATCAACACCATAGTTAAGGATTTCGTCTTCTATGTGTTCTAGGTGAAGGTTCTTGCCGCCTTTATCTTCTAAGAGTATTTCTGAAAATGACATCATTTTATTTTCCTGCAATAACTTTTATAACATCTGACTTATTACTTTTCCAATGCGAAGTCAACTCTTTAAAATCTTCTGGTTGTATTGCAAACCCACCACCTACACCACCAAAGCGGTCAAACTTTCTTTTGACTGACAAAGTATGATGAAGAGCTGTCGGTGCAACACCAATCATAACAAGTTTATATTTTTTGACAATATATTTCTGGTTATAATCAAAATAATCTATGATTTCCTTCTTCTGGTTCTTCGAACTCTCTGCATATAGTTTAACATACGCACCGCTTTGTTTATCGACATATAGAACCACTAGATGATTTTTCTTCTTTTCCTTCAGTGCAGAGCTTAATCCCAGACTATCCATTGCATCAGTCTTGGGAATATCAATCCCCGACTTTCTACTAATCTCTTTTCGTTTTTTCTCAAACTCTGGACCATGACTCTCAGTACTTTTTAGCACTGCTGCCACATATACATGAATCATTTCGTGCAACATTATCGCAACAACACTCTTCTTATCACGCTCAAGGACATTGGATATCTTCAGATGAGCAACGTATGCAACTTCTCTAGAAGGACCACGCCCCCTTACCGCTATTGCAATTTCCCCAGCTAAACGCTTACTCTTATACCAACTAATAGGAATGTCTTTTGGGAGTTCATCACCGAAGTATATGCTGTTAAATGTCATATACATCTTTTCGAGGTCAAGGTCAAGACCAGATGCCTCTAAGTATAGTTGTTTGAAGGTTTTCATTTTTTGCTTCTTTTACTTTTAGCAGAAATTGCTAATTTTACTTTTTTAAAATTAACCTTTGTAAATTCTGGTTCTATCTTTTTTCGTCCCTCAATTGGATAGATAGAAAGTCTAGTTTTTTTAACACCAGCATCATTACGATCTGGACCTTTATACATTGCCATCAATACAGGTTCATACCCCCCCGGTATATTTTGACCGTTATATAGTACATGATTTGCTGTTAGTTTTCCACCACTAAGTTTAATTGGACCTTGGAGAACTATAGATACATTTTGTCTTCCTAATGGTTTGCCATATTGATTACCATATATTGATTTCTTTTGTAAAGTTTTATCCTTTATTTTACGGTATAAAGTAATAGTATTTGGCAAACCATTAGGAAATTCTTTTTTCAAATCTGATATAAAAGATTTTGTTTCTCTGTGATTAAATATATCTGGTTCTTTTCTTTTAGACATTCCACCCCACTGTTGATGGTCTTTAGCACTCTTTCCATCCTTTGCCGATATCCAAACTACCTCAACACCTTCTGTATCAAGTAAATGAAAATCTGATTTTGGGGTGCCGGGAGTTGTAACAGCAGCAGTAATTTCGTGTTTAGTGCCATTAATGTCAATAGTTACAGTTGCTTTAGATGATTTTTCAATTTCTGATATGATTTGATCTTGTAAAGCTTTCAATTCAGCATCTTCTTTAGAAGTGCCAGCACCGGCACCTTTACCGCCAAATTCTGCTGTTTTTGCGATATCGTTAAATTTATAATTATTACCACTAGAATCTTTAAAGATAACCTTAAAATCTTCACTTTCAATCTTATCATAAACCTCTTTATCGTAAACAAATTTCACGGGGTCTGGAGAGGTTTTTAAAATAAATTCTTCTTCGTTCTTATATTTTTTAAGAAAATGTTCACGGCGGTGGGGATATTTTTTAAGTGCTATCGCTACATTCGCCTTTGACCATTCTTCAGAGAGCAAATCTTGAATCCTATCCACAGGATCAATATATGATTCTGTGCGGGGGCGTAATTGCCGGACATAGTGATTGAGGTTAGACATTCAACTGCTCCATGTGTGTTATATTCTATTTATATAACATGGAACTTGATGGGTGTCAAGATTTTGAATAAATCTTATACCATAAAACTCTCCATAATTCCTGCTTGCTCGTTCAACTCTTTCTTGCGCCTTTGTGAAAAGGAATCTTCATCCACATTCTGCTCTTCAGTGTCCATATTACCCAAAGTGGTTTTGTCCCACACCAGTTCATATTTTAAAAGCTGATCTTGTTCTGTCCGAAATGCCCAACGCTCAATACGCTTCTTTGGAAAATCTGGTCTTGGGATTAGCATACCCAACCATAATGGATTATTAGTAAATGTTCCATTGAGAACATCTCTGCCATAACCATACTCCTCTATGATATTTGTAAATCCTGTAGAGTAAGTTTTATCACCCGTCTTCAGTGGCTTGTGGTGGTGAGTCATGCGCTTATACATATGACTGGCTTCCATAGTTTTCAATTTACCCTTTCTGTCTGGATACCAACCATCACCATTTTTACCAGTAGCTTTACCAATATAAACGCACCCTTCAAATTCGCAAGGGAATTCATATGATTCAGGCTTTGTTTCATTAAATACTAATCCATACACGCCACCAGGCTTACCAATAATGTTGCAATTTTTGGGATAGTTTGTGAAATAATCCCAATGAATGGTGCCGGGTTCAATTTTAAAACTGTTGCTCATTTGTCAAGTGCCTTCTTTCCAATTTTGAATAAATCTCATACCATAATTGTCTACTTTAGGCATTTTACTCAAATCTACACCCTCTCTTAGTATAGGCTCCTGTGTGAAGCCAGAGTAGTCTACATGGTGATGAACTCTACCATATTTCCAAGACAACTTGGCAACGTCTGGAT
>Ga0307488_10005985_pt1 | contig 10034 bp, 6 predicted proteins | sample SB02metaG_FD_202248 | JGI IMG/M metagenome (GOLD analysis project Ga0307488, IMG submission 202248) | Sea-ice brine microbial communities from Beaufort Sea near Barrow, Alaska, United States - SB 0.2 | ecosystem: Environmental > Aquatic > Marine > Coastal | place: USA: Alaska | collected 2017-05-06
GATGATAGTTTTCTTGGTGTTGGTCAAACTAATGCTCTTGCAGCCTTAATTGGTTTAGAAAGAGCTGCTGCAACACAGATGGCAACTAACGTAGCGAGAAACAATCCAGGACTAGAAGGAAAATTCGTAGAGTTAACATCTGATGGCTTCTTAGATGTTAATAAAGAATCTGTATCAAATAGAGTATTTGGTAGAATGATGGAAGCATACGGAATTACTAAAAATAAGGTAGTCCAAGCATACAAAGATAGAAGTAGTACTGATGAGCAAACTAAAAATAACGCTAACTACATTATAACACAAGTTGATAATTTAATGGTACTTGCTGTTAATTCTGTAGAAGGGCTAAAAGCAAGAACCTCATATTCAAGTGAAGCAGAATATAAGAGAAACTACAAAAATGTGTACCTCAGTACTCTCGGTGATAAATCTAATGACGAGCTAAGAGCTAATATTTAACTAAAAGGAAATAATTAATGTCTGGTTCACAGTCTTATTTAAAACAATTAGGGATAGATGTCAATGAAGAAGAAACAGCCGAATCTAATAATGCTGTTGCTTACGTACCTTCTAAGCAAGCTGTAGATACTGCCGCTGAAGCAGACTTCACAACAGGCCCCGAACTTATAGAAAGCCCTATTGAAAAAGGAGTAGGCGACCCTGCGATTGCCGAACAGGCTGCAATGGTAAAAGCTGAAGCAGTTGCCGCTATGAGAGCGGATGCGGATGTATCCCTAGGTGAAGCATCAATTGCTAAACCCCCTAAAGACTCCTCTTTACAAAGTGAGCCATACATATTGCCACTTTCTGAAACAGGTGGTTTTGACTCTTCCAGATTTAAAAGAATAAATGAATTAGCAGCAGAACAGGATGGGACTTTTGATTATTTTAATAAGGCAGCCTCTGACAAAATAGGATATGAGGGACAGCTTCTGCTTGGCTTTTCTGATAATTTAAGTCAAGTGTCCAGCGGTATAGAAAAAATAGTCGGTGCCGGAAACTATAAAGTATTTGAAGACAAAAAAGCTGATTTTTTAGTAAATAGATTCTATGTCAGTGTAAAAGATGAAGAAGGTAACTGGAGTCCTTTTGCCAATCCTACACAAGATGCATTAGACATGGCAGCAAAATACTTTCCTATGGTGGGATATGAACTTGTCAGTGATGTGGCAGCAGTTGGTGCTTCTTTCTTGACTTCCGCTGTTGTATCAACTCTTACTCCCTTTCTTAGTTATATTACTGGGCCTGTTTCTCTTGGTTATAGTTTATATGCATACAATAAAGGTGCAGAGAGAGGGCGACAATACATACAAGAAGCACTGGGCCTAAATGAAAAAGATGCCAAAGAATTTGGAACTCTGTTTGAGGAAGTGTATAAACTTGCATTAGACCCTAAAGCATACTCTGCCATAAAGAAATTATTTGGCGGAGACTCAAAGATATCCAGTGATGAACTTAAACAAGAAATAAGGGGGATAGCAGGAGGTGCTTTTGCTTTTATTCCTGCCCTATTTGATAAACTAGCTATTATGAGCTCCCGTATACGTGAGTCAGCAAGCATAAAAGATACTGAGATTTTTGAATCCTCCCTGAAAGCAGAGAGATTTGTGGATAAGGCACCTGGTTTAGGGGGCAAAGACGCTAATTTAGTAAGCACTATGTTACCACAGAGAACTATGAATAAGAAAATTCAGAGACTGGCAGGTATTATAGACCAAACTTCTGGAAAGATATCCGCAGTATTACGTGACCAGATGATTAGTGTACGTAATTACAGTGAAAGATTCAAAGGCCAATTCGGAAAAGGCGACTTTAATTCTTTTAAATCTGCTATGGGAGGCATTTATAAAACTATTGCTGGTATAAAGTCAGGTAAAGTAACTATAAATCCTGAAAAATTAGGTATTAACTTAAGGGAAGTAGAAGATTTATTCTTTAGCTTTCGTATGGACGAATCTCGTGGAATGTATAATAATATATTTACGAAGTTAGGCGACAGTTCTTTTAATTTAGAAAACTTACGTAAAATTATAGTTAAACGAGAAGTAAATACTATTGAGCCGGGGAGTAAACAGACAGCAGGAGTTGCTATTGAGCCTAAAGTAGGTCCAGCAGTTACGGGAGAGCCTCGTGTTGACTCTATAATAAGTAATTTGTATCAGTTAGGGGTTCAAAGTGGGGGAACAAGAGTTCTATCTAAGGACAGCATAGCTAAAGCCGTTGAGCAATTAAAAGCAAACCACCCTGACTATGCAAAATATATGGATGGAAATAAGATTGTAATTAGAACTCCTGCAGAATTATTGCATAATTATGCTACACTATTAGGGGGTATGTCTAAGGGAATATTTGCTAGGGACACTGGAACAGCAGTTAATCCTCAATTAGCTAGTTTTACTCAAAGTTTAAGAAATATATTACTGGATACTATAGCTAATCCAATACCTAATAAAAAAGTAGGGAAGTTAAATCTAACTAAAGAACTTAATGATGCTAAAGCATTTTATAAACAAACTTTTGATACAATGGGGTCCTTACCACAAGTAGAGGCTCGTATAGCTTCTAAAACTGGTGGAGAAGAGGCCTTACTACCTGACTTTTTAGGAATAACAGAAGCATCTAAGGGGGCAAAAGGTAGAACAAAAGTACTACTAGATAACATAAGGTTTCAAGAAAACTATCTACGGGAAAACCTAAAAGGCGGTGCTTTGAAGTCAGCACCATTAGGAAAACTTCAACAAGCATTTGCTGATGTAATATCCTTTAAAATGTCTGGTGCAGGAAGTGCATCTTTAACTAAAACTCAGTCAGCATCAGATGTAAAAGCGTATATTGGTAGTTACACAAAGGAAGAAAGACTAAGATTAGGAATTACCCCAGAAATAGAAAAACGTATATATAAAGATTTAGATTTAATATCAAAAGTAGATGAGATACAAGTATTCCAAAGGTACAAACTTGGTGACAGAATTGATAATGCAGAATTAAAAGATGTCTTTGCTAGTGCAATACTAAAAGCTGATGATTTAGGATTTAAACAAGACATAGACGTTATGCTAAAAGTTATAAATAGATTGCCTAGTAAGGCAAAAAAAGAAGGACTTAGAAACTTACAAGGCGGCTTAGTGGATTATATTTTTTCCAAAGAGAGTGGCGTTCTTGTACAAATCACAGAAAAAAATGCAGCCTTCGCTCAAATAGGGGATATAACTATTGACCCAACTGCTTTATCTAAAGTAATAGATAAGTTTGAAAAAGCAGGAGTATTTAAAAATATTCTAACAGATAAAGTAAAAAATTCTGCAGGTAAAGAATTTACACAGCTTGAAATACTAAGAGGTATGGAAAATTATACAGGTGTAATAAAACAAGCTGGGGCTGATGCAGGAAGTGCATTATCTGGTGCACAACTTATAGGGCAGTTATTTACACTAGACCCTACTAAATTTGTAAGTGCGATGGCTAGAATAAGTGCACAGGGCAGAGTAGCAAAATTATTTGCTAATAAAGCATTTGCTGATGCTCTAACTGGAATGGCAACGCCTAAAAGCACAACTACATTAGGCAGAATAGCAGAAAGACAGAAACAATATTTCTTTGGTAAAGCCTCTCTTGCTAATATTGTTGCACAATTTGCTGTAAGCACCGCCTCAGAGTATAATAGGTCTGTTGATGCTGCCAGTAATCAAACACAAGAGATGTTAAATATGGATAATAGTAATAGTGGTGCCGCATCATACCTAAGGCAGATGGAACAGTTACAGGTACAATAATGGCAAAGGCAAATAAGTCGGGAGACTTTAAACCCATAAATACACAAACATATGGACAAAGAACTGATTTAGATGAGCTTATTCCTGAAGTAGAGACAGAAAAATTAAGAGGTTTAGCACTTTTACAAGATAGAGGATACGCTAGAGGTGTACGAAAGGATAATCGTACTGCAGATGAACTAAAACTAACTGAAAAGGACGTAAAAGGCTTTGTTAAACGACAGAAAAAACTACAGGAAGAAAATAAAAAGTTAAATTCTGGTCTACTAAACCTTACAATGACAAAAGCTATAATAGATGATATATACAGTCCGGTAATTTCCACAGATTATAAAGAGCCTCTTCCTATATTTCCTGGGATATATCGCCAAAGCACCACAGCCATAAAAGATAAATTAATAGCTGAAAAATTAGACATAGCACAGCAACAAGAAAGATACGATAAGTCCCTATCTAAGAATCCCGCCCGAAATTTAGGAATGATGAGTCCCCGGGTAGTTATAGACAATGCAGATATTATGGGAGACTTCAAACCTATAGAGATATCAGGATTGTCTGGCCCTGTTGTACCCGTACCCGATAAGCCCACAGATATAAACAAGTTACCTAGCTTTAGTTTTACAGGAGCCAGTGAGATGGGGCCCTCTTCAGGAGGTCTTCTTCGTTGGATGGGGCTAGTGGGCATGACAAGTCCTCTCCTAGCTCCTAAGAACGCCCTAGGCTCGGGATTTAGCCTCAAAAGTCTTATGGGTAAGGCTGATGAGTATGTAACTCAAGAATTATTAACTAGCATAAAGAAAAACTCTTCTTCTGATTCTCGAAAAGTTCTTGATGCAGTTATAGAAGAGTCTAGCATAAACATAGATAATCTGCCTGTAAACCAATCACAGGTTGATGCTTCCCTAGCTAATAAAACTATTACTGGTACAAACTTAATAAAAGTTAAAGATTTAAAAGTTTCTAAATCGCTACAAGATATGGCAATAACTGAAACTTCGGGAGCTAAAGACAGTGAAAACGTCTACTATAATTTGGATAGAGTTAATGTAGGTGATGGATATGAAGGTAGCATCACTGGTACGGCACGTGATAAACTTCCGTACAATAAAGACGGCACAACTAGTTTTACGGTCACTGATTCTATAGAGGGAATTGGATTAGAAGCTAAAGGAGTTACTTCTCCCTACTCAAAAAAACACTATCTGCATTCGGACGTACTAACAGACAGACCCGAAGAACTTAATAATATGGGAGCTTTGTATGGTCATAAAAGACAGTTCATAAAAAAAGAAATTCCTGCCGGGCACCCCACTCTTGAGCAGGGGCCTGCTATAGTAAAAGAGTTATTTGCAGATATGAAACTCCCATCTCCCTTTAGACCTGGGTATTCGTATGAGGAAAGGACTGCTGAAATACTTGCAAATAACACCTCAGTTATCCGAGACGGTAACCCTCTTGTTATACATACATCTAATATATATAACAATATAACAGAGGCAAAGAATACAGGTATGCTTTCTCCTGGAGGACCTGTAACTCTGCAAAGATACACTATTAATGATATAGAAGATAAAAGTAGGTCTGTATATGACACAAGCGGACAATTAAATAATTACAATAGTGATAATATTATTACAGAATTTCCTATGGAGTTATTTAGCTCGGAAAAATTTACCCCAGAACAGTTATTAAACAAAGCAGGCCCCGGGTGGAGAAAATGGGATAAAAATAATGTTACTACCGCTGATAAAGATTTAGCAATAGAATTTATGAATAAACGTACTCAATATAATAAGTATACCGCTATGCTAGATTTTAAAATAGAGATGCAAAAAATAGATGCATTATTAAAATTAGTAGAAGTTCCAAATATACTCAAGACTATTCAATCTGAAGGCCCCTTAAAAGGAAAAATAAATATACTTGATAAAAGTAATAGAATGACTATTGATGATGTTGTTGAGCATTTTGACAACACCCCCGTAGTAAGAGATGTTAACAAACCTGGGGGGATGTTAATGGATGGTAAACACGCTCAATTATCAGAATATATTAGAATATATGCAAATACAGCGATAGAGAATAGCTTTTCTTATGATGCCACCACTATAAGAGAGGCACTAGGAGATGCATCATACTTTTCTCTATCAAAAGTTGATGAGACCACAGGGGATTGGAATAATAATTTTATTGAACCCTTTGATTCATCCACAGTACCTCACACAACGTATAATGGTCTGCATAGTCTTGCTGATGAACTTGACCCAAATTATAAAAATAAGTATGGTGCCCCCATTACAGTGGCCGCTCTAAAAAAATACGTTACAACAATAGCAAGAATTAATAAGCAAAAAGAAATAGTAGCTTTTGTGCCATCGGGACCAGCAGGTCCGGGTACAATGTCAACATACTTCCGTAATCTTGAGGACATACGAAATATAGATGAGGGGGTTGGCACGTTCTTTGACCAACTAAGCATTACACCCGGAGTTTTTGAAGCATTACAAAAATGGGAAGATGGGGGAGGCCAAAGACATGCACAATGGAAATCCAACTCAGTTAGATTCAAAAGCGATAAAGAATTAAATGAGTTAAAAGAAATAGAATTGGGGTTTGGTCCGGGAAGAAGAATATTAACAATAAGTGAAGAGCAGTATGATACTTTTAAAAATACAGCGTTTTCTTCCGTGGAAGACATGGAACTTGGAATGCAGTTACGTAGAGAGGGAGAAGTCCCTGGAGCTGGAGAAAGGGAAGAACTTGACCCGGAGCTTAGTGATGCAATTGGATATAACCTCGAAGAGGGGGAGGATTTTTTTATATCTCCCTTACTAAGACCAATAGGTACAAATATTCAGTCTGCATCAGAGAAAGCATTTACGTATCTTAGAAGACACCCTGCAACATTAGTAGAAATGACAACAGTTCACAATATAAAACAAGCATTACAAAATTCTAATTTAGATGCTATACGTTTTAATACTTTTGCCACCAGTGTAAAAGCCCAAGACTGGGCCCAGGGCCTCAGAGGTTCCGAATATTATAACATGATGAATAGGCATGTTAACGACGCCCCGGTAGAAGTTAAGTCCTTAGTAAATTTGTTGTTTAATCCTGAGGGACCTATGCATACACAGTTTTACAAGTTTGATACCGGGCGTGAGTTTAAGTTAGTAAGAGACGATAAGAAAAAGGATATAGATGATGAAATAGCAGATTTGATTGATAATGAGTTTATAGAGGAACAGACGTATGATAAAAGTTCTAGTAATCTGATTACATTATTACAGGAATCAACAGGTAGCCCCTCATATAATGAAATGTTTAATCAAGGTTCATCAGGGATGTCACAACCTCAGGTGTATGGGGCTATAGTAAACCGGGAGACTTCAAACCTTCCAGACTTTGCACCGACTCCTTCCATACAATACGGTGTGTATAAATACACTAAGGTGCTTAGAAGACGATTAATGGATATTATGGAGAATGAACTTAAAGCTTTTGAATTTGGTGCTAGTGATACTACTCCATTCTTAACTGCCTTAAAAGGCTACAGTAATACACCTGTTTCTACTAGAGAAGCTTACACTAGGGTAATGTATGAAAATGGACTTTCTGCAGATGCCCATAAATTTATTACCTCTTTTGAAGATAGGATTACTAAAATAGGTAAACCCATTAACATAAATATAATGAAAAAGGCAGAAACAGTAGAAGCACTAGAGATGATGAATAATGCTATGATGTTTATGAGAAAGTTTTATGTACGTAGTATAGAAGCTGGCATGACTACAGAAGCTTTAACTGATTATGGATATAGTGTGCAGAATAAGACTAGTCCATTATTTTTAGGGCATTTTGGACCTTTAAAAGATGAAAATTTAACCGAGACTATTAAAACGAGAAAAACCTCAGATAAACCAGATGCAAAAATGTATAATATGGCATTTGCTAATCAATATGATAAGTACAAACTTGAGGCGTTTAAGAAATTAGGTCTTAACTATAAAATAGTTAATGATTTTAAAGATAGGCCTGCGAATACAGCTGATAATGTATCTTTTTATGAAGTAGAACTACCAAAGAACCCAAAAGAAAGGGAGGCATTACTCAATAAAATAAAGAAGCATGAAGTGCAACTATTTTCTCAAATAATGCCTGTACCTAAGTTCAATCAAGTGAATGAAGAAGAAGATAACACAAGAGCAATGGGTGCAACCTAAGTTCTATCGATTACTTCCATTTCACCAATTTTATGGTCTATCTTAAGAGCTTGTCTTCTCAACTCCTTGGCAACTCGCACTAAAAATTGTTTACTGCTGCCACTGATACGTATATCTTTTTTATGTAGCACGGCTATAGTGTGACTATCTATGAGAGTGTCAGTAACTTCATCCCATGGATATTCACAAAAAGAGGGTGCATCCTCATTATCAGGGGTTATAACTGCTCCTATACCATGTAGGGTTAAAGAGAGTTCCAAATCTATATCGCTAACTATTTCAATTGTTTTATTTGACATCTTTAATCTTTCTTCCTTTAAAGAATACTATTAAATTTATTAAGGTGTTGATGGTCACTGCTCCCAGTAACCACCATTGCCAGAGTTCTATTTCCATGTTACTTACTTTTTTCCTCGTCCACAAAAGTCTTAATTACATCAGTAGAGAATAATTTTTGTAAATTTAACAAATACATTCTTGATGCGTTATTATCTCCGCCAGACACAGACTTTTTTGAATCCAGATTTCTTATTATTTTCTTTAGGCTATTTGTATCAAATACCAATGTACAGAATGTTTCTTCTCCCACACACAAGTTATGAAACCAGTAGTCTGATTCAGTGGCTTCAATACCACTAGGTTTTCCATAACTTTGGTACTCAATGGCAATATTGCCTGACTTCTGCCATAAACCTCTCTCTGATTTAACTTCAATTTTTTTATCCTGCAGCATATCAGCTACAAGTTTCTCTCGTACTTTCCCATATTGTAAATCTAAATCAAATTTCTTGCGGTCTTTTACAGAAGGCTCCATTTATCTTTCCTTTTTATTAGTTTGTGAAGCATCTATAGCAGGTTGGTCGCTCTTCTCAAAAAACTTAACTAGTACATTAAGTCTACCAGTGACACATTCCAGTGCAAGTATCTCTTTACTTACTGTATCAATTATACTTGCGTGGTCGCCAACCCCAACAGGGTTAGTCAGCATAACTTCTACATTAGCTATATGACTATTCATCTCACCGATATACTTAGTTTTTAGTGCGTTTATTATCATCTGTCGCATTTACTTTTCCTTTATTGTTAAAGTAGCTTTTGTTAAATCCTCGTTGCCATTCTTTTCCCCTAAAGGAAGAGAAAGAGAATGGGTTAGTGGATTCGTGTATAGTAGATTTAGTTTTCTTAGTTCTGTAAAAGTCCTTTTGACCTTGTACATAAAATCTGTCAACGGTAGCCATAGTATCTCCTAGTTAACCATATCAACTATTTCACAGCTGTCTGCTGTACAAGCCAAAGTTTGATTACCAATAGTATTATCTTCTTGTTCATACTCTGTGAGCTTATCCCAATCAATAAACTGTGGCATCTTAGCTAAGAACTCTTCGTATTCCCCTTTATTACAATCTTGGTAAGGGGCCTGCTCGTAGACCATATCACTTCTAGGTAGAAAAGACAAGCCCGAAGCGATATTAAAGTTCTTATATATCCATGCCCCTGCCTCTAACCATTCATCTTTACCAACTGAAATAGTTACACTTGGTTTATGCTCACACCAATGCATAGCATATATTTTCCAGAACTCTAATTGCTCAATAGCAGACATATCATCTCTAGTGATACACTTGCTGGGAGCTCTTACAGGAAAACTAAATACGGCATTCTGTGCATTCCATCCATCACTTTCCCAAGGGATATTCTGGTCCATCATAAATTGTGTGAGTGGGTCTTTTTTATCACAGCGAACAGTACGTATATAGTATTTACTGTGTCTAGCATGGATACCTGATGCAGAATCTGTGAGTTGTGAAACTGTACCACTTGGTTTAACACACGTAATAGCAGTAGACTGTGGAATGCCAATAGCTTCAGCAAACTCTTTATTTGTGTCCACGGCAATTTGCCTCAATCCTTGAAGTACACTTTCTAATCCCAATTTACTATTAGTGCCATTAGTAATTGCATTATCCATAATACCTGTCATAGACACACCTAGCAATCTTTCATCAGAAGTATTAGTACTCCATATCTTACGGAGATA
>Ga0307488_10005986_pt1 | contig 10033 bp, 9 predicted proteins | sample SB02metaG_FD_202248 | JGI IMG/M metagenome (GOLD analysis project Ga0307488, IMG submission 202248) | Sea-ice brine microbial communities from Beaufort Sea near Barrow, Alaska, United States - SB 0.2 | ecosystem: Environmental > Aquatic > Marine > Coastal | place: USA: Alaska | collected 2017-05-06
CACCAGTTAGAACACCTAAGCCAATTGCGTTTTGACCAATAGCAACAGTGTGACTGGCAGTAATTGCGTTAGCGCCTGCTCTATAGCCCATAAGGTTGTTCTGATCGCCCGTAGTTATGTTAGTGCCTGCTAAGTAGCCAACAAATAAGTTGTAAGTACCACTAGTTAAATCCAGACCAGCACTCTGTCCAATAGCCGTGTTGTCAGTGCCAGTTAGAACACCTGAGCCAATTGCGCTTTTGCCAATAGCGATAGTGTTACTGGCAGTAGTGGCGTTAAGGCATACTTGATAGCCCTGAAGTACGTTGTGTCCGCCCTCAGTTATGTTATAGCCTGCTCTATAGCCCATAAGGTTGTTGTATGTGCCGCTAGTTAAATCGTTACCAGCTTGGTAGCCAATAGCGATATTATCTGTGCCTGTAAGAACACCTACGCCAATTGCAAGTCTACCAATAGCGATAGTGTGATCCGCAGTAGTTGCGTTAAAGCCTGCTGCATAGCCACCAAAGAAGTTGTATGTGCCACTGGTTAAATCGTTGCCAGCAAGACGGCCAATAGCTATATTACTAGCACCAGTGAGAACACCTAAGCCAATTGCGTCAGAACCAATAGCAACAGTGTAACTGGCAGTAGTGGCGTTCTTGCCTGCTCCATAGCCACCAAAGAAGTTGTTTGCCCCGCTAGTTAAATCTTCGCCCGCTAATGCGCCAACAGCAACATTATTGCCACCCGTTGTTACACCTGTGCCGATTGCGGAGCTACCAATAGCGACATTGTTACTGGCAGTGGTAATAAAACTGCCAGCGTTCGGGCCAGAGATAATATTGGAACTGCCTGTGGTTATATTGCGGCCTGCGTTTAAGCCCATAAGAACATTGCTTATGCCGCTGGTCAAATCTTCACCGGCTTCTTCACCAATCGCCGTATTATTGTCGCCAGTGGTAACACCTAGACCAATTGCGTTTCTACCAATAGCAATATTATCCGCTGCCGTAGTTACGTTAAAGCCTGCTCTATAGCCCTGAAATACGTTGTGAGCGCCGCTGGTCAAATCATAGCCAGCTAGGTTCCCGATAACGATATTATCACTGCCAGTGAGAACACCTAGCGAAATAGGTCCGTTACCAATAGCGACATTGTTACTAGCAGTAGTGGCGTTAGCGCCTGCTTGATAGCCCATAAAGACGTTGGTTGCACCACTGGTTAAATCGTTGCCAGCAAGACGGCCAATTGCGGTATTATCTGTGCCCGTTAGAATACCTAAGCCAATTGCAGCGTTACCAATAGCGACAGTGTTACTGGCAGTAGTTACGTTAAGCGCGGCCCGATACCCAATAGCGGTGTTACCGTCACCTGTAGTCAAATCTTGTAGTGCATTGACACCCATAGCTGTGTTGAGGGTAGCCCCCGCTTCTACAGCAGCAAAGGTGCCACTACCAAAACCGACATTTGCGGTGCCGGTAGGGTGCGTAGCTTGAATGTCTACAGTATCAGATGCAGTCAACGCACCGTTTACATCTAAGGCACCACTGATGTCTGTAGTGGTAACATTAATATCTAGTGTACCAGTAGTAATTTCAATTTCTGTATCTGCATCAATATCTAGCTGACCATCTGTGCTAGAGTTAATGGACAAACCACTATCTCTAATCTGAATAGCCATAGCGCCATTTAGTAAAATACCTGTATTATGAACGTGTGTTAGTGTTACATCATTGTCAGCACCAAAGCCCAAAACCGCAGCGTCACTTGCTAGTTTTAGATCATTACTAACTGTGACTGCCGTAGAGGCTGTAAGATCGACAGTAGGTGCTGTAATTTCAATTTCTGTATCTGCGTCAATATCTAGCTGACCATCTGTGCTAGAGTTAATAGATAAGGCAGAATCCCTAAACTGAACAGCACTTGTAGTATTTAGTCTAACACCTGTATCTGGAATATGAGTTAGTGTTACATCATTATCAGCACCCAATCCCAATACAGCGTCATCATTATTAAGTTTAAGATCATTACTAATAGTAACTGCTGTAGAAGCATCAATATCCACAGTAGGTGCGGTAATTTGCAATGTCGTATCTGCATCAATATCTAATTGCCCGTCTGCGCTAGAGTTAATAAAAATAGCAGCATCACGAAACTGTACTTTCTTATTTGTGGCTACAAGAGTGTCTTCTCCAATGCCATCAATATATGCAGTACCATCAATATACAAATCTTTAAACTGTAAAGATGCTGTACCAACACTTAGTGTATTAGTAGTTTTAGGTTTAATCTCTGTAGCTGTAGCCACAAAATCTTGAGCAGGACCCAACACAGTAACAGGACCACCTTCTGCGGCAGTGCCATCATGTGTATGACCTGACGTACCAAACGCACTTACAACGGCATCAAACTCACCGTCAAGATCAGAAGCGTTAATTACGTTGCCATCTGCAATGTTGTTAGAGCCGTCGTTTCTTGTATATCCTGTACCCATAATTTTACCTTCTTGCGTTTGTGCCGTACTCAAGAGTAACAGCGTCTAGTGAAAATGGTGGATCAGTGCTGTCTGAAGTAAACTGCAAAGAGCCTGTGTAACCTGAACCAATTAGTTGGCTTTCAAATACATATTGTAATTTACCACCAAACGATCCTGTTCCGTATGAGCTAGTACCATAAAAAGATACAGTGCTAGTAGTATTACTAAATGTAATAGGTAATGGCTGAATAATAGCCTTACCATCAAAGTCTAATTTTAGTGATGTATTAAAGTCTACACTGCCCTGCGGGTCTGTATATAAAAACATTTTGTAGAAAGTTTTTCTAACACGTGGGTCAGAAATTGGCATATGAGGTGTAGAAAATATAGCTAAGATACTAGCACCATCAAAGCTATTACCATTTTCTAGTTGATATAAATAACCATCTTTATTTGCAAATACAGCTAGTTCTACATTTTCGTGTAAATAACTGTCCGCAACATATGCTTGTATGCCTCTAGTTTCAGCAAATGCAAAACCACCACCACCTTCTTCTGCTAACTGTGTTGTTAAAATACCTTTAGCGCTATTTTTTGAGACACTGGCACCATAACCCATTATTCTATATTGAGACTTTGATCTTAAAACAACACTACAGAAATTAGAGCTTGAGCTAACAAAGTTAGTGAACTCACTTTGGATTACTTTAGAAGCATTAGAAAAGTTAAAGTCTCCAATTCGTTCTGTAGCACTTAGTAGTCTAAGACCATCTGGTCCTAAGAACATAACGTCAGAACCAATTTCTTGAATAGAGTCGCCTTCAATACAACCGATATCTCTAGTTACAGGGTCTAGTCTAAAGTCTGCAATAGTTGATCCCGATATTCTAAAAATACTTTCGTTCGTAAAAATAAAAAGTGTTTCTCTAAATACTGAAAGACCCGTAATGTCAGCGCCTACATTAATAATTCCTGCACCATTAGCTGCGCTAAAGTCTGTATCAGTATATACTGCTGTAAAAGTTACGGCAGAACCTTTAGCAAAAAACAATGTATTTTTAAAATTAATTGTGTGGGTAGCACCTATAACGTCTAAAGGGGCAGCGTTTAAAGCGGTAAAAGTAGTACCATCAAAAATAGCTGGAACACTAGCCCCATCTACCAGCATAATTTTATCTGTACCATTAAAATTATATCGTGTAAATCTTAGTCTACTAGCTAACACACGAGAGGTAGATAAAAATGTAATGACTCCATTATTTGCGGGGCTACTAGCTAAAGCAGGATTAATGCTAACTGTGGAGCCTCCGCTGCTTACCGTAGCATCTGCCGTTACAGTATAAACTAAATCAATACCGGCAACTTTAAATACATCACCTGCTTGTGGGGCAGCAGTTAAGGCGTCCATAGCTAAAGAGGTGCCTGTTTGACTAGCACCATTAACTAGTACTGTACCATAACTGGGTACATTTATGTGCGTATAACCGGAGCCTGCCGTTTTAAACAGATCAAAGTTTCTTTGTACAATAACTGTATCACTAAATACAGCTACACCTGTAGTCATGTGGTCCGTTGTCGTTGTTGTAAAAGTAACTGCCACAGCATTAGCTGGACTACTAGCCAAAGAACCTGTTAGTGTTAAGGTAGCCCTACGATTAGTGGCATCGTAACTAACACCACCTGATGCAATAGTATATGTACCTGTGATACCAGCAACTGTAAGCGTGTCACCCGCTTCAGGTGTTTTATGAATGTTACCTATAATTAATGTCGTACCACTTTGGCTAGCTCCGTGTACAACAGGCGCACCGTATGCAGGAATGGTATTACTGTCGTATTTATCAAAGCCTACTATACGCCTGTATCCGCCCTCTATTGAGGGTTCAAAGTTCCGTAGCACTCTAGCGCTACCCGGAGCATTAATACCCTGCTGTAGAGGGCTTAAATTGGTTACAAGACCCCCTTTAAACTCAATAGGAAAAGTTTGCCACGCTTCCATTATAGCGCGTCCAAAGAAGAACCTACGTTAGAAGAGGATGTAGCAATACGTCCTCCTCCCTGATTGTTGCTAACCATAGAACTACGAAGATAATAAAATCTATTAATTAGAATGCTACGCATATGTTTAACACCGTCTTCAAACTTTTGCATAGCTATAGTAGATGCTTGTGCATCACCCCTAAAAAGATATGCGTAGTGCATAGAGCCGTCTGTAATAATGTGCTTAAATCTTTCAGGAATAACTGGAACGTCAGTTGCATTTTCTAAGTCAACAGGAACACGATAATATTCATATATTACGCTATATGCTTGATCTGGCGGAGGAATCATTCCATATTCTAGTGAAGGAGCATTAAACACATAATTAGGTAGAGCATTGTTATCGGCAGTGGCTTTATATTCTTGAGATACTGACTTATGTAAATATTCTTCATAAGCTACATTCTTTAGTTTTTTTGTACTATTACCTAATGTAGTGTCTTCTTTAATTCTAAAACTATCAAAATTAATAATCTTAGCGTCATCTGGAAATGGGTATCTAGTAGTACCTGTAGTTAGTACGTCTTCTTGTTCTACGTGATTAAAAGGCCATTCAAACTCAGATTGATTAATATAACGAATAGAAGCATTAACAGCATCTTTTGCATGAGAGTAAAAACCTGTGGCTGAGTCAAAGTTAGCAGAAGTAAGCTCAACTTCATTAAGCCGCCTATTAACTTCGTTGACGAGGCCGAGAAAATTGTACGCCATTATTTTTCTCTCACTGTTAATTTAATGGTACGTTCAGCGGTACTGCCCGTACTGTCTGTCATTCTACAAGAAAAGGTATATTCTCTATTGGTAACGCCACCACCAATGTTAATGGTAGCAACAGTAGTTGTGTTAGTCTGAGACACATTCTGAATACTATCAGTAACAGCACTGCTAGATGCAGTCGTTAGTGTTTGTCCTGCACCCAAAAGTGTTTTACCAATCTCACTAGTTTTAACATACCATTCTACAGAGCTAATTGTGGCGTCACCTAAGAAGCGTGACCAATCTGCATTGTAGTCTAGTGTTTCATCTGGGTCTTTTACAGGCCATTTAAAGGACATATATTTACTCCGTTACGTACACTGTTCGGTCGTATGAAGTTGGTTGACGTTCAACATAAACGTAACGATCTTCTTTTGGTACATCTATTGTTCTGTCGTTTGTTGTCGTTTGTCTTGATACAAATATAAGACGACTTTCAAAAGGAACATTTACGGTTCGTTCATACGTAGTAGACATTAAGCTGCTTTCTGAATATACACACAGCGTTTTCTACTGTACTGTGCTTTTACTGCTACGTAGTCAAAAACAACAGCAGTCTCAGTAGTATCTCCAGTATTAGTTGTACCCTGTACGCCTGTTAAACCACCACCTGTTGCAGTAATAACACCTGAGCCTACTGCGGATGTTGCTGAAACACCAATAACACTAACAGTTAAATCGGGGCTTATAGTTCCTATAGAACCTACACTGCTTACACCGCTTAATGTTGCACCGCCAGTAGTAATACTACCTATAGCATTGACTGCGCCCGTAGCAGAAACACCAGTAAGTGTTTTACTTAAATTAATTTCGCCATATTTAGAAACACCGTATCTACCGGAACCAAATCTAGCGGAAGCTAATATAATAGCCATAATATAGTCTTACTAAGCTATACGAACAATAGCGTTTGATGCGTCTGCGGCAGGAAAGGAAACAGTCAAGTTTCCCGCAACAGCACCCACCGTACCCCCAAAATCAATAACACAAATTGCTTTATTACTAGCAGAAGAATTATAAATAATACAGCCGTCTGTAGACACAGTTACTGTTGAAAATACTTCATCCGCAAAGTCTACTATGGCAGTAGTACCAGAAAGAGAAATAGAGGCAGAGTCTAAATTCTGACCTCCCGCACTATAATTTGTACCTGAAGCTTCATCACTATTATCCGTAACAATTGAGTAGTTTGTTGTGGCAGCATTATACGTACCAGATGGAGAAGCCTTAATTAAGGCAATCTTAATAGTGTGTGTATCTAAGTCATGTACACCTCCTAAAAGCTCTTGCTTAAAGGAACTACACATTGCTGTGGTAATTGCCATAGTTTATTCCTTACTTAACATAAGCAGGGACTGAGAGCGTTAACTCCCAGTCCCATACTCAGTTAGCTTACGCTAGAGTGTCACGATCAACTTCGTCCGCGCCAACGACACCGATGTCAGAAACATCCATAATCATTGCCCACACACGAATCTTACCCGTAGTCAGGGCCGTACCTGACTGCGAAATAAGCTTAACGTCAATGTTGTCATCTGCAACACACACAAGAGGCTGGAACGCAGCAGCGTTCTGCGAGTATGTGCCAGCAGCAGTACCACTGTCGCCATCAAAACCGTCAACAAAGCAATCAACGTCAACGCCTGTACCCAGATCAAAAGTCATAGTTCCTGCCGAAGAAGCAACTACAACCTCAACACCTGCGTTCATAATAACAGAACCAGCAGGAACTGCAATTACAGGGATGACATCGTTGGCAGCAAGTGCGCTACCCTTATCAGAAAGTGCGGTAGCATAATTAAGTTCATGCTGTACCATATAGATGCCGCGACCACGAGCGTCGTTGCCACGAGCAGCTAGAAGAGTGTTATCGCCTAAAGCCATTTTTCATCACTCCTTATACTAAGCAAATTTTGGCATTAACAAGAGCTTCGGGACGAAGAATCTTGCGGCCATACAGATGCATACCACGAACAACATCAGCAAAGCTATCTGGATCACGATAGGTTTCTGTCTTGTTGATCTGTTCGGCAGTAGCTACGGCTGAAGAATGACCTGCAACAACAAGACCGTAGTTGGATGCATTGGTGCCGCCTGTTGTGGAGGAACCTGTACCAACTGAAGGTAGGTTGTTAGAGACGTATACTTTAAAGCCGAGTAGGTTGTTTAGAACTAGACCGTTCTGAAGACCAGAACCGCCGAAGTCGCTGTTGAATAGTCTGGAGTCTTCATCCTGAAGAATTTCCTTAAAGACTGGATCAATAACAATCCAACGACCATTCGAGTCAACATTCTGTTGGTCAAGCTTACGAGCCATACGAGAAATAATCTGAATAGCATAAGCATTACCAGAACCAACTACTGCGCTGTCATTACCAGCACGAGCCTTAATACCAATAGCACTAGAAGCAGAACCACCGAAGTCGTCGGCTTCAAGCTTCATGCTAGAAAGTAGTTCGTCTGTACCAGCAGTTGCAACAGCAATTTCACCGTTAACAGTAGTGTTAACAGCACTAGCAACACTGTGCAATGCAGACTGCTTAAAGCCACAAAGATAACCAAGAACTTCTTGGTCATACTGATCCGATAGACGGAAAGCCGCACGATCAGAAGCTAGTGACTGGAAGTTGACATGAGAATGTGCTTCTTCAATGTCGTCAACCTTAAAAGCAAAGTAGTTAGACTTATCAACTGTAAGGCTGAAGTCTTCATCGTCTAGGTCTTGTGGTGTAATAACGGTGCCACGAGTGTACGCTTTAACGGAGATTTCAGGCTCCTTAATAATGCGAACGGTGTCACCCATATTAGCAATTTCACCAAAATAATCAGAGTTGGTGATCTCTTCACATACAGATGACTTACGGAACGCAAGCTGCACCTGCTTAGAATAAATTACGGGACTAAATGCACCATTAGGTAGGTTGCCGTGTCCTGCTGCTGCTGAAAATGCCATAACATTAACTCCTTTAAACAGCTTTCAGATGCTAACTCCAAACTTCCTGTAGAGGCTAATTAAAATAGGTGCGCTTAAAAATACACTTGGCCCAGCGTACTATTAACGGGCTACTCGCTTTAGGTAAGTCTATAGATAAAATTGTAGTTGCTAAGGTGTATAAACTACACCAAAATAGTGGGTAGGCTATTGCGGCCACTTATTTGAATATAGTTATATACGATTATTTATTAATGTCAACTGTTATTAACGTGCGGAACCAGAAACATCATATACAAACTTTCCTGAACGGATAGATTCCATAATAGTATCTTGATTCTTTTCATACTGTGTAGCTGACATCTTCTGAACGTCTGATTCTCTAATGACGCCGGAAGTATCTTCGGCTGTAGGCCGATTACGTGTGGCACGGGTATCTACCATTTCAGCAGCGTCACTAGAACGCTTGCTTTTCTTTTTGGTACTAATACCTTTGTCTGCCTTATATAAGTCAATGGCTCTGGCTGCTGATTTAGCATCATCGTCATTGTCGTACAGAGCTTGTTGAATCCAACGTGGTTGTTCTTCTGCCCACGTGTGGAAGTCATCATCCTGCCTGATCTCATCGAAGTCTGGGTGTAACTGTAGTAAAACAGTTTCTGCCTTCTGACGCTCTGCGTCTTCTTGCATCTTATTAATTTTAGTTACACGCTCTTCTAATTCTGTGGATTGTTCGCGCGCTTTCTTAATTGCAATAGTTTCTACGATGGCTGCTACGTCTGGATATTTAGACATCCACACATCAATCTCATCATCTGACTTAGGTAGCTTCATCTCCTTTTTAGTGGCAGACGTAAGCTGCTCCTTCAAGCCAGTAATCTGAGATTGTAGGTCTTCCTGCTGTTTCTGCGTGTGTCTACGTAAGTCACCATATCTTTTTTTAAATGAACGCTCTTCAGCGGAAGTGGGTTCTGCTTCTTGATCTTCATCTGACACTTCACCCTTTTGTACGCGAAGCATTTCTTCTAGTTCTTCTTCGTCTTTCTTAATGCGTTCCGAATTGGAATATGGACGACTAATAAAGGCTTTCTTTTCTTCTACCTGTACGGTATCTACTTCAGACATTATATTTCTTTCTCTGGGGCCACCGTAGCCTACTGTGTAGGGGGATGAGTAGCCAGCAAATTAGTCTGTTTAAGTGTGACTATCACTTTCGGGAACCTAAACCCCCTCTTTTCTTTCTTCCACCTCTTTTTTTGCTTCGTGTTTTACGCTTGATTAATCCTCCTTTAGCATGTTCATCTGTGGCATCAGCATCATCAGAGCCATCATCTCCATCCGTGCCATCGTGACCACCACCAGAGCCACCAGAGCCACCAGAGCCACCAGAGCCACCAGAGCCACCGCCTGCTTCTTCCGCAGTTTGTGGTCCACCGCCCATACCACCCGGTCCGCCTGCACCGGGATCGGGACCCGGACCTGTATCAGGCTCGTCTCCACCAAATAAATCTGATATACTATCCACTAAATCATTAAAATCTCTACCAATATCACCCGTCCCTTCTGATCGTCCAGTATCATCTACGTCTTCACCAGCCTCCTCTATTTCTTCTTCTTCTTCTTTTTTAGATGGTGCCGCTTTAGATACACTACCACCTAATTCTGCGTAAGACCGTAATTCAAAAGGACTATCAATTTCAATAAAGTCTTCAGGTACTGTTTCTTGTGCAAGACCTTCCATACTAAAGATTTGATGAACGGTGCCTGTTGGGTCCATATAGTATTTAGTTCCAAATGCACCTACACCCGTGCTTCCTACAATTTGTCCTAAACCCTGCGAGTTAGAT
>Ga0307488_10005988_pt1 | contig 10031 bp, 18 predicted proteins | sample SB02metaG_FD_202248 | JGI IMG/M metagenome (GOLD analysis project Ga0307488, IMG submission 202248) | Sea-ice brine microbial communities from Beaufort Sea near Barrow, Alaska, United States - SB 0.2 | ecosystem: Environmental > Aquatic > Marine > Coastal | place: USA: Alaska | collected...
CCTTGTCCGAGATGTGCGACGCGGCAGGGCCTGGCCACTCCGACTCCTTCCCTCACTGTTTGCTCATAGTGCACCAGTGTACCCGCACGCATTTACCACATCCTGAAAGTCCTAGTGTCCAAGGCGTGCGAGGTGGAAGGGACTCGCTCTCTTTCTCCAGACTGTTTGCTCATAGTGCGCCTGTGTACCCGGACACACTCGACGCCTGCTCCTCCTTAGCATGACACGGTGTCCTGACTGGTTGCTCATAGTGCACCGGTACATACTCGCAGCGTCCTCCTCCCTGGCCTGACACAGCGTCCTGACTGCCTCGAAGATGCTGCCCGACGTCTTATGCTCATTCATGACCTCGATGTTTGCTCAATTTCAGGCTCCACGGGAACTACTGGTGAGCAACCCTGCGCCGCGGGCGAAACCGCCATTGCGCGCGTCAACAGCTACAGTACCGGCAGGGCCGTACAGTGTTTGCTCATAGGGTACCAGTGTACCCGTGCCCATTCGCAGCATCCTGCTCCCAGGCGTTGCGCGTCGTTCACTCTCCAGCGCAGCTGCCGGCCGTTGCACCCAAGCCTGGAACCAGTCAAGATATCCCAACTGAATACCTCGAAGAAAGTGTCAAAGTAGGTCCCTTTACACCGGCGCGGCACCGCAGATCCGAGCCACGTCGTCCAGGGAGGGCACACTGCTGTTCCAGTTTGAGAGCAAGAGCGGCGGCTCCATCTTCAACGCCGAGTCGCTCAAGTTCATGAAAGAGGTAGACGACATCGTCATGTCCGCTCCCAACTACGCCGACTACTGCCAGCTGCTCTACGTCAACGACATCGCCGCGATAGGGCATGTCATACGTCGCTCACCACGTCATATGATGCCAGCTACCTCAAGAGATTAGGGTCAAAATGCGTTGGATGACAGGGCCCGGCAGACATCGCGCACCACGTCATATAATGCCATGTATCTCAAGATTCGAGGGTTCAAATGCGTTGGATGACAAGACCTGGCAGATATCGCTCACCACGTCATGTGATGCCATTATTCTCACGAAATGAAGGTTCAAATGCGGGGGATGACTTTGCGAGCTAGATCTGGCAGGCCCTACGCGGCGGGATGCGTGCCGCGCGTCTCGCCCATCCTCTACTTCTTCCCTTCCAACACCACGCTGGCCAACGGCAGGGCCTCTGATAAGTTTCCCATCATGCTAAAGTGAAGCAGCTTTGAGGTGCGAGGGCCGTGTGATCATCACAGAATTATAAGAGTGTGAAGTGTGTGTGGAGGAACCATGTCATCATTGAACATACCACGATGGGATGAATCGAAAGGTTTCAGGGACGGACGGCTGAATGTTCAAGCTGGTCAGAATACTGATTTAGGCCCTGGCAAACGGCACAATGGTGATGATCCCCGACGGCAAAGGCGAGCTGGTATCGGACATCGACGCGGTGGTGAGAAGCTTCGCCGCCGACCGGCGGTCCTTCGGGTACTTCCTCGACGGCACCTTCGACGACGAGACTTTGGTCAACGGCATCACGCGTCTCAAGTACCCCATGGCAGGGGGGCCATTGAAAATATCACTCGAACGGCAAATGGAGCTCGAATGCGAATGCGTCACCTTCAGGGTGATTATTCATGCATAGGCTCAGATGCCAGCGTAGCAGTGGGCGCCTGACCCCCAGTCCATCTTACGGGCATTTACCCTCGCCGGCGAGCTTGCTCGATTTTCGTTCTTTCGTGCATTTGACGTCGGTCGAGTGTTTGTTCTCAATGACCTTCCTGCATGGGTGCGCCACTCCCCGGATTTGTCTCCGCGGACGACCGGGAAGATGACCAACTTAAACTCGTCGGTGAGGGCTGGCTGGAAAGTGTCGAGACGCTTCTCATGGACAGGTTCGGTATGAAGGCAGGGGTTCGCACAAGTTCCATGTACCAGCTTAAATTTAAGCCAGGGAGGAGAATGCGGCAAGTGTGTACGGGTACACTGTTACACTATGCAACTATGAGTAAACCATCATGAAAACAGTGGTCAGGCCCTGCATGACGGCTGGGTTTCTGAGCACGCCGTACATGGAGTCCGCCTCACAAGGTGACACCGGCGTGCGGTGGTACGCAGGTAGGGGGTGGCACATCACACATTGCCCGGCAGTGTGTCCGCTCACTCCCATCAGGGACTGGCTTGTTACTGATTGACCATAGTGTACCAGCGTACCAGCTTACAGGTACACACACGCCGTGTCCTCATCCCTGGCTTGTCATTGATAGCCCATAACGTACGCGTACCCACTCTCTCATCACTCACTCAGTCACTCTGTCGTGCGCTAGTATGACTCACTCACTCTGATTGCTCATAGTGCACCTGCGCAGGCCCTGCACGCCGGGTGGCTGCAAAGCCAGGACAGCAGCACGCTCATCATATTCGACCTGGCCTGGGCCTTCGTCTCCATCCTCGCCGTCTGGATCTACATGTCGTTCCACACGGGGTCACTCTTCATCGGCACCCTGGGCATGTTCGAGATCCTGATGTCCTTCCCGGTGTCCATCTTCATCTACCGCCTCTTCTTCCAGGTCACATACCTGGTAAGGGGCTTCGTTGAGAACACGCAATCAACGTAAGTTGACCCTTCTCCTGCTGCTCCTGCTGCTCCTGCTGCTCCTCTTCCTGCTCCTCCTCCTCCTCCTCCTCCTCCTCCTCCTCCTCCTCCTCCTCCTCCTCCTCCTCCTCCTCCTCCTCCTCCTCCTCCTTCTCCTCCCCCTCCTCCTCTCCTCCTCCTCTCCTCTGTATCATAATTCGACCTCGATGGTGAGAGGTGTGAGCACTTCCGATATCGGAGCGAGGGCAACTCCATGACCCTGCTGGCAGGGCAACATCCAGATTCTGTCAATCTTCGTGGTGCTGGGCGTGGGCGCCGACGACGTCTTCGTCTTTTTTGACGCTTTCAAACAGAGTGCGTACGAGCCGGCCGAGGTGAGCGGCACCACGCTTGGTCGCGTCACGTACACGGCGGAGCGCGCCTCCAAGGCCGGGCCCTGTATGTTTGCTCAGTGTACCAAAGCAGTTTACCCTAGTGTACCTAAGTGTACCGAAGTGTGCCTAAGTCTACCGAAATTTACCGAAGTGTGCCGTAGTGTACCCTAGTGAAGCTGAGTGTACTGAAGTGTACCTATTGTACCGAAGTGTACCTCGTGTACCGAACCCAGTGTACCGGCTTACCGGTGTATCGGTGCACACTCGCCGCATCCTCCTCCCTGGTCTGCCCACCCCTCACTGGTTAATCGTACTGCACCAGTGTACCCGCGGCCCTGGTCCAAGGCGATTTTCGTGACATCCTTCACGACCATGATGGCATTCTCCGCCACCGCCATGTCCGAAGTCATGCTCATCAAGGCTTTCGGCAGGGCCGCACCCTGACTGTTTGCCAGTAGTGTACCCCCCGCACGGGGGCCAAGGCGGAAACCTGGTGCCTCATCATACACGCTGACGCTTCTCTCTCTCTCTAGCCTGTATCCCCCGCCTATCGACGCGTGCACTGGTACACTATGAGCAAACGTGCAGACTACTAGTGTGCTGACAGGCAGGCAGATGCGGCGAGTGTCTACTGTTACACCGGTACACTATGAGCTGACACCCTTCACCATAAACCATAAACCCTAAACCCAGAAGCAGTAGTGCAAGGCTCTGGCAATTGGTATTCTGAGCGCAACCATGATCTTCGTGCTCTTTTTCGTCAACGTGTTGTTCTTCCCACCGGCGCTGTGCCTGTATGCCAAGTACATGACCGGGCGCAACAGTTACCAGGCCGCCCGCGCCGCCGCCGCTGCCGCCGCCGATGAGACCGCTGCAGCCACCGGCAGCGCTACTAAGGACACCGCCGTTCTGACCGTCGCGAGGACATCCATGTACGGTGACGCGGCTAAGGTAGGGCAGCGTACATTCACCCTATGCAACTCTCATTGAAAGCGCCTGGATGAAAGCGCTTGAAGCAAGCACATGAAGAACTGATTTCAACCCTTGTTTTCAATTTCCACTTGCGCCGCTACGCTGAGGCAGACGCGGTGGATGCTGAGGCCGCCGTGGAGGATATGGCGATGGACATGGCGAAGCTGCGGCAGGAGCTTACACTCATCCACTTTCACAGCTCAACCTAAGCACCTTTTTAGGCACACGCTGGATGGCGTCAGTCTGTCAGTGAAAGAACGGCTCAGGTTGAGCTGAAACGTGGACGAGTGTTAGAGCCCCTAAGCTGCGGCCCATCGAGAAGTTCTTCCGCGGTCACTTCTACAACTTCATCGCCTCCCCGGTAGGACGGTGCAGGTTGAACCGATCAGACCCATGTTGAAAGTGCCTGGAACCATGCTCTTGAAACTAAGATAATGTGAATCGCTTTCAAACTTTGCTTTCAAATTCAACTTGCGCCGCTAGTCCCCGGCGCGCTTCGTCATCCTCACCGGCTTCGTCACCCTGTTCATCGTGGGTGTCGTCTTCGTAGGGACAATCAGTCTCAGCTGTACACACGCGTTTGAACGCTCGTACCTTGAGGTGAACGGCATCCAATGACGTGGCACATTAGGTCCAAGCAAGCACGGCCTACCATGTCATCGATACGCGTTACGAACCTCGCAATCCTCGTGGCTCCAGAGCTCCTAAGGTGATTGCAACTGACCGCTACCTCCAATCTGAATGCCCCATTTCTGTATACAATATACCCCCCTCCCTCGTGTTTTGACATAGACGGCATCCTGTGACGTGGCGAGCAACGTCACTCAGAGGCTCTACTTAGGGGCGGCACAGCTGCAGACGCCGGCGGAGCAGGAGCAGTGGTACCCGTCGGAGCACATTATGCAGGGGTTCGTCAACAACAACGCGCGCTTCATGTCGTCGGACGAGGTAGGGCTGTGCAGGCTCACCCGAGGAAACCTGGGATGGGGCTTCCGGATTCCAACGGATTAGGTCGAGAGTCGGATTCGGGTGGATTCAGGTGGATTCCGAGCAGTCCCGCAGGGAATCTTTAGCGGTATTTTACAGCCTTGTATGGGCATTTTGACCCTACAGAAATTGATTTCGGATTCGGGCGAACTCGGGCGGATTCCCGGACCCAAAATGTAGAATTCGCCGACCCAGGGTAAACCCATGTTGAAAGCGCCTGGAACTAAGCCGAAAAGTAAAATACGATAAACTGCTTTCAATTTTGCTTCAACGTTGCTTTCAATTTCAACTTGCGGCGCTACAATGAGGACCTCGTGGTGGAGGTGGACATCCTGTGGGGCCTGGATGGTATGGACATTTCGAAGGCCAGCGTGTGGAAGCCCTGGGAACGCGGCGAGCTGCTAGTTGACTCCGGGTGGGGTCAGAAGAATAATGCTCGCCACATCATCCACCACATTTTCAGACTAAAAGATGGTAAGCTACACGGCAACCTATTTGAGCTACGGGGGTTTCCCCACGCACTACTCGTAAGCTATCGACTAAGCCTGTGATCTACCGAATGTTAAACCCTCGTCGGTAGAATTATATGATACCATGTCACGCGGCGAGCATCAATGATAGGGCCCTACCGACGGGTTCGACGCGAGCTCAGCTGAGGCACAGACGTTCATGGTCGCGGCGTGCGCCGAGTTGCGCATCGCTGCGTGTTCCGCGGACGGTTGCGAGGGCGGTAAGCTGATCCGCAACGGCAAAGACGGGGACATAATTTGTCCCATGGAGGCGTTCGCCGAGTATATCGCTACCACGGAAGGCAGCGGCAGCTTCCCGGTGGCGCCCGCGCAGTTTGCGGATAAGCTCTACGCGTTTATCCAGCAGCCCGCGGGCCGGGTAGGGTCTGGCAGATATCGCCCGCCATGTCGTAGTATGCCATATGAGTAAGTGAACGAGAGTTCAACAAGCGCGCCTGATGACGTGGCGGACAATGTCTACCAGGCTCTAGGGCTGGGACTTCTCCAAGCACATTGGCTTCGAGGCGCCCACAGCTGACGGGTCGACCCCGCGGCTGTTTTACCTGCGGGTGACGGCGGAAGGCACGCTGGTCCGCCCTGCCACCGCACGTAAGACCCGGCCCGTCTATAAGACGTGGCAGGCATTCGTCAGCTCTCTGAACGCCAAGGCTCCGGCCGGCGTGACCGGCGCGATCCAGACGGGGTATAAGACGTGGACGTGGATGCGAACCCAGGAGGTGGGCCTGCGAAGAGAGTGCTCGCCACGTCATAGGATGCACATTCACTCAAGAAACCAGGGTTCACGATGCGGTGGATAACGTGGCGTCAATGTCTGCCAGGCCATGCCACACCTGCGCCCCCTGGCCCCAATCCCAGTCCAAGGTACATACCCAAATACCAGGGGACCCTCCGGAAGGGTCACCAAAATGCGTTGGATGACGTGGCGGGAGATGTGTGGCGGGCCCTACCCCGAGGCTCTGCTGAAGAACACGTTCCAGGGTCTGATCCTCTGCTTCGTCATGGCAGGGATATGACACACAGCGTGCCGGTGCTCGCCACGTCATCCACCGCATTTGAAATCGCTTGTAAAGTATGCAACGCATGACGTGGCGAGCATGGTACAGGGTCAGGGCCAAAGCCTGGTGCCTCCTTATACACGCGGAAGCGTCTCTCTCTCTCTCTCTCTTGGCAAGCACCGGTACATGATATGGGTGAATGACGTGGCGAGCACCAGTACACAACCGCCCTACGACATGGCGTTTATTGTGCTGCTGTTCAGCACCATGGACCTCGTGATGGGAGTGCTGTCCACGTTGACCATTGCTGGTATCGTGGTGACGGTCATGGGCGTGGGCGTGCGGGGCATCATGGGGCAGGGACTGATGGATGGTGCTTACCACGTCATCAAACGCATTTTGAACCCTCGTCTCGACCCCTCGTCTCTTCAATATGCCGGTTTCGGTATATCGCCTAGGTGAAATGCCCACACAGAGTTGCGGGCAAAGCGTCAGCGCTCCGCGCAGGAAAGCGGGCGCCAGGTTTAAACGCCCATACACAGTGTTGCGGGCAAAGCATCAGCGCTTGGCGCGGGAAGCGACATACCGAAATCGGCGTATCACATGGCATCCTATGAGCTGGCGAGTACTATCCATGAGTCCCTATGATGGGGTGGGACCTAGGCATCGGCGAGTCAATCGCCGCCGTCATCCTCATCGGCCTATCCGTGGACTACTGCGTGCACCTCGCCAACGCCTACATGGAGGCTCCTGACTACCTGACCACGCGCGAGACGCGGGTCCAGCACGCGCTGATGATTATGGCAGGGGGGTTATTGAGAATGGAGGACCGGAGCATGACTTGCCTTCAGGGTAGATGCTCATACATACGCGCGGAATCAGTTCCAGGAAGCCATCGTGTGAGCATCCACCCTCGCTCTCGCAAACATCCCGGTTGTGGAGTTTTTCGTCCATTTGACGTTGGTCGAGTGGTTGATGTGCTCAATGACCCTGCTTCACGGGCGTGTCCATCACGGCCTCGGCCATCACCACCATCATCAGCGGCTCCATCCTGTGGCTGTGCATTCTCAAGTTCTTCTCCAAGTTCGCCTTCCTCATCACCGTCACCATCGCCGCCTCATATGTGTGGGTAGGCCTGGGCAGATCTTGCTCGCCACGTCATAGGATGGCAATAAACTCAAGATATAAGGGTCTGACCTGTGAAGCATGATGTTCGGTCCTGGCAGATCTGGTATTGCTCGCCACGTCATAGTATACCATTCAATTATAGTAGCGAGGGTCTGACATGTGAAGGGTGATATTGGGTTCTGGCCGATATTGCTCGCCACGTCATAGGATACCCATAAACCCAAGGAATGAGGGTCTGGCATGTGATGGATCATGGTTGTCTTGTATGTATGTGTTGCTCGCCACGTCATAGGATGCCATTTACCTTAGGAAACGAGGGCTCAAAATGCGTGTTGTGACGTGTCGGGATGTATATGCGTGTCCCTTGGTGTAGGCCATGTTTTTCCTGCCCGCCGCGCTGATTGTGGTGGGCCCGCCCACGCGGCACAGCTGGAGCAGCCTGCGCCCGCTCGCCGCGAAGCTGCTCAAGCGCCTACCGGACCGCTTCCGCCGCGCGCTCGAGTAAAGAGTTTCGACGGGCTGATTGGCCGAGCGCCAACCCCATCCACCAACAGAGCTCTACATTTGATTATGGGAGATAATTTATTCATTTATATGTACAGGTGCTATCTAATATTCTAGCCAACTGCTTTTGCCGTGCTGCGTGCGTGTATATAAAGGTGCTGCGTGCGATAACTTAGCTATGTATATACAATGTGTACCGGTGCTCGCCATGTCATCCGCCGCGTATAGCACCGGTGCTCAGCCGTACGTGGCGGCAACGCGCTCCAGGATGTACGCCTCGGCGGTGATAGGCGGCTCGAGCGTGCGGGTCGCCTGAAATGCCTGCGCCGCCGCGCCGTCACCGAGCTGTAGTGGCGCTAATTGGAATCCGAAGCAAAATCTGAAAGCAGATCATCACTTCTTTGTTTCAACCGCTCAGATCCTGGCACCTTCAACATGGGTTTCATCGGGTCAACCTGCACCGCCCTACCGAGTAGTGTGCGCGGGTCGATCACAGCGCCGGCGTTGCAGTTGAAGAAGAAGGCAGCCGAGTGCCGGGCTACAGGGGCTCACACTCGTCCACTTTTCGGCTCAACGTAAGCGCTTTCCGTGGGATAGGGGTACATTTTGGGGTTCTTTGGGGGGGTGTTTAGTAGGTGTAAGGGGATATTGGGGGGTGTTTCTGGTATATTTTGTGTCAGAAGCGGCTCAGGTTGAGGTGAAAAGTGGACGATTTTAAGCCCCTGCCGGGCCACTCCGCCGCCGCCGCCGCCTCTGCCGGGCTTCAGCACGCGGTGTGGCGCCTGCAGACGGGGATGAAGCGGGGATATGTTAGAGGTGTTGAGAGATGAGAGAGAGAAGCTTCCGCGTGTCTGAAGAGGGACCAGGCTTTCGCCCTGCCCCCTGTGTTAGAGGTGTTGAAGGATGGAGGTGCGTTGGGGTTAAGTTGGGGTGTTGGAAATGAATACTCATAGTCGATGCGTTGGGAATTGGGGCCGGAGATGAACGCTGAAAGCCCTGCGGGGATATAAGGCATTGGGGACGAGTAGGGGACGCACGGAGCGGAAGACGCCGGCGGTCCAGCGTTGCAGCATGTCGCCCACGTTGACCAGGATGGCGCCGTCCCGCGCGGCCGGCGCCGCCACCAAGGGCCGGGTAGATATTCCTCGCCACGTCATAGGATGTCAGTCAACGAGGTTTCAAAACGCCGGTCGATGACGTGACGAATAATATCTACCAGTCCATACCGCGACCCACGTGCCGTCCGGCCGGTGCACCTCTAGTCCGCCGACCTCGTCTTGAACCAGCAGCGTCAGCGCGCCCCAGTCGCAGTGCGCGCCCGCGCCGGCGCGACCCGCGTAACCGTCGCCGCCGCCGCCTAGGGCCTCGCAGATATTGCTGGCCACGTCATACGATGCCATTCAACTTGAGAAACGAGGGATCAAAACGCGTGTCGACGACGAGACGTGCAATATCACGGGGGAGGGGAAGGACGCCTGGTGCCTCCGCATACACGCTGACACGTTTCTCTCTCAGACGTGCAATTTCTGACAGGTCCTACCGTCGGCGCCGGTGGGTGTGGCCGCGGGGTAGTGCAACAGGCGCAGCTTCGTCATGCTGTCGGCCGTGTCGTAGCGGCGCAACTTGAAACTGAAAGCAAAGTTTGAAAGCACTTCATCATACGTCAGGTTCGAGCGCTGAAACCAGGCACGGTCAAGACGGGTTCAACCAGGGGTCGACCTGCAGCGGCCTACCGTGTCGGCGTCGAAGGTGCACGGCGGCCGACCGACCGCCATGGCCACGCCGCGCATCACAGCTGAGCTCACCCCGCAGCAGAGCCCAGCAGATGTTGCCGCCACGCATGATGAACCCTCGTTTCTTCAGTATGGCATCCTATGACGTGGCAAGCAAAATCCACCACGCCCTACTTTACAGCAACTGGCGTGGTAAGCCAGCAGCTAGGGCCTGGCAGATATCGCT
>Ga0307488_10005989_pt1 | contig 10030 bp, 14 predicted proteins | sample SB02metaG_FD_202248 | JGI IMG/M metagenome (GOLD analysis project Ga0307488, IMG submission 202248) | Sea-ice brine microbial communities from Beaufort Sea near Barrow, Alaska, United States - SB 0.2 | ecosystem: Environmental > Aquatic > Marine > Coastal | place: USA: Alaska | collected...
TAGCTTATCTTCTAGTTCCATAATTTTCCTCTGTGTGTATTGGTTAAGACGCCTCACGGCGTTTCGGATATAGAATCCTCGTCAGTTAACCTATCTCTTTATCCATTCCATAAACGGCACTACCATCAGCATACCCACTAGACAGCCAAACATGACGTATAAAGCCCATTCTAACTGTCCAGTGACTAGAAAGCCTACACCATCAGAAAAAGTATTCCCTAGACCGCCTGATATGGATGCTAGTACTACAGGTGTTAGCACCGCTCTTGCAAAGTATCTCTCAAGGTATGTTTCAACGCTTGCTAAGGTGTAGTAAATACCCACGATTAGCAAGACGTTGTCCACATAACCCATAATGAATATTATTAGGTTATTATCCATTAACTACCCCCTTGTCAAAATAAGGGTATTCAGAGTATAGGCAGTTATTATGCCCGTAAGCCACATTCGCATGTGCTGAGTCTATAAGGTGTTGACTTACCTCAAAGCTATCATCACGGCTAGAGCCCTGAGAGCCTAGAAATCGTGTTATTTGCTTGCTTGTTGTTGGTGAGTACTTACGGCTAGTAAATAGCCATTTTGAGCACCTTGAGCTGATACTGTCGTCTCTAAATGCAACAGGCGTATCATAAGACACAAGCACCGTTATACTCTTATCATTTAATAATCTAAGATTAGATTTGTTGGTTTGTTCGCCTAAATGTGTGATATACATTTCTTTCATAATTGTCCTCTTTGTTAGTGTTACCGTTTCGACTTAATTAGTCTCTTCAGAGCGGACAGAATCCGCTGACGGCTGACGCCCTAACCTAATAGGTTAAGACGCCTTTTTCTATATCGCGCATTATCATTTGATATTGAAGCCTAGTTATCTTATGTGCTTTGAGCTCATCTCTAGCCATATCGATATTAACTTCTACTCTGTAATCATAGTCTTGTGTTTCTTTTATCATTTGTTTTACATTCATTTTATTTATCCTCTGTTATAAAGTGTTGCTCATTGTCTATAGTCATATAAATACACTCTTGTTTCATCTGAAAACAAGCTACTTTAGCTCTAAGTTTTAAAAACTTAAGCCTTTGCACTCTGTGAGTCCCCGCCTCAATGTGAAATTCATATATACGTTGATTGTCTACATATTGAACATCACCATCAAACCAATAGCCCTTAGCTTCTGTAATTGTGAAGCCCCCAATAAAACTGCCATCAAAGGCTTTATTCATGCACTTAATCGCATATATAAAATTCACATGTGATTGCTCAGTGGTGTTGCCGTCATTGTCTTGTAATGGTAAGTATATTTTAACGTTTATCATTTTATCCTCTTTGTTATGTGTTTCGTGGTTACTCATTCAGGCACAGCTACCAATACCGTGCGACACCTAGGTTTTTTATATTAAGGGTTTCTACATCCTCAGCTAATTCACTTGCTATAAGCTTATTTTCCAAACTAACGCAACAACCCGTGTTGTCCCGCTTCATATCTCAGCTAGTTACAGGATAGCTTCCAAACTATCCCAACGTGTTGTGCTATATATCAGCCGTAACCGTTTGCATGAATGTTTTTTTGTCCTATTTGGTGGCATGCCCCACATGGATTAAAGAATATAGGGCTGTTGATACTATGTCAACACCATATCTGTAAATAAATGAAATAAATGTGTAATAATTTACCAGAGAGAGCCCAAAACAGGCTACAGCCCAATGAAATGGTGAAAAAGCCTTGAATTTAAAACACGGGTTTATAAAAAACAGGCTACAGCCCAATGAAATGGTTGAATGGTCGCTGATATCAAGCTGTAACCCTTGTAAATGCTACATGTAATAAAAAATAGACCTGAGGACACAGACAGCCCAAAGTATTTCTGCCAGCCAGCCACAGCTAACCACTAGCCACCACAGCCACAGCCACAGCTAACCATTAGCCCCCTATATGTAGGCAAAAAGTTCCGCCCCGAAGATAGAACGTGTGCGCGCGCGTATATAAAGGTAGGCGCATGGGGAAAATCAGCCCCCCCGTATTACGAATACCACCTCATATTTTTCTACCAAATGTGAGCCATAATAAACCAAGATAAAACCAAAGTAAGAATAAACTCAACTATGGATATCTCAGGTCTAAGCCAATAGGTTCTTATGTAGGGACTATTAAGGAGTAATACTCCAATAATAACTATGAGTAGTACTTCTAATAGGTACATAATAATGAGTAGTAATTAGGGATAGCTATAGTTAACCCTCGTAGTATTATACTAATACGGGTACTTTAGTCTTTGTTCAAGGTTTGTTATGGACAAAACCAAAGCCGCCACAGGGAAAAATGAAAGAAAACCTATGACGACCAAAGTGTTGTTATTCAGCGTTGTCCCATTTAAAGTCTTTAAAAGAATCTCTAAATTTAGTAATGGGTGTTTTATTTTTATCTTCAAATACTATCCCTTTTTCTAAGAATTTAATCAGGTTGCCAGCACCTAATTGAAGCATTGGGAGTGTTTTCTTTTTATCCTCTAAGCTCATAGCTTTATAAGCTGGACTATTGTTGTCCATATAAGTATTTCCTATTTCAAAATAGCCTCTAAATAGCTTATCCTGTAAACGTGGATTATTTCTAAATTCTTCTGATGTGGGAGTCACTATCCCTAGATGTTTTGCAGTTTCACTAATAGCTTGTTCCCCCATCTGCCATCTACCATAATATCTAAGACCGCTTTTTTCTTGTATATCATACCTATTGTCAGACTCTATCTTACCGATACCTTCTTTAATCCCTTCCCATTCTCTATCTGAGTATATAAACTCACTCATATCCACCTATCCTTTTTAGTCTTACGACCTGTTGCTGTTTCCATAAACTTATCTAATTCTACATCTAATAAGTCACTCTTGTGTTGCTTATAAGATAACACTTGGTCTCTATCCATAACTTCTACCCAATAGTTAGCTGCAATAGCTAGGGCATCTATTTGGTCATCATGTCTTAAAGCTCCCTTATCTCTTGTTATTCGAGTCATCTGTCTAAACAGTTGGTGGTCAGGTTCAAACTTAAAGTCATCTTTAATAATAGATTCATCTACCACTAACTTATGGTTATTCATAATGGGCTCTAAGGTGTCAATTATACGTTTCTCTTTCTGTATACTATGACGTACCTCTTCGACATTACAAGGGTGTATTTCGGCTAATATGGGCTTTAGAAGCTGTGTTGCCATGCCATCACCAAAGTTACTCTCTATGATAACATCATTAACACTATGTTTCTTAGCAATCTTAGCTAATCCACGTAAAGTCTCCTCTGAGTATCCACCATCAAGACCACCTATAGCAGTCAGATATAAGACACCGTGTAGCATCTTAAGAACACAATAGGCTGTCTTATCTTTACCTCGACCTGCAGGGTCAATAGACATTACTGAGCCTTCAAACTTAGCAAATTCAGCTGACATGTATAAGTAAGAAGTGAGTAAATCACCTTTAAGTCCTACATTAGGTATGTCAGGGTCTAATGCTTTGATTTGGTCTTGACCTGAAGCCCACTGTATTTTAGCTGGAGCTTCTTCCCAAGTACTACAACCTGATACCACTATTAAGTCATTCAGCTTAAGGGGGTACTTGTTAGCATCTGACATAGTGGTATCAAGCATAAACTGTAAGTTAAAGCCTGAGCGACCATAAGAAGCCAAACGCTCCATTAAGTCTAATTCATTGAACCTATCGGGGTCAGTAGGTTTACCTTCTTGGTCTTCTACTGCTGTTATCATTGGAGCTATCTTATGTCCATACCCAATAGTTTGTATTTTGTCAGGATATAAAGCTGACCATATTCTTGTCTTAAAGCCACGTTCTTCTAGGTCATTGTATAGTGACATCTCTGTTTGAGGTGTACCTAAGAAGATAATACGTCCTATTTTAGGCTTAATAATTGCATCAAACTCTTTTACAGTCTCACCTAATCTGTCTCTCATTAGCTGTGTTTGTGAGTTATTAGCTGATTCTACGTCATCTGCAATAATTAGGTCTGCCCTAGACCCTGTAAGTTGACCTGTAATACCCATAGATTTAACTGAGGGTGCATGTGAAGCTTGAGCTGGAGCTACATCAAAGGATACCTTAGATTGCCTTTGTTCATTACGGGGTATCAAGTGTGATAGTATAGGCATCTCTCCTATTAAACGTTGTGTAAACGTTGAGAAGTCATCAGCCCTACTTTTAGATGCTGATACTACTAAGATGTTCCTTTGAGGGTTCATGAGTAGTTGATGACATACAAAAGCACTTGTAATCCATGACTTACCTACACCCCTAAACGCTTCTATTACTAGACGTTTGTCAGGTGACTGTAGATAGTCTGCTATATCGTATTGTATTGGAGTAGGTTGAGGAAGATTTAGATGCTTCCAACATAGATATAGAAAATTCTTAAAATTATCTACTCCTTTAACTTTATTCTTCTGTATCAAAAGGTAAATCCTCTAGTATGTTCTCAGCTTTCTCTACAATGTCAGGGCTTGAGTAAGTCTTGCATATATCTAAACAGACTTTCATCTCAGAAGCTGATACTTCTTCACCTGACTTAAGCTTTCTGTATGCGTGAGCCACTAGTAATACGGGTAACTCTTCTACAATTCTGCTTACTTCTTCTTTTTTTTCTTCTTCCATATTAATGTCCTGAGAGTGGGTTCTCCTGTTGTTCTACTTTTGTTCTTAATATAGCCATCTGTTCTTTAATATTAGCTAATTCCTGTTTAATAGGTGTAATATCAGGTGTAGATTTAGCCTCAAGCACCTCTAAACGGTTCATTACAGTCCCTACTTGGACAAATAAACCACCAAAGGTCATGATGAGTCCTACAATTCCAGCTATTACCTTGATGTCCATATCACCTCTCTATCAGGATAGTTGTTATTTGGATATATATTCCTTATGTCTACATAACTAATGCTAGTGTAAACATCTAAGTTACCACCATCTATTGTTGGCTGGTTATCAAATAAGCTATTGTTAACATTTGTGTATTCTTTTAGTAAACCATTAGTACTTTGCATAGCCTTAGCTACTAGGTATTGAACAGCCTTTAACTGGTCAGCTACTCTAGGTATCTTTACAGATACAGCATCTTGTATGTTGTCTACTTCTAATCCAAGTACTTGACTAGTTTCAGTAGAAGCTGTTTGAGTAGGGCTTTCAGCTCTTCCTCTTGTTTCTCCTTCTCCTCTAGATACATCTGTTCTTGGTTCTTCTCTTGTTTCTTCAGCATTTTTTATCTCCATTGTTTCTTCTTTTGCTTCCATAACGGGAGCTTCTTCTATTATCATCACTTCTTCAAACTCAGGCTCTATAGTTTCCACAGACATTTCTTCTATGGGCATAGGCTCAGGTTTAAATACTACTAATTCTTCTTCAAATTCTATTGTTAAGTCCTCAAAGTAAGGGGTTTCTTCCACCTTAACGTCCATAACAGGGACATCAAACACTTTAAGGTCTTCTAATTTAAACTCTTCTATAACTAAATCTTCTAATACACTGCTTATTTCTTGTACTTCTGTAGCTGACAACTGTACTGGTGGTGTATTATCGTAAGTTAATGTTATATATGGGTCACGAACATCAGCAGAATAGTGTCCTACTTGACCTCTAGTGTCTTCAAACAATATACTCATGCCTAATTCATAATCAGTACTGGTATTACTACCTATGATTATAGTGTTAGCTACATCATGTACTGTCCCTCTAGAAGCAAGATAACTTTTAGTTTGTGTTATAACTCCGCCATCATCTAAGGTTACAGATTGTGTAATATGTACTGTTTGATTGTTATACCAGTGAAATATCTCTGCACCTGTGGTCATATCAAAGCCGCTTTTTAAATCAGCATTCTCATAAACTACAGATGTTGAATGTGTTAAATCATTCCAACCAGCTAAATCATTAGAAGAATGCCAACTGTTAACTGGATTATTCCATGAGCCGTCTGTAAAGTCTTGGCTAATAAGATTAGTAGTAGTAACTACTTCAGCAAACAAAGACAAAGGAAATAATAATAATATTATCCTAATCATTCCAAGTCATACTCCTTGTACCTGTATATTCAGGTTCAGAAAGTTCTTTCTTCCAACCTTCCTCAGCTGCCTTTCCAATTTTTCCCTGATGTGGACACCAAGTCCCAGCTTGTGCCATAGCCTCAAAGATAGCCTCATCTTGGCAAAGTAATGACACTGCTGCCACCTTCATACCAAGCTTATTTAATAGCTCAGCTTTGCGTCTCAACTCACACGCTTCGTCCATGTAGTAATTACCCATACTTGCACTGAAGCCTATAACAGTCATCCCTAAAGATAACGGTATGGTACAGCTGGATTGGGAATAGACAGACATTGCGGGAGCATTAGCTGTGTTTACAGCAGTCTTGAGATTTGATGAGTTGTTTGTAGTAGCATTGGTAGTGGTATTCGAAGACGAACCCGATTGATAAGTAGTAGCAGCTTCATAAGATTGAATAGCTGTATTTGTGCCGCTGGTATTATTCTGTGTTGAGCTAGGGTTATTAGTTGTGACATCTGCATTCACTGTGGATACTAGCAGAATTAAAGCTAATAGTCTCTTCATGTTTTACTTCCTTGTTAATGACCCACCGAAATACAACCCAATGATTGAGAAGATTGTATGAGACTGTAGGCTTGTTATAAATATTGAGTTACCTTCTTTCCACACTGAAGTTTCATAGCTTGAACCAAATATCCACCAGCCTGAGTCGACTTCAGATATGATTTGATAAACCACAGTTACATCAGTAAAGATTGGAGCAACAATAGGGACTACTATAATAGAGAATACGCACATAAGTGCAATAGCTCTTCTTGTATGTTTAGTGTGAGCATCTGTAACATTACGAGCTTTGTCAGTTTGTTTAGCTGCAAAACCAGCACGTTGCATTAATATCTTTTGTTTCTCAGCTTCTGCTTGTCCTTTCTGTGCCATGATAGACATTACGCCACCTAGTACAGTAGAGCCTAGCATTGATAAGAGTTCCATTGGTATCATCTTGAGTAAAAGTATCCTGTTATTACAGCTGCAATAGAGCCAACCCACGCTATAAAACTAAAGATACCTTTACCTTTAGCAAAATCAAAAGTGAGTTTGTCTATTTTGTTTTCTAATTTATCGAGACGGTCAGCTATGTATTTATAATTGTTATCCATTATAAAGCTAAAGCTATTGTTCCATTAGTTCCTACTACTGGCATATCTGCAAAGGCAAAGTAAACATAGTTGTAAGTATAGTTGTGAGCTCCATCTGTATCCCTAAACTTAACTCCATTAGACATGAAATCCATATCTCCCTGAGTATCATTTTCTGCACTTGCAAGATTAGGTAGTAATTTTTGTTCTATTCGATTTCCTTTTTTTCCAGGGTCTCCATTACTGCCACCAGCACTACCACGAATAAAACTTCTAGCAGTATCAGATAAAATCCAATTCTCATTTCCATCAGTTCTTTTAGATACAAACATTTTTGGTCTAAAGCCTGTGTAAACAGTTGCACCATTTATATTGTTATGACCACGATATTCTCCCATTTTAGAATACCCTTTAACTTCTCCCCAAATATAAGCTACATAAGTTGAGCCACTAGCATTTAATCCAGCATGAGTACCAACTGTAAATACTGAAGAAGTTGGTTTTGTATCATTCCACCTATCAGCCGAATCAACATCACCTGAACCACCAAATTCTAAATATTTATCTTCTCTAGCAGCAGTAAGCGTGTCACCACCTATATATACTTGCCATTGTTCTGAGGCGTTTAATCTTTTAATCCACATCATTTTAGGTACTATAGAAAGACCATGTTTTATCGTTCCCACCGAGCCTGTGCCTGTGTACTCAACTATTGAAAAACCACTGGTTGTATTAGCTTGATAAACTGATGCAATACTTGCACCATTTGCACCAGCATTGTTTGTAGTTTTTGAACCAGCATTAGCTTTAAAACCCCATGAACAAAAATAATCTCCACTTTTGTTTCCTATTGGGTCAGTAGACATTGGTGCTATAGTAAATCCAGTGCTTGTAAAGGCAGTTAAACTTGCATCAACTTCAGTATTTATATTATCAGCATTGTTTTGTGATTGTGAAGAACTAAATTTTAACCATTTCTTAATTCCACGAGATGAATCATAAACACCCCATGCGTTAGCATCTGTTCTATCTTTAGTCCAAACAAAATCAGGTTTGAAAGACATAGTATTAATTGTAACTGCCGAGCTACTACCAGTATATGTACTTGCCTCTACATGGTCTTTTGGTTTTGCTACTGTTGTATATGCCATAATTATCTCCTATCCATAGTCTTTTAAATTCTTTGTACACATTGCATAGAAACCAGCTGGTGGTGCATATTCAAAAATTCCTTGACCAGCACCATCTGCATTTCCACTTGATACTGCTGTCGTTCCGAACACCCCTCTGCCAAAATTACAATATATATACTTATTGGCATTAGCAGCTTGATTAGCTGATGATGAAACACTGATTCCCCAAAACTCATCTCCTTTAGCAAATGATATTCCAGGATTAGCTCCTGTTGCTGGGTTTCCTACATTGGAAGTTGAGGGTGCATTAAACCATGTACCATTTTTTCCAAACCAAAGTTTACCAGTTGTTCCTGATACATCTAATGCCATCATAATAATATCGTTAGCACTTGCTTGAACACCATAGTTTACAGTTCCACCACCACCATCATCTACAAGATTAGGTGTTCCAATCATAGGTTGATAAGTAATTCCCTCACAACCATTTGAAGCTGTTTCTTTTCCTGGCATACCACCAGCACCCTCATTAAGCCATCTAAGGTTTGCATGAGTTCCATTTTTTACTATACCTATTGAAGTAGCACTTTCTGTTGTTCTATCTGATTGTGGTTTAAATTCTGCATACCATTTACCATCAATAAAATACATTGTTCCAAAACAGCCTGCTAAAGCAGCTGATGTACCTAGATAAGCTGTTCCACTGTGGTCTAGATTTCCAATAGTATAAGCTTTGTTTCTATCAAGAATTTGAAAATTATTGCTAGGTGTATCTGTGTCTTGTGTAAATGTTCCTGATGTAGCCATGTTATTACTTTGACCACTAGAATCTAATCCAAAGTTACTAGCATTTTCGTACTTGAGGAAAAATCCATTCGTTGAATATGTAACACTCGGAGTTAATTTTGCTTTCCACTCACCTGTGGTGCTGTCATATTCACCGAATGTTGATGGTGCATAAGACTGTCCATCTGCAAAATGAGTATGGGCTAACAGTCCATAAAAGTTTCTGTTAAGACCAGCTTGGTTTCCAATTCTATGGTCAATATTCAACTGCCAACCTAAGTCTTGGTTTTGATTAGGTATAGTATTTGTAGTCCATTTTTCAACTTCTTTATTATTTATATAGGCTCTAACTCTATCTGCTGCTGTGCTTTGAGTTGTGTCCACTCTAACAACTAAGTGATACCAAGAACTGGGGTCAATAAATGCGACATCACTTACTTTATTTAAAACATTTGAGCTACTTGCATATGATTGAATGTGTAATTTATAGTTACTATCAAGACCAATAAAAGCAAAGTTTGAGCTATCTGCTGAATAACTGTTTGCCCATATTGTTTGCTGACCTGAGATATCACAGGGTACTTTTAACCATGTTGAAAATGTCCAAGTCTTTCTGTTACTTGCATCTAGTGTTTTGCTTAAATATGATGTTGCTACTAATCCCATAATGTCCTCTTAGTTAAATGCCATTGAATTTGCAATACCTACAGAAACTGAGATAGAAAAACTGCGGTCAGCTGTTTGTCCCTCTGCATCTGTCAATCGTAAAGCAAAATTATATACTGTTGTTTCGTCTTGTGAGCCACTCTCTGTTCCTGATATTACACCTGTTGCTGTATTCAAAGTAAGTCCAGTTGGGAAATCTCCTGAAATTTTAGAGAAAGCCACTGTTGAGTCACTGCTACCATCTACATCAAAGCTCATTGCATCACCT
>Ga0307488_10005991_pt1 | contig 10030 bp, 7 predicted proteins | sample SB02metaG_FD_202248 | JGI IMG/M metagenome (GOLD analysis project Ga0307488, IMG submission 202248) | Sea-ice brine microbial communities from Beaufort Sea near Barrow, Alaska, United States - SB 0.2 | ecosystem: Environmental > Aquatic > Marine > Coastal | place: USA: Alaska | collected 2017-05-06
GGAGTGGTACAAAAACAGGCACTATATATGCAAACTTTGGACAAGATTCTTCTTTTAGTGGTAGCCAAACAGCACAAGGTAACGCAGACGCAAATGGAAAAGGTGACTTCTACTACGCACCACCATCAGGCTTCTTAGCTCTATGCACAGCCAATCTACCTGACCCAGTTGCAACTATAGACCCCAACGAAGGTGGCTCTCCTCAGGACTATTTTAATACTGTGCTTTATACTGGTAATGCTGGAACTCAAAACATCACTGGTGTAGGGTTTCAGCCAGACTGGGTTTGGTTAAAGCCAAGAAGTTACGCTGACAATAACGTTGTGTTTGATTCTGTAAGGGGTGTTAACCAAACTCTTTATGTTAATACAGATGGCGCAGAATCTGATAGAACAGGTAACGATAGTTTAACTGCTTTTGGTTCAGATGGTTTTAGCATTGGTGACTGGAATAATATTAACACAAATAGCGGTACATTAGTATCGTGGAACTGGAAAGCTGGAACTTCATTTAGTAATGACGCAAGTTCTACAAGCGTTGGTACTATAGACAGTACAGGAAGTGTAAGTGCTGATACTGGTTTTAGTATTATTAGTTATACTGGAACAGGTTCTAATGCTACAGTTGCACACGGATTAAATTCTGCACCTGATGTTGTACTTGTTAAGGGGAGAAGTAATAACCCTCGCTTTTGGACATATTGGGGTACTCAATTTGATGCTAATACAACTTATATATATTTAAATACGAATGATGATGAAGATACTGGAGGAGCTACAGTTACAAACAGCGCATATCCTACTTCAACTGTTTTTTCAATAGGCACTTCAACTTTTGTTAATGGTAGTAGTGAAACATATATAGCCTATTGTTTCCACGAAGTAGACGGCTACTCAAAGTTTGGCACATACACTGGGAACGATAATGCATCAGGGCCATTTGTGTACACAGGGTTTAGGCCAGCTTTTGTTATGATAAAGGACAAAACTGTTGCAGGCAACTGGGTTATGTATGACAATAAAAGAGACCCTTATAATTTTGCTTATAAAGCTATATTCGCAAATACCTCTGGTGCAGAACAGACTAATACTGCTCTTGGTAATATAGATTTTTTATCAAATGGCTTTAAATTAAGAGATAATTCAAATGACTCACATGCAGGTCAAGTAAGTGGCGCAACGCCTATCTACATGGCATTTGCCGAACAACCCTTTAAGTACGCTAACGCTAGGTAAGGAAACACAGTATGCCTTGGAAATATAACGGTACAAAAGTAATAAAAGAAGGTAAGCAATGGCAAGATGACGAAGGTGTACAACATCCTTGGTGCTGGGCTAGATGGGATGACGAATATAAAGGCTCTAAAGGTCTAGTATGGTATGAGGATTACAAACCGTGACTAAAGAACAAAACAATAATAACAGTTGGCATCTAAGTAAGTCAGTACCCGTATCACTTATACTAGCACTCGTAATACAAGCAGCCGCCATAGTGTGGACTGTATCACAGATGCAATCTAGTATAGCAGCTAACGCTACCAGTATAGTAAGAATAGAAATACGAACAGAAAAGCTAGAGCTTGCAGTCCAAGGACAGGCAGTAGCTCTTGCACGAATAGATGAGAACATCAAAGCAATACGTACACACGTAGAGCGTATAGCTTCAAAAGATTAGGGATAAAAGAATGTTACAATTTCAGGGATTTAAACCAGACGCATTAAATCGCATGGCTAAGACTATGGGATACTCAGGAGACATGGGGGAGTTTAATAAATTTCTGAATGAGAACCCTGAGAAACAAGAGATGATGGATGTGTACTCTGAAAAAGCTAAAGAGATGATGATGGGTGGCTATGTAAAGGGCTATGCTAACGGTGGTGTTGTACAAGGTAACATAGGTTACTTTAGAATGCCAGATGGTCGTGTAGCTACAGATAATCTAACTAGAGCAGATAAATCAATAGGTCCAAGAGACATGGGTACACCAATATCCTTTGCTGAATATCAACAGGGTACGCCAGTTGGTACGTTGGCAGCACCAAGTGGATCTATGGCTCCACCACTAATACAACAACCATTTGACCCACGACTACAACAACCTGTACAAAGAAACCCTAACATTGAAGCTGGGTACTATGACTCACCAGAGTTTCAAGAATCTCAACGGCCTCAAGCTGGTACAAGGGATGTACGTTATAGTCCTTACTTTGGAAGACGAGGTTCTGGAAGTGCAAGTGGTGCAGAAGATAGAGGATATGAAGCCTACTTAAATAGAACAGGTAACACAGGTTACTTACAAGGTGGTGCTGACTTTAATATGGCTGAAGGATACAGACCAGATACATTTGCATATGTTGGTCCTGATGGAAAAATAATGGAGGGTCTTCAAGGTCAAATAGTTGATCCACGAACAGGTCTAGCTACTACACCTACTATGGGAACTGAGCCTTACACACCCTCATCTGCCATGCAACAGATGTCTAACAGATCAGCAGCACAAACTACAGGACAAGCAGCCAACCCACAAGCAACAGCACCCGTAGGACCAGTAGACTACACACAAGGGCCAGTGCCTCAGTCAACTGGGTATCAGGGTCAAACAATTACAGATGCTACTACACAAAGAGCATTTAGTCCTGCTATGCCTTATGGTACTACAGTTCAACCTGTTGGCACTGCTTTTAATGCTAACCAAGAAGTTGGTAGTTCAGTAGGGCAAGTTACAGGAACTATAGGATCTCAAACTGCAGGTGCAGTAACATCCACAGCAGCAACACCTACAGCAATAGATCCTCGTACTATGACTGCAACCACTACGCAAGCAGGAGTACAGGCAGCAACAGGTTCAATGGCTCCTGCACAGGGTGCAGTAGATCCACGCGCACAAGTTACAGGACAACAAACAACAGAGACAAGTGTAGAAGCTTTAACTGAAGCACAGGGTACAGCCACTACAATGTCTAACCCTGTTACACGTACTATACAGGCAGGTGAAGTTGTAAGTGGTGCAGCAAATGCACAGACAGCAGCAACCTTTATGGAACAGGTACAAGCTGCAGAGGCAACACCAACTAATAAAGCTACAGTACAAGGACAGTTAGAAGGGCTTATGGCATCCTTTGAAGGTGGTAATACACCTGCATGGGCAGCAGGGGCAATGCGTAACGTCACTACGCAGATGGCTAACAGAGGTTTAGGTGCATCAAGTATGGCAGCACAGGCTCTTATACAAGGGGCAATGGAATCTGCACTACCAATAGCACAGGCAGATGCACAAATAATTGCACAATTTGAAGCACAGAACTTGTCAAACCGTCAACAACGTGCTATGCTTGCAGCACAACAACGTGCTACATTTATGGGCATGGAGTTTGACCAATCGTTTCAAGCAAGAGTACAGAACTCTGCACGTATAGGTGACATAGCTAATATGAACTTTACTGCTGACCAACAGATTGCACTAGAGAATAGTCGTATAGCTAACACAGTTAACTTAGCTAACCTAAGTAATAGCCAAGCAATGGTAATGGCAGAGGCTGCTGCATTATCACAATTAGATATGGCTAACTTGTCTAACAGACAACAAGCCTCAGTTATGAATGCACAGTCGTTCATGCAAATGGATATGGCAAATTTATCTAATAAACAACAAACAGAAATGTTTTCTGCACAGTCACGAATACAATCTTTGTTTACAGACCAAGCTGCTGAGAATGCAGCACGACAATTTAATGCTACAAGTCAATCACAGACTGATCAGTTCTTTGCGTCACTTGCAAACTCTACTTCACAGTTTAATGCAACACAAGCCAATGCTCAAGGACAGTTTAATGCAGGTCAAACAAATGCAATGTCACAGTTTATTGATGGTATAAAAAATCAGAGAGATATGTACAATGCTAATAACAAACTTGTAATAGAGCAGAACAACGCACAATGGAGAAGAGAAATTGCTACAGCAGATACCGTAGCTATTAATAGAGCAAATGAAATTAATGCTACTAATCTTTTAAACATATCAAACACAGCCTATCAAAACTTATGGGCTTACTATGATGACAGCATGGAGTGGGCGTGGACAAGTACAGAGAACGAACGTAATAGAATGAATACATTAGCAGAAAGACAATTAATAAATGATGGTGCTTATGCTGAGGCAGATTTAAAAGGTGACCAACAAGCAGCTATTGGTTTTGGAGATTTGATTGGTCAGTTCTTTACAGGGGGGTCTAGTATTTTAAGTGGGCTTTCCGGTAGATAGTAAAGGTAAATATAATGTATAATAAAGAAGCAGTTATGGCATACAATAATTTAAAAATGCCAACAGAAACTAAAGACAAACCCAAAAAAACATTTTCTACTGGGTTACTATCTCGTATGAACTACGATGAAAAAAAAGATAAAGAAGAAACAGGATCTTTAAACAGTGTAAGTAAGTATGTACTTAATATACGTAAGGCAAGACAGGATTTAAAAGACAATGATAGAACCTAACTTTGACGCACCAATAGCAGGAATGGGTATGACTAAAGAGTTGGGTAGTAGACCTTGGCAGTCGCCCGCACAAAACTCTACTGTGGAAGACGCTATTGAATACTACATACCTAAACTAAGTGAAGAAGTATTTTCTGATTCATTATTAGATGTACTAGAACTAGGAGTTCCTATAACTACAATAGCTAATACACTGCAGATGGGTGGTGTTATGGAAGGCATACATAGTGTTGATGTAGGTATCCTAGTTATACCTGTACTTATGGAATCTATTGTGTACTTAGCTGAAGAGGCAGGAATTGATTACAAGTTAGGTACAGATTCCTTAAAAGATTCTGACACAGTATCACAAAGTAAAATTGCTTTAGCCTTTAAGAATGCAAAGGGTGAATCAGATGATACACAAGATATGTTAGATAGTAATGAAGTACCTATGGTAGAGGACATGCCTGAACCAGAAGTTCAAGAAGAAGCAGTAGTTGAAGAACCACCTGCACCAATGGGTGGTCTTATGGGCAGGAGAATGTAGCAATGGGAATTAAATTATCACAAGTACTAGGGGCAGCGGCAGGACGAGTAAGCAAAAACATTGACCTTGAACGAAAAAGATTGCACGAAGAGATGACTGCAGAAAAAACAGAAGATAGTTACAGGGCAAGGCAAGACTATCAGTATGAATTAGATACAAAAAAAGAACGGGCTAAAGAAAACAAAACACTAGAGGAAAGAACAAAAGCTTTAAATTACTATGGTGTTCCACAAGAAATACAAGCACAAATACTATCATCTAATGCATCTTATGAGGATGCTATAGCTGTTGCAAAACTGGGTAGAAAGAATGGTGTACCCACATCACAACTCTACAGTGTAGTACCAAACTCTGCAGACAGAAAAACAATAGCAGGTTCTGCAAATGAAGAGGGTGAGAAGTATGCTTTAAACCTTGATATGTGGAAAGAATTAAATGCTTCACCTGATGCAAAAGTTACTAGTCTAAGTCAACTGTCAGCAGTAAAATTAAATCAACAGTTTAAACACAAAGCTGGTAGTCCAGAATATATACGTCTTGCAAATGAAATTAAAACCATAAACGAGCAACGAGCATTAGCAACAAAAGCTACCACTTTAGAGGTGGACCCTGTTACTCAATCAGAAGAGCGTCAAGCATGGAAAGCTTCTATGATAGAGGGAACTTCGTTTGCTGGTTTTGGTTATACAATGGGCGAGCTTTCAGAAGCCCTAAGTGATGATGATGTTTTAAACTATAGTGGTGGTATTCTAAGGGCTGTCAGTATTTATGATGGAATGTTTGGTAATTTAGATAGTGACAATGTAAAGACTCGTGTTGAAGATCAGACCAGTAGAGTATCATCTGATATTATTAGAAAGTTAAACTCAAAAAAAGTAACACCTCAACAAGCTTCTGGTCAGGACACAAACGTATCGTTGGTTCCAAAGGGTATACTGACAGGTAAATCACAACTTGAAATTATCAAAGCTGTTAAGGCTAATCAGTATCAAGCAGGTTCAACACTCTACGATAGTCAAGGTGTTCCATATTATTTTAGTGGCGTACCTCTATATGTAACATTTCCAGATGGTAAAAGTTTTTTAACCCCTCTTATAAGTAACAGATCAGACTTATCCTATTCGTATTACAACCCACAAGGTAACAATTAATGTCAGAAGACGCTGCACTAATGGACGCTTTATCTGGTAACTCTTTAAATCTGGACACTAATATTAATGTAGTACCCCCAGTTATTAAGACTACAGAAACTAAATCTACAGATGAAGAACTAATGAATGGTTTATCTGGTAATGTCACTGTTACTAATAATATACCAGAACAACAAACAATTGCAAATGAAAAGAGAATAGTATCTGATGAAAAATTAAATTCTATCAGAGCTATGGTTGAGAAAAAAACCGCAGCAGAATTAAATGGATTGCTAAAGTTATACGAAGAACAAGTATTAAAATTTAAAGGGGTAGATATAGAAGCTGCTGATAAAAAAAGAGATTTAACAGTAGAAGCTTTAAGTGCAGGTATGATGGGAGAAGGTTTAAATCCTACGGATCTCCAAGGTAAGTTTTTAGCTGCTGGCGATAAGCCATATAATATAGGTGATGAGAGATATTCTAGTGAGTTTGAAGCTGTAAAACAATATGATATAGCAGAGTGGATTGAAAATTTTCAGAACCAAAAAGAAAGACTAATTGAAAGATTAAGTGACCCTAATGTTGTCCTTAGTGGAGGAACAGATGCTTTACTTAACAATACAAACCTATCTATTTCATCTATTAATGCAGCAGTTACAAGTTCTGAGTGGGCTCCCGTTACAAGTGCGTTGCACTTTTTTGCAGAAATGCCAGAGGAGTTGGAAGAAGTAAAAAAATTATGGGGTGAAGGTAGAGAATTAGCTGCAGCCGGGAAGTCTGCTGCAAATCTTGGTTTTGGAATATTACATGCAATGGGTCTTTCGAGTGTACTAGGAAAAACTGCTTCAAAGCTTGGATCAAAGGGCGAAAAAGTAGCTATCAAAAGATTTGCAGACGCGGATAAAAAAGCTAAAGTTAAATCAGATGTCAAGTTAGCAAAAGCTAAAGAGGTAGCTGATCTAAATCCTAAAGTAAGAGAGGAAATAAGATTAGCTTATGCAGAGTCTCTTGACCCATCTCTTGTAAAAGTTGTTAACGGTGTTAAAGAAATTGACTATGATGCTGTTCGTATTGCAGGTCGAAAGAAAGCTGAAGAAGTATATAACCTTAGTAAGAAACGTGTAGATGATACGTTGCGTGGTAACCCTATCCCAGAGAGTGCATCTCCAGCCGTTAAAGCTGCATATAATGTAAGCGAGGAGCAAGTATTTTTAGGTCTCGTAGATGAGGCATCTGAGTTAGTCTCTCCGTTATTAAATCCGGCAAAGTTAGATGCTATTGTTGCCATTGCTTCTGATGTACAAAAAGCAGGTGTAAAATTTGATCCCAACAAAACAGTTATAGATAATTTGTTTGACTTAACTGCTGAAGGAAAACTTTTAGCAGAAGGAGCAGACGGTTTACCTGAGTTACTGGGTAAATATGGTCTATCATTTGACGACTATGTCCTATCAATATCAGGATCTGCCTCAGAAGCAGGTAAGATTTTGCAGAAAATGTCAATGATTAGAAAGGCAGACCCTAATGCTTCAGCATCTGCTAGAGCAATTGAAACAGCAAATATAGAATCAACATTAAAAAGATTAGAGAACATGCGTAGAGGTATTATGACCTCCCAAATTAAAACAGCAGCACGTAACTTGCAGAGTGTATTTATAAGATCCCCATTTGACGGGCTTGAAACTGTATCTATAGATGTTCTTAAAAGTATAAGTGATGAGGGTATACTAAAAGGTGCAACCACTGCCTTTACAGCAGACACATGGAAAAAAGGTTTTGGTCACTGGAAGTATATGTTTAGAAAAGGTGGTGAAGGAAAACAGTTAACAGAATATATACTAAAAAATCCCGGCCTGTCTAAAAAATATGATGACTTGTTAGGTACTGTGTCTGAACTAAGACGTAGAACCGGAGGAGATTCAGGAAAAGTATTACCACATCTAGAAAAAATCACAGACTCCTTAATGGTATTTAACAGACAACAAGATTTTTTTGTACGTAGAGCAACTTTTTCTGCAAAAATACAACAGCTAACTAAAAATGAATTTGGCGAAGAGCTGTTTCAAATTATTGACAGAGGTGATATAGATAGTTTAGTGCAGGGTCTTGGTAAGTATGGAACCAAAGGAAGAAAAGGTAAAAAAAGTTTTGCAGAATTAACAGATGAAGCTATACGTGAATCTTTAGAAAGAACGTATGCATCACGACCACAGATAGACGTATTTGATGACATTGCTAGGACTTGGTCTAAGTATCCTGCTCTTACTTTAGTAGAAGAGTTTCCTAGATTTGTTTTGTCATCACTTGAATATATTACAGAAGCTTCAGGTGCAGGATTGTTTATGCCAGCAGTTAGAAAATTTAAAGGCTATCAAAATAGAAGAATGAAAGAAGCCAATAGATTAGATCCATCAAGGGGTAACCCAGATAGTTGGAAGATTAGAGAAAAGGGTATACTAGGCTCACTCATTGAGACTGAGGGAGACAGGAGACAAATCTCTAGAGGTATGATAGGTTTTGCAACGGTAATGGGTATGGCAAAATGGATGCAAGAATCAGACAACTTATCTGAAGACTATAAAATTTTCCCCACAGTAGATGGTAATCAGGTAGATGTAACACCATTTTTTCCGGTAAGGCAGATAGCGTTTTTGTCACGATGGTCAAATGAATTAGCAGAAGGAACTGCAGCAGGGTGGTTTGAAGCCAAAGAATTTATAGAAACTTTTACTGGTAGTCAATTTAAAACTGGACAATCAAATCCGTTGTTAGATGGAATAGCAGAGATAGCATCAGGTATTTTAAATGAGGATACAGATGTATTTAGCACATTTAAAATGGGGGAGTTAGCAAGCAGAATATTTGGTGACAAAGCAACAACTATTTTAATGCCGTATAATTATGTAACAGACTTTCAAAGATCCTTTGGATGGAGAACTAAAAGATTAGTCGATGTAAAAAAAGATCCTAATCAAGGAAGTGGTTTTTGGGGGGGTGTAACACACGGTCTCAGGAGAACAAAGGAACAGAAAGGGTACAACCTTCCTTCATCTGATGATGATAGACCGGATAGAGTTAACCCATACAATACCAGCTCAGAAAGATTTGCTCCTATTTTAAATCTATCTCTTGGTTGGAGACAAACTGATCGTGATGATAAGTGGACAGACACGTGGAAAGCTAGAGGTTTTAAAGGTTGGCAAACAGGTAAGCGGACTATGATACCAAGCATAAAAAGAGTTGAGGCTATCCAACTAAATAAACTATTAGCAGGGCAGACAGAAAGCATTGAAGAGCAAGCAACTATATTTAGAAACAGGTATAATAGTTTTTCTCCTGAGAAACAGAAAAAAATAAGTAAAACTATTTTTGGAGGCAGTTCTGTTGAAGGTTACGTAGACAACCAACTCAAACCTATAATGGCAAAAAGAATGTCTGACATACAACAGTTAGTGTATGACAAGCCAGAAGAAACTGCTGATATAATTGTATTACAGGAGGGATTTAGAACACTGTACTCCAAGAATAAAAGACAAGCTGCTTCACTAAAGTTTAGGGAGCGTAACAATGGGGATCGACCAGACTATTTAAGTATAAAGGACGTACTAATCTTATACGATTATGCTGATCAAAGTATTCAACCTAATCTTTCAGACCTTCCAGCCTACAAGAAAGCAAAGAAAAAAGTAGGAGAAAGTAAATATTTAACAAGGGTAAACAAGATACGTAAGGCAAGAGGTAAGAAATAAGGGGCAATTAAGCCCCCCAATCTAACTACCTATCATCTCCACTTCCCCCTATTTTGTTTTCTTTCATCCTCTTATGTAGCTTGACTTGATTACGACCTGCTATAGCACCAAGAGATAAATTAAGA
>Ga0307488_10005992_pt1 | contig 10028 bp, 8 predicted proteins | sample SB02metaG_FD_202248 | JGI IMG/M metagenome (GOLD analysis project Ga0307488, IMG submission 202248) | Sea-ice brine microbial communities from Beaufort Sea near Barrow, Alaska, United States - SB 0.2 | ecosystem: Environmental > Aquatic > Marine > Coastal | place: USA: Alaska | collected 2017-05-06
CCACCATTGTTCACTGATTTCCGTAACGGCGTGTGTTTCGGCATCACAAATCGGCTCTTCGCGAAGGGACCAGACAACCAGCTGATTGCCGGCATATATGCTGTCTGAATAAGCTTATTGGCTATGACATTGAGAATTAGGCTATATGTCCCTTACTGAACGGACTGCTATATTTCTAATGGCTTACTGTTTTCGAAAATATATTAATAACCAAGACACCAAACAAAATCAAAGACATTCCTATAACTGCAGCGACATCCGGTATTTGTTTGTACAATACAGCACTAATTGAGGAAATTAATACTATTCCCATACCTGCCCAAATAGCATAAGCGATACCAACAGGGATGGTTTTTAGCACCAGGGCTAGGAAATAGAATGTGACCATATACCCGATGACACAAACAATACTCGCGCTTAGATGGGAAAAACCATCGGATGCCTTCAGTGCCAATGTTGCTATCACTTCGGCCAAAATAGCTATTGTTAAATACCAATAACCCATATTCTGCTCCTCGTTATTGAATATAAGAGTAAACTAGGAGGCGCGGTTCTGTGCTTACTAGCTTGTGTGCTGTGTTAATTTCATGACTGACGGCTAAATGAGGTTCTTTTCGCCCGATGGAGCGTTACGATAGAAATTAGACACCTCTACACATTCAAAATACTGCTCAGTATATTGCCATACTAAGATCGTGTTTAAAACTTAATACAGATTTCCCTCAGCTCCGATAAAAACAGCGCACAGCGGATTATTATTATTTCTCTACCTATTAAGTTTCCGAATATTCATTGTATTGTTTTTCTTTAAAAAATGTTTGATGTTAAATAAAGCATGACACAGATACTAGCTATAGAGGCTGAATTTAAAATTAAACTGATAATGTTTAGCGAAATATTACCAAGATGAAACCACAATAAAAAGCAGGATATCAGCGCTCCGATAACACAGCAGCTCAAAGCTAATGGACCATCAATTTTCAAATCGTTAAAAGGTCGGATCACTTCGAAAAAGAGCAAGCCCCCTACCAGGAAAAAAATAATTGCAATAGATGAAATAAAGTAATCGTATATATTAATAGTCATAACGCGAAATTCTTAAAGTAAAAATATCCATATGAACGCCATTCCTCGCCTGTAGCATTATTTACCAAGGTACCGACTTGTGTCTATCATATAACAACAGAACAGCGGCTGGATGCGTTTCAGTCTGCGGTCTACACCGGATTTTGTCAAAGAAATCACAGCGCTGGATTCATTGATTTCTAGGGCGTCCCTGCTGGCTGAGCAAAAAAACCTGTCTATCCAGTCAGGACGCGCTATAGAAATAGCGCGTTCACGTCATCGATCCAATAAATTTCAGTACATTAAACATCTAAATCCAATGATACCGGCCCCTTTCATTTGCCAACCTAATTAGACACCCACTTTAGTGATTTGGTGATCGCGCTGCACATCAACCAGCTGATGGCCCTTAGCGTTAAAAAACTCGGTGCCTTGGGCATCCTGGTTGAGCCAGGTTTTGCCGAAGGCGGTCTCGAAGACCGTCACCTCTAATTGGCTGGCATCGATGCTCTGGTTAAAGAACAGCGCTATCTGGGCTTTGGTGTCGACTCGTTGCGCGCCTTGCGCCGGTTGCACGGTGACCAAGGCTAGGGGCACCTGTGCCGGCTCGCTCACGCTGACGTTGCGCGGTTGCAGTGCGGCCACGGGGACGTTGTTGGTATCGATCACCCGGGCTTCAATGTTCAAGGTGCCGGCGCTGCCGGCGAACTGCAGTTCGGCTGAGGGTAAAAGTGGGTGTCTCGTTAAGCCTTTTAAGCCGTCGTTAAGCTGTCGTTAAGCCAATTATTTAGGCTACCGTCAAGGTTCAAACTGTCGTTCTTCTTTGGGTAAATTTACAAATAAATTTTGACGTGGATCAAACTCAACGTTCCGGTCGTTATCGTTTGGGTTTAGGTAATAATGTAGCTTTGGGAACTCGCTATAGAGCTTTCCATATAAGGCTGAAACGACGTTACCGTCTTTGTCTATTTGCGTTCTGACTCGGAAGTAATAATTTCTAAACCTATCGAAACTCGATTCCAACGGACCATTACTGGATTTATATTCATAGTATTTGGATTCATTTCGGTATCCGCCTTCGGGCGCAAGGTAATCTGATTTAAAATCACTTTTATAACCTTTCACTATAAACGGAATTAGACCATCACCATTATTAGGAAAACGTATAACCAGATCTAATCGATAGTTCCCTATATCTATTTCGTCATATATGTATTTGAATTAAAAGTCCCCATTAACCCCTGCCCCATAAGGCGTCAAATAGTCTCCAACTCCAAAGTCATAGCCCACCCACACACCAGAAAATTTATTCTCATAGTCTCTTAGTTCCGTTTTCTTAGAATACATCGGAATTGGATCTGCTTTTCTTCTAAGAACTATCGTCGCATCCTGATCGCCAAAACTGAACTCACCCGCACTATCATAATAACCCTCCTTTGTAATCCGATAGAGCGTACCATATGCACCTAAACGAGTTGCACTAGCTTCACCTTTCCTGTTTGTATTGCCTCTATAGCTATTACTACCTTCAGATAGTGAAAAATAGATGGCCACTTGCGCATCTTCAATAGGTACATTCGTATCATCTACAACCTTAATCTTCACGCTGACAAAGCCACCGCCACCGCCACAAGCTGTATTAAATATCACCAAGGCCACCAGAACAGTAATCCTTACAATTTTTTTCATCTATTCCTCCTCAATGGACTTAAACAGATACCGGACTTAAACAGACATCCACTTTAGTACCAATAAAAAGTTAATCTATTATAGATAAAGTCGACGCAGTCATTCCGCCATTCTAAGCTATAAGCATTTAAGGATAGTCGAATAATAATCGGTTAGCTTGGCTTTCATTCAGCCTGGCTGAATTAGGATTTGGAATGACTTATATGAACACCCACTTTAGTGATTTGGTGGTCGTGCTGCACGTCAACCAGCTGATGGCCCTTGGCGTTAACAAACTCGGTGCCTTGGGCATTTTGGTTGAGCCTGGTTTTGCCGAAGGCGGTTTCGAATACCGTCACCTCTAATTGGCTGGCATCGATGCTCTGGTTAAAGAACAGGGCAATCTGGGCTTTGGTGTCGACTCGTTGCGCGCCTTGCGCCGGTTGCACGGTGACCAAGGCTAAGGGCACCTGGGCCGGTTCGCTGACGCTGACGGTGCGCGGTTGCAGTGCGGCCACGGTGACGTTGTTGGCATCCATCACCCGGGCTTCAATGTTGAAGGTGCCGGCGTTGCCGGCGCTGCCGGCGAACTGCAGTTCGGCGGAGGGTGAAAGTGGGTGTCTCTTTAAGCTCGGTGTCTCTTTAAGCTTTCTTTAAGCTTGTTAAGCTCCGTCGGCATCGCTAATGCTACGTTCCAAAAGCAGGTCTCTCTTTAGCTTTTTGTGTCTCAATAAGCTTTCTCTTTAAGATTTATGGCTCAAACTGTCGTTCTTCTGGAGGTAATTTTAAAAATAGATTCTGCTTTGGGTTAAACTCTACGTTTCTGTCGTTTTCGTTTGGGTTTAGGTAGTAATGTAAATCCCAGAATTCACTATAAATCTTACCATAATATGATGAGAGGACACTTTCATCACCATCCAAAACCGTTCTAACTCTAAAATAATACCTACGATTCCGATCCATATTCGTGTCATCTATTTTATCTTTGGAACGATATCTATAAAAAATCCAGTCCGACAAATAACCTAATTTTGGCGCAAAATAATTTGACTTGAAATTACTGTAAAAATGCTCCACATAAAAGGGAACCAATCCGTCATTCGGATTTGGAAAGCGCACCTCTAAATCATAACTATCATTCCAAAAATCAATTTTTTTATAATTAGATTTAAATTCAAAATCAACAGTCTCGCCTAAACCATAGGGCGGCAAAAAATCACCCATTACCAAGTCATAACTTATCCACTTACCATATACTATCTCCCCAACATATAAGTCTGTTTTTTTCGCATACATCGGGATCGGATTCTTCTTCACCCTCAACACCACTGTCACCTCCTGACTACCATGCGTTCCTTTTGAAAACGTATCATAATATCCCTCTTTTGTTGCTTCAACAATAAGTTGCAGAGCTCCACGTCTCATCGCTGTAACGACTCCTTTCTCGGTGGTCACACCAGCGTACTGATTTGCGCCTTCTGACAACAAAAAAGTTAGTAGAACGTCAGCATCTTCTATCGGCTGGCCAACCTCATCAACTACAGTGACCTTTACTGCCCACAAATCACCCGCGCATGCGGTATTAATAATGACACACAAAACAATCAAGAAAATCCTAACTAGTCTTATCATTTCAGTCTTCCTTTTCTTCTATAATATGGACAAACTTATCAAACACATTGTACACATAGGGCAGCGCAACATCTCTTAGGTCACTGTGAAACCAATCAAAGTCATACTTATTTCTTAAAAGGTCATCTCTTTCTGCGGGCCAATCAGGCTGTTCCCCATCCATCAAACCAACATCCCTAAGACCTTGCATATCGTAATTACGGTCACTTAGACCTTGAGCGCCTGGCTTAAGCCTGGTTAAAGTATTAGCCCCAACAGCAAACGATCTTGCCGGAATGCCGCTTGCCAACAGATACCAGGTAGTTTCATCCCTGGCCATGGCATTTTCCATATCAAGTTTACTAGGACCAGCTGGGTTGATCTTATTTCCTTCGTTAATAGGTGCATAAAGAGCCAGCTCACTAAATTTTCTAAAAAAACCAAACTGGGCTAGCTTTTCATTTGTTAACTTGGCTGGATTTTCATCTGGTAACATCATATCCTCATCAACCTCATCGGGCGTTTGACGTCGCCAGTCTTCCGGGCCTTCAAGACCACTGATTGTTAGCGATCGACCAAAATAAGACAGGTCTACACCGGAATTGAATTGCCATCCACCCTGACATTGATCATTTACCTCACCAAATATTTTTACCTGACAACCCTTCCCCAGCTCCTGGTGTGCCCATGAACGCCGCGCTTGATCCATTCCATTATTTGTTAGGCCGTTTAATACATCTTCACCTTCCTCTGCATTTTCCAGAATATTCTCACCTGATGAATAGAAGTTATAGGCCTTCTCGAGAGCTTTAGAAAAATAATTTTTCCAAGTCAATTTCTTTCTGGGATCACCGTCTTTAAATAGCTCGTGCCAATTTGACGCCATAACGGCCTCGCTATAGCCGTCCCAAGTACCCTCTGTCATTCGTTTCGACATCTCAGCCACATACTCCCCACCGCGCGAAGTCGAATCTTTCTGTGTCATATCATAGGCTTCTATGGGTACTGCGGCATTAATCATAAAATATTTGTCGTGAGCTAAGTTAAACTGCTTTATGGCATTGGAAATCACTATATTGCCCATACTGTGCCCGGCCAATGTAATAGAATTGGCACCCGCGGTATACTTAGGGACCTCATCCGCTAATGCCTGACTGGTAACGAAGGCGTCAAAGACAGCGGCGTGATAGTCCGGAGGCGATACAAGACCGAGTGTATATGGGTTGTTTACTTTACTGGCACCTTGCCAGGTTACACCGACAAATCGTCCTTTAAAACCAACTTGATACATTCGCTTGAACATTTCACTTTGCCAACCTTGGGCCGGCCCACCCATCACGTTATATCCGTGGACAAATACAAAATAGTCCTCGGTTGTGCGTTTGTCTGGGTAGGCTTTGGGCTCCATCCTATTTCGAAAGCCTTTTTGATCAACCTCATCTGGATATAGAAGGCCGGGAATAGACTGCAAATTAATATGCCGGAACATTTCCTCAACCGGGCTTGTTTGTATCCACATAGAGGTCGTCGATTCGATTTCACCTGTCGATTTTTTTTGAATCACCAACTCAAGCTCTAATGGCCGATCTTCTTGGCTTCTGTTGACCGCCTCCACCAATATTATACCCCCAACCCCACTTCCTGCTCGATATAGGAAGGAATTTGATAGCGCGACGCCGTTAGCAGTGATGAGGTTGACATCTAAGTCTGCGAAGTAATCAGCTACAATTGGGAAATTATGGAATGCATTGAAATTTATAGCGTCAAAAGTCGTTGCTGGCCCTAGTATAATTTCGTCATCTACCTCTGCCTCTAGCATTTTCAGAGACGAGGTTTTTTCTCTTAATATATATTGGTATTGATTTGGAGAGAAACCCTGAACCATTGATTGCACATCGACATAGATTGGGAAGAAATCAACCAAATCTCGCATACCATCTACTTTGGAATTATAGTAATTTCTTAAGGAAATTACATTGAACTCAAAATCACCACCGCTCTGTATTTCACCACTATCTCTATCATTATTAAGCCACATCAGCAGTGGATAGTCTTTGGTGTTGGCGCGATCCATCACCGGCCCAGCGGCTTTGGCTGTCGGGTCCGGGTCAGGTTCCTGACTGGTCGGGGCGGCGGTTACAAAATGCTGACTGTAGTTGTTCTTGGTGACAATCCGGCCATCCCGGTTTTCATCCGAAAATAAACCGAAGGTACCAAAGGCAAATTGCCATAAGATGTTGGCTTCATCTTCATTGGCGTACAGGGCAATGGTCAAATAGTCACTGACCTGCAATTGCGATAGGTGATCAAAGTTACTAAAGTGTATGGTTTGGTTATCGGTTATCTCAACCAGCGTTTCAAATTCGCCGACGGCCAAGACCAGGGTTTGTTGGCCATCGAACCGTGCCAAGGCAGTTTGATTCGGTCCGGTGACATCAAAGAGAATATGCATTAATTCATCTTTGTCGGTTAAAATCGGTTCGTCACTGTCGATAAGTTCAATCGTTTTAATCTCACCGTCATCCTCCCGGCGATCCACTTTTATACTCTGTATCTCGAGGTCGTACACACTGAACTGATAGTCGGGTCGGTAATACCAATTGTAATAGGCGGTGGGTTTGAGCATATCGGCAATATTCATGTTCGCTTTTAGCCGTCGATTCTGCTCAATCGAGTAGGCCTGCTGTTGGAGTTCCGTCATCTCTTCATCATACTGCGGCGTTTTAAAGGGTACGAACCGTTCAGGTCGGTAGAGGTTCTGTTCCACTTCTTTAAAATTGGCTTCCGCTGAACGGTCTTGGGTCTCTGGGGTATCGCCGTTGCCGGCTAAGCCGAAGTCATCGAACTCCGCAACCGGTACGGCATTCACCTGCAGATAGTAATGCTGGTTGGCGATGCCGCCCGACAGCCGCAGCACTTCTACATGGGTGCCCGGTTCTATGGGAAACCGGGCTTGAGCGACCTGGGCGGAATCGGCCAGGGTGTTGCTGTCACTGACATAGGCCAAGCGACCGGTGTAGCCGTAGTTACTCAGTGCGGCTGGCAGTGGGCTGCCATCCTGGTCGAGCCATTGCACATTGATTTGGATGTAGGTGTCGTCGGCTTCGCCTATCCCCTCATTGCCGATCAGGTAGCGACGGTCTTTTCCTTTAAGAAGACCAGATTCAATATCGTAGGTGCGCTCGGCCCATATTTTTAGGTTCGGTGGCAGCATCTCGATTGAATCAATAACGGTATCCAAACGCCCCGTGGCGATCTGCGCCGGTTCCAACTTGAAGGTGGCCGAACCAATGTAGCCTGTAACCCGATTGATGGCCCACAGTTCAATCTCTTCCCCCGTGCGGACCTGGTCGGCCTTGTCGGGTTTTTGGAACTCCGGTGCCATATTACTGGCTTGTTGCCATTGACTAAAACCGTCGACCTCATTGTTACGTTGCCCATTTTCAAACGACCGGGCCAGGCTGGATGCCGGCCCGCGCATGAGCATTCGGAAGTCGGCTCGAACCTCGTTCTGTTTGGCCGCAATGTCGTTCAACAAACCTTGGTAGGCCTTTTCGGAATCTTTTAGACCTTGGCGCATCGACACCAGCTGCCCCGTTGCGGAGCGGATAATAAAGAGGTCGGTATCCTGTATATGCTTGGAGGCCATACGGGTCACTAGGCCGATGTCTTCGGTGATTTTTTTAAAGTCGACCAGACGGGTAAACTGCGGTTGGCAGTTCAGGTCTTCCGGATTAATTTCGCCGTCACCGTCGGTATCAGTACAGCGATAAGGCAAGTTGGGGTAGCCCGACAGGTAAACACCCTGGACGGTGGCATCGGCACACTCCCCGGCCTGGTCTTCGACCTCGGTAACTGGCGTAAAGATCTTTTGGGAGTCTTCGCTCAGGTTGCCACACACGGCTCGGTCGGGCTTCCCGTCCAGGTCGAAGTCATACGACTTGAAACGGGCCTTGGTAAATCGGCTCGGTGGTGGGTCGTTCGGGTCGGCACCCGGTTCGGGTTCGGGTTCCTTAAAGTCGTATTCAAGTTGGATCGGGTCGTCAGCAGTGGCCAGGGCAATATTGGGAAAATGAAATTGACCGCTGATCATATTAACATCAATGGGAAAGTCGACCCGCTGGACGCCATAGAACCGGTCGGGCCCATCACCATAACAATTTAAGCTCGCCTGCTTAGCCAGCCGATAGACGCTTTGCCGCGCTAGTTCGGGGTTAAACGGTTTGTAAGGTATTTGCGCCTCGAGCTGCACCGTCGTGTTATAGCTGTACAGCGGGCATGGCACGCTGCGCACCGCGACATTAAAGCGACCGTCGGCGTCCGTGGTGTCTTGGCCCATATAGGGCAATTGGGGCACAACGGTGACCCCACTTACTGGCTGCACGAGCTTGAGGGCTTCCTTTGAGTAATCCTGCGCATAGGTAAAGGACGACTGGTTCCAACGCCCGGCGTCGGTTTTTTCTTTAGCCAGGTCTTCATAAAAGATTGACCGATGGGCAATGCGCTCTTTGCTTTTATAGAGCACTTTGCCGTCGGCGCTGAGAATAATCGATTGGGTCTCGGGAGCGAGTTCGGCCTTTTGTGCTCTTAGGGTGAGGTCGATCGGAAATGCGCCTAACAGGTATTGGGTTTTGGCGGTATAGAGCATGGTTTCGGGTAAAACCAATACCGAAGCGGTAAAGGGGCTGACCTTGTGTGTCTTGTCATCACCCTGCCAATCAACAGGACCACCAGGGAGCACCACGGTCAGTTCCAGCAGGCGCTTTTGGTATTCTGCGGTGGTCAGCAATTTGGGTTTAATGTCAGGATCGGCGCCATGGAAATCCTCAAAGTTTTGCAGCAGCACCTGATACTCGCGGATGTAGTGGTTGTAGTCGGCGGCATTCATGATGATTGAGTTTTCATAGGGGCTGTCTTTTTCCAGGGCACCAATTTCTTCGATTTCCTCGCCCTCTTTATTATAGACCACGTACACCAGGTAACCGCCCTTGCCGTTTACCAGCGGTGTGCGATACAAACCTCGTGCATACATATGGCCTTTGTAGAGGTTTACATTGTTGGTAAAGCCCCAGATTGGGCTTGGGCGTTGGAATAAATCTGCATACATCGCCTGGGCTGGGCTACTGAGACCGACCAACGGCAGTAGCATGCCAATCAGGCCAATCAATCTGTGCAGGGTTGTCGTCATCATTGCCTTACTCATTGAGTCACTTCCTTTTGCTCGGGCTCATGTTCGCGTGCCAGTTCGGCCAGCTTTGCCATCAGGACTGGGAAACTGAACAGGTTGTTTTGGTAATCGACTAACACCGGTTGGAACGACGCCGGCAGGAATATCACGCCCAGATGATCCAATACGGTGACCTTTTCCGGGTGCAAGAAAATCGCATAGTTGCCTTGGCGTTGGGCCAGGCCGATGGGTTCAATCATCTCCGTGTCCGGGTTCACCGCTACGGCCAGCATCAGGGTGCCGTTGGCCGGTAGATAGGCCCAACTGTTTTTGTGCTGTGGCAACTTCAAGGCAATGCCGGCGTCACCGGTCAGGCGGATGCCCAAGGGCTGGAAGCCATACAACCAGCTCGGTTGGGCAAAGGGGTGCGTGGGGTAGTTAAAACCGCTGGTGTTAAATTGCAGATGCACGCTGCCTTGGGTGGCCCCGGCCGGGAAGGTGATCTGGGCGGTACGCA
>Ga0307488_10005994_pt1 | contig 10027 bp, 7 predicted proteins | sample SB02metaG_FD_202248 | JGI IMG/M metagenome (GOLD analysis project Ga0307488, IMG submission 202248) | Sea-ice brine microbial communities from Beaufort Sea near Barrow, Alaska, United States - SB 0.2 | ecosystem: Environmental > Aquatic > Marine > Coastal | place: USA: Alaska | collected 2017-05-06
CCAGCGTCAAGGAGATCAAGCAGCTCTGCGCTGACGGCGCGATCATCGACGCCGTCAACCGCAAGGGGCACACCGCGCTCAGCATCGCCAGCTTCCGCGGCCTCACCGCTATCGTCAAGGTGCTGCTCGACTACGACGCGGACATCAACTTCGGGACCTCTGCGGCGAACCGCCTCTTCCGTGGCTTCACGCCGCTCATGCTCGCGGCGCAGGCGGGGAGAACGGAGACGACGCGCGTGCTCATCTTGCGCGGCGCCGAAGGCGACAGGGTGTCGTGCGGTTCCGGCGGCTCCTTCCAGGTGGTCCGCCCGGGCTCCAACGTGATGGACCTCATGTGCTCCGTCATCGACGAGCGCTACCCCCGCCATGCCAACATCAATGCCGCGACGCGCAGCCTGCTCCATCGGCGCTGCTGCCGGGTGTGCGGGACGACGTCGCAGAACCTCGAAGTGCGTTACGACGCCTACATTGACGGCGGCAGGGTGGGATCCGCGCCGCAGCAGAACCTGCACCGCTGCGACGGCTGCCCCATAGACATATTCAAAGGCACCGCGCGCTACTGCTCCAGGGTCTGCTAGGCGGAAGACTGGGCGCCGGGGGAGGGGTCGCACCGCGGCGTATGCCCGGGCACGAAAGGCGCCGCGTGGCGTAGTCGCCAATAGCCGTGGGGTAGACTTAATTTGTATATAAGAATTATCATAAGTGTATTTTTAAATGCCATGAACTGCTCGGAGACGACGTGTTCGCGGTTCTACGTGGCCAACGAAGTGCACACCGACCTCCAAGAGCGCTGCTGCGATTTCAACTGGCGGGCGGCATTTTTCATCGTGGCTCTTGGTTCCATGTGGTTGTCGGTGGCTATCTTTTTGTGCATTACACGCGAACACAGGCTAGGAAGCGAGAGCAGTAAAATCATGCCTCGCATGTCGACACAAGAAGAACTGGACCTATCGATTCGTCGCGGACAACCACCCAACTCGCCCGGATTAAGCCGGCAGACATCTTTGTATTAGGAGATCTTTGTATTATCGTGCTCGCAAAAAGTAGCATGATAATAAATATTGCATATCTATCGTCTAGGAATCGCCGCCATCACCTCCGCCAAATTCATCCGCTCGTTCTCTCGTTTCATGAAAAACCGAGTGTGCCGCTTGCAGAACGTGAGCAGTTGCGACTTGTCCTCCGCGTCCACGAACCTGCCCGTGAAGCACCCCTTTTTGCGCACGACCGGCTGCTCGCAGAAGTGGCACACGCGCACCATGGGACCCGCTTGCGCCGCTGTCTCGCCCGCCTTCACGCAACGCTCGCACACCAGCGCGGATGTCTTTGTGCACCGCAAGTTGTCGAACGTCGCGATCCTCCCGCAACACGTCGTCACCACGTACGCGCTCCCGAAGATGTCCACGCAGTACGACTCCATAGTCCCTGGCGCGGCCCCCTTCGGTTCTCCGAGCAGCGCTATGCGTTTGAGGGGGACCCGCTTGCAACACTCGTACAGCCGGCGCTCGTCGCACTTGAGGTCTTCGCCGTCGTGGCAGATGCGCTTGTACCCGTGCGACGCCTGCGAGTTCTCGTTCTTCTTGCCGCCGCCTATGACGAAGTTTTTGATGGCGCCGCACCCGACGCACCAGATGAGGTGCGAGGCTCGGGCGATCCTCTCCCGCTCGGTGCAGGTGGTGTCGCTGAACCGCTTGGCGATCGCCGAGCGCTGCCTCTCGGTGTAGACGCGCGGCAGCGTGTAGCTGCGCACCGAGCCGGCGGTGCGCACCAGCTGCATGCAGTCGCCCGCCACCGCGAACCCGGTCGAGAAGGGCGCCGCCTCCACTTTTTGGCTCTCCGCGACGAAGAGCGCCCGGACGCTGGCCACGCCTTGCTTCATGACGCTGATGATGTGCACGAAGGCCTCCTCCGCGGCCTTGGGGTTCGACAGCGCCCCCCCGCGCTCCCTGAGCATCGCGCTGATGTACTGCCAGTCGAAGCTCTCTCCGGCGCGCATCCCGTTGAACTGGGTGAGCCCGGCCGCGCCCACGCCGGCGGGGTCGGAGAAGTTCTCCGTCGCGATGGCCTTCTCGTCGCGCGAGCGGTCTCTGGCGCGCTTCATCGTCTTGCAGAACTCCGTGATGTTGACGCACTTGCTCCCCTCGCGGCTCACCATGCCGGGCACGCGCTTGGCGTTGCGCGCGAAGCACGCGAAGCGATCGTCCGCGATGGTGCAGATGAGGCCGATCAAGGGCGTCTCCGGCAAGGGCGCCGGCAACGACTTGAGCCCCACGCGCAGGCTGTCCATGGTCGCCGTGACGTTCGCGGCGTAGACCTTCCACTTGGGCACGGTCTGCAAGAACACGCTCAGGCTGCTGTCCTCCCCGACGCAGTGCATCGCGTGCTCGCGCAGGCACATGAACACCACGGGCCGCGCGTGCGCGGCGGCGGCCTCGACCGTCATGTCGAAGAAGTCGTCCAGACCGACGTTCAGCATCGTGTGCACGGCTTTGCGCGTCTCGAAGGACGCCTTGTTGGTGGTGATGCCCAGAATGCAGCGCGTCACGGCGGCGCACACGCACTTCTTGACCGTCTCGTGCGACTTCAGCGGATTCAGCACGGTCGCCAGCGTCTTGCAGATGGACATGTTGCTGAGCACGCGCGCGTACAGCCCCGCCAGCTTCGAGGCGCGCCCGCTGTCGACGGCGCCGTTGCTGCCCAGCGTGAGGCGCAGCGCCACGATCAGGTCGTCCGGGACGAAGCGCCAGTCGCACAGGTCCAGCGTCGTGCAGCGCGCCGAGTCGCTTCTCCTCGGCCCCGAGCGGCGCGACTCACACGCCACCACGAGGTGCATGTGCGAGTCGAGCCACAGCGCGAGGTGCCCGCCCACGTTGGGCGCCCAGCAGTCGCACACCGACAACAGCTTCGAGAGTCTGTTGACGCGGTAGCGCAGCAACGCGAGCGCGCACTCCGTGCCGTCGTCGCGCGCGCGCCTCCCCCACTTGGACGGCGCCCCCCACTGGCCCTCTATGTCTATGGCGTCCAGGTCCCCCGTGTAGGACTCCGCCGTCTCCCAGAACGGTCCGAACAGCATTCGAACAGCGTCCCCTTGCAGTCTCTTTTCGAAAAAAGCGCACAACATCAAGCTGGTAGCGAGCACACGTTCGCTCTGCTCCAGCCCCGAGACGTCGATACCGTGCGCTAACGAAAAAGCCGCACGCGCTTGGTGTCGGCGGCGTCGTCCCTCTCCGACGGATCGCGCCACAGCATCTTGCTCTGGTCCACCCACCACGAGCGCCCGCGCTTGACGAGGCGCAGCTTGTGGAGCGCGTTGCACGCCACCGGCCCCACCATGCATCTCCACCCGGGATAGGCTCCCATGGGCACCATCATCTCGCTGCGGTAGCCGCCCGCGCAGTCCCGCGGGTTGACGTACCAGTTGATGATGGTGTTTTGCAGCACCCGCTCGTTCCTCGTCTCCTAGCACCAGAAGTACGCCGACGCCTGGTACCAGCGCGCGCACAGCACGCAGAGGCGCGACTCTTTGGGGGACTCGCCGGTGAGCTCGAACACAGTGAGCTCCTCCGGCGAGAGCAGCGAGCGGAGCACGACCCCCCCGCCGCTGGCCTCGTGGCCCTCGATGTTCGCGTTCTTGCCCACGCAGTTCTCGCCCGCGTCGCAGCGCGCCATCATCGCCGAGCGCCCGTCGGGCAGCGCGAAGTTGTGGCACTCGCAGAGCAGCTTGGACTCGTGCTCGGCTGTAAACACGGGAATGTCGTCCGGGAAGTCGAAGCACGGCTTGAACCCCTGCTCGCCGGCGGGCTTGCCGTTGCGCGCGATGTTCTCCAGGAGCTTGCCCACGATGTCCACACCGCCGCTTGAGAGCGACGCGGGCCCATACATCTTGGACGCCTCTTTGCTCGGGTCCTTGGGGTCCTTGGGGTCCTTAGGGTCCTTGGGGTCCTTGGGGTCCTTAGGGTCCTTGGGGTCCTTGGGGTCCTTGGGGTCCTTGGGGTCGACCAGCGGGCGCGGCAGGATGGAGGCATACGCTCTGGCCGCGTCGCTGTCCTCGGCCGCCGCCTCCGCGGCGGCGAAAGCGCTCGGCGGGTCGGGGTTGGCCGGCGGGTCGGGGGCGGCCGCCTCGTCAGCGGCGATGGCGGCGGCGGCAGCGGCGGCGGCGGCGAAGGCACCCTCCACTCTCTTCCGCTTTTGGACAGGGCTCATTCGTGCGAAGGGGGGTAGAACGAATCGTCGGAGGCTGGTGAAGAGTGTACTATTCACATCTCGTCGGCCTGATTTTGTGGATCCGGTTTCAACACCATGTATGTCATGCAACGTCTAAACACAAGTCGCAAATGTAGCACGTGTGATAGATGTATATCGTAGATGCTAAGCTATACAGCTCGAACCCAAGTCGGCCAGATTTTGTGGGTCCGGTTTCAACACAACGTATGTCATGCAACGTCTAAACACGTCTATTTTCTTCACACTCGCCCCATGATCGAACATTCTGCCGTCGGCTATTAGCATCTCGAACCCGAATGAACCGTAAAAATCGTACAGTATGTCATGGAAGGCCGCCTCCTCCCCAACACTGTTGATTATCAAAATAATACACGAGTTGTGCTTCGCTCTCATGTCTCTTATGAGACGCCGCATCATCTTTGTCGCCAACCCACCCCTCCGATAAAGCTTTGCCACGCACAGTGATCCGACGGTCCAGTGATCCCCCTTAGCAGTCTTTATTCTGCCCACTGGACCGGTGTCAATTTCGACGACCGCTTCTTTCGGCTCCTCCTTTATCCAAACCTCCCCGTCGTCAACCTCCTCGTCGAAACCATTCCAGTCGGCAGGCTCCCGGCCCTTCCGGTCGTAAACCTTCGGGTCATCCCACTCCTGGTCATAAATATCTACCTCCTCTTTGTGAACCTCTGATTCATCATCCCAGTTGCCGTAAACAGCCGCAATGATTTCTTCGCCGTCCAGGGCAAAAAGAGCTACTTTCGAGTCATTGTAGTTTTCTATTTCCTCTCTGTCATGTAAATTTGAAAAACATTGCGGGCCGCACACGGTGTCTTGGTACCGCTGCAAAGCCCCCTCATATTGCACCACCCCCCTCACCTTCTCCCTCCCAAAATGGTCTGCCAGTCCTTCTTTGTCCACCGTGGTGACGCGTTCAATACGTACCGGAATGAAGAGAAGCTCACACAAGTTAAGCATGGGCCGTACACACGCGCGTGCGAGCACGAATATATACTGCTTTAAATTAATATCTATACCATCTCAAATCACTAGAGCTATCTAGATGTTCGCAGAATTTTAGCAGAATTTTCGCAGAAAGTCGAAATCTGGACAGAACTAGGCTCACTTTTCCTCACACATCGGAAATCTCCAAAATTCCCTAAAATGGACCAGATCGCGCTCAACATGTCTGCTCGACAGCGCGCTATCATCGAGAAGATGGACGCGGAGTTCGCGAAGAACCTGGACCAGTACGCGCAGATGCAGGACCAACTGCGCGCGAGAGTGCTGGCGGGGTTCGCAAATGAGGCCACCGAGGCTACCGAGGCCGCCTTGATCTGCGAGGCCACCGAGGCCGCCGAGATCTTCAAGACCTTCAAGTCCTTAGAGTCGCCCCTGAGGGTCACGGCGTGGGACTCACCGCTCTGCCGCGGGTCGTCGCCCCCTCGGTTCGCGCCTTACCGGCCGCGCTCTATCACCCCGGCCACATGCGATCCAGCTCCGCCCCCCGACATCTCGGAAGCCGGCCGCGCCTACCTCGCCGGCCTGGACGGCGGAACCCCGAACGGGTTTACTAACATGCACCCGGCGTACTTGCGCGGCTGCGCGGACAGAAGACGAGAACCGCCCTCGCCGATGCCCGCGTGCTACAACCAGAGCACTCCCACCGGCGATCAGGGAACTCCCGCGTATCTTCTCAACTCACCAGCCTACGTATCCTACTGTTGAGACCCGTTGAGGCCTGCTGAGGCCTGCTGATGCATATTGAACACCGTTGTAATTACTATCAATCCGTTTCATTCTCCACGTCGAAGGGCTTCACGACGCCTCGCACGATCTCCCACGTCGTCTCGAGCTCCGCTTGGTTTTTGGCGCCTGAAATAATCACGCGCCCGCCCTCGAACACCAGCGCCTTGATCGGCGACAGGACCTTGATCGGTTTGAGGCTGTCCAAAAGGTCCTCGGGGACGAACCTGAGCCCCTTCTCTAGCCTCGCGCTTTCAAAATGTACCGTCGTGAACCCTCTCATCCAGCCGGCCGCCGACCGTAGATTCACCTCGAACCCCAGTTCTGCCGTGCCTACGATGTTCTCGACGCACAGGCGCGTGCAGGCGGCCTTCGGGGTGACGTCGCTGACCACCTTTAAGGCGAGATCCATCGCCTCCTGAATGCTTTCTTCTGAGTCTACGCCCGTGACGATGACTCGCCCGTTGCGATACACGAGCACACTCGCCGAAGGATCCGATAGCTTAAATTTTGCCGCTTCGATGTTCATGTCGACGGAGAGTGCGGCGCCCTTCTGCTCGCAGAGGGCGTCTATGTCAATCTCGCCTCCGAAAAAAGCCGACGCGACGCAATTCCTGACAGTCACTGAAGATCCTGAAGACGTCATGGCTACAATTTATTTTGTTTTTTTTTCAAGAGTCTAAATGCTAGTTAAGTAAGGCTGCCTAGGAACGCATGATTTCGGCGGCGAAGTGCTTCGGGTAGTGCCTGAGATCGGCGCTTTCCGACTTGGAGGCCGGGTGGTAGGCCCGGCTTTCCAGGGGGTCCAAGAACAGCATCTCGCACCGCCTCTCGAACGCCGCGTCGTCCATGATCTCCCCGTCTGCGAAGCCGTGGTCGCAGAACGCGGGCAGCGGGGGCAACACCTCATCGCTACCCGTGGTGTAGGGCAGCATCATGAGCTGCGTGCTCCCCCCGGAGCGCTTGGTCATCTTCTTGATGATGGTGTCGATCGTCATGTCCCGCGTGTCCAGGCGCTTCAGCGATACGAACACCGTGATCGATTGATCGGTGGAGTCCTCCTTGACGACCAACACGGGGTGGTCCGGCGCGGACTCCGCCAGAGCGTCGGCGCCGTCCAGCTTGTACTTCTGGGTCTCCGAGGCGATGATGGCCCGCAGCTCGTTGAAGATGACGCGCCTCGCGCAGCCGACGACGTCCTCCCTGTGCTTGGGGCGGTTGACGCCCAGGGGCAGCATGGCGTAGGACCCCCTCGACTCCCCGCCCTGCTGGTACACGTCGGACGCGGGCTCGAGCGCCAGGTCAGGCCACTTGACGCTGATGGCGTGCAGGACGACGCGGTGCATGAGCGGGAAGACCGTGTCGTCGAGGCTGCTGAGCACGGATAGGCAGAGGCGCTCGCCGGCGATCGCGCGCATCTCCACCTCTGGGAGCATGGAGATGATCCGGTCGAACGTCAAGATCTGGTCCTCCTGTTGGTACGTCTCGAACACGGCGATCATCCGCGTGAGCAGCGTGCACCGGGTCCGGCCGTCCGAGATGCGGTCGGTGAAGTTGGACACCTGCACGTACTTGTTGACCTCCAGCTTGAACTTCTCCTCCAGCTCGTCCCAGATGCTGAGGTCGGGCGGGTGGATGATCCCGCAGAACTCCGCCGTCGAGACCAGCAGGTGCAGCTTGGCGTTGTCGCGCAGCGCGACGGTCCACTGCACGCGCTCGGGGTCTTTGCGCGACGCCGTCTCGTTCACCTTGGCCTTCTCGAAAGTCACGCCGTCGGCTCGCTGGAACTGCACGCACGTCTTGAAGCACACGCGGCGCTGGAACGCGGGGTTGATCTCCGCGGGCGCGCGGTTCATCCCGCCGAAGAAGACGGGCTCGTTGTTGATCGTCATCTCCTCGTAGCCCCTGCCCTTGGTCCCGTCCAGGTTCATCACCTCGATGTTGCGGCTCCAGCCCAGCATGGCGGCCGACAGCATCTCCTTCATCATCGCCACGGTGTCGTCGCCCTCGCCGCGCCGGCTGGACATGTCGCTGGCGCCCAGGTAGCTCGCGGGAACCTCGTCCCAGAAGATGGCGATCTGCACCATCATCGTCTCCGGGTTGTCGGGTTTCTTGGGGTCCACGGAGGCCCAGGCGAGGCGGGACATGGACTTGATCTGCCTCCCGAACATGTTGTTCTCCAGCGCCTGCAGGCACTCCTTGACCATCTGCATGATGTGGGACTTGCCGCTGCCCGGGCCGCCGAAGAGGATGCAGTGGGGCCCCTTCTCGGCCCCCTTCCGGCACGCGAACCACGAGTCGATCAGCATGCAGACGAAGATGCTGTGGTGGCAGAAGAAGCCGAGCCTCTCGCTGAAGTCGTACAAATTGGCGATGTAGGCGCTCTGGCGATCCAGGTTGCAGTAGTGCTTGAGCTTGATGCCGTGGATGGGGATGCCGTCGGGCAAACCAAAGCCGTGGTCTTTCTCGTTCTCCCTCTCCCACTCCTCGACCATCTTCTTGACGGAGGCGGCGATGTTCGCGCGATCGTTGAAGATAGACTTGAACGCGACGAGCGCCTGAACCTGCCACTTACGGCGAATCTCGAACTTCTGGCTGCGCGACAGTGTGGGAACGCCGCACGCGGCGTTCATCCTGAGGAGCGACGGCGCCAGCCTGAGCTTAGCGGTGGTGAAGGACGAGACGCGGTAGGTGGAGACGCTCATGTCCAGATCGATGTCGACGACGGCGGAGTTGGTGTCGTCGTCCGGGACGGGCATGAAGTAGTCCTCCGTGCGGCGGCGGATGTCCGGGAAGGCGAGGTCGCCGAAGTGGTTCCGGCGGAAGTCCTCGGTGAGCAGGCTGAAGCTGAGCCCCTTGCAGAGGTCGATGCACTGCCCGTGGATCTCAGACATGGTGATGAACTCCATGGGCAGGCGACACTCCTCGCGGTTGCCTTCGTCCTGGCAGCGGTCGAAGATCGCCGCGAGGTTGAACACGCGCGAGGGCGCGTAGGGCAGCTCCGACAGCTCCTTCTGCCCGTCGGTGTGGTGCAGCGGGAAGAAGCGCCCCACGGAGCCGTAAATCATCTGCCCGAACTCGAAGGAGGTAGAGAACGTCATGGACAGGTCGCAGCTCTCGCGCTGCGAGTTGTAGGCAGAGCTCTGCTGGTTCTTGTTCGCCGCGAAGCTAAACCCGTCGCGCGCGCGCTTCTCGCGCATCTTCTTGTGGTCGACCACCCCCTTCTCCTCCTCGGTCTTCTTGAAGGACTCCGCGACGATATCGTCCAGGTCGCGCATGTCGGCGGACAGGTCCTCCTCCTCCTCGGTCTCCGTCTTCTTCACCACCTCGAAGTAGAAGGAGAACATGTCTACCGCGCTGTAGGCCTCCGCGAGGTCGCCGCAGTTCCGGACCCACTCGGCGTCCTTGCCCGCCGCGATGGCCTCCTTCGTGAGGCGGACGAGGCAGAAGACGCGCTTGGCCCGGAGGCGGTTCGGCGCGTTGTGCAGGCGGTCGAACAGACGCAGCCCCACGTCCATGAGCTTCTTGTACGAGAACGCCACGGCGGCCTTCCGCGCGTCAGACTCGTACTTGCCGAACTCGCCGAAGAGCTGGTTGCCGAGCTGCAGCCTGCGCTGCATGACGGACATGTGGAGGTCGAAGGGCCCGACGAGCGAGTTGACGGGCACGTAACGCTGCCCATCGCTCATCAGGTCGGCGTTGTGCGGGATGAAGTTGAGACGCGAAACCTGGTTGGGGCGGCTACTCATCTTTGTTCGGTTTTTTTTTTCGGTGTTTCGGAGGGATGTTCGGTGTTTTAGGGGAGCGAGTGAGAAAGTGACTTTTCCCCACCTGAAACTGCCCTTTTATAGCCCATGAAAACAAGAAAAGCCCAAAAAAAGATCAAAATTTGGGCTGTTTCGTTGGGCTGTTTTTTTGGGCTGTTTTTTTGGGATAACCCTTGAGACTAACCCTTGATCTGATTTTTGACCTGATTTTTACCCTAAACCAAAATCACGTCAAAATCACGTCAAAATTCGCTATAAAAATCACATTTGGCCTTCTGTACACTCACTTTCCC
>Ga0307488_10005996_pt1 | contig 10025 bp, 13 predicted proteins | sample SB02metaG_FD_202248 | JGI IMG/M metagenome (GOLD analysis project Ga0307488, IMG submission 202248) | Sea-ice brine microbial communities from Beaufort Sea near Barrow, Alaska, United States - SB 0.2 | ecosystem: Environmental > Aquatic > Marine > Coastal | place: USA: Alaska | collected...
CGGATCTCTTGCCAACAAAAACTCTTGAAATGTTCTTTTGAGTTCTCCGGTATCTGGAAGCATCTCAAAGTACTTCATAAGATCTGAACCCAGCGTAAAAGTTGAATTCTTAATTTTTTCAAATTTTGTATTCACCAGGCTTTGCATTAGGTTCAGGTAACTGCTGATTCGCTTTACGCGGTAATCTTTTTCTTTGATGCTTATAGGGATATAAGTTTCGCCATTTTCCTGAGAATAATGTTTCCGCATCGTCTCCACTAAATTGTCTTCTATGATAGAAATAGCCGAATTTATACCATAACAAGCAACTTTTATTGGAGAATCTATGGAATATGCCAGACCCATAACGGGTATGTGAAATTTATGTGGTGTTGATATTTGCATTAGAATTAATTTTTATTTGGTAAAGGTGCCCAAGCCTCGCTATCTATTATATGACACAGGTCATATGTGGGTTGATTCCTTATGATCCCTTCCCGGAATTCAGAGGTGTTTTCTACCATAAAAAACATAGGTTAAAGCGCAGGCTAAAAAGTTGTTTTTCGAAAGATTTCTTGCCATAGTTGCAATTCCCTGATAAAGCCCCTGAATTTTAAAAATCTTTACGTTTAACCATCCGGTAAATAATCCCGATTGGGATTAGCACCCACAACAGCAACATCCCGCTGGAAATTATTAAACCCAGACTTGTGCCAAAGAATTTCTGAAAAACAGCTCCTGTATATCCCAGAAGTGCCGAAATGTCCAGTTTCAATAAGATAAGTACCCGTGAAAGATCAATAGGGTTGAGCATTGTGGCTATCAATGAAAATTTATCTAATGGATAATCTTCAAAATAAACAAGGGACAATAAAAAAAGACCATCATAAATCACAGCCATGAATAACCACAACAAAATAGCATAACCAAAACCTTTTATTTTATTTTCATTGGCTAATGCTATTATAAAAGCTAATGCGGTAAATATTAATGTTAGAAATGTGCCGGTAATAAGCAGTAATGAAAAATCCCAAATAGCGCTACTCCTAAAAATTCCGTAGAAAACAAATGGCAACCCAAGACCAATAATAAGACTCATGGAAAGTGAAAGGGCTACCCCAAAATACTGGCCTAAAAAAATGGAACTTCGCTTGATAGGTTGCGCCAGCAGAAGTTCGGTAAATTCTCTGGAACTGTAATAGTACATGACTCCGAAAATAGTCCCGATTAATGGCACCAGGATAATAATGACGTTCATCAAGGTAATTACAGCTTTGGAAAGGTCGTTATTTAAAAACAAGAGGACAGTCCCTAGTAATAAATAAAAGAAAAAATACACATAACTCCAGCGGCTGCGCATAAGATCGTAAAAACTATATTTTAATATTTTAAGCATAACTTGAAGTTAAAATGGAAGCAATTGCATGCTCAAAGTCGGGTTGTTGGGTCTTGATTTTTAACTGATCTATAGAGCCTTTAAAATAAATTTCTCCTTCTAGCAGGAATACGATCTCATCGGCGATTTCTTCAACAAAACTCATAATATGAGAGGTTATAAGGATTGTTTTACCTTTTTCTTTTTCAGCTTTAATTAATTCTTTGAGACGCAAATGGGATATTGGATCCAGACCTGAAGTAGGCTCATCCAAAATCACCAATGAGCTATCGAACATAAAGGTGAGCACCAAATTGACCTTTTGTTTTGTTCCTCCTGAAAGGTTACTTAATTTTTTACCTAGAAAGGCTTCCAGTTTAAAAAGTTCTATAAGACGTTGATCTTCAGTGTTTTTTCCGGACCGTAAATCCTTTATCATATTTATTAATTCCTGTACACTAAGGTTGCCTGGAAAATTTGCTATTTGTGGTAGATAATCTATATCATTTCTATATTTCCAATTATTCTTTATAGACTTCCCATTTAACTTAATACTTCCCGAATTTGGTATTACCATGCCCAGAATGCTTTTTATGAGTGTGGTTTTCCCAGAACCATTAGGGCCTAATACTGCGATAATACCACCAGGTTTAATTTCAAGATTGATGCCTTTTAGCACTTGGTTCTTATCGAACTTTTTATAAAGCTTATCTATTATTATCATGGCGAAATGGTTTTAATAAGGGATTCTCATCTAATAAATTATCTGGTGTAAAAACGGGAGACACTTTTTCAGAAAAATCGATAATATCTATAAACAGGCTTCGTAAAAGAATGATCGTTTCCGGGGTGCGGTTCACGATATAAGAAAACAATTTAACAGGACGGTAGGGGATATCTCCAATCCCATTTTTATTCAGGTCATAACCGGTATAATTGCTCCAGTAATTACGGTCGAATTTATTATCGTTCATCCGGCTGTTGTATGAAATGTCGAATGAATTATATAAAAAATTATTCTCGGTAAACACATTTTCATAACAAGCTCCCCGAACTTTTACCGCCCAACCATTACTTTTAAAATCGTTGTGTTTATAATTTATCCGGTTGGAACCTTCTATATTGATCCCTATCGTGTTTTCCTGAAAGTTGTTATTTATAATTTCAGAATCATTTATTTCCTTTAGAAGTAGTCCAAAAGAGGCGGTTCCCCAGTTTCTTTTGAAGGTGTTTCCCTCCATTATTATAAATTTCGAAAACATCACTGCTACTCCTGCACCATTGTTTTCAAATAAGTTGTTTACATAAGTGTCGTTATTTGAAAACATAAAATGCAAGCCATAGCGTAGGTTTTCTGAACTAATATTATCACTTATACTTATGTAATCTGAAAACTCCAAATAGATCCCATCCCTTACTTTCTGTACTTTATTTCCACGAACCTCCACATTATTACAATACCAAAGCTGGATCCCATTTCCGGAACTGAATTCTTCTACTGCATCTCCAATTATGGTATTGTTCAGGACTTTCCCGTGATTGGATTTCTCCAAATAAATCCCGAAGAAAAGTCGCTCCAGTTTTAAATTCTGAAGAAGAAAATTTTCGCTTTTCACCACTCTTACCGCTGCATAATCGGTAACATAACTTGTGCCTACGTTTACAATAGTAAAACCATCCAGAGTCACATTATCCGATTGGATGGTTATAATCTCTCCTTTGTTTTGCCCATCGATTACGGGGTTGTTTTCCCCAATAATTGTGAGTGCTTTGGTGATCTCAATATTAAATTCATAATAGGTTCCTTTCTTTACAATTATCGTGTCGAAAGCAGCTGCTTTTTCCACCGCTTCTGTTATGGATTTGTAGGTACAGGATTTACAAACCTTCAAAATATTCCCATAGCTTGATGTACTTAATAGGAGCATCAAAAAGATTGAAAAATAGGAAAGTTGTTTCATCCTGAAATATTACTGATTTGGAATCCTTGTGTTGGATTTAGTAAAAAAACTGTTTCTATTGATTATTAAAACCAATAAGAGAGTTACCTGATAATTAAAAATTTAGAATTTTCTGATGCCTCTACCCAATGTGGTTCTTCTTTATTAAAATTTAAATGCTGTTGTTGGGTTAAGGTATAAACATCATTTTCTATATGGAATTGGATTTTACCTTCAAGCATAATTAAATAGGCATCTCTTGGAGAAGTGTGCTCTGGGAACACAGCTCCTTTTTCTAAACTTATTGACAGAATATCTAAATTCTCACTAGTTTTAATTTTCTTAACCTTTAGGTTGTTAAAGGGCTGTTGTTCAATATCTTTTTCTATGGTATACATTACTTTGTTATTTTTTCATTAATAGATTTCCAGTTATAAAGCTCTCCATCATATTTGTTTTCGGCTTTTTTCGCAGCCTCCCCGGAAGCAAAACCTGTAAGGTTTTCGCCCATGGGGCTCGATATTTGAAGACTAATTAGATAGGTAGCGGTTTTGGCATCTATTAAAGTACCCGGGTTTTCAAAATCATTAATCAGGTAGAGTTGATAAACTGTTTCTTTATTTTCTTCGGAATAATTTATCATGCATTCTATCGCGTCAAAATTATAAGCCTTGCCATTTGTGTTTACTAATTGGCTCGCATAATGCGAATCGACAATTGTCATTTGGCAATACTCACAGACATCATTTCCATAATTTATAGGCTGCGGACTTACTTCACAAGAAATAAAAAGGAAAGTGATAATTGCTGAGAAAATTAAAGTTCTCATGTGTGTTTGTATTTTTTTGCCCATTCATTTTTTCCTATGAAAAATGCAATTAGTGTAAGTAGCATCCCAGCAAACATGAGATAGGCTCCCAGTGCCGGATATGAATCAACATCAAAATTCAGCATTTTCTGGTGTCCGAAAAGAGGTGGCTTGTAAGACATGGGTGAACCATCTGGATTAGTCATTTTCATAATAGCATGAGGGTCTAGGTTTGTACCATAATCAGTAAGCCAAACATTAAAATCGTACATCCCCATTATGCCTAGAAGCCCCATCAGCGTTACCCATCCTAAAAACCACCAAGCATTCACTTTTCCAAAGAAACCAAGAATGCCTATAAGCAAACCAATGGCGGCCATGGATCCAATAACAATAGGGAATACTTTAAATTCCCACATTTCTTCCGGTTTTGGAATGGTTTTCATTCCTATATAATGGTTGAGTCCGTCTATATTCTGAATATCAAACTCATGTACCCCTTGAATTCCGGTTATATAAATATCCATACCCATAGGTTCAGGATATTGGGGAGCACCAAGCATGATATTCCAAAGAGGGAATTTAAAGAGCCCCAGTAACAATAAAGAACCAAGTATCATTATTAATCCAGCTTTTTTCATCGTTACCATATTTTAATCCCTAAAGGCTTGCCCCGAGGTTTTGATTATAGGTGTTTTGTATTAAAAAGAAACGGGAGAAACCAATAATCTCCCGTCTTTTTAATAGGTACTTCTACTTCTAATTCTAAGGAAAGAGAAATGTATCTTTCAACTAATTAATATTAATCATCACCCAGCGACCAGCTGAGTTTAATATCGGAAGCTTTTGGAGAAACTCTCACATAACCTTGCATCTCCTGGTGTAATGCTGAACAGAAATCTGTACAATAAAACGGCCATACCCCAACTTGTTTAGGCTCCCATACAAAGGTTTCGGTTTGCCCCGGCATTATTAGTAATTCCGAAGTGTTTGCGCCAATCATAGCTACCCCGTGAGGAACATCGTAATCCTGCTCATGGTTAGTAACATGGAAGTAAACTTTATCACCTACTTTAACTCCTTCAATATTATCTGGTGTAAAGTGGCTACGTATCATTGTCATATAGATATGAACTTCATTTCCATCCCGTTCCACTCTGGCATCTCCATTGGAAATAGTGGCGTATTTATGTTTATTTTCAGATAGTTTAAAGATTTTTTTAGATTTTCCTTTGATAAGCTCTGCCGGAATCCCTGCAGCATAGTGAGGTTCCCCAATAGTTGGGAAATCCAGTAAAAGCTCCATTTTTTCACCGGTAATATCATATAATTGTGCCGATTGTGTTACTTCCGGACCTGTTGGTAAATAACGATCTTTAGTGATCTTGTTCATGGAAATCACATATTTTCCGAAAGGTTCTGCAGAGTTTCCTCCGGGAATCATTACGTGACCCACAGAATAGTAAGAAGGTTGACGATCTATCACTTCTCTGGTTTCTACATTCCATTTCACCACTTCTGAAGAAATAAAGAAGGAAGTATATGCATTCCCTTTACCATCAAATTCGGTATGAAGTGGACCTAAACCTGCTTGTTTTACAGTTCCTGCCAATACATCTTCAAATTTTAAAATTGGGATTCCATATGCTTCCCCATCAAACTTTTTATTTTCTATGGCTGCTAACATTTTAGTAAATGAATGCACAGTTAAGTCGGCAGAAAGTTTTCCGTTCCCTACAATATATTCACCAGAAGGATCTACATCACAACCATGTGGCGATTTTGGTGTTGGTATAAAATACACAGCTCCGGGAACTTCAGAAGGATCTACTACCAATACTTCTTTCATCATAGTTGAAGTTGCTGAATGGGTTTCATCGCTATATACATTGTGTGCATAATTAGCGGGCATCATTTTTCCACCTCCATTATTTACATATTCTTCAATTTTTTTCCAATTTACAGCAGCTATAAAATCCTTATCATTTTGTGAAGCGTTTACCTCTAATAAGGAATTTGCTTCCTCTGTATTATAGGTGGTAAAGAAAAACCATCCATGAGATTTTCCACGTCCCGGGTGAGAAAGATCATAATCAAATCCCGGCATCATTAGTTGGAATTTAATACTCATATTTCCGTCTTCCGGGGCTACACTTATAAAAGATAATGAACCTTTAAATTTACCTTTATACTCATTAATAGGAATATCCTGCTGAGGTATTGGGATAGAAAATCGGGTACCTGCCACCACATATTCAGTATTCTCAGTCACAAAAGAGGAACTGTGGTTTCCGGCACTATTTGGAATTTCCAGGATCTCTGTAGTTTCAAAAGTGGTTAAATCGATCTTTGCGATTCGAGGAGTATTATTTCCGTTAATAAAAACCCAGCGACCATCCAGTTTCCCATTGGTTTGAGAAATATCGGGGTGGTGGGAATCATCCCAAGGAATAAATCCGTGAGAAGTGTTTAGCATAGGTTTTGTTTCTTCATTATATCCGTAAGCTTTTTCAGCATCTTGTGAAAATACCGGGATCACTTTAAATAAGCGACCTGAAGGCAGTCCATATACGGAAAGTTGGCCACTAAAACCACCTGAAATAAAGGCGTAAAATTCATCATGTTCCCCTGGTGCTACATACACTTTTTCTGCTGCATTTGAAGCTAGAGCACCTTTATTCCCTTCTTTAGACTTGTCACCAGTGCAACTAAATAAGCCGGTTATAAGAAGAAGTAATACTGCAATATTTATTGATTTTTTCATGATTTAAAAGTTTGGTTGAATTTTAATTTGCAGGTAAGATCACTTTATCCACTACATGAACGATTCCATTCCCGGCGGGAATACTTGCAATAATTTTTGCACCTCCCACATATACATCGTCACCTCTTACTTCCACTTTAATGCTTTGATCACTGGCCTGTCCCAATTTTTTGAATTTTTTCAGGAATTCTTTATCATAGTTACCAGGTGTTACATGGTGCTTAAGAATAAATGCGAGTTTCTCTTTGTTTTCGGGTTTCAACAAATCTTCTACAGTGCCCTCTGGAAGCTCATTAAAAGCAGCATTGGTAGGTGCGAAAACCATTAATGGACCTGCATTTACAAGCACGTTTTCCAATTCTGCCGCTTGTACTGCGGCAACAAGTGTTGTATGATCTTTACTGCCTATGGCAATATCCAGTACGTTAGGTGTGGACTCATCATCCTTAATGAATGCCTGACCTTGTCTTTCAGCAGGATCTGTATTAGATATTTCAGAAGTGCTATTTTCGTCACTTTCATTTGTTTTCTGGTTCTCCTTGCAACCTGCCAAGAGCAGAATTAATACAATCAGGCTATATAATTGAAAAGTAGCTTTCATAATAATGTTTTTTTGATGGTTATTTTAAGGTTCTGAAGTATTCTAGAATTTGACGTGCTTCTTCTTCTGTTAAACCTTGATTTGCCATAGGTGAACCATTATGATCAATAAGCAGTTGCTTAGCGATTGGATCTTTCTGGACCATTTCACCGGGATTTAATATCATATTCATTACCCATTCTGGAGATCTTCTATCCAATATCCCTATAGGAGCTGGTCCTATAAATTTTTTGTGAGATTTATGGCAAGCAAGGCATTTGGCATCAAAATTCACTTTTCCCTTATCTGCCATTCCCTGATCTATGTTATCGGGAAGTTCCAGGTTTTTTATCGGGCCAATACCTTTATTGGACATGTCAATAAGATCAGCTTCGGGTTGGCTGGCATCTGGTTCTTTAACAACTTCCTTTTCATACTCCCCCAATTGAACCTCTTCTTTTTCCTTTTTATCTTCTTTTCCGCCACAACTTATTAGCAGGGCTATTCCGAATAAAAAAACACTTTTAATTAAATATCTCATAATGTGAAAAATTGATTATCCGTTAAAAATAAAAGAAAAGGCATCGGTAAAAAATGACACTAATCATATATAGGACAAAAAAGTCCTATTGAAAGGAATGCAATAGAAGATAATTTGAAAGAGTAGGTGTGTTTTATAAATAAAGGATACATCACTAATTCCTAACTGATTAATTCTCTTTAAATAGGATTTTACAAATTATAATTGTCCATGCTTCAAAGCTGGATTTTTAACTATAACATATAGACAAAAATCAATAGGAAAGACTTCGAGGAAGTATCTATAGAAAAACCGGCTGAATAACCAGAAATAGAATATTAGTAGAATAGGCTAGGGGTCATGTCAGGAGATTTTAACCCCTCCTAATCATTATTTTTCTTCTTATCACTATTTATCATATTCACAACGAGTATAACCAATCCAACACAAACAACACCAAAAACAATAATTAGCGCAGTACCCATACCCCAATTAACCAGGGGAATAATAGTTTGTAGAATCATAATATAAATTTTTTAAGGTTAATTATTTGTAATTGGTTGGCATTCGTAATTAGTGCCAACTTTCTCAATCATGTTTTCTGGGGATACATAAGGTATTCCAAGACCCAGTCCTCTTAGAATAAATAATAGGGCTATGATGCTTAAAAATACAGGTATGGATCTTCTAACATGCTGACGGACTTTTCCAGATAAAAAATTGCCAACCCAGATGGCAGTAGTCATTAATGGAATAGTGCCCAAACCAAATAGCAACATATAAAGGCTTCCTTGTATTGCACTGCCTCCGGCTATGGCACCAAATACTGCCATATAAACCAAGCCACAAGGTAAAAACCCGTTTAAAAATCCTACAGTAAAGAACGTATCTGGTTTTTTCTTTTTAAGCTCTTTTCCCAGGCTGTTTTTAACTTTGCCAATCAACAGGAAAAGAGGTTTCGAGAAATTGTATTTATTAAAGATCTTGGTTGGAAGAAATATTACAAGTAACATTAGAACACCAATAAAAATAGAAAGTTGCTGCTGCATCCCAAAAAGAGAAAGACTTTTTCCAACAAGTCCAAATGCAAGACCAATAATGCTATATGCGAAAAGCCTTCCGAAGTGATATAGAAAGATCTGATAGAGTTTCCGTAAATTATTCTCCCTGTCTACAGGTAATAAAAATGCTATAGGACCGCACATTCCCACGCAATGTAAACTTCCTAATAGACCAAATATGAAGGCTGATAAAAGCATATTTTAATGATTGATCTCTTTTTTGAATAAATAATCTTCGTTCTTATAAGTCCAGTTGACCATAATATTCCAGCGGCCACTTATCATTTTCTCATTGGGAATGGTGATCTCATTTGTCTCTAAACCTGCTAAGGGAACCTCGAAATCAAGCATTTTGTTAGAAGGACGATATAAATGAATAGCACCTTCAATTTCAGTTAAATTAATAGCTTTTGGTAATACCACAATCCAGGTTCCGTTTTTGTTTAAAACGTAAACATTTTCCTTTAACGCCAGTGCATTTTCTTCGGCATCTATTTCCTCTTGATAGTGCAACTCGGCTTTATAATAGTCTTCAACCACCAAATCCTGATCATATTCTTTAGATGTTAGCATGGTCACCACAAAATACATGATGAAGCTTATAAAGCCAAGCAAAACCAATACCATCCCTGTTCCCCAGTTAATTTTCATAATCGTTATTTTTATAAGTTTTTACAAGCCCTCATTGAGGGTTTAATTCCCGGTTTTAATAGCTAATGGGGAGCCTCTAATTTTTAAAAGTATTTTCCTCCCGAATTTCTCGATTCATCAAATTCTTCTGCAGAGTTTCACAAATTTTATTCTTTGGTTGATTATTTTACTTTTAGTATCCATTTTTATGTGATAACTTCTCACTTCTCACTTCTCACATCTCACATCTCACATCTGAAACCTATCTATAACTTCTTGGACCCAAAAAGTTAGTTTTAGTGGTTTCAATTAAAATATCGCCACTATACACTTCTATTTTTATTTTATCTTTTTCATTCTTGAGAGCA
>Ga0307488_10005997_pt1 | contig 10025 bp, 9 predicted proteins | sample SB02metaG_FD_202248 | JGI IMG/M metagenome (GOLD analysis project Ga0307488, IMG submission 202248) | Sea-ice brine microbial communities from Beaufort Sea near Barrow, Alaska, United States - SB 0.2 | ecosystem: Environmental > Aquatic > Marine > Coastal | place: USA: Alaska | collected 2017-05-06
AACCGAATACTCGACTACCATTATTTCGTTCCGGGAGGGGGCGCACATCCAATATCCGAGCCTGATCTTATCGTCGTGGTTGGGCAGGAATATAGGCCGCCGTTTTATGGTCATGTTTTTATGTACGGATTGAAAGAGCATTTAATTTCGCCTTTTGTAACCGGTTATGAAGGAACTGCGATTGAAAGCCTTTATCCAAGTAATACTGACATGTTTTTGAAAGCCAAAGCCCAAGGTGCCGTGGTCGGCTATGTTCACCCATTCGGTGGAGAATCAGATCCGCTGCTTGGAAACTTAGGTGGGGGGAAGGGTTTTATGGTGGATGCTGCACTCGAGACAACCGACGCTTTGGAGTGGTCGGATGCTAACCGAGCAGGTTTTTTCCCTTTATATGCTGTCTGGAATAACGGTCTGAGAATCACCGCAACTGGCGGGGAGGATTCAATAAGCTCACTTCATAGCAGCAAGCTGTTGGGCTCATTGCGTACCTATGTTTACACTGGCAACCAAGGTTTAAGTATGGAGTCTTGGTTTGATTCGTTAAAAAAAGGCAAGGCCTTCGTAAGCTCTGGACCGTTACTGGAATTAGAAATCAACGGATTAATGCCTGGAGATACTATTGATTTACCCGAAGAGGGCAGCGAGGTTGAGATAATTGGTCGTTTGCGCTCAGTAACGCCAATAGCTGATGTCGTTTTAGTGTGCAATGGACGAGAAATAGAGCGTTTTGATGTTCGTCGAGGGGCCGGAAATCTTGATTTGAGCACCCGTGTTTCAATTGATCGAAGCGGTTGGTGTCATCTACGGGCAGAAGGTAATCCTGAGGATCGGTTTCCCATGGATATGGCCTATACGCAGGCTTTCACCAATCCAATTTGGTTTCAAGTAGGTGATAAGCCTATTTTTAACCCTGAATCTGCAAGCTACGGTATTCGTTGGATCGACAAACTTCAAGAATTGGCTGAAGCATGGCCAGGCTGGCGCTCAGAGGCAGAGCAGGCACATGTTTTTGGGCAGTTTGAGGAAGCTAGACAGGTTTATAGGCGCGGACTTAGTCGGTAGTCTCTTTTGTAGGAGGGGTGGTTTTTGGTTTGAGAAGGCCAACCCCAAGAGCGGCCATTGCGACCGCGACTATGGCATTGAGGTAGTTAAAAAAGGCATAAGGTGCGTAGGCAATGACATCTACTCCTAGAGTACTGGCATAAAATGCTCCGGCTGTTGTCCATGGAATAAGGCCGGTTGTCATGGTGGAGCCTTCCTCGACTGAGCGCGAAAGAATTGCGTTCTCCAGGTTTTGTTGCTCATATTTAGGCTTAAAGAGTTGGCAGGTTAGGATGATTGAAATATAGGCCTCTCCCATTGCAATGTTGCCGAGGAAACCGGATACGATGGTTGTGGCAACAAGAGTGGCAGTACGCTCCACTTTTGAGATTATCCCGGCAAGCAGAGCAGTGAGAAACCCAGCTCCGTGTAAAATCCCTCCTAAGGCGATAGCCATTAATGCAAGCAGTAAGGTCCAGCTCATACTGCTAATGCCGCCGCGGCCAAGTAGGGAGTCCAGACTTTGAATGCCAGTAGATTCCGGCGTATTTTCCCACAAAGCATTGAGAACAGGGATTGGGCTTTCTCCTTGATAAGTGATCGCTATCAGCACGGCCAGCATAATGCTGCACGACATGGTTACCTCGGCGGCAACTTTTCGAATACTTAACGTGGCCAACAAAAATAGAGGCATTAGGGTTATCAGTGGAGTAAGGCTGTAGTGGTTGGCAAGAGCAGTTTGAATTGATGTCACCTCTGTAAGCTCTAGATTCTGATCTGCGTAGTTCAACCCGATCATTAAAAATATAAAGAAGGTCAAAATAAAGGTGGGCGCCGTTGTGAACAGCATGGAGTAAATGTGTCGATAAAGATTGGTGCCGGCGCTCATGGCAGCGAGATTGGTTGTATCCGAAATAGGGGACACCTTATCGCCGAAGGTGGCGCCGCAAACAATCATGCCAGCTACCAGAGGCAGGGGGATATTCATGGCAGAGCCGATGCCTATGAAAACCACGCCTAAAGTACCCACCGTACCCCACGATGTCCCGGTCGCGACCGACATCAGAGCGCATAGGACCATTCCCACTGCTAAAAATAAGCTTGGGCTAAGCCAGCTGAGACCGTAATACATCAAGGTGGCGATGGTTCCACTGTGCATGAAACTTGATATCACCATCCCGATAAGTATAAATATATAAATTGCAGGCATGGCTCGTACGAGGGCGCTGTTCATCAGCTCTCGTATCTCTAAATAGTCGTATCCAAGGCTATAGGCGTGAAGTCCTGCCCACAGAAGGCATAGAAACATTAGCACATGCAGGCTGATGCCTAGGCCGAAAAGTCCCCCTGCAATAGTGATGACAATCGCGCTAAAGCAGATAAGGGAGTGCAAAAAACTTGGGGGGCGATGCAAAATGGTTATGGTCTCCGACATTAGGGCATAGCATATAAACAATTGGGGTAAGTGTAAAATTTTGCTAAGCTCAATGCCCTATTTAGTTACCAGTTAATCCTGTATCGAGGCTCAATGATGGACTTATCGTGGATGGCGTGGACACAACCCACCGCCACTTTCTTTCTGAGTATCGTTACTTTTATCTTAGCGATGTCGGTTTGGGAGTACTTTAGTCCGGGGGGAGACCCTCGTGTCGGCATATTGCGCTTTGAAACTACTCGGGGAGACCGACTATTTATAACCCTGTTAGGCAGTGCATTTATTTGTTTGGGATGGCTCGGGCTGGCTAGTTTAAGTCTTTGGTGGGCGCTGGGGGTTTGTGCCTTGTTCGGTCTATTGGTTTTTCTGTTCGTTTAATACTTTTATCGCTATCACAACTATCGTTAATACAGCCGCGCAATTCGGCGTTGAGGTTCACATGCTTAGATTAGTTTCTGTACTATCACGACTTTCAGCAGCAATATTTATGGTGGCTGCGGTTAGCGTCCACGCAGATATCGATGATGTTAGCCAATGGCTGCCAGAGTTTCAGCCTTCAACGCTCAGCCAAGAGCAGCAGATGGAAGAAATGGCCTGGTTTGTCGAGGCGGCGAAGCCATTTGCAGGAATGAGAATTAAAGTCGTCTCAGAGACCATTACAACTCATGAGTATGAGTCGCAGACTCTGGCCAAGGCTTTTACCGAGATAACTGGCATAGAAGTTACCCATGACCTTATCGGCGAAGGTGATGTGGTTGAAAAGCTTCAAACCCAGATGCAGTCTGGGGAGAATATTTACGATGCCTATGTCAACGATTCTGACTTGATAGGCACACACTTTCGGTATCAGCAGGTTCGTAATTTAACAGATTGGATGGCGGGAGAGGGGGCAGACGTCACATCTCCAACCTTGGATTTGGAAGACTTTATCGGCCTGTCATTTACTACGGGACCAGACGGTAAAATTTATCAGCTGCCCAGCCAGCAGTTCGCTAATCTTTATTGGTTTCGGTATGACTGGTTCACTGATCCCGCAATAAAACAGCAGTTTCAGGATAAGTACGGATATGAATTAGGGGTTCCCGTTAACTGGTCGGCCTATGAGGATATTGCTGACTTTTTCACCAATGATGTAGGTGAAATCGATGGTCAGCGAGTATATGGCCATATGGACTACGGCAAGAAAGATCCCTCTTTAGGATGGCGCTTTACTGATGCGTGGTTGTCAATGGCAGGAGCAGGAGACGCGGGCATTCCTAATGGTCTTCCGGTAGACGAATGGGGCATTCGTGTAGAAGGCTGTAGCCCAGTTGGATCTACTGTGGAGCGAGGTGGCGCTACCGATGGTCCTGCTGCAGTTTACTCAGTGACCAAATACATTAACTGGTTGCAAAATTACGCTCCTCCAGAGGCTGCAGGGATGGTGTTTAGCGAAGCTGGCCCAGTACCAGCCCAAGGCAACATCGCCCAGCAGATATTTTGGTATACAACTTTTACAGCAGACATGGTTCGACCCGGGCTGCCTGTGATGAACGATGACGGCACTCCTAAGTGGCGAATGGCACCTTCCCCCCATGGGGCTTATTGGGAAGAAGGTCAGAAATTGGGGTATCAAGACACCGGTGCTTGGACGCTAATGAACTCCACTCCTACCGATCGCGCAAAGGCGGCCTGGCTTTACGCCCAGTTTGTCACCTCGAAAACAGTGTCGCTTAAGAAAAGTCATGTTGGACTAACCGTTATCCGTGATTCGGATATACGTCACGAAAGCTTTACCGAGCGCTCCGCTGAGTTAGGTGGGTTGGTCGAGTTTTACCGCTCTCCAGCACGTGTTCAGTGGACTCCTACCGGCACCAACGTCCCTGACTATCCTCGATTGGCCCAGCTGTGGTGGCAGAACATAGGAGATGCATCATCTGGTGCTAAATCGCCGCAAGAAGCGATGACAGCCTTGGCCGTAGCTCAAGAAAGGTTGATGCAGAGATTGGAGCGCGCTGGAGTATTGGGCGAATGTGGCCCCAAACTAAATGAAAGAAGCAGCCGTGAGTATTGGCTTTCCCAGCCGGGAGCACCGAAACAGAAACTAGCAAATGAGAAGCCTGCACCGATCACCATCGATTATGATGAGCTGGTTCGCAGCTGGCAGTAGCGCGAGCTTGGTGAGCATCTACTAAAAAAGAGTGGAAATAGGAAATAGGAAAGTCATGAAGATTATCAAAATGAGCCGATCACAACTGCCGATGGCAGCGCTTATTCTCGCGCTGCAGATTTTATATAGTGGTGCGCTATCAGCCGCTGTACCCGAAGCTGTGATTAATGGCCCGATTCCGCTTGATCCTCAGGGCCATCCTTCTCTAAATATGATCTATAGTGCGTCGGCTATCGAGCTTGCGAGTCGAGGTTACATAGAAGAGGAGTTTTTTATTGAGGGTTCTGCGAATCGCTATTCTAATTCTGAGATGGAGAATTCAACAATCGTAGACTCTGGGCATCGCTATAAAACGAGGTTGATTGTCCGTCGCCCAGAGTCTGCGGCGCAGTTTAATGGTGTTGTAGTGGTAGAGTGGATTAACGTCACTGGCGGGCCAGATAAAGACATCGACTGGTGGCAGTCAGGTGAACATTTTATTCGCAATGGCTATGCTTATGTGGCGGTTTCCGCCCAGCAAATGGGCATTGATACCATGCAAACTTGGAGCTCGCAGAGATACTCAAGTCTGGATGTGACTCATGATGGAATGGCTACACGGGACGAGCTTTCTTATGATATTTTTTCAAGCGTCGGTAAAGCGATCAATAGATCGGGGGAAACCTCAGGAAATTCGATTGATATTTTAAGTGGGCTCAAAGCCGAGCAAATTTTAGCAACTGGTCATTCCCAATCAGCATCTCGCCTAGCGATTTACCTGAATAACATTCATCCATTGGAGCCTGTTTACGATGGCGTCATGGTGCACGGGGGTGGCGGTAGAATTCGCGATGACCAAGATGTGAAGATTTTTAAAATAATGGCCGAAACAGACATGCCCCGAAGAGCAGCAATGCCACAGCCTAATACTGAGACTTTTAGGCAGTGGGAAGTGGCAGGAACATCGCACGTTGATGTGCCCTTTGAGATTGAGTACGGGAAAGTAGGTCGCTTAAGAGACGGGCTATCGTTGGTCGGTGTCACGCCGAGAGATTCGGGCTGTCAGTTGCCCGCTTACAGCACTGTCCCGTTTCGAGATGTTATGGATGCTGCCTTTAGTCACTTGGTTACTTGGGTGAAAGAGGATGTTGCTCCGCCTATTGGTGAGCCCTTGCAGGTCTTGAGGATGATGCCAGAGCTTGTATTCGCTAGGGATGAACATGGCAATGTTTTAGGGGGCATTCGCCTCGCTGAGCATGCGGTACCCACTGCCACGAATACTGGCATGAATACTGGGGCTAACAGGTTTTGCTTCCTTTATGGATCCCACCAGCCTTTCAATGGCCAGACTTTACAATCTCTGTATCCAAGCCATGCTGACTATCTAGGAAAAGTAACTGAGGTGGTAAATAAAAACTTAGCAGATGGATTCATTTTGCCAACTGCCGCCCAAAGAACGTTGCGTGAAGCCCAACAATCGCAAGTAGGCAGGTAGATACTAATAGTAGGCCATTAATTAGTTGGGGTGCAGCAAGTGAAGCGTTACTTAAGCCGCTCGGCGAGTGCTGCGCAGCGTGCATTCCAAATTCTTTTAATGCTTTCTTTTTGGTCATTTAGAGCCGGGTCTAGTTTCATAGCGAACTTCATTTTTGTCTTGTCACCGTCCTCTTCAAAACGCAGGCTAATTTGACTGCGGCGATCTTCCCTTCCATCTTTAACCCAACTGAACACTAAATGATTAGGGATTTTTAATTCTAAATACTCGCCACTATAGCGGATGGGGTTGCCTTTCTTCTCAACTGTAAAAGTATAGTCCCCACCTTTTCGAACGGTGTTGTCTAGGCTAACTATTTTTTCTCCAGCGATTTCTTTATTAAACATCCACTTGCCAATAAAAACAGGTATCAACCATTGATCGAATACTTTTTGAGCGTTGGCTTGAAAAGTCTTGGTAATCGTAAAGCTGGCAGGCTTTTCCTTAGCGGTCGGGGCTGGAGGGGCTTCTCCAAACATAGAGATTTGATCAGATGCCATTTAGTTAGCGCTCTCTAAAGGGTTAATAGGCATTAGATGAGCGGCTAAACCACTCCTTCTACTTGCGTCTTTCTGACCATAATTAGCGGCGAGATAGCTAAGGATGGCATTTTCAGTTTTGTTACTTAATTGTGCCAACCCTTGAGTTTCTTGCATCCAAAGAATTCGACTTTTCCAAACCTCACGATTGCCTGAGTTTTGGGTGATCATTTGAGCGGAATGACACTCTGTGCAATTTGCCTTCACCTCCTCCCAGCCGGTTGCTTGAATCAATCCGCTTACTCGGTCTGCTGAATCTTGCGCAGATAACTGTGCGCCCGAAGTTATTGCAATGAATGCAATAACTAGGCTCGTGCTTTTATTGATTAATTTCATGTTAATTCACCTAAACCGCTTGCACGGCAATTCGATGGCAGGCGTTATTCAGATATCCGCGAGGATTCCAACCGGGAACAACCATAGGCTGTGACCTGCCCTGATTATCCATTGCTCTGGCCCAAACCTCATAGTAACCGGCTTCAGGAAACTGAACCCAGGTTTGAAAATTCTGCCATGCTAAGCGATTAGCGGCAGGTTGCAGCGCTGAAGGTAGCCACGTGGCACCAAAATCGATGGAAATGAAAACGCCGCTTACCTGATCGTCCCCCGCCCATGCATGGCCGCGTATAACCAACCGCTCTCTGAAGTCGTGATCGATGCCCGATTGCGGAAAGCTTATTAAGGATTTTACCGGCATAGATTCAATAATTTTCATGTCTTCGTTTGGTACTTTTGAACCAGGGGCAACGGCCACCTTGGGCACAGAGTAAGAAGGCGCAGCCATTTTTGCACCGTCGTGAACTTGGTTGCGAATGACGATTCTTTTGAGCCATTTTCCAGATACCGATCCAGGCCAGCCGCCTAGGACCAGGCGCAGCGGATAACCGTTTTGAAGTGGGATATCCTCGCCATTCATCTCCCAGGCAATAAGTGACTCACGCTCCATAGCTTTAGTCATTGGAACTCCCCGTGAAATAGGCACTAAATCTGGGTCGCCGCTTAGATGACTGTCAGCACCGTAGTATCCAATATACTGAGCATCAGAGTTAATGCCGCAGTAATTAAGTACGTCTCTTAGTCGAACCCCGGTAAAAGTTGGGCAGGCAATGGCGCCTGTAGTCCACTGGTTGCCGCTAGCGGCTGGTACAAATTCATTTCGGCCATTGCCTCCGCACTCTAATTGCAGTTGTAAAGTGACGGTTTCGAATCTTTCTTTTAGCTGGGCTATCGTAAAACTAGTCGCTCGGGCACAAGACTCGCCGTCAATGTCTAGCGTCCAATTGTTGGGATTAATGTTTGTTGGTGTTAAACCATTGTTTCTGACAAATACGCGATTGCTGGGCGTAATATCATCGTCTAAAAGATGGGCTGGAGTTTCGGCATTAACAGGACGGTCATTGAGAACTATTAAGCCGTCTTTGCCTTCTATTTGATCTGCTGCGTTATCGGCAGCAAAAGCCGCAGGAATTAGTCCTGTAGGCATATTCTTTGAAAATGGAATACTCATTCCGATAGCGGCACCCACTGCAACGGTAGCGCCTTTGCTTAGAAAACCACGTCTACTGAGAGTTGGTTGATGCCCCCATAGAAGTTTGTCAGCTTCGGTAGGCATCCTTCGATAAAGCTCGTTGAGCCCTAGTTTGTTTTTGCCATTCATGAGAATTAGGTCCTTGGGGTTGGTTTTGCTCAATATTTAACTTTAAAGTGAAATTGGTCCATGGGATTCAGACTATCAAATATGACTAAAAGGTCCAAGTAGCTTGTGTCTTTGGGCTAGGCTTGACTCGTTCAAGGTAGTTGCTCCGGAGGCTCTGGATTCAGCGGTTTCTGGAGCCTCAACAAGAACCTATCGGTGGTTCTATTGAGTCCTGGGTCAAAAATGCTTCGACTGTGATTGTCGCTGTTGACTCTTAATAGATCGCTTTCAAAAACATCAAATCCTGCTTGTTCAGCCACATCTCTTGCTTGGGCGATTGTCATTCGATGTAATTCATTGTTATCGTATCGAGAAATCCCTACGTGGTCGGTAATACCGATAACGCCTCCTGGTTTTAGGTAAACCTTGAGCTGTTTTAGCATGTTCAAGGCTCGTTCAGGGTCGGGATTATAATAATCATGTAACACTTGAGCCACCATTACCGCATCAAGAGAGTTGGGCTGAAGGCCTAAATTTGTGAGTGGACGTATAATTTGGACAACATTGCTTAGCTTGCCTTGCTCTATTTTCTTATCCAGAGCCTGACCTTGAGTAATATCTTGGCGGTCTTCCACAAACTGTCGTCCGCGTACTGTGTTCTGCGCATACACCACGCCTTCTGGTCCGATAGCTTTTGAAAAAATAAAAGTGTAGTAGCCGCCGGCGGCATACAAGTCTAATACAGTCATCCCTCGCTCAATGCCAAGAAAATCTAGGACCTGAACCGGCTTACGAATTGGGTCGCGGATGAAGTCGCTCACCTCCCGGTCAGGACCAGAAATCGCCTGCAATAAAAAAGCTGGGTCGAATTTTTGAGCACTGACCAATGGCGCATTCAATGTCATTATGGTCAGGGCGGCAGTCGTGATCAGGGTTAATTTTTTCATCTCATAGTCTATATTTTTCAAGGCACAGGGGTTAATTAGTTAGGTAGGCCAATTCCTCTGGCCATCAAAAAAGCCAAAAGAGCGATGATGAATACTAAGAGCAATTCAATTTTTAGAAAAACCCTTACCAGTTTAGGTACATCGATAAAGTCTGAATCGGTATTGCGTTGTTTGAAAAAGAATATGGCAGGGTAAACAGCAAAAAGCACTAACAAGCTAAACAGCCCCAACTTTCCATGAAAGACAGGGTTGCTGGAATAAAACTCGGCTGGCTTGCCAACTCCAAACCATAAGACTAAGCCAAACCCAAGGGTGAGAATAGCGCTAGCCCCTGCGACGGCATCGATCTTGGCAAGATTAATGATATCTTCTTTCGTAATCGTAGACTTTATCGCTATATTTTCGACAACGATAGCCCCGATTAATCCGAATATGGCAATAAAATGCAGTGTTCTTAGTAAACTGTAAATCATAAATTAAATAATACTTTAAAAAGCTTCATTCGGTTTATTTTACTGCGCCCTAGTTACATTAGCTGCTATTCTGCATAATCAATAAGAATAAAGACACGCGGAGAGTTTATGACCACAGATGTAAATACACCAGCCGATGAGGTTCATCTAAAATCCAATATGAGGAAGGTGGCGATGACTGCCTTGGCAGGCACCAGTATTGAGTGGTATGACTTCTTCCTATACGCAACCGCGGCGGCATTAGTTTTCCCTGCGGCGTTCTTCCCTGACAGTTCTCCTGCGATAGGTCTTA
>Ga0307488_10005998_pt1 | contig 10024 bp, 8 predicted proteins | sample SB02metaG_FD_202248 | JGI IMG/M metagenome (GOLD analysis project Ga0307488, IMG submission 202248) | Sea-ice brine microbial communities from Beaufort Sea near Barrow, Alaska, United States - SB 0.2 | ecosystem: Environmental > Aquatic > Marine > Coastal | place: USA: Alaska | collected 2017-05-06
ACAACAACTGGACATACCGATTGCAGAATACTGCGAAGACGACAGCAAGTTTTATAGATTTATCATGCCACAACACAGGAACAAAGGAGTGCAAGATCGTGAGTACCAGTAGTTACAAAACAGATGCACTCGAAGCCAAAAAGAAACTAGAACAGGTTTCTCCTACTATGTGCCTGGCCAAGTGGAACCAGACATCACTGCATCTGCCCACAGGACTTACCAACTCATGCTATCACCCACCACTGCACAAGATGGACGCAGAAGCAGTGAAGAACAATCCTGCCGCACTGCACAACACACAAGAGAAACTGAATCAACGACAACAAATGCTCGAAGGCAAGCAACCTGAGGGTTGTTCATACTGCTGGAACATAGAGAAGACCGGGGAGATGTCAGACAGGCATTACAGATCCGGTGAACCATGGGCCATGCAGGACTTCGAAGACATCAGAAAGAATCCAATGACGACCAGTTGGACACCGAGGTATGTGGAAGTGAACTTCAACAACGCTTGTAATCTAAAGTGTAGTTACTGTTCTCCACAGTTCTCGACAACGTGGGGCAAGGAGATTGACAGGTATGGCCAATATCCCACATCTCCTCCCCATAACGCACCAGAGCACTTCCAGGGAAGGAGACGACCCATACCCAACAGGGAGGATAACCCATACGTGACGGCATTCTGGAAATGGTGGCCCACACTGTACAAGAATCTAAAGCACTTCCGTATGACGGGCGGAGAACCCATGATGGACAAGAACACGTACAAGGTGTTCCAGTACATAATAGACAATCCCAAGGATGACCTCCACCTGAACATAACATCAAACATGTGTCCGGCGGACAAGAAACTGAAGGAGAAGTACTTCAACATGACCAAGCAGATATGCATGGAGAAGAAAGTGGAACACCTGATGCAGTTCGTGTCAGTGGATGCATGGGGCAAACGAGCGGAGTACATACGTAACGGACTAGACTTCAACTACATGATGGACAACGTGGAGGAATTCCTAGAGCGTATCCCGGTGCGTAACTCGATAACATTCATATGCACGTACAACAACCTCAGTATAACAAGCATGGACAAGCTGTTAGAGAAGATACTGGAACTGAGGATCAAATACTCTAAAACGTATCAGAGGATATGGTTTGATGTGCCACTGCTGAGACAACCCGCATGGCAACAGATAACACTGCTACCAGAAGCATACCAAGAGATACACAAAAGCAACATAGAGTACATGCAGAACAACTCCGGAGAGGAAAACGGGCTACACATATTCAAGGACTTCGAGATTCAAAAAATGCAACGCAATCTAGCATACTGGAAAGAAAACGCGGACGCAAGTACGCAACAAAAAAAGAACTTTTACGCATTTTTTAACGAACACGATAGAAGAAGGCAAACAAACTTATTGAACACCTTCCCCGAGATGGAAGATTTTTACGTGGAGTGTAAAAACGCATGAAGACAATAGGATTTTTTGGAGATAGTTTCTGTGCAAGTAATCAGCCTGAGAGTTGGTGCAACATATTGCAACAGAAGTTAGGTGCTAATCGTATACGATGGTTTGGTGAACCTGGCAGAAGTATATGGAATACTATGTTTAAGTTTAACAAACTGATAGAACAAAAACGTGTTCCAGACATATCTTTATTCTGTTGGACAGAACCTTACAGGCTGTATCATCCTGAATTAATTCTAAGTTTGAATACAGAACCACTGGAGGGGATAGATCCAAACATATACAAAGCACTAGACAACTACTGGAAGTATCTTCATAGTACTGAAAAAGACGACATGGTGTATGAGTATGCTTTAAAACATTACGATCAAAACGTTTTAGCAAAACTAGAAAGTAAGACGATAGTACAGATGTGGAGTTTTAAGCCAGAAGCTGATATAAAATTACAAACAGGAACGTTTATAGATGAGAGTATGTTTACGTTCAGTAAGTCAGATGGAGAAAAACATGGATGGGGAGTGGGGAACATTAATCACATGACAGAAAAACAAAATCAACAATGGGCAGAAAAAGTGTATGAACGACTTAGAGTATAAAAAACAAATACTAGATACGAAGTCCGCAAGTTTCTGTGGAGCCAAGTGGTACAATGCGACCATATGGTTGGGCAGTGGTATGACCACAAGTTGCCATCACCCGTTGCCACACAAGATTGACCTAGAAGCGATCAAGACAAATCCCAGTGCGATACACAACACAGTGCAGAAGAAAGAAGAACGTAGACAGATGCAGTGCGGTGACAGACCAAAGGGTTGTGAGTACTGTTGGAAGATAGAGGACATTGACAGGGACAACATCAGTGACAGGGTGTACAAGTCACAAATATTTACAAATGAGGCACTAGACAATGCACACAAGGAAGACCACAACACAGATGTAAATCTAAAGACACTGGAGATAGCATTTGACAGGACCTGTAACTTTGCTTGTACATATTGTAATCCTGCATTTAGTTCCACGTGGGCGAATAATATAAAACGTCAAGGACCGTACACAGGCATGACAACAGATGGTCGTAACCATTTCACACACAGTCATGAAAGTGCAGAACCATACAAGAAAGATGAGACAAACCCATATGTCGAAGCATTCTACAAATGGTGGGAAACGGATCTACACAAGAGCCTAGACGAGTTGAGGATAACAGGCGGAGAACCCATGATGAGTCCCAACCTGTGGAAGTTGTTAGACTGGATAGAGACACAGGGTGACAAGATGAATCCCAATATGCGTATTGCAATAAATTCTAACCTGGGTGCGAAACAGAGCATCATAGACAGATTCAAGAAAAAACTAAAAGGATTCAAGAACTTCCATCTTTACACCAGCATGGAAGCAACGCACAAACAGGCGGAATACATCAGGGACGGATTAGACTACGGTGAATGGTTCTCGAACCTGTTACACATGATGGTTGATAAAGTTCCATCTGAAATACACAACATGTGTACTATCAATGCACTGTGTTTAGAGACTCTGCCCGAACTACTGGAGAAGATGGTATGGTTCAAGAGTGCAAGTAAGGTATACGGACCGACACTTAATTACACACTTAATATTTTAAGATTTCCTAGCTTCCAATCACCGCTTGTGCTACCGGACGACCTGAGAAATAAATTTAAGGGTGACATACAGAAGTTTTTAAATAACAATGTGAAGCACTTGGAACACATGGAAGTCAATCAAACACAGCGATTGATAGACTACCTGGATGTTGTCAAAACACCACACGCAGGTGCGGCCACGCAGGAAAAGTTACAGAAAGATTTCAAGGCATTTTACAGTCAATACGACAAACGGAGCGGGAAAGATTTTGCAAAGACTTTTCCAATAATAGGAGAATGGTACAATGGCATATGAGTACGGGGCTAAAGAGCCCGAGAAACTAAAGATCAAAGACATGACTCCTAGGGAAAAGGAGTTGTTGATAGACAGTGAAACATTCTGTATGCTACCATGGATGCACTTACATGCATATCCGGACGGTAGAGCATATCCTTGTTGTTTCTCGTTTGACCCTTATCCAGTTGGTGATCTAAACAAACAGAGTTTGAAGGAAGTGTTCAATGGCGACAAGATGAAGGAAATGCGAGTCAGGATGTTGAACAACAAGAAATCACGTGAGTGCATGAAATGTTATGATCAAGAGAAGTCAGGTTTCTTTTCACTGCGTTTAAGTTCCAATAAGCATTTTGGACACAATGTACCCTTGGTACACAACACACTGCCAGACGGTGAAGCGGATTTCGTGATGAAGTACTGGGATATACGTTTCTCAAATTTATGTAACATGGCCTGCAGGAGTTGTGGTACATGGTTCAGCAGTAACTGGTATGAAGATCACAAGAAACTAACAGGCAGTCCACCACCACACGCCAAGGTAATGAAAGTGGGAAGAACCACAAATGACATGTGGGAACAGATGTTGGAATCGTTTGAACATTCTGAACAGTTTTACTTCGCAGGTGGCGAGCCGATCATAATGGAAGAGCATTATAGGATATTGAAAGAATTAGACAGACGTAAAATGTATCATGTGAGATTGATCTACAACACAAACTTCAGTAGAACAACGTTCAAGGATATTGATGTTTTTGAATTGTGGAACAAGTTTGATTCTGTTTCAATTGGAGCAAGTCTCGATGCAGAAGGCTCTAGGGCAGAACTTATGCGTAAAGGAACTGTGTGGGAAGAAACAGTAGCAAATAGGAAACGTATGATGGAAGTTTGTCCACAGGTAGATTTCTACATATCAGCAACAGTAGGACTGGTCAACAGTTTGCACGTAACTGATTTCCATAAGAGTTGGGTGGATCAAGGGTTGATCAAACCAGCCGACTTCAACTTCAATCTTTTACAACATCCAATATGGCAAAGGATGGACATATTGCCACCAGAATATAAACAGCAGGTCAAGGAAAAATACGAGTCACACATAGAATGGTTGAAAGATAAAGATCCATTGACAAGGGCAACCAAAGGATTCGAGTCTGCAATCAACTGGATGTTAGAAAAAGACAATCAAAAACATTTGGAGCTACATATCGAACAAACAAAAAAATACGACAAAATTAGGAATGAGAATACTGTAGACATATTCCCTGAATGGAAAGAACTATTTGACAAGTATGACAAGAATAAAACCTAAAGACGGCAACAAAACATTCTGCATGGCACCATGGACACACACGTACCTGTCACCACAGACGGAGAGACGCTTGTGTTGTGCATCCAGAGAACCCGCACAGAGTTTCAAGCAGTACATAGACACAGGCAACGAAGCAAAAGAGTACAAACCCTTAACACTGAAAGAACACTGGAATTCAGATCACATGCGATCTGTCAGACTGCGTATGATGGCAGGAGAGGAACTGTCGGAGTGTGAGGTTTGTGATCACAAGCTGTTGAACACGGATGTGTATAGATCATACTGGAATCAGTTGTTCAAGGATAGGGTAGACGAAGCATATGAAAGCACAGATGAGATAGGTGCAACCACAATGCAGACAATCAGTTTTGATTATAGATTCAACAACCTATGCAACTTCAAATGTAGGATGTGCGGTGATATGTTAAGTTCTAGTTGGGAAGCTGAAACTAGGAAGAACAAAACATGGACCAAAGAATCACAGCCATGGATGGCTTCACCGTTAAGAGAACAGATCATAAATTTCCAGGACACACAGGTTGTACAAGAGTTTGTTGATGCAGTGGAAACAAAAACAATAAAGGAAATATATTGGTGTGGTGGAGAACCTTTGATGTGGGATATGCATTGGAAAGCTATGCAGAGGATAATAGAATTGGGATTTGCAAAAGAAGTGTATGTTAGATACAACACAAATCTAAGTAGAACATCTTTAAAAGGGATCAAGCTATTTGATCTATTACCGGAATTTCAGGATTGGCAAATATGTTCATCACTAGACGGCACAGGTGAGGTTGGTGAATACATTAGGGACGGATTGAACTATGAGCAGTGGTTACGCAATTTCAAAGAAGGATTAGCAGTTGCGAAGACATCCAGGGAGATGAGATTAGACTACACGATTACGATGCCCGGATTATTAGAACTTAAAAATATGTTTGACCTGAGTCAGGAACTAAACACAGAAATATTAACAAAAGTTATGTTTACTTTTAGTAATGATGAGATCCTAAGTCCATTAGCACTGCCCAAAGAGCTGTTACATACTATAATAGACGAAGCACTAGAATACATGGAACCTCGTGCTACAAGGAAACAGAGATCACTAATAGATGTAATAAAAAATTTAAAGAGCAGAGAAACATTCACAGCAACTAAAAAAGGAAAAGAGAGACAGGAACGCATTGACAAGATCAGAAGACAAGATATAACAAAAATATTAAGCAGAGATGAAAGGATATTGGATTGGTGGACAAGTATATAAAATCAAACATATGTCCGTTGCCATGGACGCATTTGGAAGTAGATGTGAACGGTGGTGCGTCTCCTTGTTGTTTATACAAGGGCAGTGTCCCTGATGTTAAAGTGTATGAACAAAGTTTAAGTTCAATACAGCAAACGGAATACATGGAAAACCTGAGGACACAGTTCAGGAATGGCGAACGTCCTACAGGCTGTCAGAGTTGTTGGCAGGAAGAAGATGCAGGTAAAACATCTAAAAGACAGAACTCACTATACAAGATGAAAAAGAGTCTAGAAGACTGGACACCTAATAGCGAGCCAACCCTCAAATTCATTGACTTTAAGTTAGGCAACGTTTGTAACCTAAAGTGTAGAATATGCGGATCGTGGAGTTCTTCAAAATGGGCTCAAGAAGAATTAGATTATGAGACAGCCAAAGGCGGAGATAATCCTCTTGCAAGGAAACAATTAAAAGAAGGTGGATGGCCAAAACGTAACCCACAATTTTTTGAGGATCTAAAGGAAGAGCTAAAACACGTGGAGTACTTTGAATTCACAGGCGGTGAACCGTTCATGATCAAGGACCACTTCAAGATACTGATGCACTGCGTGGAGAAGGGATATGCCAAGAACATAGACATACACTACAACACAAATGGCACACAGCTACCGCCACAGGAGATATTTGACCTGTGGAGTTGTTTCAAACATGTGGAAGTGGCATTCAGCATAGATGATGTAGGGGAACAGTTCGAGTACCAGAGACATCCTGCAAACTGGAGAGAAGTAAACGCCAACCTAATCAAGTTCAAGGAACGTAGGACATCCAACATGGACTTCCAGATATGCACAACAGTTTCAATGTTCAATGTTTTTAACTGGGCCAAGATCGCACTATGGGTGGCACAGTTCCAACCCAAGTTCTTTTACGTGAACACACTGTTTGATCCGGACTACTTCAACGTACAGACACTGCCAAAGAACGTCAAGGACATAGTGAACATGCGATACAGTATGCTCACAGACTTCCAACCAACGTTAAGGTTCATGAACGCCGTGGACCGGGACACTCCTGCCATGCGTGAACAACGTAAAGCAAGGATATTACAAACAGACGAATACAGGAAAGAAAATTTTGGTGAGGTGTTTCCCCTTTTAAATAATGTATTAGGAATATATGAGTAAAGGAAAAACTTTCATAGCAGGTGGTTGTAGTTTTACATTTGGACATGAGCTGAGTGATGACATCAACGGAAAATCGCCAAGCAAGAAGTCATGGGCTTACCGGCTGTATGACAAGGTCAAATACCCAGGAGCCATTATTCCCTATGTTAGTGCGGCCTATCCAGGCACAGGAAATTCAGGGATAGCACGTAGGGTGTTTAATGCAATTTCACAACGAGATAATGAAGCATCTGCTGGAGACAGACACACTGGCATAGAATGTGTGGTGGTGATGTGGAGTTTCAATTCTAGATATGACTGGGCCATGCCCCGACACAGGGATTTAGAGGACACACGCTGGACAACGATATCACCATGGGACACCAGCATGGCAGACAACGAAAGACACAATGCACTGGCAGGATCGGAAGTACAGCAGGACCAGTGGAAACACAGACAAGACCTCATGCTAGAGACTGGAGTCAAGTCTTTTGCAGAATCCATATACAGACACGCGGCCAACGAATACCATGAGACCTATCTCAGTTGGAAGAGTATTATCTGGCTACAGAACCTGCTGGAAAAAAAAAGAATACCATATATGTTCACACTGGCAGATAACAGTTTGTTCTACAAGGATTTTAATCACCACAAGGACCAGGACTCGTTGATGTCTGCACTGCACAGTGAGATAGATCTTACCAAATGGTTCAGCTTTGGCGAACGGATGATGGGATTCAACCAATGGGCGGCATTGAATGATTATGAACGTGGAACAACACATCCACTAGACAAAGCCCATGAAGATGCTGTAAAATTAATGTTGCCAACGTATACAAAGATACGTTACAACGATAAAAAATAACAGGAGGAAAAATAATGTTCACTTGGATAAAGAAGATCATCAACAAGATCAAGCAGGAACTTGCTTACCGTAAAAGGTTGAAAGAACTAAAGAAAAAAGACCCATTCATATACAAATAAAATGGAACAAATAAAAAAACGTATCAAGAAAGCGTTTGCAAAGGCACCCAAGTTTGAATTGGTAGAGCTACCATTCATAGATGTCTCTGAAGATCCTGTGAGACCAGAATTAAGCCTGGAGTTCAGACAAGCATACGGCAGGAAGATATATGGAATAAAAGATGAGGAAGGTGACATCGCCGCGGTGATGTGTTTCGCATTCACACACGAAATACCCAAGAGTGTTGAAGACATGGATGCTTTAAGCAAAGATGCCGCCATGCAGGCAGTACACAGAGCGGGTATACAGGGTGACATAGCAATAGCATACACAGTGTGGGCAAAAAAGAAAGGTGGCGGAAAGCACATGGTCAATGAAGTGTACAAGATGATAAAGGAATCAAGCAACCTAAACAGATTGGTAACACTTTCACCGTTGACAGAGATGGCCACAAAGTTTCATTTGAAGAACGGAGCCAAGCAAGTAGGAAAAAATCTAACAACACAGAACTTCGAATACGATATAGAATTAGAGAAATGGGAAGTGTTCAAGAACAGAGCAAAAGGATGGTTTAACATAAAATGAAAATATTAGGCATCAACTGCATGAACCACGATGCGTCTATGAGTGTGGTGGACGGCAGGGAGATAGTATGGGCCGCACACAGTGAACGTTATTCCAAGGTAAAGAATGATCACTTCCTTAATTGGAAGATAGTAAACGAAGCAATGACATATGGTCCATTTGACAAAGTTGTTTACTATGAAAGACCTTGGTTGAAGAAAACAAGACAACTGTATGCAGGACAATGGGGAGATGCTTTAAGTTACACAGAATTGCCACAGTGGCACCTGGACATGTTTGGAATAAAAATTGATCAGTATGTCAAGCACCATGACTCACATGCCGCGGCAGGATATTTCACATCACCCTTCAAGGAAGAAGGTGCAACCATACTGACAGTTGATGCGATAGGAGAGTGGGAAACTGTTAGTATATCGACTGCTGACAAGGTATGGATCGAAAGGAAAGAAACAATCAACTATCCACACTCGGTGGGCATATTGTATTCAGCATTCACACATCGTTGCGGACTTAAACCTGCTGAAGAAGAATACATCCTAATGGGCATGGCCGCATATGGCAAACCCATATACAAAGATGACATATACGAGGACTTCGTACATCAGTCTCCATTCAAGATGAAGAAAAATTTACACAGAGGATTGAGCGACTGGCATCCGGAAGCAGATGTCATGGACATTGCCGCGAGCATACAAGCAGTCACAGAAGAAATACTTGCAGACCTCTTCCTGAGGGCATCCAAGTATGGCAGTAGGAATTTAGTATACGCTGGCGGAGTAGCGTTGAACTGTGCCGCAAACACTGTGCTGGCAAATCTAGGATTGTTTGACAACATATGGATAATACCAAATCCAGGAGACTCGGGATCAAGCCTGGGTTGCATAGCGGCCTCAGAAAAAATACATCTAAATTGGAAGAGTCCGTTCCTGGGACACAACATCGAAGGTGAGTATCCTGTGGACGCAATAATCAAAGAATTAAAAGATAACAAAATGGTGGGAGTTGCAAATGGTAGAGCAGAGTTTGGACCAAGGGCTCTTGGTAATAGATCATTGTTGGCAGACCCCAGGGGCGAGGACATCAAGGATTTGGTAAACGGAATCAAGCGAAGACAGAAGTTCAGACCGTTCGCTCCGGCCATACTAGAAGAGGACGTGAATGACTATTTTGACCTGCCAACAGGCGTTAAAAGTACCCCTTATATGCAATACACAGCGGCGTACACGCATGGTAAAGACTGTCCTGCCATATTGCATTATGATGGTACAAGTAGGGTGCAAACCGTGTCTAAAAGCGATAACGAAGGGTTTTATGAACTGCTTACTGCATGGAAGAAAGCAACAGGCTGTCCGATACTGTTGAACACAAGTTTGAATATCAAGGGTATGCCCATGG
>Ga0307488_10005999_pt1 | contig 10023 bp, 7 predicted proteins | sample SB02metaG_FD_202248 | JGI IMG/M metagenome (GOLD analysis project Ga0307488, IMG submission 202248) | Sea-ice brine microbial communities from Beaufort Sea near Barrow, Alaska, United States - SB 0.2 | ecosystem: Environmental > Aquatic > Marine > Coastal | place: USA: Alaska | collected 2017-05-06
GTTGTTATCGACCTAAGCCCCAACTCGAATAATAAACGCAAGCATGACTCAAACATTTAAGGCCAATAAAGCGTTAATCCTTGAATTGGCGCGAAAGCTGAATAATGCGCGCGATGATATAGTTAACACGATTTATTGAAGCAGCTTGTTTTGAATCGCGGAGTTGGTTTCAAAGCTATTGCTTATAGGATGTAGCCGTCTTTAATGCTACTTAACCGACCAAGACAATGAATCAATATGCTTTGCTTGCTTACTTACTAAATAAATAACTCAATGGCTCTTTAGCCACTTTACACTGGCTATTATTTGCTAACTAATACTACTTACGTGATGCTTTTTATACCCGCTTAGCCATAGCCGTTCCACTTCGAACTATATCTTGTTATGGAACGGCTCTATTTTTGACTAACTTACTGTGACTAACTTAACGACATCACCACTTTTTCAGAGGTTAATCGTTTCGCCAAAATTAACACCAAGACCACAGTTAACGCGATAGTGGCTGCACTGGTAAATAGCAAGGCACTCCAATCAATGGCTAAGCCTTTAAACACATCTTCCATCAACAATGACTGGCCAGAGATTGGCATCCAATCAATCCAAGCTGGCTTATCATCCATCATCATTAAGGCAAAAGGAATAACACTAGGCACCATAATCAACATGGTCACGGTTGATTGTGCTTCTTTAAAACTCTTGGCCTGAAAGGCGAATAATAGCTGTAGTGCCGCCGCGAGGAAGCAAATAGGTACCAATAGCAATAACAAAATAACAAAGGTACTGGCGTCAATATTAAAGGTTGCGCCTATTTTCGTTAGGTCAACAAAGTTCATCGCTACTGAGGTAAGTACCAGCATTAATATAATAGAGATAATAGCAATTGAACTGGCACAGCTCAATTTCGCTAGCACTATTTTTAAGGTACTAACCGGCTGACACAATAACATTTCTAATACATTACGTTCTCGTTCGCCAGCACTTGAGTCAATAGCAACTGGCAAACCTGACATAAACGCCGCCATCATTAAATAAACCCCTAAAATTAGAGAGATCATCACTGCATTACTACTAGGTAGCGAGGTATCTTGTTCAAGCAATTTAATGGGTTGCAATAATTTAGTATCAATACCGCGCACTAATAACCGCTTATAACCAATAAGTAGCGAGTGATCGCTAACAACATCTTTAATCCGGCGAATAGGAGAGGTTAACGACTTCTCGTTATAATCTGCGCGCAAGGTTAATTCAATTGGCTTACCGGCAGCCATATCTTTAATAAAGGTGTCAGGAATGGACAATTCAATGTTGCGTTCATTCCAATTACGCTCTTCATCTGCGGGTACATCAGCAAAAGATAAAATATTCTCATCTTTAAGGGCTTTAATCAGTTTTGGTGCATGTTGCTCACCACTATATTTTACATAGACTGGCGGGTTGTCTACCGCTTCTTTAATGGCTACGTTTAACATCACCATAATCACAACTGGCATCAACAAGGCCATGCTCATCGCTACCATTAGTGCGCGCCGGTCGCGAAAAGCTTCTTTAAATTCTTTTACCATTAAGGCTTTCAATTGCATCATGCGGCGACTCCTTCATCTGAACCTATTAATTTAACGAAGGCTTCTTCCAATAAGCTTTCTCCTGCTAAATCACACAATTCTTGCGGTGTGCCTTGGGCCGCTAACTTACCGTTTGAAACAATGATCACGCGGTCACATAAGGCAGCAACTTCTTGCATAACATGTGAAGAGAATAAAATGCAGTGACCTTTAGCTTTAAATTTAGCTAAGTGGTTACGCAACACGCGCGTACTCATGACATCTAAACCACGGGTGGGTTCATCAAGTACAAAATTTTTCGGTTGATGGACTAAAGCCTGAGCCAAGGTCACTTTCATGCGCTGGCCTTGCGAAAACCCCACCGTTTTACGATGCGCTAATTCAGTCATTTCTAAATCAGATAGAATTTGCTCAATGGCGGCATGCTTTTTTGCGCCTTGCATGCCATGAATACTGGCAAAATAATCAATTTGTTCATAAGCGGTTAAGCGCTCATATAAACCAAACTTATCAGGGAAAATACCTAAGAGTTTTCGTGCTTTAATAGGTTCTTCTGTTACTTTAATCCCATCAATAGTCGCGTAGCCTTCATCGGCACGGAGCAAACCATAAAGCGTGCGTAAACAGGTGGTTTTACCGGCACCATTCGGGCCTAATATACCCGTTATTTCGCCATCTTTTGCAATAAAAGATAGGCCATCTAAGGCTTTAACCGTATTTTTTTTACTGACAAAACTTTTATGTAAATTATTAACTTCAATCATGATTTATTCCTTTGCTTGGGTTGGCATAGCGTTTGGCGATACTTGGGGTGCACCACCACCATTTAAACCCACCATAAATGACTCATCAGGAATTTCTTCAAGACATGATTCATCAAGTTCCTTTGGCGTTTGTTTTTCTAAAAATTCATTCACAATTTTGATACCACAAGTTGTAGAAGCCACTATGTGCGCATTGTTTTTAGAAATAATGTGATGACTATTAGGTAAATTCACGTGAGACTTTTCGCCGTTACTCGCTGGTGTAACCGGGTCTAACTCACCTGACATAATCAGAGTTGGAATATCAGCGGTAACTGTTTGATAAAAATCAGCACTAGGTTGATACGTTGGCCAAGCAGCACAAACTTTACCAACCATCACTAAACTCATACCTTTAGCAAAATTATTATCCGCATCAACGGCTTTCATGTCGTCTGATATTTTTGGAAAGTCTTCATTGCAAACAATATTAAAATGCAAACCTATATATATACCCATACCACCTTCGCTTTGAGCAATAATACCGGCTAGTGGCATATAGTTACCTAAATACGCTTGATGAATTAACAACGGTACTAAGCTCCGTGTTTCCATCGAGTACAATTGCATTTGTATACTTGAAATGAATTTATCCTTGCTAATGATGAAAGCAGTTTTAGTACCTAACCTTGGGTGTGCAATTTCTACTGTTACTGGCGCTTGAGATAGTTTATTAGTGATGGCGGTAAATTCTTTCGCCAATTCAGGATATTGTGTCGCACAGCTTTCTTCGTTCTGGCAATTTTCAATTAATTTGATAAAAGAGTGTTCGACGCTTTTTCCAAATAAGCCAATGGGCACTTCAATAGGGCCAACACTGTCGAGAACTACACTCTTTAACGATGTTGGGAACATACGCATATAAACTAAGCCAGCACGTGTGCCATAAGAGCCACCGTAAATATGTACCTGTTGATGACCTAATGCGGCTCGAACCGCATCGAAATCTCGAATAGCATTTTCTGAATTATATTGACTTAAGTCGCCCTTAAGTTTTGCTATACATTGTTCAATATCAGCAAGTGAAAAATCTTCTGGCAAGCTAGTATAGGGGCCCATGTCCAATGCATCTTCACACTGTAATGGATGAGATTTTCCCGTGCCACGTTGATCAATAAGAATTAAATCGCGCGTTTTTCTGATTTCATTAAAGCCACGATAAATTTGCGCCGAAAGCTCAGCAGCAGCCTGACCAGGCCCGCCAGCTAGAAACATTAATGGCAGTTTTTCTGTACTATTATCTATCGCCGGTAACACCACAAAATTTATATCTATCTTTGTGCCATCAGGTTTAGCATAATTTTCAGGGGCGACATAAGTGCCGCACTGTACTTGTTGTCTAATGCCTTTTATATGGCAACTTTCTAATGTCAGTTGCTGTTTTACCATATCCTCAGCAACGCTACTGTTGCTTATCGCAATGAGTAAACTCGCACCAAACAAACCTTTCCAATTTATTTTCATTTTATCTTCCTTTTAAAACCTTGACTGCATAGTCTTATCATTGGCGATTTTATTATATCTTTTTTTAAAAAAATTTAATTCAAACTATTTTTAATGGCTTACACGACCGACTACCGCGAGATAGAGCCGCTAAGAAGTTAACATATAACCAAGTTGCTAAGCGCTAAATAAAGTAAAAAATAGTTAATTGAACAATAACATGACTTGCTGTGATATTTATCATACTAAAGAACGAGCATCATGCTATTCGATATCAGCAATGCCCTTTACTCTATAAAAATTGCCTTATGTGGCAAAAACACACGATTGTACGAAATAACAGAATTAATCATTCACATAGTCCTAAAATAACGATAAAGTCTGTTATATGTATTATTCGCCAGATAAGAGGATAACTGATGGAATTAAATCAGTGGGTAGATGAATTATTTGAAGTGTTTGATGAAGATAAAGACGGTGTTATCAATAGAAGTGAATTTGTCGAATTGATTGACTGCTTGCTACAAGATAAAGGCATTCGTATGTGTGAAACCATATTCAATCGCTTTGATAAAAATCATGACAACTCAATTTCCAAAGATGAATTACGTGAAATGGTTATTGATCTAGCACTCTAGTGCTTATTTGCGCTTGTATATCGCTCGCTATATAAGCGCATTTTTATGCGTCTTGAAGGTCAACTTTTGACCTATTAGTTTTAATCATATAAATTGAAACTCCAACTTATTTTTAAAAATAATACTAAATTTTCCACCCTTTGCTACCCGTTTATGGAAAGTGCTTGTGCTGTTATTGACACAATTTTTTCTAAAAAATATTATTCAAATCCGTTTTCTTAGCCAACTTTTTCAAGTCACTTTTCTTCGCCCTTATTGCTCAACAATGATGGAACGATGTTAGCTTTTGTATCATGCCTCACAAGCTTAAAGGTCAGGCCTCTAGCATTCCAATCTGTGGCTTGCTATCATGCTCGGCGTACACGCGTACACTGAAATAGAGGTATATCACGTGCAAACTCAAGATTACGGCTTAGCAGAAGAAATTGTCAATGCAGTTAGTCATGGGCTGGCAGCATTGCTTAGTGTCGCCGGCTTAACACTTTTAGTCACTTTAGCCTGGATACAAACTGACATGGTTAAAATCATCAGTTTTAGTATTTATGGTGCTAGTCTGGTTTTACTCTTTAGTGCCTCAACACTTTATCATGCGCTATTACATGAAAAGGCAAAAAGAGTCTTTAAGCTACTCGATCATTGTGCGATTTATTTATTGATTGCCGGCACATATACCCCGCTGATGCTAGTTACATTAGCTGATGACATTGGCCCGCTAATGTTGGCTATTATTTGGGGGCTAGCCATTTTAGGTATCGCCTTTAAAGTTAAGTTTGCTAACAAATATAAAAAGTTATCGCTATCAACCTATTTAGGTTTGGGGCTAATTTCCCTAACCTTTATAGATAAACTCAATGATAAACTTGCCTATGAAGGCATGATTTTACTGGCTTTGGGTGGTATTATTTATGGCTTGGGTACTATTTTTTACGTCAGAAAAGACAAGACATATAGTCATGCTATTTGGCATTTTTTTGTATTTTTAGCCGCTTTGTGCCACTTTTTCATGATATTTTTTTACGTACTTTAAATAACTCAAAAGTAGTGGCTGTCAGCTATTAAGCTCTATCGATACTTGTTGTTAGCAAATAATCTTCAAATTTTTCTAGTGTGTTGGCGAAGCTCTTTTGGCCTAGACCTAAGCGAAAATAATTACCTGAAAGTCCGAAAAGCTCACTTGGCAGCGTTAATATGCCGCTTTGCTTGGCAAGTTTATCTGACCAAGATATTATAGAGTCGATATTTTTAACCTCAACTAGTGCGAGCATACCGGCTTGAGGCTGATGCCAATGTAATTTTTCTGGGTGTCGGGCAACAAGTGCCAAAAAAAGCGCTATATTGTCGGCAATAAGTTGATTATTGCGGGTTAAAATTTCTTGGCTATTTTGCAATGCCAGCAGCGCTAATTTTTCATCAATTTTCGAGCAGCAAATAGAATGAACGGCTTTAATTGCCATTAAACTTTGCTGTAATGCCTTATTGGGTGTTACCGCCCAACCAATACGAACGCCAGCCAGACCTAAGCTCTTAGACATCACACCCACAACAATACTTTTTGGGTAGTCTAAATAACCATGAGCTAAAGCTAAATCATAGTAATTGCTGGCTTGTGAAACATCATCACTTAACAAGTAACACTGATAATCCTGCGCCAGTTGCAGTATTCGCTCGGCGAGTTCACTGTCAATAACACTTCCCGTTGGGTTATGTGGTGAATTCAGCACAATAAGCTGGGTTTTGTTATTCACCACTTGCTTAAAGTCGTCAATATTGGCTTGCCAATGGTTGTCGGCGCAAAGTGCTATTTCTCTGACGATAACGCCCATCGACTTCGCCATACTGACCAAAGACGGATAACTGGGTGTCATGACAACTATTTCATCACCTGCACTTAAAACAGCTTGATAAATAGCTGAAAGGGCTTCCTGCGCACCGCAAAATGTCACCGCGCTATCGGCCGTTATTAATCGGCTATGGCAGTTTAACCCTTGGTGAAACTTAACGATTTCTTGCCGCAACGCTGCATCACCTTGAACAGGCGAGTAGCTTAAAAGTGTTGCACCAATAGGGTCTGCTTCAACAGCACTTATAGTTAGATCATCAGTGCCTACACTAGCCGCGCCAAGCTGACACAACTGAGCTAATGTCAAAGCCTGTGCGGTCGAATCACTTAAATTATACTGTATATAACCCGCAAGACTTTGACTATAAGCAATATGTTTAGGCAGTGAGTAAGTCGGCATAGGTTAGCTATTCTTCTTTATGTCAATGCTGATGTAAATACGGCTATAAATCAGCAAGCTATTTTGCTCGCCAAACACTGAGCTGACAGTGAGAGACATTGAAATTACGCGCAGAGTCTGCGACAACGCGCGGCAATTCTTTGGTCGCTACAAGGTCAAACTCATCATTGAGCTCACTGGTTAGGGCATCAATACCTGATAAGTTTTCGCCATTGACTTTTACGCCACTTAGCCATTTAGCTTTATCTGTTGTCTGTAACTGATAATGGTAATCTGAAATAATAATCAGTAACCCTGACGGATTTAAACGGCTTACGGCATTAGCCAATAAACGCTTAGGGTCGTAACTCTGCTCCAAAGCATTTTGAATCAAAATAACATCATAGTGCTTAAAGTTATCTTTGAGATTACAACCATCTGCCTGACTGAATAATATCCGTTCACTATTAGCCTGTTTGACCTTATCCGCTAGGGTAATTTCATTATACTCGCAGATATCTCCTTCAATCGTACGGGTATAACGGACACTAGCGCCAGTTTGTAATTGCACACCATATTGAATGGTGCGAGCAGAGAAGTCTACCGCATCAATATGTTGAAAAAATTGACTCAGTTCAAATGCTACTCGCCCAACACTACAACCTAAGTTAAGTAAACGCTCAGTCGCAATATTTTCAGCGGCGATAAAACTCTCCACCTGTTGTGCTATTTGTTGACCATAATTTTCATGGCCAAGCACATTAGCGCCGAAATAACATTCAAGCTGCTGGCAAATGTCTTTACTTGTTTCATATTTATTAACCGCTGCTGGTGGTTTTTCTGCTTGCTCACTAACCACATAACGAAAGCCTGCATGCTGATAAAAATGTCGACGAAAGGCATAGCGTGAAGAGGCTAAAGTTTCATTACCCGTAGAGATCCAAGACCCCCCTTTAATTAAGTTGTGCTCGCCGTCAAAAGTCGGTGTCGAAAAGTCGTCGTATAAAGGATGAACATTAAAGCCAGCAAAGCCGTCAATGGCTGATTCAGTCCACTGCCAAGTATTACCAATAACATCAAAAAACTCACCCTGTTGATGTCGGTTAACTGGGCATGATGATGCTTGATAAGCTAAATCAATATTACCTGGTACCTCAGGCCACTGGTGTTGGTCACCAGAAACATGCTCACGAAGACAATACCACTGGGCTTCAGTGGGTAAGCGAACAAAACCTGTGGTCGTTTTTTGTCGCCACTGGCAAAACGCTTTTGCTTCTAAGTAATTGACTTCTACCGGCCAATCTAATGGCAAAGGCATTTCACTGGTTAAGTTACGCTGAGCATATTGGCCATTGTTATAGCGCCAAAACCTCGGCATTTCAGCTTGAGTAAATGCCAGCCATGCTTGGCCTTCTTGGCACCAAAACTGCTCTGAGCGATAGCCACCGGCGACAACAAAAGCCATGAATTCATCATTGGACACTAAAAATTTAGCTGCACTGAAGTTATCAACATCAACGTCTTGATGACCATATTCATTATCCCAGCCAAAAGTTTTGTCATCTGCTTTTTTCCCTAACGATAAGTGTTGAGACTTAACGGGTATTAATTGGTTTTGAGGTGCAACTGATGAATGTAAACATGGCTGCCATTGATCTTGGCTTGTTAGCCACTTTAATGGCAACATACGCATAATCACCGATGACGTTTCAAGATGAATACGTTCGTGCTCGCAGCCCATCAATATCACCCATGCTAACGAGTCTTGCGTAATAGGTAAACTCAACTCCATATTGTCAATCAAATCGAGAACTAAATCATAAACTTGCTTGCGATAAATTCGAACTTCATCGACACTTGGCCAGTCATAGTGTTCACTATTAAGGTCGTCCCAACTCATTTCATCAACACCGACCGCGCAAATAGCTTCTAAACGGCTGTTAACTCTCTGCTTAATATATTTACCCAGTATCAGCTTATTGACATAAAACGTTGCGGTATGTCCAAAATAAAAAATTAACGGGTGACGTAACCGCTCTGGCCTTAAAAAATAAGCATGGTCATGATTGATCAGTGAGAATAATGACTCATATGTCGACCACGTATTTTTAAAGTATGCGGTTAACTCTTGTCGCTTTTCTGCTGTCGAGTTGCCGTCAAGTGTTGGGGTATTTAATTGTTTTATCATTTAATTCTTCGCTAAATATGTTGGTAGTCCGACCTAGTATTTCAAAGCTCACGCTTTAGATAATGATACTTGGCCGTTGAAATTGTTTTAAATAATCATGTTGCAATAATTGCCCCATACTTAACTCTGTTGTTTTATCACCATAACTGCCGGTTACATTGAGCGCTTTATCTATACTTTGGTTGAACCAATCATTATTGGCAAATAACGAAATAGCTCCAACAGTGTTGGCTTGATCATGTAACGAGCTCGGTAATTGGCCATAGGTTTCACTCTGCACTGAGTAGCCATTTTTCATCTCATCAATAGCTCCAATAACATTTAACAAAGCAAAAATCACATTCAAATAGGGGTTGTAGTGCTCACTCGACGCACCTAACCTGTGTTCAATCCTTGCGGTTTTATGCCAATTATTCTGACTCACGATGACCTTATTTTTATCATCGTATAATAGTGGCTCAACACCCATTTTTTGATTGTGTTTACCAATATCTCTGTACAAAGCAATACTGCCTTGATGCCCGCCAGAAATATCAACAGGGGAGCACAGCTCTTGTGCTAAGCCATATTTCGACTTTAATGCTAATCGCTCAAAAGCTTCTTCTTCAGGCAAATAAATTAAGCAGCAGGCTGAACTTGTACGTAAAAAATGTTGCTGTAAACATTCACCAAAATCACCAGAAACCAGTAAATTTTTTCCACTTACATCTTGTACGCTAACATTAATTTGTACCGCATTAGGGATATGTACCGCACGGTTATCTCCACTAAAAATATTTTCACAGCCATAAGCCAACTTGCCATGGTCACCCGCCCAAATAACAGGCTTAATAAGTGTTTTTGTTACGCCTTGAGCGGCAAACAGTTTCGGTAATATATCAATAGCGCGACTAAGGTTTTGTGCCTCTTTTAATGGACTTTGGCCATTAAAAATAGACACATACTCCCATTGATTGCTCCAATACTCAGCAACCACTTCACCATCAATACCCAGTGCTAATAAATTTCTATTCACCTGCCTATAATCTATATGCTTATCTTTAGGCTTTTGATAACACCCTTCCAATTCAAAGTGTATTAATGCGCGAAAGCCGCGTTTATTGATGTAATCTTGCAGACCAGAAATTATGGCTTCTGCGAGCCTATTTAAACTATTCATAATGGATAAAT
>Ga0307488_10006001_pt1 | contig 10022 bp, 8 predicted proteins | sample SB02metaG_FD_202248 | JGI IMG/M metagenome (GOLD analysis project Ga0307488, IMG submission 202248) | Sea-ice brine microbial communities from Beaufort Sea near Barrow, Alaska, United States - SB 0.2 | ecosystem: Environmental > Aquatic > Marine > Coastal | place: USA: Alaska | collected 2017-05-06
TGCTATAAGTTCAAATAAAACATTGATGGATTGGAAACAAAAATTAAAGGTAACAATTCTTAAAAAAATAAAGGAACGAGATATTTTTTCATGTATTCCTGAGTCAGAAACAATTCAAAATGTTATTAACAAGTTACATCCTACTATTTGTGATACAAAAGAAAAGGCAAAATATTTTTTAACTATTATAGGAGATATATTATTAAAGAAAAGTAACTATATCTATTTTCTACATCCTAAGACAAAACCGTTTTTAAAAGCATTATCAAGTTTATCATGTATGTTATTCGGAACTCCAAATTTATTAAACATATTTAAATTCAAATATTATGAACATTCATTTACGGATTGTAGATTTGTAGACTTATGGGAATTTATGAATATTGACAATTGGAATTCATATGTTAAGGAAAATGAGGCGTTAGATTTATTTTGCGTAGCTGCTTATTATTCAACCAGATATGAAAACGCGGATAACTTTCTGTTAGAATATTGTAAAGATGAAAATCTTAAAAAATATGCTTTATATCTAAAAAATAATAGTGAAAATGATATAATTACTCATTTTACAAACAATAATGTCGAAAACAGTATTGGTTGTTCTATTAGTTGGAAAAACATGCAGTTTCTTTGGAAAAAATTCATAGATGGAGAAAGATTTCAAAATATGTTTTTTACTTCTACCTTGAAAAATAAATTAAAAGAAAATTTAAAATATGATGAAGAAAAGGATGTTTTTTTGGATTGTACAAGTAAATTATTACCAACTGTGAGTAAATTTATTAAATTTTGGAATGATAATATGGAAATGTGTGATGATATTAACGAAGAAATTGAAATTGATGAATTATGTTCATTATTTACATATCATACAAAGACTAATATCGATGAAAATAGTATATTAGATTTAATTAGACATTATTATTCTGATGTATTTATTGATGATGATAAATATTTATTAAATACAAAATGTAAATTATGGAATAAGAAAGAAGATATTATTAATTCACTTAAAAAATATAAATCAATTACTTCACATACAGATTTTTATACTGATGAAATCCCTATTACTGAAATGTATCAAATGTATTGTGGTAACAAGAACAAATTTACTGCCAGTAAAAGATATTTTGAAAAATTTATAAAGGAAGAATCAGAGCTATATATTATAGAGGATAACTTCATTAAAGTAGAATCATTTGGCAATATCTAAAAAATTACCCACTAACGCTATATATTATAGCATAAATATAATTAACTTAAAAATTTAAACTAATTATATAAAATGGATCCTCGTGAAATACTTCAAACATTAAAATTAAATGCTCTTATGAATTTTAAAACAGGTGACCCAACGACTGATTTGATTATTAGCTTAATATTTACATCATTTGTTGGAGCTTTTTTTAATTATATGGTCAATATACTTGATTATATTAACATAAGTTCTATTATTCAATTTTTCAAAGGAAGAATGGCAAGTGAAATCACAATAGAAGGAAAAAGAGTTTTTCGAAGTAATAATTGGTCATCAAATGTTACAACAATATGGAGTAGAAGATTTGAAGCTATTTGGGATCATATAAATAACGATTTAAATTATCAGGGAATTACATCATTAAAAGAGATGATTAGTTCTATAACCGATGAAGAAAATAAGACTAATGATAAAAATATATTTATTGTAGACCAACATTTAACTAGTTTTGCGCTGGATACTGATAAAAATATATTTGCAAATGTTAAAAGTTCTGATAATAATGGAGATTCTGATAAAATGATAGAGGTTACTGGTAAAGTAGAAACTATTAAAATTAGTATTTATAGTTATAAATTATCACTATCAGAGATTAAAGATTTTATCGAAAAATTAACTATAAAATATAATGATAAATTAGAACAATCTAGATTAAACAATAAATATATTTATAGTTTAAATTATCAATCTAATAATGATGACGGTAGAAAAATAAATTGGCTCGAAAGACCTTTCACATCTACACGAAGATTTGATAATTTATATTTTGATGAAAAAGACAAATTAATCAAAAAAATAGATTTTTTTATCAATAATAAAGACTGGTATGAAAGAGAGGGACATCCATACACATTAGGTATTGGATTGTCAGGCCCTCCTGGAACAGGAAAAACTTCTATTATTAAATGTATTGCAAACAAATTAAATCGACATTTAATTCAAATTCCATTAAATAAAATTCAAAATGAAGAAGACTTTTATAAAGCATATTTTGAATCAACATATAGTAAACAAAATTGTGATAATACAATTGATTTTAACAATAAAATTATTGTTTTTGAAGATATCGATTGTATGACTGATTTGGTATTAGATAGAGGGAATAATAAAAAAAATACTAGTGATACCGCTGATACATCTGATACATCTGATAATATGGTTGTTTTAGAATCATTAGTAGATATGGTATCATCTAATGATTCTAAAACAAAAGGTTCATTTAAAAAGGATAATAATACTGGTAAACTAACATTGTCATTTATTTTGAACTTATTGGACGGACTTGATGAAAACCAAGGACGAATATTAATAATAACTAGCAATTATTATGACAAAATAGACAAAGCATTAATCCGTCCAGGTAGAATAGATTTACAAGTAGAAATGAAAAATGCTAGTCTTAATACTATTAAAGAAATGTATACTCACTATTACGATTCCAAAATTCCTGCTAAATATCTTTCTAAAATTAGAGATGAAATTGTGAGTCCAGCTGAACTAGTTAATTTTTATAGAACAAGTGATAATTCAAAAGAATTTATTCAAAAAATAATTAACAAACACAATTAACAAGTTTAAATAAATATTATAATTATAATTATTTATTTAATAATTTATCTTTTACGAGAACCCTTTCTCTTCCTTGTTCCTCTCTTTCCTCTCTTTCCTTTCTTTCCTACAGTTCCGAATACACCACTGCCTCTAGGTTGAAGATGATTCTTAAGATGTTTTTGAGATTTAGCAAGCTCACTCTTCTTCTTGGAAACAATACGACCATTGTGCATTTTTAAATCGGATTTTTTCAAGTCACCAGAAGTCTTGTAAGCAGTTCCGTGCCATACTTGAGCTCTAGAGCCCTCTAATTTGTCATAAGTGTGGCTACCAATGTGGTATTTGCCATCATGTCCTTTATCATGTCTCTTTACCATTATAAAAAGTAGAGAGAAAAAAAAATAAACTATTTCTAAACTTACGCATTAATTAAAAATGATTTCTAGGAGGAGCTCCAAATCCTCCAGGACCACCAGCTGTTCTGCCAAATACATTTAATACTTGATTACTAGTTACTAGTTTAGCTCCACGTCTATTTGACTGATCAACTATAATTGATGTTCTTTGTGGATTTGTTGCTCCTTGTATAGTAACATTTCCTGATGAAAATTTAGTTTTCTTATTGATATTACATTTGGCAAATCGAGAAGTACAATATTGTATAGGACCCGGTCTATTTATATAACCCGGTCTATATGGTTCTGGTCCCGGTATTGGTGGTGGCGTATATACTTTAAACCATATATATATGGCTCCATCCGCCCCACTACCACCGGATGTAACCCTATAAGTACTATTTGCTGAATTTGTACCTGGTTGTCCTCCTCCACCACCACCGGCACCTGGAACATTTCCATCCTTTCCCGTTCCACCATTAGGTGACAGAGTATAATCTAATCCTGTCCCAACTGCTCCCCCAGAACTTCCGTTTCCTCCACCACCACCATTACCTGCTGTTTCGGGAGGCACAACATAAGCAATATCTGTCGCATCCGCACCACCACCGCCACTACCTAAATATGTAGTATTAGTATAATTTATATTATAACTGGTAGTATTATTGTGTGAACCAGAACTACCAGGAGCAGGCACATATTGCCATTTCACTCCACCCCCACCAGCGCCTCCACTGCTATCAATAATCTTAATTAAATCCAATCCAGTAATAGTAGGAGTCTCTACATATGCTCCACCACCATTTCCATTAAAATGTCCCTTTCCTCCGTCACCTCCACTTGCATCAACTCTGCCTGAAAGAGTATTACCCTGAAAATCAATATAACTAGATTGACCTATTTGACCTTGATTATTCCCTGATGCAGGGAATCCACCAGACCCTACAAAATAAATATGTGAATCATTTGCATATAAATCGATTTTATAAGTCCCAGCAGCTCCTCCACCTCCACCACCTCCACTTGGATAGCGAGGAGCGGCAGCGCCATTATTATGACCACCACCTCCGCCACCTCCTCCTCCACCTACCAAGGTAAAATTCAAAGTAATATCTGTATTAAATGATATATTCCCAGAGTTGGCTAACTGTAAAGAATATTCTTTAAAATTTCCATTTTGAACAATATTTAAATTTGTATAACTTGTAGCTGTAAATGGATAGCTCATATTAATATATATAAATATATATTCCTTTAAAATAAAAATTGAAACTATTTAAACAAATAAAAATTAAAGATATATCTAAGTAGAATGGCGAATCAATCAGCACTTTCGAAATACCAAAAATTAACCGACCGGGAACATATTTTGAAAAAACCCGATACTTATATCGGGTCGATTGAAAATACTGACCATGAAGATTATATTTTCAATGATGAAAAAATAATTTCTAAAGGATTTCAATATATTCCTGGTTTGTATAAATTATTTGATGAAGGAATTGTTAATTGTAGAGACCATGTAATTAGACAAGCACAAGCTGTTTCATCTAAAGTAGAAAATGCGCTACCGGTTTCTAATATTGAAATAAATGTGGACGATGATGGAACAATTCATATGTATAATGATGGAAATGGTATCGATGTAGCACAACATCCAGAATACAAAATATGGATTCCGGAGATGATTTTTGGTCATTTGAGAACATCAACCAATTATGACGAAAAAAAGAAGGAAAAAATTGTAGGAGGAAAAAATGGTTTTGGATTTAAATTGGTCTTGATTTGGTCAACCTGGGGAAAGGTTGAAACAATCGATCATGTCCGTGGTCTAAAGTATGTTCAAGAATTTAAAAATAATCTGACAGAAATAGGTAAACCATCTATTACAAAATGTAAAAATAAACCCTACACTAAAGTGTCATTTAAACCAGATTATCAACGATTAGGTATAGATGGACTAACATCTGATATGCTAGCCTTATTTAAGAAACGAGTTTATGATATATCTGCTGTAACTGATAAAAGAATCAAGGTAAAATACAATGGAGAATTGGTTCCTTGTAAGAACTTTGAACAATATGTAGATTTATATGTTGGTAATAAGACTGACACAAAGCGAATTTATGAGAATCATAACGGACGATGGGAATATGCTGTATGCTTAGCTCCTAAAGACGAATTTCAACAAGTTAGTTTTGTAAATGGAATTTATACATCACGAGGTGGTAAGCATGTAGAATATATTATGAATCAAATTATTAGAAAGCTTTGTGTTTACATCAAGACTAAAAAGAAGGTTGATGTAAAACCAAACACCATCAAGGAACAATTAATGTTGTTTTTGAGATGTGATATTGATAATCCATCATTTAATAGTCAAACTAAAGATGAATTAGGAACAGCATCAACAAAGTTTGGTTCAACCTGTTCAGTAAGCGATAGTTTCATTGAAAAGATAGCAAAGATGGGTGTTATGAATGCTGCTTGTGCTTTAACAGAAGTAAAGGATAACAAGGCCGCAAAAAAGACAGATGGTAACAAGAGTAAAAGTATTAGAGGAATTCATAAATTAATCGATGCTAATTTTGCTGGAACTGTCAAGTCTAACCAATGTACATTAATTTTATGTGAGGGAGATTCAGCAAAGGCTGGTATTGTATCAGGATTGTCAAAAGATGATAGAAATACAATTGGTGTGTATCCTATGAAGGGAAAGATATTTAATGTTAGAGGAGAATCTTTGAAGAGAATAAATGAAAATAAAGAAATTATTGAAATTAAACAAATATTAGGCCTAGAAACTGGTAAAACTTATACTACTGAAAGTGCCGAAAAATTATTACGATATAATTCAGTATTATTTATGACAGACCAGGATTTAGATGGTTCTCATATTAAAGGATTAGGATTGAACTTATTTCAAGACCAGTGGAATTCTTTATCCACTCTTGATAATTTCTTGGGATTTATGAATACTCCCATTTTAAAAGCAAAGAAAAATGGTCAAGAGAAGCTATTCTATAATGAAGGTGAATATAATGTATGGAAACAAGAAAATGACACAAAAGGATGGAATGTAAAATATTATAAGGGATTGGGAACCAGTACTGGTAAGGAATTCAAAGAATATTTTGCCAATAAAAAGATAGTTTATTTCAACCACGAAGGTTCAGTAAGTGATAATATTATTGATATGATATTTAATAAGAAGAGAAGTGAAGAGAGAAAAAGTTGGTTATCTAATTATGACCGTAATAGTTATCTAGATACCAATTCAAATAAAGTATCTCATAAAGACTTTATCAACAAAGAGATGATTCACTTTTCAATATATGATTGTGAAAGATCTATTCCCAATTTAATGGATGGGCTTAAGACCAGTCTGAGGAAGATTCTATATAGTTCTTTTAAAAAGAATTTAACTACAGAGATAAAAGTAGCTCAATTTAGTGGATATGTATCTGAACAGTCTGGATATCATCATGGTGAAGCTAGTCTAAACGGTGCTATTGTGGGAATGGCACAAGATTATGTAGGAAGTAACAATGTAAATTTACTTTTACCGAATGGACAATTTGGAACTCGTCTTCAAGGTGGTAAAGATTCAGCTAGTGAAAGATATATCTTCACACAGTTAAATCAAATTACAAGATATATCTATCGTAAAGAGGATGACCCTGTATTGGAATATCTAGAAGATGATGGTGATCCAGTTGAGCCAAGATATTATGTTCCTATTGTTCCAATGGTTCTAGTAAATGGAGGTAAAGGCATTGGAACAGGTTTTAGCACTGACATATTATCGTATAACATTGATACACTAATTAATATTTTGAAATCAAAATTAGAATCAGAATCAAACGAGGTTGATAATGAATTATCTCCGTTTTATAAAAATTTCGAAGGGAGTTGTGAAAAGATAGATGATAAGAGATATATAGTAAAAGGCGTATATCAAAAAATCACAGATAAAAAAATTAAAATTACAGAACTACCAATTGGTTATTGGACTGATGATTTTAAACAACATATTGAACATTTAATGGAGGTTGATAAAAATAAAAAACAGAAGACATTTATCAAGGATTATAACGATATGTCTACAGATAAAGTAGTTGATTTTGAAATTGTATTAAATGAACCGATTGATGAGAGTAAAGACTCGTCCAATGTATATAATAATTTTGAAAAGAGTATGAAATTATACTCTACTCTAAGCACTAATAATATGCACTTATTTAATCATGAAGCTAAGCTAACAAAGTATTCGGATGTAAAGGAAATAATCGATAGTTACTTTCCAATTCGTTTAGAATATTATCAGAAACGAAAGGATCATCAAATCACTACATTAGAAGAAGATTTGAATCTGTTACAAAATAAGTCCAAGTTTATTATGGAAAATATTAAAGGAACTATTGATTTAAGAAATAAAAAGAAGACTGTTGTTATCGATATGTTAACAGAAAAAGAGTATGATAAGTTGGATGGAGAAAAATATGACCCAGACTATAAGTATTTATTAAAGATGCCAATGGATAGTTTAACTGAAGAAAATTTCAATAAAATGTGTCAAGAGAAAGATAATAAAATTACCGAACTAGAAAAGTTAAAATCCACAGCAATTCAGCATATGTGGTTGAGTGAACTAGACGAGCTCAAGAAACATATGGCTATTCCTTCAGCTATTAAAATTAAGAAGAAATCAAAAAAATAAATATATAATATATATGGAATCTAAACCAAAAAGGGCAATAATAAGTTTTAGTATTACAAAAGGAATCTTTTTATTATTAATTGCGATAATGGGTAATTATGTAACTAAATCACTAGGATGTAGATTACAAGATATATTAACAAAAAACATTTTTGCTAAGCAAGTATTAATATTTTTTATAATATATTTTGCTATTGATTTCACAGATGGTGAAAGTATTGACCAGTTGTCTCCATTTGAAAATATTCAAATATCTAGTATCATATGGGTTATATTTACCATCTTTAATAAGATGACGATTAATATGACAATGTTGGCATTATTATTATTAGGAGTACTATATATATCTCACAGTTATATAGATTACTGGAAAATTGTTGAACCGGGAACACATCTAAATGAAATATCTATGCTAAGAAAAGTAAATAATATACTATCGTTACTTATAATAGTGGCAATTGTAATAGGTTTTATTAGTTTTTCAATTCAAAATAAAAAGCATATAGATTCATCTAATTTATTTCATTATTTATTTGAATTTAATAATTGTAGTATTGTTTAAATTATTTTATTTGATTGAAATGAAATAATTTATCCTAAATTAGAACCAGGGTTTTAATTCTAATGTTTTATCATCAACATCTACTTGTACTGGACGGTCAATAGGAGTATACATTGTGCTAACATCTCGTTTATAATTGATATATGCTTGTGCTTCGCTATAAACATGTTTAACACAATATTCAACTACTAAATTATTCAAAGCTTGAATTTGTCCAGTAATATTATCAGGCTGATTAACAGCAGATTGTAAAAAAACACTTCTCATAATGACCTTTAATGTGTCGCAATTTTGATTATCAATAACGTATTGTTGATTTGATACCTCATATACTCCAGCTCTAATAGCATTTTGAATAATTTGAATATTACCTTTACTAAAAAAAGCTATTGATAAAGAAGATTCTGTAGAATTACCTATCATGGCGTCATTAAAACTAGAACAATCATTATTGGGTATTTTATCATATAAAGCAAATTGGTTCATTATATTAGGACCCAAAATATCTAATCTTCCATTTGTGCTAGAACAGTTCATTATATTAATTAAGCAGAAAAAATTATATATATTTAATTTATATAATGGCGTTTACTTTTCAAAAAATAGTAGCAACTATAGCAATTATAATATTCATCATTTTGATGATATTTATTGCCTCTGTGTTATCCAACAATAAATATGGAGTAGAATTTCCTCCTACAGTGTCTGAATGCCCTGATTATTGGTTAGATATGCAAAAAACGGCGAATTCTAGTGGAGATATTGGAGACGGAGATTCAAAAACTCAACAATCATGTTTTAATGTCAAAAATTTAGGAAAGACTTCATGTTCAAAGACCATGGATTTCACTGGAGATTTCTGGCAAGGTTCCACAGGCTCTTGTAATAAAGATAAATGGGCTAAAGCTTGTGACTTAACTTGGGATGGTATTACAAATAATACAAGCATATGTGATTAATTAATGTAGTTAAATATAAGATTCATTATAATCTCATTATTTAATAATGGTAATATTAAATAATGATGTGTTAGGTATAATATACAGTTATTTACCAGTAAAATACAAATTAATGACACAGCAAAGAGAGTTGGTTTATTATATATTGTCATATTTACCAATTCAAGATAAGATGTTATTAAATAAAAGGTATTATAATTTGGTCGAAAATCATGTTAAAATAAAGGATAAATACAAGGATAAATTTTTTATAAACATTGTCAAAAATAATATGTATACACTTTTAAATAAGCATCTATTGAGAGAAAATACATCAAAATGGTTTTCTAAAAAAAGGTTTTATTTTGAAAATAATAGTTTTAATAATTTATTTTCTCTCTTAGAATTTGTCTCTGTCAAAAATAAATGTAATAAATGTAGAGAAATATTAAACAAAATATCTGAAAATAACAAGTTTAATAAAAATAAACATAAAAACAAAATGTATAAAAATATAATATGGAACTAATTAATTTAAATGAGGTATTAAATAGAAATAAATTAGTTGATGATATTAAATTATTTTTTAAGAATTTTG
>Ga0307488_10006002_pt1 | contig 10019 bp, 16 predicted proteins | sample SB02metaG_FD_202248 | JGI IMG/M metagenome (GOLD analysis project Ga0307488, IMG submission 202248) | Sea-ice brine microbial communities from Beaufort Sea near Barrow, Alaska, United States - SB 0.2 | ecosystem: Environmental > Aquatic > Marine > Coastal | place: USA: Alaska | collected...
GAAGAGGAGCCCAGGTGACATGACGCGCGAGTACGGACCAAGCCGTGATTCTTTTCCATATTCTTTAGTTTAATCCGATATCCGAATTCAGGGTGTCACTTTACCCGATTTCGCCTGTGGCCCTCCGCTGGGTACCGTAGCGTTCCCTGCGAAGAATGAAAGTCGCCAGCCTGCCTGAAGGTTCGCTTGCGACTTTAGATCATTCAGCCGGCGGCGCCCGTCTACGGGACTCGTCCAGGAAACCAACGTCGGGCGTCGACTGATAATCGGCGTAACACGGTGCCTCGTAGTGTGGGTAGCCGGCTAACAGGGCTCCGAATGGAGGAGGCAGCGGCTGGGATGGCGGCGGGGGCGGTGGCCGGGGCACCCAGGTGATGTGACCGGCGAGCACTGACCAAAACACACACGTTCCATACCTCTATCTACATAGTCTTGTGACAAAGTGCGCCAGACCACTTAGACACTTAGACTGACTCAGTGCTCCTTAGTCTGACTTAGTGCCCGCTCGACCAATCAGAACGCTTCGTTTGGACGACTTAGTACTTCTTGTTGCTACGTGTCTAAGTGGTTTCACGCACTGTGTCATAGCATTGAAACCAGGAGGAGTAAAGAAGTGAATTAAACGGAAGCCACCAGTACAATTAAGGAGTACACACAACATCAGAGGCGCCTGATCTGGTCCAGTAGAGAGACAGAGAGAGACAGAGTGAGAGACGCTTCCGCGTGTATGAGGAGGCACCAGGCTTTCGCCCTTGCCTCCGTGCCTGACCCGGTCAAACAGTTGACACGATGCAATGGACGACACGACGGAATATCATGACAAAGCGCATGAAGCTAGCTGGTGACTCAGATCATTAAACGGTGAAGTTCCGGTGGATTCTTGGCGAATATCTTCATGTGTACAGCTTGTCCAGATGAGATCGTGTTTCGTGTAAATGGAGTGCGTCATCATTTTTATGTCCGTCGCTTTGTTATTCAGTCATGAGAAGGTACCGACGCCGTTCCTTCAGCACATATTGCTTGGACACCTGTCAGCTCTGGAGCTCTAGCTGTCACATCAGACGTCCTCCTGGAGCCCGGGAGAATATTTTCATGTACACTACGTTGTCGAGAGAAGATCGTGTAGTGCGTCGTGTAGTGCGTCATATAGTGCGTCATGTTGTGCACGCGTCACCAACTCTGTGTTCGTCACTTCGTGTGCTATAGTACCGACGCCGTACCATTACTCGTTGAGCTACTCTTGTTAGATCTTGGGCTCAAGAAGAGGGTTATCTGTTTGATTTGGTCCACTTCGTCTGGTACCGACGCCGTACTCGAGCACCTGTTGCTTGAATACATTGGAGGCTCTTCACGGGGCATTGAGCTCGTCCAGCCACGTCAGCACCTCCTGCTTCCTGGGCCCACCGGCGTGACGACGCACGAGGCGCTCGTTCCAAGCCTCGCCGGTCGGGTCGTTCTCCCGCACCCACTGTAACACCTCCAGCTGCCCGCTCCTAGTGGCGTAAATGCAAGTGTCTGAGTCCCAAGGAGAGTGGTGACCCCGCGCCCACTGCAGCACCGCCAGGTGCCCGCCCTCAGCAGCTTTTGCCGGCGTCAACGAGTCCCACTTGCAGTGATGCTCCCGCGCCCATTGCAGCACCGCCAGGTGACCGGACCGAGCGGCGCGAGCGCAAACCCGGAATTCATCCCACGGGCAGCCGTGCTCCCGAGCCCACTGTAACACTTCCAGATGCCCGCCCTGAGCAGCATACCGACACGCCGCATCGTCCCACGGACAGCCGGTGTTGTGCAGCAACTCCAGCACCTCTCGGTTCCCACAACGAGCGGCGTGTGAACAAGCACTCTGCACACACAATCGTCGGAGGGACCCGGAGGCTGTCATCATTGCGTGTTTGGCCCACTGCATGAGCGCGGTCGCCGCCACCGCCGCCGCGCACCCGCGCCCCGCCCCCGCGAGCGAGGCGAGAGCCCTGGGGCCCAGCCGCCGTAGCAGCTCCTGCTGAATGAGGTCGGCGGGCAGGCTCCCGAGAAAGGGGCCCAGCAGCGGAGGGTCGCCTTGCGCCACGGTCGTCATCAGATCTGGAGGCGACAGGCGAGCGGTGAGGGATGTTGCGGCGGCGCGTGCGCCCGTTGTTGGCGGCGGTGGCAGCCGCGGCAACGGAAGTCGTGCGACGCGCGGCTACCTGCGTGGCGCGCTGCGTTTGCTGGGCAACCCCCGTCTTACTCGTCAGTAGTCTTCGGTTCCTTCCGAGGAGCTGGCCTGTGGTAGGTCTAAGTGTCCAAGGAGCTCCGCCGTCGTCTTCGTATCTGGGGGACGAGCGTCGGGGTGAGGGAAGTTGGCGGCGGCGCGGTGGTCAGCGGCGGCGGCGGCGGCGGCGGCAGTCGTTGGGGCGCGCGGAAACTTGTGCGGGCGCTCTCCCCTCGAGGCTTTCTGCGGGGCACCCTCTAGCTTTCTGGGCAGTCGAGGAGCTGGCAGGCTGGTATAGAAGGCAATTGTAAAACATAAACACAGATTAGAGAGGAACAATGCAGGATGCCAGCGAGTGGCGGGGCGGGCGGCGCATGGGCGCGGCGGCGGCGCGATGAACGGAGTGCCAACTTATAGTATCACAGAGCACGGCACCTGTAGCTCTAGCTATCGCACTCGACGTCCATGCTGCCAGCCAAGTGCCCGAAAAAACGTTTTCATGTATACAGCGTGGTTGTGAGTTGGCAAGAAGGTTGTGGATCGTGGAGTGCTGTTTCGTCGCTTCGTGTGGTATGGCATACCGACGTGCCTGCATACATTGGATGCCTGTCTTCACGGAGCACTGAGCTCGTTCAGCCAGGTCAGCACCTCCTGCTTCCTGGGCCCACCGGCGAACCGACGCACGTCGTCCTCGTTCCAAACCTGGGTGGTCGCATTCTCCCGCACCCACTGCAACACCTCCAGCTCCCCGTGTGTAGCGGCGGTTGCCGGCGTCCCCCAGTTCCACGGACAGTGGCGCTCCCGCGCCCACTGCAGCACCGCCAGGTGCCCGCCGGCAGCGGCCCATGCCGGCGTCGCCGTGCCCCACGGGCAGTGGTGCTCCCGCGCCCACTGCAGCACACGCAAGTGCCCGCACCGAGCGGCGTACGCACACGTCATGGCATCCCACGGACAGCCATGCTCCCGCGCCCACCGCAGCACCTCCAGATGCCCACCCCTAGCGGCCGACGCACACGTTTTTGCATCCCAAGGACACCCGGTGTTGTGCAGCCACTCCAACACATCCCGGTTCCCGCCACCAGCGGCATGCGAACATGCCTCCTTCAAACACAACGGGGCATAGTGCGCAGGGGATGTTGCACTCTTCGCGCGTTTGGCCCACTGCATGAGCGCAGTCGCCTCCACCGCCGCCGCGCACCCGCGCCCCGCCCCCGCGAGCGGGTCGAGAGCCCTGGGGCCCAGCCGCCGCAGCACCTCCTGCTGAAATAGGTCAGTGGGCAGGCTCCCGAGAAAGGGGCCGAGCAGCGGAGGGTCGCCTTGCGCCACGGTCGTCATTGGATCTGGAGGCGACAGGCGAGCAGCGAGGGATGTTGCGGCGGCGCGTGCGTCCCGTGTTGGCGGCGGTGGCGGCCGCGGCGACAGCAGTCGTGCGACACGCGGATACTTGCGTGGCGCGCTGAGTTTGCTTAACAACCCTCTTCTTACTCGTTCTCATCAGTAGTCTTCGGTTCCTTCCGAGGAGCTGGCAGGTCTAAGAAGTGTCCAAGGAGCCCGCCGTCGTCTTCGTATCCGGGGGACAGGGGTCGTGGGGTGAGGGAAGCTGGCGGCGGCGCGGTCGTCGGCGGCGGCGGGGGCGGCGGCGGCGGCGGCGACAGTCGTGGGGCGCGCGGAAACATGTGCGGGCGCTCTCCCCTCCTCGTGGCTATCTGCTGGGCACCCTCTAGATCTCTCGCCAGTCGGGGAGCTGACAGGCTGGTATAGAAGGCAATTACAAACTAAAACATGAACAGTGGAGAGGAGTAATGCAGGATGCCAGCGAGTGGCGGGGCGGGCGGCGCATGGGCGCGACGGCGGCGTGATGCACGGAGTGCCAATTATAGTATTACAGAGCACGGCACCTGTAGCTCTAGCTATCGCACTCGACGTCCATGCTGCCAGCCAAGTGCCCGAAAAATCGTTTTCATGTATACAGCGTGGTTGTGAGTTGGCAAGAAGGTTGTGGATCGCGGACTGCTGTCACGTCGCTTCGCGTGGAATGAGATACCGACGTGCCTGTATACATTGGAGGCCTTTCTTCACGGAGCACTGAGCTCGTCCAGCCACGTCAGCACCTCCTGCTTCCTGGGACCATCGGCGTGGCGACGCACGAGGCGCGCGCTCCACAGGTTGCCGGTTGCGTCATTCTCCCGCATCCACTGCAACACCTCCAGGTGCCCGCCGTAAGCGGCGCCTCCGCAAGTGGCTGAGTCCCAAGGGCAGTTCAGCTCCCACGCCCACCGCAACACCGCCAGGTGCCCGCCCAAAGCGGCGTTTGCCGGCGTCAACCAGTCCCACGGGCAGTGGTGCTCCCGCGCCCACTGTAGCACGCGGAGGTGCCCGGACAGAGCGGCGTACGCACACGTCCCTGTGCCCCACGGGCAGCCGCGCTCCCGCGCCCACCGCAGCACCTTGAGGTGCCCGCCCTCAGCGGCTAACAGACACGTCTCTGAGCTCCACGGGCAGCCGGTGTTGTGCAACCACTCCAACACCTCTAGGTTTCCGGCACCAGCGGCGAGTGAACAAGCCCTGCATAGCCCTGGTATGATATCACAGAGTGGAGAGGAGTCTGTCAGGCAAGATGCAAGGCGGCGGGGGCGGGCGGCGCGTGGGTGGAGCGTTGCAATGCACGGAATACTCAATGATCGTATATTCAACATGGTTCATTTAGCTTTAGCTACACTCACTTTCGTGTTTCACATCAGGCGTCCTCCACGTCTGGTCCCCGGGCGACTATTTCATGCATACTGCGTTGTCGGTACGACGTACAAGTAAGAAGATGCCGTCCATGTTCGTCGCTTGGTGTGGTACCGGCGCGTTACCTTGAGCACATACATGTTGTTTGGACACATTGGAGGCTCTTCTTCACAGGGCACTGAGCCCGTCCAGCTACGTCAGCACCTCCTGCTTCCTGGGCCCACCGGCGTGGTTACGCACGAGGCGCTCGTTCCACACCTCGCCGGTCGCGTCGTTCTCCCGCACCCACTACAACACCTCCAGTTGCCCGGCGTCAGCGGCCCATACCGGCGTCGCCCAGTTCCACAGGCAGCCGTGCTCCCGCGCCCACTGTAACACCTCCAGGTGCCCGCCGACAGCAGCGTTTGCCGGCGTCAACCAGTTCCACGGGCAGTGGTGCTCCCGCGCCCACTTCAGCACCTCCAGGTGCCCGAAACGAGCGGCGTCCGCACACGTGGCCGTGTCCCACGGACAGCCGCGCTCCCGCGCCCACCGCAGCACCTCGAGGTGCCCGCCCTGCGCGGCTAACATACACGTCTTCGAGCTCCACGGGCAGCCGGTGATGTGCAACCACTCCACCACTTCCCGGTTCCCGCCATGAGCGGCATATGAACAGGCCTCCTTAAAATACAGCGTTGAGAGGGGGAAGGGGGGCTGCGACCTCTTCTCACGCTTGGCCCACTGCATGAGCGCGGTCGCCGCCACCGCCGCCGCGCACCCGCGCCCCGCCCCCGCGAGCGAGGCGAGTGCCATGGGGCCCAGCCACCGCAGCACCTCCTGCTGAAACACGAGGTCGGGCAGGCTCCCGAGCACGGGGCCGAGCAGCGGCGCCGGGGGCGGAAGCGGGTCAACTTGCGCCGCAGTCGTCATCGGATCTTGTGGAGATGATTATCAGGATGTCGCGGCGGCGCATGCGTTGGCGGCGGCGGCGGCAGCGGCGGTCGCGCGGCGCGCTCTCCCCTGGCGTGGCGTCTTAGTGGGCAACCCCCCTCTTTCGTACTCGCAGCTTCGGCGGTCGGTTCCTTCCAAGGAGCTGGCAGCACTATGTCTCCACGTAGCCCGCCGTCGTCGTAAGATCTGGGGGGCGATCGTCGAGGGGTGAGGGAAGGTATCAGTGGCGCGGGCGTTGGCGGCGGCGGCGGCGGCGGTCGTGGGGGCGCGCGGTAACTTGTGCGGGCGCTCTCCCCTCGTGGCTTTTCACCCTCTAGATCTGGGCTGTCGGAAGCTTGCAGGCTGGTATCGAAGTAATTTGACACATACTACACAGTGGGGAGGATTTAGCTGCAAGATATGCAAGATCGCCAAGATGCAAGGCGGCGGGGGTGAGCGGCGCGTGGGTACAGCGGCGCGACAAACGGATCGATCAATGATCGTATATTCACCACGGCGCACTTAGCTTTAGCTGCTCGTATCGTATCACACCATGCGTCCTCCAGGCTGTCAGGTGCCCGGGCCAATATTTGCATGCATACAGCGTTGCCGACTGACGGCTAAAGCCCGTCCCCTCGCGCTTGCCCGCGGGACACTACACGGGGGCCAAGGCGGAGCCCAGTGCCTCCTCATACACGCTGACGCGTCTCTCGCTCTCTACTAAGCGTTACCGACCGGTGAGGAGATTGTGTACATGGAGTGCGTCATCATTTCCATGGATGGTCGTCGCTTCGTGTGGTACCGACGCCGTCCCATGAACACATATCGCTTGAAGACTCTTCACGGGGCACTGAGTCCGTTCAGCCACGTCAGCACCTCCTGCTTCCTGGGCCCACAGGCGTGGGTACGCACGTTGTCCTCGTCCCACACCTCGCCGGTCGCGTCGTTCTCCCGCATCCACTGCAACACCTCCAGTTGCCCGAAAATTGCGGCGTACATGCAAGTGTGCAAGTCCCACGGGCAGCCCTGCTCCCGCGCCCACTGCATCGCTGCCAGGTGCCCGCCTTCAGCGGCGTATGCCGGCGTCACCCAGTCCCACGGGCAGTGGTGCTCCCGCGCCCATTGCAGCACGCGCAGGTGCCCGGACCCAGCGGCGCACGCACAGGTCCACGCATTCCACGGGCAGCCATGGTTGTGCAGCCACTTCAACACCTCCAGATGCCCACCCCTAGCGGCCATCCAACACGTCTTCGCTTCCCACGGGCAGCCGGTGGTGTGCAACCACTCCAACACCTCCCGGTTTCCACAACGAGCGGCGTGTGAACAGGCCCCCTTCAAACACAGCGGTGGGAGGTGGAACGAGGCAAAGTGCTCGGGGGATGTTGCACAATTCGCGCGTTTGGCCCACTGCATGAGCACGGTCGCCGCCACCACCGCCGCGCACCCGCGCCCCGCCCCCGCGAGAGAGGCGAGAGCTCTGGGGCCCAGCCGCCGCAACACCTCCTGCTGCAAGAGGTCGGCGGGCAGGCTCCCGAGCACGGGGCCGAGCAGCGGCGACAGGGGAGGGTCGACTTGCGCCGTGGTCGTCATCAGATCTTGGAGTGGAGGAGTATCGGAATGTCGCGGCGGCGCGTGCGCTGGTGCTGGCAGCGGCGGCGGCAGTCGTGGGGCGCGCGGATACTTGTGAGGCCGTGTCCCTTTGCGGCGTTCGGCTGGGCAACCCTGTTCCTACGTACTCGCAGCTTCGGTCAGTCGGGTCCTTCCAAGGAGCTGGCAGCACCACTTTTGCAGGTAGCCCGCCGTCGGCATGGGATCTGGCGGGCGATCGACGGGGGTCGACGAGGGGCGAGGGGAAGTAGCGGCGGCGGCGGCGTCGGCGGCGGTGGCGGAGGCGGGAGTCGTGCCTTGCGGAAACTTGTGCGAGCGCTGTCCCCTCGTGGCTTTTGCTGGGCACCCGCAAGATCTCGTGCAATCCGGGAGCTGGCAGGCTGGTATCGAAGAGAGTTTAGAAGTTTTTAGAAGTTTTGGATTACAGAGTGGAGAGGAGTGCTATGCAAGATCTGCAAGATGCAAGGCGGCGGGGGCGAGCGGCGCGTGGGTGGAGCGGCGCGATGGACAGATTACTCAATGATCGTATATTCATCACGGCGCACTAGCTTTAGCTACTCGTATCGTATCACACCATGCGTCCTCCAGGCTGTCAGGTGCCCGGGCCAATATTTGCATGCATACAGCGTTGACTGACGGCTAAAGCCCGTCCCCGCGCGCTTGCGTGCGGGTCACTACACGGGGGCCAATGCAGAAGCCTGGTGCCTCCTCATACACGCTGACGCGTCTCTTTGTCTCTCTACTGAGCGTTGCCGACCGGTGAGGAGATTGTGTACATGGAGTGCGTCATCATTTCCATGGATGTACTGTAGGATGGTCGTCGCTTCATGTGGTACCGACGCCGTCCCGTCGACACATCTCGCTTGAAGACTCTTCACGGAGCACTGCGTCCATCCAGCCACATCAACACCTCCTGCCTCCTGGGCCCATCGGCGTGGCGACGCACGAGGCGCTCGATCCAAACCTCGCCGGCCGCGTCGTTTTCCCGCACCCACTGCAACACCTCCAGCTGCCCGGCGCGAGTAGCGTGCATGCATGTGTTCGAGGTCCACGGGCAGTGGTGCTCGCGCGCCCACCGCAACACCTCCAGATGCCCGAACCGTGCGGCGTACGCACAGTCCACCGGTTCCATGGGCAGCCATGCTCCCGAGCCCATTGCAACGTCACCAGGTGCCCGCCACTAGCGGCCGACGCACACGTACCCGTATCCCACGGGCAGCCGGTGTTGTGCAGCCACTCCAACACCTCCCGGTCCCCGTCACGAGCGGCATGTGAACAGGCCTTCATCAAACACAGCGGTTGGAGGTAGATAAAGAGGTGCCCGGGGGCTGTCGTCTTCGCGCGTTTGGCCCACTGCATGAGCGCGGTCGCCGCGACCGCCGCCGCGCACCCGCGCCCCGCCCCCGCGAGCGAGGCGAGAGCCCTGGGCCCCAGCCGCCGCAGCACCTCCTGCTGAAACAGGTCGGCGGGCAGGCTCCCGAGAAAGGGGCCGAGCAGCGGAGGGTCGCCTAGCGCCGCGGTCGTCATCGGATCTGTAGACGACAGGAGAGAGGTGAGGGAGGTTGCGGCGGGGGCGCGTGCGTCCGGTGTTGGCGGCGGCGGCGGCCGCGGCGACGGCAGTCGTGCGACGTGCGGACACCTACGTGGCGCGCTGCGTTTACTGGGCAACCCTCCTCTTACTCGTCAATAGTCTTCGGTTCCTTCCGAGGAGCTGACAGGTCCAAGTGTCCAAGGAGCCCGTCGTCGTCTTCGTATCCGGGGGACGAGCGTCTTGGGGTGAGGCAAGCTGGCGGCGCCACGGTCGGGGGCGGCGGCGGCGGCAGTACCCTCTTCTCACTTACTCGCAGCTGCGGTTAGGCGGTTCCTTCCAAGCAGCTGGCAGCACTATTTTTGCAAGCAGCCCGCCGTCGTCGTGGGCTCTGGGGGGCGCGCGTCGAGGGATGAGGGGGAGGGGGTGGTAGCGGCGGCGCGGGTGCTGGGGGCGGCGGCGGCGGCAGTCGTTGGGGGCGCGCGGAAACTTGTGTGTGCGCTCTCTCCCGTGGCTTTTTGCTGGGCACCCTCTAGTTCTCTCGGGCAGTCGAGGAGCTGGCAGGCTGGTGCAGAAGGCAATTCTAAAACATGAACACAGAGTGGGGAGGAGTAATGCAGGATGCCAGCGAGTGGCGGGGCGGGCGGCGCATGGGCGCGCGGCGGTGCGATGAGACGGAGTGCTCACTCATCGGATTACAGAGCTCGGCACCTATAGCTCTGGCTATGCCCTCATGCAACTAAACAGCAGAGGTTGTGAGTTGGCAGAAGGTTGTGTGGATGCTGTTTCGTAGCTTCGTAAGGTATGAGATAACGACGTGCCTGTATACATTGGAGACCTGTCTTTACGGAGCACTGAGTCCATCCAGCCACGTCAGCACCTCATGCTTCCTGGACCCACCGGCGAACTGACGCACGTCGTCTTCGTCCCAAACCTCGCCGGTCGTGTCGTTCTCCCGAATCCAGTGCAACACCTCCAGTTGCCCGCCCTCAGCGGCCAATGCCGGCGTCCACCAGTTCCACGGGCAGTGGTGCTGCCGCGCCCACTGCAGCA
>Ga0307488_10006003_pt1 | contig 10019 bp, 10 predicted proteins | sample SB02metaG_FD_202248 | JGI IMG/M metagenome (GOLD analysis project Ga0307488, IMG submission 202248) | Sea-ice brine microbial communities from Beaufort Sea near Barrow, Alaska, United States - SB 0.2 | ecosystem: Environmental > Aquatic > Marine > Coastal | place: USA: Alaska | collected...
TGTATGCTGTACAATATCTTGTAAATAATCTTTCATTATAGATCCTTATGTTTGAAGTTATTAAGTTAAGTATACTACAAAATGCCACGTGTGTCAAAATAATTCTTAATAGCATTCTTAATTTTTTTCCTATAGCCTGGTATTAATGAAGGTATAGTGCTAGAACTCTTGTCTGCTAGTCCTTGTCCGCCTATACCAACGTTGCCAGGAATTAGTAATGGATCATAGTTTTCAATATGTCTCATCCAAAGATCACCGTAGTAACCTTCCATGTCTTTTGGTCTTATTTCTTCTAAAAACTTTGCTAGATTCTCATTTAAATCTTCAAAGTTATAATGAATAAGTTGTTGACCCTTTGCTTGGATAGCATCTCTGCGTTCTTGTTCTTTTTGTTTAGCATCTTCTTGTTCTTGTTCGAGCAATATTCTTTGTTCTTCGGCTTTAGCACGTACTTTAGCCATTTCGTCCTGTAAAAGAGAAAGTTCTTTTTCTCTTTCTTTCTTTTCTTTTTCTTCTTGTAGTAATGACATAGCAAGATTTTCTGCTTTTTGTTCATTAGATACGTTGTTGACCATAAGTATCTCACCTTCTTTTGCCATAAGCCTAACGCCGCCTACGCCAGTTCTAATAGAAGATAATTCTCCTGGTGCTTTTACAACAATCCAAGAATGTGTTCCTGCAATACATCCGTCATCAACATATTCAAATCCAACACTCTCAACTAGTGAAAGCATTAACCCTTTAGTTCCATAGCAACGCCAGTCGTTGCTTAACATTTCTAGACTTTCTCTTTGGCCGCAGTCGTTATATGAAAATATGAAAAATCCTCCTGGACGCATTAACTTTATTACATCCGAAACAATATCTTTAATAGGATCTAACGGCATATACTCAAATTGGTTAATAGAACATACAACCCCAAATTGTTTTTTTGGTAATTTTCTTATCTCGTTATACGTGCGTAAACGCCTAGTACCAAAAAATTTAGTAAAGTTTGCTTTAGTTGCTTTTGCTATAGGTTTATCTTCTGCTATACAATACAAAGGATCACATGCTAACATTTTTTGTGTAAATGTTCCATCTAGAGGGTTTATATCTACACCCGGATATTTCCATTCAGCATACTTACTAAGTTGATTTTGCATTTGATGTACAAATCCTTCATTTAGTAATGAATTGCGTACTAGAAGAAAATCTTTATCTTCATTCATCTGCTCGTAACGCTGATAACTTTCTTGTATTAGTCTTATTTCGCGCCTACGTAATGTTTTATATATAGAGTCTTCTAACTCTTTACTATACTTGTTAAAGTTATCTTGTGCTTCTTCAAGGTTAGCGATAATATCAAGTATTTTAATATGTTTTTCTTTATCGCCAAATGCCTCAATCTGTTCGTTAACGATGTTTTTATTGTGTTTAATATCATCGGTTAGATTAAGAGCAAGGCGCTGTGCTTGTCTATGAAAGTGATCTAATTTGCTAAACTTATCTGTTAATGCTGTCATAACACTACCTCTATGGTATTTATATACCCATATTATTCAAACGAAAATAAACTATCAAACGTGTTAGCGGTCTGTGTTTTTGCTTTTAACTCCCATTTCAAAACACCTAATAGATTATCAATTTTCTTATCTACAATGGTTGCTTCCATTAATTGATCATCAAATGGTAAGTCTTTAAACCATTGGGGTAACTGAGACTCATCTGTGGGATATCCAACACTTGTATAGCCTAATGGATTGTCTTTAAGTTTACAAACAATAGTTTTCATTCCATCAACAATACCTTGGCTGTAATTATCACTATTCATTTCTTTGAGTCGGTTCCAATTAAGTGCCGCTCTAACGTGTCCGGGCATAGTTGCTTTGCCCTCACGTTGTTCTTTAGCACCATACATAGTTAAGTTGTTAACACGCTTAGGTGTACCTTTTTCCCACCCGGGACGGCTATGAAACTCATGCTTAAATGTTTTAATCTTTTCTACAATATCATTTTCTTCAGCACCTGTTAGAACATCTAATAATAGTTCGCTCATAAAGTCTTGCATAATCGGAGGTGTATCACTGCGTTTTAGATCAAGACCCATTGCTTTAACTTTACCTGGCTTACCGTCTGTATCAGTACGAAAACCTTCTAAGTCGTATACTAGAACCGCATAACGTTTCTTTGTAATATATAGGCCTTTACTTGCAACAATTTCTCTACCAGCCGCAATAATTTCACCATGTGATCTAGGACAATGAAATGCTTTTTCCATAAAGGACGGAAATGTATCATTAACCTCGTCACTAATTGTGTCGTATAGTTTCATGCAAGTTTCTTTGCCCCAGTCCATACGACCTTGTTGTACTTCATCTTTTAATGCAGGCCATGCACTAAAGTATACACTATCTGTATCACCATATATAATTGTGTCGCCTATATGGTCATAATTACCAGTAATAACTTCGTTAACTTTTGCACCCATATGTTTTGCAATACACCTACCTGTTAGTGTGGTGCTCTGCCCAATACGATGATCAAAAAACCTACAACCAGGATTAAGAATAGCACCATACAAACTATTCAAGTTAATCTTTTTAACAAGTTGTCGCTTGTCCCAAAACGCACGTTGTTCGCCTTCTGCTTCACGCATTGTTTTCTGCATAACTTTACGTTCAGCATACCAACGCTCTAACAGTCCGGGAACAACACCTTTCTTTTCGTGCGTAAATATAGTTCCGTTAGCACTTAACACCCATGGGTTGTTACTGTCAAATATAAGACGCCATACATCATAAGCACTTAATGTATCATCACCGCCAGTTTCCCAGTCAATGGTAATTTCTGTGCCTTTTTCTCCGTTCATAACTGCTTGGTATTCTTTACTACCAAACTCGCCTTCCCATGCTTCTGCAAACGACTTCTTTGCACTTAGTTTTGTCTTAATAGCATGATCTGTTATTGTAGGACGAAGTTGTCCAATAATTGTTTCAGGGGCCATATTCAACGCACGAATTACACTTGGATACAGACTGTTTAAGTCAATACTACCAATCCATTCGTGCATACCTTTTTTAGGTGTAGCAACATATGCACCTGCCGCTGAGGTTGGTTCGCCATCTCTATTGCGTCTGTTTGGTACAACAAGTCCTTGTGCGTGTGCTTCGTTAATAATTGCCTGCTCAGTAACAGCAACCGCACCCATTGTTGTTGGAAGTAGCACTGTATTAGCATGGGCTAGTTCGTTAGCAAGATCAATAAACTTTAGTTTCTCATCTAACTTTCGTAGCAATAACGTGTCTTGCCGATTATAATCAATAAACGTGTAGAAGTCTTGATTATATAACTGGTCTAATGTACCTTCGTATGCAACCTTGCGCTCATTTAACTCATACTCACCAATAGCGTCTAGACTATAACTATGCCGTTCTTCGTATGTGTACTTACGATATAGTTGCATGTAGTCTAAGTGTTGTCTGCCAACTAGATCAAATGTAACATTTTCAGCACCAAAACGCTCAAATGTGCGCTTTTTGGGATGTTGCCCCCACAAACAAAACTTGCGAGTGTCGTCCTTACTAAGCACTCTAACTATACGGTTTACCGTATAAGGTATATCATAACCTTCACTGTTCCATCCACTGAGGATATCTGCATCGTCGATTAATTCTAAGAATGTTTCAAGTAATTCAGCCTCACTTTCAAACAAGAATGTGTTATCAAAATCTTTTACAAGATCACGTGCAGATTCAATACTAAGACTCTTAGGAGGAATAGCAAATGTAACAAGTTGTTGTAGCCAGTCTAAATAAACTGTAATGGCTGTAATTTTATTAAATGGATCAGCGGGCGTAGAATACCCCTTTACAGGATCAAAGTCAACCTCAATATCAAAGAATGCAGTTTGTAGTTTAGGTGCATCTACGTTGAGATAATTTTCTGCGAGACAGCGGTATATAGGATTTATATCACTTTCCCATATACCTTTTTTTCCGTGTATTTTTAGTTCTTTATGAAACTCTTTACTGTTACGGGTTTGGAAACGACTTACGGGATCACCGTATATCGTTTTAAATTTACCACGCGGATCTTGATAGTAAAACACAAAATTCGCAGGGAATTCTCTATATTCTCTGCGACCATTTACACGTTCTACTACATGTATTCTATCTCGATCGCGGTCAAAGTAAGCGTCAATATAACTCATACAGTTATTTTAACTGATTTTGCCGACAGTTGCAAGAATATTCTCAAGTTCTGCTAAGTCTTCGCTATGACGAGCAAAGTCTGCTTTGTATGCTGTACGTACAGCCTTCTTAAGAACGCCTGGCTTAATCTGCATTTCTTCTGCAATGGCTTTTACTGTATCAGTAAGACCTTCGTTTAGTGCATCAACCTCAGACATTACAGTAAGTCCTTCGTTGATTAATGTTGTAAGTTTTGCTTTTTCTTCTTGATTGAACACTCTATCGCCGTTCATATTAATCTCCTATTCTATTCTTTATTATACTTGATAATAGTATCACTGTCAAGCACTCATTTAGCGTTTTTTGTCTTTAGGAAATCTTTCTTGGTGCGGAAAAGTGTAAAACTTTAGTGACATATCATTTGATGTGTCTCGTTGTGGGCCTGGACTCTTGTCCTCTGCCTTTGGTTGTTTTTTCTTTTTAGTAAAATGGCCTATTTGAGGAATACCTTTTCGAGACAACTTACGTGCTTTATTAAGTGCTTCTTGTTTTTCTTTAGTCCATGGGAATCTATATAACCTATCGTCTTTATCAATAATAGTCCATAGTGTAATAACTTTTTGTTTTTCAACAATTTCAAATCTATGTCCTTGGTATATAAATTTCTCTGTTGGGACTGCATAATAAGGCCGACCAACGAACTTTTCATTAACATTAAAACTAATATAAATTGCTAAAAACAACACAGGAACTATAACAAACTTGTGCCATGGTGCTTTTACAAATAACGGAAGCATACATGCTAGCCCTGCAAATGCCCAAATACAAACTAATTGTGTTACACTTAAACTCCAATCAAACATTACCATTCCTTCTTCAGACGATTTGGGTTGTTAGCGATTAATTTACCCGTTTCGTTTATTTGGACTTGTCCATCGTTAACTACGTTAACTTCAAATATGTGTTTTTCTTGTCCTTGCATCGTAAGTTCAACTTTTTTAGATGAAAGTAAACTCCATGGATTAACTCTAATAAGTTCAACTTTAACTTTTTCATTAACTACCATTGTATAAAGTTTATCATCTGGGTCACCGCCGCCTCGAGCATTATATAAATGTACAGTTACAGTATATTTACGAGGATCTTTTGTTTTTATACTAATAACTTCTCTATTAACTCTACGTTCAATAATTTGACCTTGGTCGTTAGTAATAGTATCGTTTGTGATACCTAAGTCGTCTCTATCCAATGTTATAAGTGCCATGTCTTTAGCTCTAAAACTAACAATATTATTAAAACTGTCTTGTACCCACATGTCGATATCTCTATCGCTTTTGTCGTCCCATGTTAAGATCAGCAGGAATTCTGCCTTTGGATCAAAGTCTTTCTTTTTAGCAACTGGATTGATTAGTAGAAAAGCAATAAGGAACATAAACGTGAAACCTACTAATAGATTAAAAAGTAAGTCAACGAATCCCCAGCCTGTTCTATATTTAAGTTTGCTTTGCATCGTCAGCATCCCAACTATTTTCTAATATAACCATTTGTGCCTTAGTGAGGACACTACAAACAAGACCCACGAGCGTTGTACTCAATGCGGTACTCATTCCAACAGCCATATCAGCAATAGCGGATTGCATATTTTGCACATCCTGTACATTTAAATCTGCAAATGCACTGTTAAGCATTAGTAGAAACCCTGCTACTGTTCCAATCATACCTAAAGTAATCATAGCCTCGCTACCAAACCATATATAGTTGCTTAGTTTAGTTTTACCTTCTTTATAACTTATAAATCCAGTTGTAGCAGTTGTGATAGCAAATAAGGAAAGGATAACAAAACTAATTTTTGTCATGTCAGCATACCATAATGCTTCGACCCAGCCGATTTCCCAAGCAAAAACACTAGCAAAGGCTATTGCAACTGTCTGTATCCACCATTTTAACAGGTGGCGATTTGTTAGGTTAAACAATTTGTTCTCCGATCCGACCCTAGTAATATTAGTATTTATTTGGTTTTTATACGTTCGCAGATTTAATTAGTAGATGATACTACTTTTTTAAATTCTTCAACTGCTTCTGCGTTTGAAATGTATGGGCTAATGTCTAAACTTTGTACTTGATTGTAGACTTCTTGATTATAAGTTTTTCCGTTATAATCAAAGGATTTATCGCCAACTTTTTTGTATATAGCGTAATCCATTTTTACGTTATCACCGTAGTCGTGTTCAAAACTGCCTAATGTATAACCGTTAAAATCTACAACATGCGTAAAGTCACGATTCTTTACATACTCAAAGTCATCATTAACTGCTTCGAGCATTTTTATTGTTCTACGAATTTGTTGTGATGTTGTCATTGCGGAGTGCTTGCGTCCCCTTGAGCCATTCTACGATATACTTGTGATAATGCATCTCTAAACCGGCCTTGGTCAAACATTTCTCTTGCTTTAGGGAATTTGTCAGAAAGATTGTCGATTACTTCTTTTGCTTTGTCAACGTCATACCCACTAATGTCTACATCAACATCTGCCGGGTTAATTCCTGCCGCTCCGGATGAACGAAATCTTCCTTTTGGTGCTTGACTAGCAATGTGATCTTTAGCAAACGATCCAACAACTGGTGTATCTAATGCATCAAGTCCTTTGTTAACTTGTGCCATATCAACACTTCCACGAGGTATTTGGGATAACATACTAGCGGCACCTCGTCCCATTGGTGCAATAATTTTGTTCCTTATGTCTCTATCTGACATACTGTAGATGTCAAGCCCTTGCGCCGCGGCCCATTGTTTGCCTTCGCCTGTACTGCCAAGTTTACGTATTGCATCAACAACAGCGGCAATTTCTGCTTCACCTTCGTCTAATGCAATAGCAGACACATGCTCAACAATAATATGCATGTCAGTTTTCTGACTTATCTCTTCTAATGTGTCTTTAAACTTTCTAAAAAAATCACCACCATAACTCATTTTGTTTTTCCTTTTTATTCGGGGGCACTAACACAATGTACACACGGATCTTTCTCTGTGCATACACATGGATCACAATCACAAAGTGGATTAGGACATTCGTGATTTCCGCAATCTTTACTCATTAGTCTGTTCTCTCTTTAATTGCATCAACATGTCCTTGAACATATTGGTGTTCGTTTGTTAATCCCATCATGCCTGCCATGTCCATAATTTGATCAGCAACTGCTTGTGCCATTACTGCATCTTCTTCAACATGTGATCTGTCTGGGTCTTTTTCTAAATAGAATAAAACATCTTGCATTTTAGCAGTACGTTCTGCTAGGTCCATATCAACACCTTTGCCTTCAATGTCTTTATATAGTGCCGTGGCACCTGGACACATATCAAAGTGTCGTGTTTGATAATCACCTACTTTAACTTCACCTGCATCTTCTTCTTCGTCATCCTCTACAACTGCACTTGGATTTAGAAAGTTTGCATACCGGCTGTGTAAATCACCAAGCAAGTCTTCGTTAGTATCATCTTCCTCAATCCTTGGATTAGCAACTATACGCTTATCTGTACTAATACGATCAAACTCTTTAAGGATATTTGTAGTTTCCATAATTGCTTTTTTCTCTTGTGGAACTTGTTTTGTTACACTTGAGTCTGCAGGTGCATCATTCTGTATATTGTTTATTTTACGTACTAACTCGAAAAAGTCACTCATTATTTTTTACTCCAATCTTGAAAGGTTCTAGTCCCTTTGCTCTGGTCGTTGTATTCGCCCATATTCTTTCTATTTTGATCCGCTACCCGCTTTGAGAATTCTGAATCTAATCCTCTAGTAAAATCAGCACCATATGGATCTGCATTCATTTCAGCATCGACTTCGGCATCTGTTTCAGGGGCCATTTCTTCTGGTGGACCTGTCATATCACGCTCAAATCCTGGATCATACTCTTTTGGTTCGTTTGTTACTCTATTAATTAGATCACGCATAGAACCTCTTTGTGCTTTAGTATATCCTTTATGAGGGTGTGCATGGGCAGTTCCGTTATCATGCTCATCTACTTTCTGTAGCAAGTCTGCTGTTGTTCCTTGCTTTATTTCCATTGACTCTTTATTAAATTCTCTTTCTGCCGCGGCCATATCTTCCGGACTAGCCTCATCACCTTGACCAACTGGAGAATTGACTGGATTTCCTTCCATATCAACGTATGAAGTCTGTGCCGCAATTTTATCTGCTAGTGACATATTAGGGTTACCAGGCTCGTCAATAGTATGATATGCCTGCAATCCTGCTTGTGTCATTTTTGCTGGATCTGTAATATTAGGATCAGCAAACTTCTTTGACTTCAATAGTCTTTCAGCCGTATCAGCATCAAACTCCTGACCGGGATTATTATAATCAAATTCACCACGTTGGGTAATACGTGAAGTATCTATAGCGCCTTGTCGCATCAGTTCGTCTTCATAATCTGGATTTATTCTCAAACTACCTTGAGGCATGTCGCTTGCTTGAGTGTCAAGATCAATCATATCTTTAAAACCCATCTTCTTTGCATATGCATCTTGCGCGGCCCATTTTTCTTTTTGAGTCAATTTATTGTACGCAAGTTCTTCTTCTCTACTCATAACGCTCCCGGTCGAGTCAAAATCCGGATCCGATGTATCACCAACACCTATTCTTAATAACCTCTGGCGCCGCTCTTCTGCTTTATTCCGGTAGTCTTGTAAACGAGTATTAACACTTCCGCCGTCGCCTGCTGTTGACGCACTTGCGGCCCAATCAGAGGCTTCGTCTATTTCTTGTTTGCTTTCATTAGCAATATTAGCAGGGCTCATTTCATATTCTAAGTAATGTCCTACATCACTCATATATGTTGAGGCTTTTGTAATCTTTGCACTAACCCAACCTTCCAGTCCTTGCACTTCACTTACGCCTTTTAGCATTTCGTGCATCTTAATAGCATATTTTGCAATCTTATAAAGTTGCGCTCTTGCCATCTGTACTTCATGATCAAGTTCAACACGTTGGGCCATATCGCCTAAATGGCCTTCTTTTACAGGCTCCTTAGTAACTTTATCAATTACCTTTAGCGCATTATAGATGTCTTCATTCATATTAATCTCTCTCTGCAATCTCGTTTAGTTTGTCTTGTAAACTTCGCATACCATCACGTGTTTCAAGTTTAGGTTTAGTAAACTCTTTACCTGCCATTTGCGTTTGTGGAATATTAGTAAAATTCTGACTTATCTTAGGAATTGGCTTATTCTTTTTCTTTGGCGTTGTACCTAGTACAGGTAGATCAATGTCCGGAAGGCTCGGCGCGGGTACTGCGCCTGGAATATTAGGCACAGTAATAGCAGGCGCCTCTTGTGATGGTTCGCTTTGCGTTCTTTGTGGAATAGGTTTAGATTTTGCAACAGGATCAGGTTCTCCACCTAACCAATTTGGTGCATTTTTCTCCCACCAACTACGACTATCTTCTGGCTTGCCTGCGCCTTGCTTCTTAACCCGGTCTTGAGCACGGCGTCGACTTCTAGCCATTGTGCCAGTAGGTTTCTTTGCCGGCGGTGTGTTGTCACCGCTTTGGCTTCCTGGAATATTAGGCACAGTAATAGCAGGCGCCTCTTGTGATGGTTCGCTTTGCGTTCTTAGTGGAATAGGTTTAGATTTTGCATCAGCGTTGTCGCGTCTCGCAATCTCAGCATCTAGTGCCCGTTGAGTATTTGGACCCATAATGCCGTCTGCTTTAATTTTAGCACCACGGCTAATTAATTGTTTTTGTAATGCTAATGTTTTATCATAATCTCTTGTATTAGCGGCAGTTGCTTTAACTTTACCTCTTTTCTCTGGTTTTGCGGCACCTGCTGGAGCATCTGGCTTAA
>Ga0307488_10006004_pt1 | contig 10018 bp, 22 predicted proteins | sample SB02metaG_FD_202248 | JGI IMG/M metagenome (GOLD analysis project Ga0307488, IMG submission 202248) | Sea-ice brine microbial communities from Beaufort Sea near Barrow, Alaska, United States - SB 0.2 | ecosystem: Environmental > Aquatic > Marine > Coastal | place: USA: Alaska | collected...
ACATCTGCATTTTACTCACGTGCGGCCCCACGCGGTCCAACCCCACCGACACGCAGGCGAACCGTTTCTACGACATCATCGAGAGGGAGATGGGGTGGTCCAACCTGGTACGGCGGTGCAGGTTGACCCTATCAAACCCACGTTGTAAGCGCCTGGAACTAAGGGCTCGAAACTAAAATGTGATGAACCGCTTTCAAACTTTGCTTTCAACGTCAACTTGCGCCGCTACAACCTGCTGCTGCGCAAGCAGCTGTTCAAGGCCTTCGACCTGGACGGGCACGGTAGGGTGATGCAGGTTGGTAGTTTCAAAATTCGTGTTGAAAGCGCCTATGGTTTCAGTGCTTGAAGCTAAAATATGATGAACCGCTTTTCAACTTTGCTTTCAAATGCAACTTGCGGCGTTTCAGCACGGCGACATCAACTTCACGGAGTTCTGCGAGGGGTACTCCGCCATGCTGCGCGGCACGGTGCCCGAGCTCCTGGACTTCTCCTGGCGGGCAGGGGCGTCACACCACTCGTAATAGGCCGGTTTCGGTATATCGCCTAGATGAAATGCCCATACAGAGTTGCGGACAATGCATCAGCGCTCCGCGCGGGAAAGCGGGCGCCAGGTTGAATGCCCATACAGAGTTGCGTGCAAAGTGTCAGCGCTCGGCGCAGGTAACGATATGCTAAAGTCGGCCTCTACCACCCGTAACTGGACGGAAGCCACCTCACCCGTTTTTGTCGCCGAAACCACCCGACCTATTCCACGGAGGGTGTTGGCGTTGAGTTGAGGTGAAAAGTGGATGAGTGAGCGGCCCTGGTGTTGGGTGTACAAGGTGAGCGGCGGCAGCACGGACCTCATCCCGCTGTCCGACGTGTACACTGTGTACCGCCTGGCGCTGGCGGGCATGGGCTTACACTCCTCCACTTTTCAGCTCAACCTAAGCCGTTTCAGAAACAAAAACACACCCAGCACACCCCGAGCACACCCCCTTATACCCCCTCATACCCCCTTAAACAGCCCCTGAACAACCCCTCCACGCGGCCCCTATCCCACAGAAAGCGCTTACGTTGAGCTTAAAAGTGAACGATCGTAAGCCCCTGCTGGCGGGCCTGGAGGAGGTGCGGCGCATGCAGGGCCAGTCAGCCGGCGGTATGAGCGAGGACACCCGCTTCCCCGACCGCGCCGCGCGCCAGATGCTCGAGAGCATCTGGGGCGATCGGCAGGCGCCGTTGACGCGGCTGGAGTTCAAGCAGATGGTAGGGCAATGCAGGTTGACAGCTTCAAAGCCCGTGTTGAAAGTGCCAATGCTTTCAGCGCTTGAAACTAGAACATGAGAAACTGCTTTCCAAATGTGCTTTCAGTTTCTACTTGTGCCGCTACATGATGGTGATGCGGCACCGCAAGATGGTGGACTGCCTGATCCCGGGGTTCGAGCTGATCCCGCAGGACCCACTGCACCGCGCGGCGGAGAGCGGCGAGCTCAAGGAGTGCACGCACCTGCTCCTGGTGCGGCCGCCTGCGTGTTGCCTAAACCCTCAACCCTAGACCCTAAACCCTGAATCTTAAATCCTGCTCAAGGTGGGGGTCGCCTGCATGTTGCCAGGAACGCATCATAAGGTGCTATGACAAAGTGCCTGAGGCTATACAGTTTTGGGCCCTTGCTCAAAAAAATCGACTCAAAAATCCTGGGCGTTACAGAAGCCGCCTCAATTATACGTCGTGATATAGCGTCTTTTGACTCAAGAATGTTGAGTTGATATTTTTTTGAGCAAGGGCCTGAAAATTTATAGTTTCAGGCACTTTTGTCATATGTTATCTAAAAAAACGACAGTTCAAATGCGTGTCGCTGAGATGGCGGGCAATTTCTGCTTGTCTTGTCCCAACCTGAAGGTTGACAAGCTGGACGTGAACGGCAAAGACGCGGTGTCGTTCCCCACAACGCCGCTGCACCTGGCGTGCAAGGTAGGGCGGTGCAGGTTGACCATATCAAACCCAAATTGAAAGCGCTCGGAACCAATGTTTCGAAACTAAAATATGATGGACCGCTTTCAAACTTTGCTTTCAAATTCAACGTGCGCCTCTTCAGCAAGTACGGGCACACCGAGGTGATGGCCGAGCTCCTGGCTAACGGCGCCAACGCGCGGCAGGGGCTTACACTCGTTCCCATTTCAGCTCAACTTGAGCTTGTTCTGTCCACCGTGTAACTGAAATTAACTCATGAATGTGTCCTGGAGTTGCTCAAGTTGAGCTCTAACGTGAACGAGTGTAAGTCCTTGCCCCGCCCAACTTGAGCTCTTCTGTCCAACGTATAACCCAAAATAATTCATGAATGTGTCCTGGAGTTGCTCAAGTTGAGCTCTACCGTGAACGAGTGTAAGCCCCTGGCGCGCGGTTGCTGAGCGCCCAGGGCGACAGCTGTCTCAACATCGCCGTGCAGTATAACCGTCTCGCTGCCGTGGACCTGTTGATCGACGCCAAGGTAGGCCGGTGCAGTTTGACCCTCTCCTCTCTCCTCTCGCGTCTCTCCTCTTCCCCCTCTCTCTTGTCCCCTCTCCTGACTCCTCTCTCCTCTCTCCTCTCCCCTCTCTCCCATCTCCTCTCTCCCGTTTCCATTGCTCGGAGCGATAACATGACGAGCCGCTTTCAAGAATTGCTTTCAAATTCAACTTGCGCCGCTACGCCAAGGTGGACGTGACGCTCAAGAACGTCGTCGGGAAGACGTGCTTCCACACGGGTGCCGAGTTCGGCAACCACAAGCCCCTGAGGTAGGCCCCAGGCGGAATATGCTTTTTCTTTTGCCCAAATTCCCTATGCTCAATTCCCCAAATTCAGCCTGTTATGCCCAAATTCAGCTTATTCAGCCCAAATTCCGCCTGGCCCTACCTTGAGGAGCCTGCTGCCGTGCCTGGAGAAGCGGCTGATGAGTCTGAAGGATGTGCGCGGGTGGACGCCGCTGCACGAGGCGGCCAGGACGGACAACTGGACGGTGCTCGGCATTGTCATCGAGTTCGACCAGCTGGGGCCGCTCGAGGTGGACGCGCGGGACCACGAGGGGCGGACGCCGCTGGCCGTGGCGGCAGGGGCTTACACTCGTCCACGTTTCAGCTCAACCTGAGCCGTTTCTTACACAAAATACACCCTAAGTACCCCCTGATAACCCCTGGCCACCACGCCTGGCAACTCCAAAAACACCCCCTAAACAACCTCTAAATGCACCCCCAATGCCACACAAAGTGCTTACGTTGAGGCCAAAAGTGGACGAGTGTCAGACCCTGGGTGGCGGCGGAGCACCGGTCGCTTCGCGTCGCCCGTAAGTTAGTCGAGCTCGGTAGGGCGGTGCAGGTTGACCCTATCAACCCAAGTTGAAACCGCATGGAACTAAGCGCTGGAGACTAAATTGTGATATACTGCTGTCAATTTCTGCTTTCAAATTCAACTTGCGCCGCTACAGCTGGGAGCCAACTGCCACACCACCGACCTCGCGGGGCGCTCGATCCTCAACACCGCGGTGCGCGTGGCGGAGAACGAAGCGATGATTGCGCTGATGTTGGGCGACCCGCAGACGGACGTCAACCTCACCGACAACGACGGCAGGGGCTTACACTCGTCCTCTTATCAGCTCAGACTAAGCTGTTTGGGTCAAGAAGCCGTTTCGTGTCCAGTTTGCGGCGAGTTATGAACCGTAGATACTGACACACGCTACTGAAAGCAGACAACGTATCCCACACAAAGTGTTGACGTTGAGCTGAGAAGTGGACGAATGTAACCCCCTGAACGACGGCGTCACGCCCCTCATGGCCTGCATGGAGACGGAGGACATCAAGATGGTCCGCGCGCTGCTGGCCTTCAAAGCCGACTCCAACATCCAGGTGAGGCGGTGCAGGTTGACCCTATCAAACCCACGTTGAAAGCGCCTAGAACTAAGCGCTTGAACCTATAATGTGATGAACCTCCTTCAAATTTTGCTTTCAAATTCAACTTGCGCCGCTATATCCAGGAGCACGGCACGGGCCGCACGGCGCTGCACCGCTCCGTGCTGCGCAACTGGCTGGATGGCGTCGACGTGCTGCTTGGGCCTGCGGCAGGGCCCGGGCCCACGCACGTACCCGTATCCACTTTTCGCCACCTCAACCTCACCCGCTTTTGTCGTCGCTGAAACCAACCATAGGATCCCATGAAAGCACTCACGTTGAGGTGAAAAGTGCCCTAAACCTTAAACCCTGTAAACCCTACCCACTTTTCGCCTCAACCTCAGCAGCTTTTGTCGTCGCTGAATCCCACAACCATGGTATCCCACGAAAGCACTCACGTTGAGGTTGAAAGTGGAGTAGTGTGGGTGCGGCCCTGGGCGTCGGCGAACAGCAAGATCCTGCGGGACGCGGAGGGGTTCACGCCGCTGGACTACGCGCGCTCCAACGAGATCTTCGAGCTCACGCGCGACTACGTGGAGCGGCTCTACCCGAGGCAGGGGCTTACACTCGTCCACTTCTCAGCTCAACCTGAGCCGTTTCTGACACAACCATACACGCTTAACATCCCCTAGTATCGCCTAATCCCCCCTAATACTTCCTGAACATCCCCTACACAATCCCCAAGTGTACCCCCTGTCCCACAGAAAGCGCTTACGTTGAGCCGAAAAGTGGACGAGTGTAAGCCCCTGCCCCGAGGTACGACCCGGTGGCGCACCCGGTGAACTTCATGTTCGCGCTCACGTTCGACGAGGGTCGGTGGGAGCTGCAGACGGAGGCAGGGGGGGGCTCACACTCGTCCACTTCCCGGCTCAACCTGAGCCGTTTCTGACACAAAATACATCCTAGACACCCCCTAATACCCTTAAAAACCCCCTACACACCCCGTAACCACCCCCTAAAAACCCCCTCAATGCACCCCCTATCCAACTCAAAGCGCTTACGTTGAGTCGAAAAGTGGACTAGTTTAAGCCCCTGGACGGAGGGGGAGCACGCCGGGGAGCGGCTTCTGAAGCGGCGCAAAGTGTCCAAGGCGGTGGCGGCCAAGCGCGTGGAGCACAATATGATCGACAAGGTACGGCGGTGCAAGTTGACCCTATCAAACCCATGTTGAAAGCGCCTGGAACTGTACACTTGAAACTGAAATATGATGCACCGGTTTCAAGTTTTGCTTTGTTTCAGCTTGCGCCGCTACAACAAGGAATCCATCAAGCGGCAGCTGCGCAAGTCGGGCCTCATCGTGTACGAGGAGACGGTTCGTATCCAGCATTACGTTTTGGGGGTGGTGCCCGGCGACATCCACGAGCACGCGTTCGTCCGCATCGGAGCGCCGCTGTACCGGCTGCAACAGGTAGGGCGGTGCAGGTTGACCATATCAAACCCAAGCTGAACCCGCCTGAAATTACGCATGCCAAAAGATGATGCTATGTCTGAGTAATAAATGTCCTGAGCTCAAATTTGATCTAGGCACTTGAAACCATAATGTAGTGCACTGATTTCAAGTTCTGCTTTCAATATCAACTTGCGCCGCTACAAACAGGAGGCGACCAAGATGCGAATGTCCATGCGTCGCACGGACATCGACCGGTTCGAGGACTACTTCATCGACGAGGCCACGTACCCCGACATCGGGTTCGCCAAGTTCTCAATGGGTGAGCGCCAGAAGCTCATCCTCAACATCGTCCAGGTAAGGCGGTGAAGGTTGAAAGTTTCAAAAACCATGTTGAAAGCGCCTATAGTTTCAGCGCTTGAAACTATAATATGGTAATCTGCTTTTAACTTTTGCTTTCAATTAGAACTTGCGCCTGTACATGCAGGCCGTACCCTCCAACGAAGCGCAGCTCGTGATCGACAGCGTGGCCAAGGGCCAGGAGCCGCACACCGCCGGCATCACGCTCTCCTATTACAAAAAGTACCACGTGATTCGCGACGCGTTCGTGCTACACGAGCCGCACGCGCGGCAGCGGGTGTACGACGTGTGGGACTTCAAGAACCTGGTAGGGCGGTGCAGATTGGCCCAATCAAACCCACGTTGAAAGCTTGAAACTGCCTGGAACTAAGCGCTTGAAACTACGATGTAATGAACCGCTTTCAAAAGTTGCTTTCAAATTCAAGTTGCGCCGCTACACTCTGATGAGCAAGAGCTTCTGGCAGCAGCAGCTGCTAGAGTACTACTCGTCGAGCAAGTTCAACGGGTACAAGTCCCTGACGGTCATCCGCGACTACTTCGGTAAGGCGGTGCAGGTCGACCCTATGAAACCCATGTTGAAAGCGCCTGGAATTACGCGCTTGAAACTATAACATGACAAACCGCCTTCAACATTTGCTTTCAAATTCAATTTGCCGCTACACTTCGGCATCAAGTTCAGCTTTTACGTCGGGTTCCTGTCGCACTACACCAACTTTCTGGTGCCCCCCGCGCTGGCCGGCGTGGTAGGCCGGTGCAGGGTGACCCTATGAGACCCAAGTTGAAACCGCCTGGAATTGCGCGCTTGAAACTAGTTTATGATGATCTGCTTTTAAACGTTGCATTCAAACTCAACGCGCGCCGCTACAGCGTGGTGGCGTTCGGGATCGAGTTCATCCCCAGCGCGTACAACTCCATGACGGAGGACACCGCGGCGGACCGCAACCGCCTCGACGACCAGTACGACCACCCCATGCTCTTCTGCTACGGGCAGGGGCTCACACTCGTCCACACCTCAGCTCAACCTGAACCAATTTCGGTCATTGAAGCCGCAGCTAGCGTCCACTTCCCAGCTCAACCTGAGCCATTTTTGTGACATTAACTCACAGCCTAGCCTACGAAAAGTACTCACGATAAACAGAAAAATGAAGATGTGCAGCCCACAAAAGGTGGTTACGTTGAGCTGAAAAGTGGAAGAGTGGAAGCCCCTGGCTACGGGTTCTTCATCTCCGTGTGGTGCGCGCTGGTGGTGCAGGGCTGGCACACCAAGGAGAAGGAGCTGGCCTATAAGTGGAACGTGGACTCGTTTGAGTTGACGCCGACGCCCAACCCGCTGTCCACGGCGCCCGTGCGGCAGGGGCCTACACTCGTTCGCATTTCTGCTCAGCTTGAGCTTACTTTGCCCCTTTCCGCTCAACTTAAAGCTTATTTGACCCCCATATAACACAATCTCACCCGCGGATGTGTCTCGAAGGTGCTCAAGTTGAGCTCTAACGTGAGCGATGTGTTCCCGAAGATCCTCAAGTTGAGCTCTGAAGTGAGCGAGTGTAAGCCCCTGCCGTGCGGCTGCAGTTCGTGGACGGCACGTGGAAGTACCGCAGCGTGATGACCAAGGCGCAGCGGCGCGCGCAGAGCCGGTACATCGCCACCGTGACCGTGCCCGTCACCGCCTTCTTCCTCGGCCTCGTCGCCGTCAACATATTTTTCATGGACTGGCTCAACAAGCGGGTGGACGACGACCCGAAGCTGCACAACAACTTCGACAACGCGTGGAAGAGCCGCAACATGAGCGGCACGCTGGCGCAATACGCCGTCACCGTGAGAACCCCGGGGCCCGGGGCCCAGCCGCCTCAACCCAGCATCATAACCTAAGCCCTAAACCCAAAATCCTGGAACCCAGCATCCTTCCACTACTCCAACCACTCCTCCCCACCCTCGTCTACATCCTCCACTTAGGCCCCGGTATCATCCCACGGTTTGCTCGTAGTGAACCCAACCCGTCTTGGCAACGTCCTATCCACTGGCGAACCGGCATATGCACGCGGTTGGAGCTAAGACCCCGCCCCGTCGACCCCGCGTCACAGGGCCTGATCGCCATATTCATCGTGCTCCTGAACAACACGTACGGCGACGTGGCGGCGGCCATGCTCGACGCAGAGAACCACGAGAGCATCCAGTCCATGGTAGGGTGGTGCACGTTGACACTATCAAAAGTCGTCTTGAAAGCGCCCATGGTCTCAGCGCTTGAAATATTATAATGATATGACTTTTAAAGACAGGCCAACGTTCGAAAATATATTTAATAAACTCAAGACGTCTTGAGTCAAAATGCCCGAAATGACATTTTCGAACGTGGGCTTCTCTTTAAATGTCATAAACTGCTTTCAAGTTTTGCTTTCATTTTCAACTTGCGCCGCTGCACCATGGAGACCTCGCTGTCCATCCGCCTGCTCATCTTCCAGTTCGTGAACACCTTCACGCCGCTCTTCTACTACAGCTACTACCTGCTTGAGCTCGACAAGACTGCGGCAATGTTGGCCGCCATCATGGTCGTTGGCAGGGGCTTACACTCGTCCACTTTTCAGCTCAACCTAAGCCGTTCATTGTCACTAAGTTCACCCACAGACCCGTCGTATCCCACAGAACGTGCTTACGTTGAGCCAAGAAGTTGACGATTGTAAGCCCCTGCCCACGACCATGGTAAGTCCACCCACAGACCCGTCATATCCCACAGAACGTGCTTACGTTGAGCTGAAAAGTGGACGAGTGTAAGCCCCTGATCGCAGGGCAGGTTCTCAGCAACGCCAATGAGTTTGTGTTGCCGTGGCTGCAGGGGCGCAAACCCAACGCGAAGAAAGTGGGGGAGCGCGAGGCCAAGCTGCTTAAGCGGGCGAAGAAGGCGTACGCGCGGAAGCACACCCGGTCGGCGATGAGCCGGGCGCAGCACCTCGCGATTGTGCCGGGGGGCGTCGGGGCAGGCGGGGGTGGCGACGGCGGCGGGGCGGGGGCGACGGGGGCGGGCACGGCGGGGCTGCTGGCTAGCGTGGACCTGGTAGGGCGGTGCAAGTTGAACCTATCAAACCCACGTTGTAACCGCCTGGAACCAAGCGCTTGAAACTGAAATATGATCAACGGCTTTCAAGATTTGCTTTCAAATTCAACTTGCGCCACTGGAATCTGGAGTCTGGCAAGGACTCGATGGAGTTCGGGCCCTCGGTGGTTGAGACCTTCAGCCCGGCGCGCGATGAGATCCAGTCCGACCAACCGACCACGGCGACGGAGTTTGTGGAGGTGATGATCCAGTTCGGGCTCATCTCGATGTTCGGAGCGGTTTGGCCGCTCACAGCAGGGAGGTTATTGAGAACGAACAAGCACTCGGCCGCATTGAATGTCCTCTCCTCCTCCTCAAGGCGTCTGACTGTATGAGTGGCCACCCTGAAGATAAGTAACGCGGGCACTATTCTGATCTGGGTCGAGTGCATGTTCTCAATGACCGTTCTGCCGCCAGAGTGTTGGCACGTGATAAGTTTATGGAGAGTCGAACCTGTTCTTTGAGTTAATAGACCCTGCTTGTTCTCAATGACCCTCCTGCACGGCACTGCTGGCGTTCGTCAACAACTTCTTCGAGATCCGGCTCGACATCTGGAAGTTCTGCAACTTCGTGCGGCGGCCCCTCGGCGAGAAGGCGCCCGACATCGGTGGGGCGGTGCAGGTTGACCCTAAGGAAATCAAGTCGAAACCGCCTGGAACTAAGCGTTTGAAACCAAAGTGTGATGCAGTGCTTTGAGCTTCTGCTTTCAAGTTCAACTTGAGCCGCTTCACATCGGCATCTTCTGGAGCGTCATCTTCGAGCTCTTCGCCGTCATGGGTATCACCAACCACTGCTTCCTGTGCTGCGTCGCCTCTAACACCATGAAAGTGGGGCGCTGCAACTTGATACCCCTGTTACACTCAGTGTCGGATCTGGTATCGAATTTGCGGTATCGAATCCCGTTCGACCAATCAGAACTCTGCGTTTCGAAAATGCCACTGACCGATTCGCCGGCTACCCGACCGGGTCGCCATCCTTTAATTAGACCCTCGATTTCTGGGAGATCAGCGTTACCAGTACCGCCGACTCTGAGTCTAAGTAAATATGATGAACTGCTCTAATGGTTCGCTTTCGATTTGCAGTTGCGCCCCTTGGTGAAGGAGTACTTTTTCACGTCGATAACGCCGCTGCAGCGCGGGTTCGCCGCGTTCTGCGCGGAGAATGTGCTGCTGCTCGCGTACTTTCTCATCCGCGTCGGTAGCCGCGGCGACGTGGAGTGGATCAAGGCAGGGGGCTTACAATCGCTCACTTCAGAGCTCATTTTAAGGACATTCGGGACACGT
>Ga0307488_10006005_pt1 | contig 10017 bp, 14 predicted proteins | sample SB02metaG_FD_202248 | JGI IMG/M metagenome (GOLD analysis project Ga0307488, IMG submission 202248) | Sea-ice brine microbial communities from Beaufort Sea near Barrow, Alaska, United States - SB 0.2 | ecosystem: Environmental > Aquatic > Marine > Coastal | place: USA: Alaska | collected...
TAATGTATTTCAATCAATACAACGGATCCAACACTGCGACAGGCACAATCGCTTTCACCTCAACGGGCGGGATTCTTGCAACCGGCGCTGGCAGTTATGGCAACGGCTTTGCAAATGGCGGTGTCAGTATATCGTCAAATGGCAATTATCAAGGCGCTGGCAATATCAACATTACAGGCACCCTGACCCAAGGCTCTGACGCTAGACTTAAAACTGACGTTGAAACCATTGACGGAAGCAAAGTGTTTGACATGCGTGGTGTCAGTTTTACCAAAGAAGGAAAGAAAGGCGCGGGTGTCATAGCTCAAGAACTGCAAGAAATAGCTCCGGAGTTGGTACATGAAGACCAAGACGGGGTTTTATCAGTGGCTTACGGTGATATTGTAGGTTATCTCATTGAGGCAATAAAAACCTTGAAACAAGAAATAGAATCTATTAAGGCTGACGATTAGCTAGTTTTGCCGTAAAATGCCCAAATAAAGGAGATTAACCGTGTCTAAAATTTCAGAGTTAACAGATGGAGGCAGCTTACTGCCAACAGATTTCTTGATCGCTGTTAGAAGTGGCGGGAATGTCAAAGTCAAAGCTGACCAAGCTGATTTTGACCGAATTCGGCTTGGCGATAATGAAAAGATAGAGCTGGGTAACAGCCAAGATTTAACAATGGTTCATACCTCCACCCAGTCAATTATCAATCAGGCTGGTGTTGGTGATCTGCTGATTCAGAAGGCTGGTGCCACCAAATTAACAATCAATGCTAGCGGGATTGATGTCACGGGCACAGTCACGGCGGATGGGCTTACTGTTGAGAATTCGCTAAGCGGAGCAACAAATTTATTCAACTTTCAAAATACAAGTAATACAGCAAACTCAAATTCACGGTTAAAAATTTCAACTGGCGGGACAAGTGGCGGCGACCCAATACTACAGTTAACGGACAACGCTTCCAATTGGTATGTCTTTGGCGACCAATCTGATTCGTTCAAGTTTAAGATTGGGACTAGCGTAACAGACAATAAATTTGTTATGGATTCAACAGGCAACGCGGGTCTCGGGACGGCTACGCCAGCAGAAATGCTTGAAATTTACAACGCAACTTCTCCCGCTATCCAGTTAAATGATGGAGGCGCTTATCAAGCTATTATGCGCCTTGCTGGTAATGATTTGGAAATACGAGGCTCTAGTGGTTCTTTAGAGTTTTACACGGGTGCGGCTGACGGTGATTCTTCTACACAACGCATGACCATCGATACCAGTGGGAACCTACTGGTGGGTGTCACGTCAACAACGCTTACGGGCGGCAGCTTAACCCTGCCTAACAGCGGGATTATCGCTTTTCACGATGCAGGTGGTGCCGCAAGAAACGTCCTACAATTCGTCAGCGGGAACATTAAGCATGGCGCTGCTGGTGGTGGGGTTACGACACAATCGTTTTACACGAGCAACAGTTTAGCGTCCACCATCGATGCCAGTGGGAACTTGCTTTTTTCAGGAGCAACGTCAAATACAACTGTTCTAAGTATGGATACCGCATCTGGTTCCGACAATAAGCAGCTCAGTTTAGCTGGCGGCGGCGCAGATAGTGATGGTCGAGGCTCAAGGATTAGACTGTTTGGGAACAATCACGCTTCTTTAGCAGGTGACGCAGACATATCCACGGGCAATGTGGCGGGCGCACAGATGGACTTGCGAGCTAAAAGCCATATTGCACTTTCTACAAACAGCGATTTAGCGGTCACCATCGATTCATCGCAGAACCTACTGGTGGGTGGAACTGATACTGCTCCGGGGGCTGGAGATACTAATACTGGAATTAGCTTTAGGGCTGGAGGTGACGCATTCTTTTCAAAAGACTCAAGTTATGCGGCTCGTTTCAACAGAAATACAAATGACGGAGACTTAGTAACCTTTGCGAAAGACGGCACAACCGTAGGTAGTATTGGTACTGAAGGCGGCAACCTCACCATCGACGGCTCAACAGCCACAGGTAAAACAGGGATTGAATTTGGTGGGGCTGAATGGTATCCCAGAGAATCAGGGGCAAATAGCGATGGCCTGACGAGCTTAGGTGGCGGATCTGACCGCTTCAAGGACCTCCACCTATCAGGCGTTTCCTATAACGGTGACGGCAGTGCCACAGTGCCTTCAATTTCATTTGGCGCAGACACTAACACAGGTTTTTACAGAGTTGGTTCTGACAAAATTGGTTTTGTTACCGCTGGATCGCTCGGGGCAGTGCTTGATAACAGTGGGAACCTACTGGTTGGGAAAAGTGCGGTTTCTTTTGCAACAGCAGGAATTGAGTTAAAAGCTAATAATGTAATTTCTATAACAAGATCTGCTGGGACATGCATAAACGCAAACCGCATTGGCTCAAGTGCTGGTTCTTTAATCATAATGCACTACGACGGTGTTGATGTTGGCTCCATTGATGTCACAGCCTCGGCAACGTCCTACAACACCTCATCAGACCAACGTTTAAAGGAAAACATTGCAGACGCTGATGACGCTGGCAGCAAGATAGACGCCATTCAAGTACGCAAGTTTGACTGGAAGGTTGACGGTTCTCACCAAGACTACGGCATGGTTGCTCAAGAACTACTTGAGGTTGCACCTGAAGCAGTGTCGCAAGGCGAAACAAAAGAAGAAATGATGGCCGTTGACTACAGCAAGCTAGTCCCAATGATGCTCAAAGAAATCCAATCACTACGCGCCCGTATCGCGGCACTAGAATCCTAAAGGAGAAACAACATGGCAACATTTAACTGGGTCATTTCGACCACTGAGTACGACTTACAACCAGCCGATATGGATGGGGCAATTATTGTCGCCCATTGGCGCTGCAATGCAGAACAAGTAGAAGGCACTGGCGATGACGCTGTGACCTATAGCGCCACCAATTATGGCACTGCTGGCTTCTCACCTGATCCTTCTTCACCCGATTACACGCCCTATGCGGATGTTACTGAGCAGCAATGCTTGGATTGGGTATGGGCTGACGGTGTTGACAAGGACGCAACTGAAACAAGTTTGCAAGCTAACATTGACGGGCAAATTAACCCGACCCAAGCCTCGGGGGTTCCGTGGTAAAACAATAAAAGGAAATGACAATGGCTGAGAAAAAAACAACGCCAATTTCAGTAGACGGCACCGAATACGCTCTTGAAGACATGAGCCCAGAACAGCAAACAGTGGTTAACCACATCACCGATTTAGATCGTAAGGTTAGATCAACCCAGTTCAATTTAGACCAACTCAACGTAGGCAGACAAGCGTTTGTAGAAATGCTGAGTAAGTCGCTTAAAGATCCAGTCTTTGAAGCAGTAGAGGAATAGGTGTCAAGATGCAAGAGGAAGCCAAAACAATCGTAGACGGCCTAGCAGTTTCTGGAACTATAGCAACAATGGCTGGCTGGTTGCCCCCTCTTGCATCGGCTTTAACGATCGTATGGTTAGCCATTCGGATATGGGAGTCTCCGACCATACAGAATATATTTAAACGAGATGTCTGATGGAAACCTGGCAAGTCATAGTTCAGAGCTGGCCAGTGGCGGCAGGCGTATTCTTGCTAATTTTGACCATTGGCAAGATTCTCAACCGTCTTGACGTATTAGAGGCCAAGATGATTGAGGTGTGGAAGGCGATTAACGAACTGCTGAGGAAGTAGCAAATGATTGCTGAACTTGTTGCCTTCAATGCCGCATATGGAATTGTCAAAGAATTCATCGGGAACGGCAAAGACTTGTCCGATTGTTTCGGCCAAATTGGTCAGATGGTCAACTGCAAGGAAGACATAAAGGCTAGGCAGCAAAAAAATAAGAAGTCTTTATTTGCATCTGATGCAGAAGAATTTATGGCCTTGGAGCAGATCGCTAGAGCGGAAGAGGAGTTGAAGGACTTCATGGTTTATTTTGGACGGGCTGGACTCTGGGATGATTTTATCATCTTTCAGGCTAAGGCTAGAAAAGCGAGACTAGAAGCTAAGAATGCACAAACAAAGAAGATCAACCAGAGAATACATTACGCATCTCTTTTGGTCGCATGTGCCCTTGTTTCGGTCGGGTTGTATATATGCGCGACGATACTAATCGCCATTAAAGGATAGCTATGCTAGATAAACTGATAGGGCCAATTACAGGACTGCTGGACAAGTTCATTGAGGACAAGGATCAGAAAAATTCTTTGGCGCATGAAATTGCAACAATGTCGCAGAAGTACGCGCAAGAAATTGCTAAAGGTCAAATGGCTATCAATCAGGTCGAGGCGGCCCACAAGTCGCTGTTTGTGTCCGGCTGGCGACCGGCTACGGGTTGGTGCTGCGTTTTTGCAATGGCTGGTAACTTTATGGTCATTCCATTTTCCAACTTTGTTCTGGCGTTGTTAGATCAAAACGTCATAATACCTCTAGTGCCTCTGGATACTATGATGCCTGTACTAATGGGTATGCTAGGGTTGGGTGCAATGAGAAGCTACGAGAAAAAGAATTCGGTTCATAGAGATAAATAAGAAAAAACGGGGCTCGCAAGCCCTGCCAAATTTGGTTATGGCTGGGCCTACGATCCCCCTCCTTCCCTCACGGTCGTATCGAGGTTCAATTCCTCGAATAACCACCCCAAGTTTTTTGTAGCCATTTGTTAGCGCTACTAGACATTGACGCATCTGCGGGACTTTTTCTCTTTTTTTGCCTACATACAGAGCAGATTTTAAAGTCTTTTCTGATAGCCTGCCCGCAATAACTGCAAGACGGTTTAAAAAGGAATGTCATCTTCAAACTCATTTGTTGAGACTGGGGCGCTAGCGGGCACTGACTCTTGCTTTGGCTTAAAATCTTCTACATCACTCCAGAAAACCTTAGCATCCCCTAGCCAGTTCTTTGCAGCCCCTGAGTCCCTTTCTTCTTGGGACAACGACTCCATGATACCGCCGTTCTTTCCGTAGTCATCTTTATCGCTATTGATAAAGACTGTAAGGTCAGCATAAGTGCCTTTTTTGCCTTTATAAAATCGCTCTTTTCTTAGCTTTGTTACATCAACCGAAATATTAACTCCAATTGTGCTCATGTTACTCTCCCCTCTTTTCTAAATAATGGATAACACCTTCCGGTGCCTCAACGTCACCAGCGGCTCGTATCGCTGCGGCAGCATGTTTTTCTACCTCAGTAAGTCGAGCGCCAATAAGTTTCTTCTGGAAATTTGTGACATCATCCCAGATTTCATCAATGCCAGCCTTGTCATCGTTGTTAATGCAGACCCGTAGGGTGTCTGTTATCTCGTCTAGAGCCGCATGAGCGTCTTTAGTCCTATCCCTTACTTGATCCTTAAACGCTTGCTTCTGGCCTTTAGGAGCGCCGTTAAAGGCTTCTGACTGATCTGTGTCAGACAATCCATCTAAATGGTCAATCAGGTCTAACGGGGTGCCGCTTTTTAACACAAGGTGAAGCTCTGAGTACAAATCAACTTCCGGCATTGACTCTCCTGCATAGATATAATGCCCTAGACCAAACATCGCCAAGGCTTTCACAAGGCAGCGCATTTTGTTATTTGCAATGTCGGTTGAAGCTGGGTTTTTAATAGCTCGGTTGTTGTTGTCCATGACGGCAAGCCACATCGTTCTGCTGATGCCTTCAACCGTCACAGTACAGTGAACGGTTACAGACTCGTCGTTGTGGATTTCGTTTGGCAGGAATTCATAAGTTGACTCTGGGTATTCTTCCATCAAGGTGGCCCATGCCCATGTCCAACTCAGGTAAGTGAATTTGCCTTTCTTCGATGCGTGCTTGTTGACATCAATTGAGGCAAGGTTTCTAAACACGTTATACGCTTTGCTGTCGTTCATGACATCCTCCAAGTTCGCATGTGACGCTTCCCATTAACTTGATAATACTTGGACTCAACAGTCCATCCTTTGTTCTTCATATAACGCCAAACGCCTACGTTTTGACTTTCGCAGTACACACAATCATTGACCTCCATGTCGTCAAGAACTGAATAGTCAATCCTATTCTTCGGTACTGGCTTCGGGTATGGAACATCTTTTTCTATACGCATTGTTTTCTCCGTTTTGTTAATGCCCGTTAAATATATATTTTACAAAAATCATTGTCAAGACTTTACGAGACAAGTTTTTTGTGCTTATAATCTGCTAGAACAAACGGAGGGACTTATGAACAAGATGCAATTGACATTCTTCTGCGAAGAATCAGGCAAGTCGTTTAGCGATGTCGCTAGGTTGATGGGATGTTCTAGGCAGAAAGTCTGGTACTGGGCGAACTGCCGAGAGACTTGGGTGCATTGTTCCGATGATTTTGAGATTGATCGTATCGAGTCGGTCAATACCAAGACCATTTGGGAGAGATAAAAAAACCCCCAATTAAGGGGGTTGAGCTTCTTCGGAGAAGGAAGCAAGAAGGCAAACATATAACGGAGCAGTTATGACAGATGGTCTACCTTGGTTCAGAGTATACACCAACATCGTCGATAATCACAAGATACGCCTATTGGCTTTTGAGGATCGATGGCACTTCATAGCCTTGCTTGCTTGCAAGCAGTCAGGCATCTTCGACAACGCAGATCCAGAGTTTGTAAATCGATCTTTAGCAGTCAAGTTAGGGCTGCAACTTCCAGCTTTAGACGAATTGAAAAAGCGGCTTGCAGACGTGAATTTAATAGATAAAAAATGGAATGTCTTAAAGTGGGATGAGCGCCAATACAAGGCAGATTCCAGCAAAGAAAGAACGAGAAAATGGCGGGGAAATCAGAAGGTTAGCAAACCGGTGACTGAAAGCAAACGTCACCGTGACGTCACAGTGACTCCACCAGATACAGATACAGATACAGATACAGAGTCAGATACAGAGAAAGATAGGCTTAAGCAAGCCTATAAGCGCGTAAACGCGCTAGGGGTTGATAGGCAATTATGGAATGAGTTTTTGAAGACTAGGACAAAGTTAAAGGCGACAAATACAGCTAGGGCGTTATCAACTTTGGTTAAGCGGGCGGAAGAATTTTCACTAAACGGTGAAGACGTTAAACAATTATTTGAGGAGGCGAATAGCAATGGATGGAAGACAATATACGAAAGGCAAGGCCGTCAGCAACGCCGTCACAGCGCAACGAAGGTTGCCACCAACACGGACTGGTGAAGAATTACCTAAATCTGAAATCAATCAATTGTTTGGAGTAATGCGGCTAAATTATCCTTCATTCTTGAATGACACTTCAGACGAAGACATTGCTTCAATGAAAAAGATGTGGTGGTCATACCTGAAGCATTACGATCAAAGTCTAATCCACAGAGCAAACAGAGATGTTGTTAGTCGGTTTAAAAAGTTTGCGCCGACCTTGGGCGAGTTCAAAGAATTGGTTGATGAGCTGAAGTCAGCGCCAGCCCATAGACCAACAAAGGATACAAGCATTTGCAGCGTTTGCAGATCGTACCCGTCAACGAGGCATCATCATGAAGTTTGCGTTACTGGTGAGAAGTCACTTTACGCGGTGACAGAGGAGCAGATAGAGGAAACTAAAGCAATGTTTGCACAACTACGATGAGAAAGGCTTCGCAGAAGGCGGTAGACCGCCAAAAACAACGTCTAGCGGAAATTAAAACACTAGGTAATGGTAACAGCGGGGGTCTTCTGTCTGCGTCTGAGATACACATGGTTTTGCATGACGAGGGAGACAAGAACAGCTTGCTGACAACACTTCAGCAGATCGAGCTACAGTATCCCATAGACGTAGTTATCAAGAAAGCATCTAGATCAAGGTCATTGTCCCAAAACAGGACGCAGTGGCAATGGTTTAGGGATGCAGAATCGCAGGGCGATCAGAAGTCGTGGGAATATCGGGCCTATTGCAAGTTACACTTTGGCGTTCCTATTCTAAGGCGAGACAGCCCAGAGTATCGAGCAAAGTACGACAGGATAATCAGACCAATGCCTTACGAGCAAAAGCTGGAATTAATGGTAGAGCCGTTTGACTTCCCTGTAACTTCCGCAATGAACATCGCCCAACATGGTGCATTCTTAGACGAGGTTAAACAACACTTTGAGAGCCTTGGCTTTGAGCTGACTAACCCTCACACTTGGGACTTGCCAAAAAAATAACATATCCTTATTGGCCTAGATATTGAGAGAGAAAGGGTATGCCAAAAAAATGTAAGATTTGTTCTACCGCGTTCAACCCAGAGTTCACCAGCTTTCAGAAGACGTGCAACAGCATGGATTGCATCATACTGTTTGGCAAACAAGAAGCTACGAGGCTGACTAAAAGAGCTGTCAGGCAGGATAAGAAAAAGGCAAGAGAGAAAGATCGCAGCTATTGGATTAAGCGCGTTCAAACCGAGTTTAACAAGTATGTACGCAACAGAGACTCAACCGAGCCCTGTATCAGTTGCCAACGCCATCATTCAGGCCAATACCATGCTGGTCACTTCATGAGCGTTGGGGGTCATTCAGCTGCACTGAGATACAACGAAGATAATTGCCATAAACAGTGTTCAGTTTGCAACAATTACAGGTCTGGTAATTTATCGGAATATCGATCAAACTTAGTGAGGAAGATAGGTTTAGAAAAGGTTGCGTGGTTAGAGGGGCCACATGAGCCAAAAAAATATACCGTTGAGGAACTTAACGCCATGCTCATCCGATATCAACAATTGAACAAGCAATGGGCACAGTTACAGTCTTAGATCCTCATGCGGAGGAAATAAAGCTCGTACTGCAAAGATTGCTAGCTGAATGCGAAGCTGGCGAACTTATGGGTTTAGTTATTGTTACTGAAAAGCATAATGGATATGACTTGGACATGCCCGGAAACTTCTCAACCGAGCCCGAATGTATCGCATCGCTAACAGGTAGGCTTCAAATGGCCGCCCATACGTTTTACCAAATGATGTGGGATTATGAAGATGAAATATAGCAGCGTTGAGCAGCATTTAGATTTTTGTAACACAGACCACCAACGCAAAGTCATGCAAATGCACATTGACGGGATGACGCAGACCGAGATAGCGCAAAAGATTGGGAAAGACCGCAAGAGAATTCATGCCATTATATCTACCGTTCACAATCGAGCGGCAGCGCAAGGCGTAGCGCCAGACTACAACGTCAATCGACAGACAGCGCCGGGATTTACCACCAAGCGCATCAGCACCGCCTACAACATGGACAACGAGATTGTTCTACAGTGGCACATTCAAGAGCCAGAACGCCAGAAGCTCGAAGAATTAATTGCTCAATTTGTGGAAGGGTTCAAAGATGAAGTCTCAGGAATACATGCCCCCACAGACTCGCCGCAAGGCACTGATGACAATTATATGGTTAGCTACATTATTGGCGATCACCACCTTGGGATGCTTGCTCATCACTCTGAGACGATGGGCGAGGACTACGATGTTAAGATTTCGCAACGACTGTTAGAGAGCGCGATTGATCGACTGGTCAGTGTAGCGCCAGCGGGTCATGTGGGCGTACTGGTCAACCTTGGCGATTTTATGCACGTCAACGACTCCACCAGCTCAACGCCCAATTCTAAAAATCTACTTGACAGCGATGGCCGATACTCCAAGACAATTAGAGCTGCCAGTAATGTGATAAAGCGTACTGTTTTGCGTATGCTTGAGAAACACGCCGAGGTTTGGCTTGTGAATGTAAGGGGTAATCACGACCCAGATGCGGCACTCTGGCTGAACGAAGTGATGCGCCTATACTTTGAGGACGATCCAAGGGTCAAAGTGTTCGACAACGCTAGCAAGTTCATCTGGTGGCAGTGGGGCAAGAATTTAGTAGTAACCCATCACGGAGATCGTATTAAGATGAGCAATCTACACGGATCAATCGTGTCGAATCTCAGAAAAGAATGGGGCGAAGCGGATCACACCTTTGTATGGACGGGTCACATACACCACAAGAACCAAGAGGAATATGGCGGCGCATTGTTCGAGTCTTGGAACATCCTAGCACCCGCAGACGCTTGGCACGCTGGAGCTGGCTATGCCAGTTCTCGAAGTATGACTTGCGTGA
>Ga0307488_10006006_pt1 | contig 10014 bp, 7 predicted proteins | sample SB02metaG_FD_202248 | JGI IMG/M metagenome (GOLD analysis project Ga0307488, IMG submission 202248) | Sea-ice brine microbial communities from Beaufort Sea near Barrow, Alaska, United States - SB 0.2 | ecosystem: Environmental > Aquatic > Marine > Coastal | place: USA: Alaska | collected 2017-05-06
CCACAGAAAATAAACCGCCTTATCAAGGCAAGGGTGAAAAGGTGTGGTAAGAGCACACCGGTTTTTTGGTAACAAAAAACGCATGGTAAACCCCACTGGGAGCAAGGCTAAATAGAGATGACATTGTGCTGATTTATCAGTGCTAAAAACCGTCTTTAGTTCGTTGTCTGGGTTAGCTGCTTGAGTCTAAGCGTGAGTTTAGACCTAGAGAAATGACTGCTTTAATGACAGAACCCGGCTTACAGACTATCTAGCAATCTGAACTTTTTTGCTCAAAATCACATTATTAAACCTTATTTTTAATAGCCTTCGGCTAAAAAAGTAATGTATTGACTAGTTTTAACAAAACCCATAATATCCCATAAAAGCCCAAATTTGACGTAAATGAAATATTTAAAAAAAAAAGGTGTTTTGGAAAATTATGTTTCTATCAAGTTACGAAAACAAACTAGACAAAAAAGGGAGAGTTTCTGTGCCTGCTAGCTTTAGATCTCATTTAAGCTCTTTAGGTTACAGTGGATTTATAGCTTATCCTTCATTTAATCACGAGGCTTTAGAGGCTTGCTCGCAAGATAGGATAGAAAAACTTTCAAATACAATAGATTCATTAAATCCATTTGAAGAAAAAAGAGATTTTTTTGCAACTTCAGTTTTATCTGAAAGTGTAAGCTTGCAATTTGATAGTGAGGGTAGAGTTTTAATTTTAGATAAATTATTAAACCACGCAAAAATTAAAAATAATATTTTATTTATTGGATTAGGAAATACTTTTCAAATATGGGAACCAAAATCTTTTGAAAAATTTAAAGTAACAGCAAGAAAAAAGGCGTATCAAAATAGATCTAATTTAAAATGGGATAACAATCTAACAAGGGAGAAAAAATGACTATAAGAATAGGCGGTGGAGATCTTAAAGAATTAAAACCAAGAATTTTAGTTCTAGGTATTGGAGGTGCAGGAGGCAACGCAGTAAATGCCATGATCGAAGGAGGCATGCAAGGAGTAGAATTTGTTGCGGTAAATACTGATGCTCAAGATTTAAAAATGAGCAAAGCTGATGCAAGAATTCAAATTGGGACAAATCTTACAAAAGGTTTAGGAGCTGGTGCCAAACATGACATCGGACAAGCTGCTGCTGATGAATCTTTGAATGAAATCATAAATTTTTTACAAGGTGCCAACATGGTTTTTATCACTGCTGGTATGGGTGGTGGAACTGGAACTGGAGCTTCAAGTGTAATTGCTAGAGCAGCAAGAGAACTTAATATTTTAACCGTCGGTGTAATCACTCTTCCTTTCTCTTATGAAGGCCCTAAAAGAATGCGTAGAGCAATCGAGGGAATGAATGAACTAAAGAAACATTTAGATACTTCTATAGTTGTTCCAAATCAAAACCTTTTTAAGGTTGCAAGTGAAACAACAACATTTGAAGATTCATTTCATTTATCTAACGATGTTTTAAATCATGGAGTTCAAAGCATTACTGACCTCATGGTTAAACCAGGAATTATAAATTTAGATTTTGCTGATGTTGAAACTGTTATGAGCTCAATGGGTAAAGCTATGATGGGAACTGGAGAAGCTGAAGGAGAAAATAGAGCTTTAACTGCAACTGACTTAGCATTAAACAATCCTTTAATAGATGACTATTCCCTTAAAGGCGCCAAAGGTTTATTAGTAAATATAACTGGAGGAAAAGACATAACACTTTTCGAGGTAGACCAAGCCGTAAATAAAATAAGAGCTGAAGTTGATCCAGAAGCCGAACTTATATTTGGAGCTATCAAAGACGAGTCTCTTAACGGAAAAATGAGAGTATCTATAGTCGCTACAGCTTTAGACGGGCAAACCGCTAGCACTAATGAAGTTGTTAATATGGTTAGTCGTATCCAAAATAGAAATAGCGGTTATTCAGAAGGACTGTTTTCAACAAGAGGAACTGTAGTTCCTAATAATTCTTACAATACTTCAATTGGTGCCACTGCTCTAAAACTAGACGATCAACTCGAGGCAAACATTGAAGAACAACATTCTTTAATTACCGAACAGGAAAATACAGTTGAAAGTGAAATAGCACCTTTAAACCTAAATGAAAGAAAGGAAGAAAGTTTTTCTGAGAATATTGATCAAGTTACAGCCGAAAACAGCTTATTTGAAGTTGATTCTATAGAACAAATTTCTTCAAATAGTGATTCCGCTTTAACCTTAGACGAAGAGTATACTCCGAAACTTTTCTCAGAAGAAACTGTTGAGAACGAGGAAAACAATTCTTTAGAAACTGAGGAGCAAAAACTTTTTGATCAGGAAAGCAATCAAGAAGATGATTTTGAAATTCCTGCGTTCTTAAGAAGACAAAAATTATAGTGAAAAGAAAAAAAAAATATGAATATATCTATTTCATTACTGGAAAAAAAACATTTTCCAGTAATGTTAGATGAGATTGTTCAGATCTGTAATCCATCTAAAAAGAATCAGTTAGTAGTAGATTGTACATTTGGTGGTGGAGGCTATTCAAAAGAATTATTAAAATATCCAAATATAAAAGTACTAGCTCTTGATAGGGATAGATCTGCAATTGAACGTGCGAAATCTCTAGAAACAAAGCAGCCAAATCAATTTACATTTTATAACGAAAAATTTAGTAACTTAGATAAAATTATAAATACAGAAACTAAAGCTGATGTGATTATTTTTGATTTAGGCCTGTCCACTTTTCAACTTCAAGATCATAGCAGAGGTTTTTCTTTTAAAGCGACTAACAAGATTGATATGCAAATGGGTCTTTCAGACGTATCTGCAGAAGAAGTAATTAATACACTTGATGAAGTCAGTCTTAAATTGATAATTAAGATTCTTGGAGAAGAGCAGGAAGCTAATAGAATTGTAAAGAATATAATTAAAGCAAGACAAGTTAAAAAAATTGAAACTGTTAGTGAATTAGTAAAAATTATAGAATTAAGTAAAAAAAAAAATTATAATAAAAAGATTAATGTTTGCACTAAAACCTTCCAAGCTTTAAGAATATTTGTAAACAAAGAAACCACAGAATTAATAGAAGGTTTAATTAAAGCCACGCAGTTTATTAAGCACGGAGGAAAAATAATCATTATAAGCTTTCATTCAATTGAAGATAAAATAGTCAAATATTATTTTACTAACTATTCCCCAAACAAATCTAATCCATCAAGGTATATGCCCACTCTAAGCAATCAAAAAAACTCATTTTTTGAAAAATATAAAAATAATTTTTTAACTCCAAGCGCAAAGGAAACATTTAAAAATCCAGCCTCTAGATCCGCTAAACTAAGGCACGCAATTAGAACAGAACAAAAGTTTAATTATCCAAAAGAATTTAAGGAAAAATTTAGAAAGTATATAGATGTTGAAAATATTTCGATTTAATAGAAAAAAATTAATTATATGTTCAATCTATATTTCCTTTTTTATTGCCATACCTCTAATAAAAAATGAAACAAGGTTAATAGAAAAGAAGATTAAAACTTACGAAAGTCAGATATTTTTTTTGGAAAAAAATTTATTAGAGGCTAATTTAGAATTTCAGTATTTAACTTCACCACAAGTTTTAACCAACAAGGTTAATGAAAATATAGATATTAAGTACAATAATCTAAAAGCATCTCAGATTTATTTAAATTTTTATAACTTTATTTCTGCACAAAAAAAACAACCAAAGTTTTAGTTGATGAAAAACAAAAACAGTAAAAATTTTATACATCAAAATCAAAAATCTTTTTTCTTTGATGATTTTCTTGAAAGCAGCAAAAGACAAAAAAAAACACGTAAATCGAAAATTTCAGATGATAGGCTTTATGTTTTGTTTTCTGTCTTCTTTTCTTTAATACTTATTTTTTCAATTTCTTTTTTTTCTATTTCAATTCAACCATCTAATTTTAAAGGATATAAAAAAGCCGATCAAAACTCTTTATTTCTTAGAAGAGATGTAGTGGATAGAAACGGTCAATTAATCGCAAGTAATATAAATTCTTACCACGCTGCAATAAAACCTAGCCTTATTAAAAATAAAGAAAATTTTACTATAAACGTTAAGTTAAATTTTCCTGAAATTTCTTTAGCAGAATTAAAAAAAAATTTAGAAAATAAAAAACGTTTTTATTTAAAGAAAAGATTGACCGAAAGTGAAAAAAATAAATTATGGTCTTTTGGCGAGAAAGGAATAATTATTGAACCCTTTGCAAGTAGAGTATACCCGCATGGTCAGCTTTTTAGTCATGTACTTGGTCAAACCGACGACGATAATTACGGGATTTCTGGAATTGAAAAATTTTTTGATAAAGACCTAAAGAATATAAAAAAAAAAAATGATCCTTTGTTTTTAACTCTAGATGCAAATATTCAGTTTTTAATAAAGACTGAATTAAAAAAAGCCATGCAAAATTTTAATGCTAAAGCCGCGGGTGGACTATTAATGGATGTTACTAATGGTGAGGTATTATCATTAGTTTCTTTACCAGACTACAATGTAAATATTCGAAATAATATTTCTGATATTAAATACATGAATCAAATTACAAAAGGAGTTTATGAACTTGGCTCGGTATTTAAAACTTTCACACTTGCATTAGCTTTTGAAGAAAATATTTTATCACCAAGCACAATTGTAAAAAATATACCAAATAAAGTAAAGTGTTCTAAATACACAATTGCTGATGTTCACAAATTTCCCAAAGAATTATCTGCTGAAGATATTCTAATAAGATCTTCTAACATAGGGTCTTTGATAATTGGAAGAAAAATAGGAGAAGAAAAATTAAAAAATTTTATTGAAAATCTTGGCCTTTTAAAAACTATTAATTTTGAATTAGAAGAAATCGGTAAACCTTTAAATTTTAATTGGGAGAAATGTAAATTAGAAACAGTATCTTTTGGCCATGGAATCACAACCACACCATTACAAGCTGCGACAGCTTATGCCGCCATAACAAATGGTGGCTATATTATTAACCCAACATTAAATCTGCAAAAAAAATTAGATATTAAAAAGCAACAATCTATTATTTCTAAAAAAACAAGCGATCAAATAAATAGAATTTTGCGAAAAGTGGTAACCGACAAGGAAGGCACTGGAAGTTTTGCTGATATTTTTGGATATGATGTTGGTGGTAAAACTGGAACAGCTAAAAATTATATAAATTCTGAAAAAAATATAAATACCTTTATTTCTATATTTCCATCAATACATCCTAAATATGTGCTTCTTGTTATTTTAGATGACCCAAAAGCTGCTCCACACATTTCTTATAACTATAGAGGTCAAATAATTAAAAATGTTTCAAGAAACGAAGCTGGCTGGAACTCTGTTTATGTTACGGGCAAAATAATAGAGAAAATCGGACCTATTTTAGCCATAAACAACAAAGAAGCTCACAATACTCATGTTGTTAAAAAAAGTAATTAAAAATTTACCAATAAAAATTTCAAATATTAATATCAAAGGCCTGTCTTTAGATAGTAGGAAAATTAAAAAAAATTATTTATTTTTTGCTGTTAGAGGAACAGAATTTAATGGAGAAAAATATATTTTAGACGCAATCGATAAGGGTGCAAAAGCAGTTGTCTGTAGCCAAAAATGCAAAATAAAAAATATTAAAGTTCCAATTATTAAAGTTAATAAAATCTCCGAAGTCCTTACTTACGCTTGCAAAATTTTTTACCATGAAAAACCTAGCAATATTATTGCTGTAACAGGAACTAATGGGAAAAGTTCAGTAGCAGAATTTTATTATCAAATCTTAACTTTGCAAAAAATTCCAGTTGCATCTATTGGTACATTAGGAATTAAAACAAAAACAAAAATTAAAAAAACCAATCTAACATCGTTGGATATTATCTCGCTCCATGAGGAACTATCAAAAATTAAAAAACAAGGGATTAATAACGTAATATTAGAAGCTTCAAGTCATGGTTTATTACAAGGAAGAATTAAAGGGATAGATTTTAAAACTGCAATTTTTACCAACCTTTCACGAGATCATCTTGATTATCATAAAAGTATGAAAAAATATTTAGAAGCAAAATTAATTTTGTTTTCTAAATTATTAAAAGAAAAGCGCAATATTGTAACTGATAATCAGATTAAAGAATTTCCAAAATTAAAGCTAATTGCAAAAAAAAGAAAATTAAATTTATTAACTATAGGTAAAGAAAATTCTACCATTAAAATAAAATCACTTATTAAAAAAAATAATTTTCAAAAATTATTTTTTAAATATAATAAAAAAAAATTCATTATGAAAGTTCCCTTAATTGGTTTTTTTCAAATCAAAAATTTATTAATGGCTATTCTTGTAGCTAAACTTTCAGGCTTAAACATGAATAAAATTCTAAAAAATATTAAAAAAATTAAAGAAGTTAACGGACGACTTCAGTTAATTAGAACATTACCAAATCAAGCAAAAATTTTTATTGATTATGCCCACACACCCAATGCCCTTGAAACATCTATTAAAACACTAAAAGAACACTACAATATTATTCCAGATGTTGTGTTCGGATGCGGAGGTGATAGAGACAAGAAAAAAAGACCAATCATGGCAAAAATTTGCGAAAAAAATGCAAAAAAAATTTATATAACGGACGACAATCCAAGAAATGAAAGCCCGAAATTAATTCGACAAATGATTATGTCAGGATTTAAAAAAAGAAAAGATATTCAAAGCATACCCTTAAGATCAAAAGCAATTAAAACAGCTATAATTAATTCTAAACCAAATGGAATTGTTCTTGTCGCTGGAAAAGGACACGAAATTATTCAAATATATAAAAATAAAATGTTAAATTTTTCAGATAAAGAAATAATTAAAAAAATTAATATAAATGATATTAAATATAATAAAAAAAATTATAACCAAATTATAAATGCTGAGATTATGTATAAGTTAATAAAAAAAAAAAATATTAAGTTCGAAGGCGTTTCAATAAATTCTAAAACAATCAAAAAAAAAAATATTTTTATTGCAATAGAAGGTAAAAATCATGACGGACATTCTTTTGTAAAAGAGGCATTAAAGAATAAAGCAAATTTTTGTGTTATTAGAAAAAATATACAAAACATTAATCAAAATAAATTAATTAGATGCAACAACACAATTAATTTTTTAAACCAATTAGCTGCTAAAAAAAGAGAATACTCAAACGCAAAAATAATTGCTATAACCGGTAGTTCAGGAAAGACCACACTTAAAACCTTACTAGGAAATATGCTTGCCAATTATAGAGAAACATATTTCTCAAAAAAATCTTACAACAACCATTTTGGAGTACCTTTAAGTTTGTGTAATTTAGAAAACAGTCATCAATATGGAGTTTTTGAGATTGGTATGAGTAAACCTGGCGAAATTTGGAAGCTTTCTAATTTAATTAAACCAAATATAGCTGTAATCACTAACATTGGAGAGGCTCATATAGAAAATTTTCATAATTTAGAAGGCATTGCAAAAGCAAAATCAGAAATTATTGAAAATATAAATAAAAATGGTTTTCTGATTCTCAACAAAGATGACAAATATTTTAACTTTCTTTCAGAAATCGCAAAAAAAAGAAAAATTAAAGTTTTATCATTTGGAATGTCAAAAAAATCTGATGCTACATTAATTAAAAAAAAATTTGTTAATAATCACGAAGTACTTCATTTAAAAATTTTCAATAAAGATATTTTTTTGAAAGTTAAAAATATTAACTCTTTAACTGTTCTTAATATATTATGTAGTTTACTAGTTTTTTCTATATTAAATTTAGATTTATCTAAGATAAAAGATTTAACCTATCTTTTTCAACCAACCGAAGGTAGAGGAAAAGCCTACACTGTATCAAGGTATAAAAAAAAATTTAATTTTATAGATGAAAGCTATAACGCGAATCCCTCTTCGGTAAAAAATGCGATTTATAATTTTTCTAATATAAAAAAAAATAATTCAAAAAAATATTTATTACTTGGTGACATGTTAGAATTAGGAAAAAAATCTGATATTTATCATAAAAATTTATCACATTTTATCAATGAAAGTGATATTGATCAGTTGTTCATATATGGAAAAAATGCATTTAAAACTTATAAGAAAACTTATAAATCTAAACAGGGTAATATTTTACAAAATATAAATGATTTTGATGAAGTTTTTTCTAATTTAATAAAAAAAAATGATTATTTGATGATTAAAGGTTCAAATGCCACAGGATTAAATACTTTATCAAAAAGAATTATCGCAGGTCACAAACATGCTTTATAGTTTTCTTACATCACTTGTAGAAAATTATTCTTTCTTAAATGTTTTTAAGTATATAACTGTTAGAATAGCACTTTCTGTAGTTACCTCTTTTATAATTGTTTTTTTAATTGGAGAACCCTTAATAAAAATATTTAAGCGTAAACAAATAACAGGTCCTATCCGTCAAGATGGTCCAATCGATCATATTATTAAAAAATCAGGCACACCGACTATGGGAGGTTTAATTATTATACTTGGTATATTTTTAGGAACTATTTTGTGGGCAGATTTAAAAAATATATATATTTTAACTTTAATTTTTATTTCTTTAAGTTTAGGGCTACTGGGATTTATCGATGATTTATTGAAAATAAAACTTAAAAACTCAAGAGGTTTAAATTCCAAATTGAAATTTTTAGGACAAATTTTTATTGCATTATTAGCTATTTTCATTCTATCTTGGTATTCTGATCACCAATATCTAAATAATTTATACTTTCCTTTTTTTAAAAATTTAGTTTTACCGATGGGTATATTTTTTATACCTTTTACACTTTTAGTAATTGTTGGCTCATCTAATGCAGTTAATTTGACTGATGGATTAGATGGCTTGGCAACCGTGCCTGTCATGCTAGTTGCTTTGTCTTTTACTCTAATAAGCTACATTGTTGGTAACGCAATATTTGCTGAGTATTTAAAAATTCCTTATATAGCCAATGTAGGAGAGTTAAGTATTTTCTGTGGAGCAATTTTTGGATCTTGTTTGGGTTTTCTTTGGTATAATGCGCCGCCGGCCAAGATATTTATGGGAGATACAGGTTCGCTATCTTTAGGCGGATCGTTAGCTGCGGTTGCAGTTATAGTTAAGCATGAAATTGTTCTTGCGATTATAGGAGGTCTTTTTGTTCTTGAAACACTATCTGTCATCATACAAGTCGTGTCATATAAATTAACCGGTAAACGAGTTTTTAGAATGGCACCAATACATCATCATTTTGAAAAAAAAGGTTGGCCAGAATCCACAGTGGTAATAAGATTTTGGATTATAGCAATTATTCTAGCATTAGTTGGTTTAGCTACATTAAAACTAAGATAATTAATGGAAATAAGCAAACCAATAAAAGAAAATTCATACGCTATTTATGGACTTGGTTTATCAGGAAACTCAGTACACAGATTTTTAAAAAAAAAAAAGGTTAAAAAAATTTACACTTGGGATGACAAAAATAACTCCAAAAAAAAAAAGAAATTTAATTTTTTCTACAACGCACTTAATAAAGTTGATTATATTGTTGTAAGCCCAGGCATTAATATCAAAACAACAAGGTTCAAGTCAATTCTACACAAAAATAGAAAAAAAATAATTACTGACTTAGACTTGTTTTATATGCAAAATCTTCCTGTAAAATCGATTGTTGTCACAGGAACTAATGGAAAGTCAACAACCTGTAAGTTAACTCAACACGTCTTAAGATCAAATAAAATGGATGCTCAACTTGGTGGAAATATTGGAAAACCTATTTTAGATTTAAAAATTAAAAAAAAATCTATAGTGATTATTGAAGCCTCCTCATTTCAATTATTTTACACAAAATTTATAAAACCCACATTTGCAGTAATTTTAAACATTTCTAAAGATCATTTAGATTGGCACGGCACTATTAAAAATTATAAAAATTCTAAATTTAATATATTTTCAAAACAGGACAATCAAGACCATGCTTTATTGAACAACCAAAAACTTATAAAACAATTTAGAGAAAATAAT
>Ga0307488_10006007_pt1 | contig 10013 bp, 6 predicted proteins | sample SB02metaG_FD_202248 | JGI IMG/M metagenome (GOLD analysis project Ga0307488, IMG submission 202248) | Sea-ice brine microbial communities from Beaufort Sea near Barrow, Alaska, United States - SB 0.2 | ecosystem: Environmental > Aquatic > Marine > Coastal | place: USA: Alaska | collected 2017-05-06
GAACTATTCCTTATTATGATCCTACACAATTTGATCCTGCAACTGATAATTATGATGTAAATGCTAAGTCTTATAATTTTTCACTAGATCCTTCAGAGCAATCTGAATTAATAATTAGAATACTAGCTTATGCAGGTGTTGTAATTAAACAAGCTGATGTAGCTCAATTTGCATTAGGAAGAGAACAACAACTTCAAACAACTGAACAATAATGGCAATATCAAGAAGACCTTTAGATGTAGATAATTATTCCGCATTAGATGGAGGTAATGGAACAGAAATACCTGGAACCTATAGAAGAACAAATCTAAACGATCTTATTAATAATTTTTTAGTATCATATGTAGGAGACGGTAAACTTCTCACTAAAGTACCTAGATATGAAGTTGCTTTTTGGGCTCAAAGAGCAGTTCAAGAGTTTAGCTATGATGTTTTTCAATCTGAAAAAGCTATTGAAATACAACTTAATACTACATTACAAATGTCTTTACCTTCTGATTATGTCAACTATGTTAGTTTTTCATACACAGATAAGTTTGGTAACATGAGACCTATATTGCCATCTCAAACAACAAAACCAAACAAAGGCGTAGCACAAGATAATAATTATCATTATTTATACGATCAAGATGGTGATATAGTTTTTGCTGAAACATCTGAAACTATAGATAAATATCAAGAACAATTATCGTTATTAACTGTGTCAGAGCTTAGTAGTTATTACATAGGATATTATAATAGTATTTATGGTCCAGAAAACATAGGTGGTATGTGGGGACAAAGATACGGTTTAATTCCTGAATTAGCAAACATGAATGGTACTTACGTTTTAGATTTGACTGCAGGACAAGTTTATTTTAGTTCTGGTTTTAAAGCTAATGACTTAATAACATTAAGATACATATCAGATGGTTTAGGTGCTAATGGAGATTTTTCTAATGTATTTGTGCCTAAAATGGCTGAAGATGCAGTAATGGCTTCTATATTATATAATCTTGTTAAATTAAGACAATCTACAATACCAATGGCATCTGTGTTTAAAAAAGAAGCATATGCTAAAATGCGTAATGCTAAAATAAGATTATCTAACATGAAACTTCCAGAGATTACACAAATCTTTAGAGGTAAAGCTAAATGGATTAAACACTAATAAAATTGTATGCCAGAAATTAAAAGAACATTTAATGTCGGTAAGATGAACCGAGACTTAGATGACAGATTAGTACCTCCTGGAGAATATCGGGAAGCTTTTAATGTTAATATTGGTCAGTCTGAAGATGCTAGTGTTGGTGCTATAGAAAATCTATTAGGCAACGAACTAGTTGGCCAAAGCGGAATTAGTGGTGATGCAAAATGCATAGGTTCCTTTGGTGATGGCGGTAGTGAAAAAATATATTATTTTGTTACAAACAATTCTACATACAATGAAATAAATACTGGTAATCATGGTATATATGAATACAATCAAAAAACAAAACAATTAACTTCATTAATAGTATCTCAACAGTTAAATTTTCACACAAATTATCCTATTACAGGTATAAATTTAATTGATGATCTTTTGTTTTGGACTGATAATAGAAATTATCCAAGAAAAATAAATGTAGTTACAGCTAGTAATGATACTACCTACTACACAACACCTTCAGACATTGATAACTTAATATCTGTATGTAAATTTGCGCCTTATGAATCTCCAACCATTGTTGCTGCTGATAGACTAACAACTATATCTTCTACATTTATGGAAGATAAGCTTATTAGATTTTCATATAGATGGCAATTTGATGACAATGAATATAGTACACTAGCTCCTTTTTCACCAATAATTTTTTCTAGATTAAGTGAAACAGATTCTATATCTTCTTCATTGAGCAATTTTGGAGAAATTGAAACTTTTGTAAATGCTATAAATCAAGTTCAGTTATCACTTCCAACACCAACAGGATATGGTATAAAAAATGTTGAATTAATATATAAAGAATCTGGATCAGGAACTTTGTATGTTGTTGATGATCAAGAGGTTACAACAGCACCTTTTGTTAACTTTACATATTCTTCAACAGATCCATTTAGAACTTTACCTGGAGATCAATTAACTAGAGTTTATGATGCGGTTCCTATAAAAGCTAAATCACAAGAAGTTGGTGGAGGTAGATTAATTTATGGTAATTTTTTACAGAACTATAACATACCTTCTATTGCTTTTAACGTTACTAGAACTGGTGAAGATGAAGCTAGAAATACTGGACCAAGTGGTCCTTTGTCAAACCAATCAGTTAAATCTAGACGTACGTACCAGGTAGGTATTGTATTAGCTGATAAATTTGGAAGACAATCTCCAGTTATACTTTCTAGTTCAGGTGTTGACACTGTTTTTATAGATTCAAACACTGGTAATTCAAGTTCTACAACAGCATTTAATGCACTTAGATTAGTTTTTGCAGACAAAACTCAAATACCATCATGGGCATATTCTTATAGAGTTGTTGTAAAACAAAGAGAACAAGAATATTACAACTGGATATCAACCATTGACGCTGCCAACACTGTTAATCGTTTTGGCGATAGTATTAATAAAATACCAAGAGATCAAACAGCTGCTGTACCACCTACTACTGCAGCAAGTATATCTCCTTGTAATGTATCTGTTTATCCTAAATATTTAAACGGAGGAAATGTATATACTCCAGAGTCTGGAGTTGCAAAACCTCAAGCTAATTTAACTTCAGTACAATCTATAATCAATCCATCAGGTGATGCTAATGTTACTACCTTAGATCAAGCTGGTAATACTGTAGCAAGTGGGCTTTGTGTTTTTGAAACAGAACCTGTTAGTTCTGAATTAGACATATTCTATGAAACATCAACAGGTGGTTTAACAGGTTTAAATGGTGCATCTATACCAGATGATGCTATTAATATTAAATTTTTTAATTGCATATTATTAACATTTGATCCAGGAGGTTCAGGTGATGATCACATAGAAATAAATAGAATTAGAGCTGGTTATAATGAACCGTTTTTTGACGTTGGTGTTAGAGCTTATGTTGTTCAAGAGAATTTTACTCAAGAAAGAAGAAACAACACTTTAATACACTCTAGTGGACTTTTAAATTCTAGAACTGGTATAAACTATATAAACCAATTCAACGAATCTGAAGGTGGCTTAACTATATCTCTCGACCCTTTGAATGGATCTGTACAAAAACTTTTTACAGACGATACACAAGTTATAATTTTTCAAGAAGATAAAGTATCAAGATCTCCTATAGATAAAAACTTTATATATGCTGCTGAAGGTGGATCAATTCCAGTTACTAGTAGTACACAGTTTTTAGGTACTATAGCTGCATTTGGTGGTCAATTTGGTATATCCAAAGATCCTCAGTCTTTTGCAACTTTTGGTTTTTCAAGGTTTTTTACTGACAGAAACAGAGGTGCAGTATTAAGATTAACACAAAACGGATTAGACGAAATATCTGGAGCAGGTATGGGTGACTTTTTTAGAGATGCTTTAAAAAATTCAACATCAATAGTTGGTTCGTTTGATGAATATAGTAATGTCTATGAATTAACTATAACAGGAGAAGGTTATGATGGAAATAAAGATACTAACTTAGGTACAGCTAGTGAAGGATTTTTAACTTTATCTTTTGATGACAGATCAAACGGGTGGACTAGCTTTAGATCATTCAAACAAGAAAATGGAGTTTCTTTAAACAATACTTACTATACTTTTAGTGGTGGTGACCTATGGCAACATCATAGTGATAATGTAACTAGAAATAACTTTTACAATGCTGGAACTAAACAATCATATGTAGTACCTGTTTTCAATGAAAGTCCTTCTGTTGTTAAACAATTTAACACTTTAAGTTATGAAGGTGATTCTGGATGGGATTTAGAATATATAGAAACAGATATAAATAGCATGGGTGTTGTACCTACTACTGTTATAAACTACAATACTACGTTACAATTATCTGGCGCCGCGCCTCAGTCTATTTTTAATGGAGCTAATACTTCTATAGCCACTTCTGGATCTAATATTAGTTGGGCTATATTTGTATCTCCACTAAATTCACAGTATGCTTTTGATAATATAAATAATGTAACATTAACACAAGCTACTGGAAGCGCTTTAAGCATAACAAACCCACCATCTATAACAGATGGTCAATTAGTATTTTTAATTGAACACACTGTTGGATCAAACAATAGTGTACAGACTTTAAATATTGGTGGTGACGGTGCTGGCTTGGCATTTACTATTGCTTTATTAACAGTTAATATTATAGATACAGTTTCAAATTCTATTGTAACTCCAGCTTCACGGATATTTACTACTGCTGGTGCTAATGATGTTGAATTCAGTACTGCTGTGCAAAATAATTATTACGTAAACGCTGCTGATATAACTGTAAGTGTTGCTGGTATGCCAGCTTCAACTAATCCTGGAACTATAACATCTGTGAGAAGTGCAGCTGGAACCTGTAGCGCATGTCTTGATAATTTAACTTATACTATTCCAATAACTGTTCCGTCGATCGCAACAGCTGGAACAGTAACACTCAATGGTTTAGCAACTTTAAAGTTCTTATTGCAATTAAATCAAGGTAATGTAGTTGCACCTACGGGTGGAACAGTTATTTATAATACGCCAATTCAATCTAGCGGCGCTACAACCGCAGTTGGTTTTGCTTTTTATAACTCACCTTATGATTTATCAAGCACTAGAACTGCTGTTATAACTTACACATGTGCAACAACAGAAATACTTGTTGATACTAGTTATGTCATATCTGGTTTTCCAACTGGAACTGTATCTACTGAAGTTTTAGGCAATGAAGGTGGTAATTTAGTTACAACTAAAGTTATACCTATTTTAACAGCAGATACTATAGTAAATCCAGTTGTAGATAGCACTGTTGGAGCTGCTACAGCAACTTTAGGTAGTACTGCTACTATAGAATTAAATGCAAATGGTGATATACAAACTATAGCTTCAACATGGAATGTTAGTGGTTCTGTTGCACCTGGAGCAAATAGTTCTTGGTTGTTTTTAAATTCTTCTTTTGGTGCTACAATACAATTAATACCAGGAGTTTCTTTTACCGTAAGTGGACAGGTTAACACAACTGGAGTTTTGAGAACTACTTCAATTGATTTGTCAACAACAAACAATAGAGTAACAGGATCAGCTGTAGCTCCTAAAACAATAATAGTAAATCAACTAGCATAATATGGCAACAATAGTAACATTTCCGTTTCAAGAAAAAGAAGGTAAATATTTCGCACCTATAAGTTCATCTGAACCAAATTATATAGTTGTCAATGGTGTTTTAACAGCAACTGACAATAAGATTATCAGTGGTATTAAAGGTGCTTTTGCAAATATAAAGCTTACGCTTCCAGTTGCCAATGCTAGTATTAGAAAAGAACTATATGCTTTAAATGCAGAAACAGTATTTTCTTCACAATAAATATTATTAAATTAAATGGAATTAACAAAGAAAGAACAAGAGTTAGTTAAAAAGCAAGATTTTAGAAATAAATCTATGGAAATTGAAAAAAACATACTAGATCATCCTGAATCTATATCTGGTGATGCTTTTGAAAAAATGAATCCAACAAAAAGTACTTTTACAGACGGACAATACATAAGAGAAATATTTATGCCAGCTGGACAAGTTATAACTACTAAGATTCATAAAAAATTACATCCTTTTTTTGTAATGAGTGGAAAATTGTCTATAGTTTCTGAAGATGGAGTTATAGAAATAGAAGCACCTTACCATGGAATAACAAAACCTGGAACAAAAAGAATAATATACACTCATGAAGATAGTGTTTTTATAACTGTTCATGCTACTGATAAAACTACAGTAGAAGAAGTAACTAAAGATGTTGTGGCTGATGATTTTAGTGATCCTGCCTTAGCTTTAAAATAACATAATAAATTAAAACAATGATTTTAACATTACAAATCATAACAGATACTTGTATACATCTTTTTGATGAACTTCCAAATACTTTAACTTATGGAACTTTTGGAGCAACAGCTTTAATAACAGCAGCTGTTGTTGCTGTAGGTGCTGGAGCTAAAGCTTTAGTAAATTCAACTGGTGTTAAGCAACAGAAAAAAGATGAAGAAGAGGCTGCAGATAAACTTGAAGACTCTGTTACAGCTTTAGAAGATATAGAATTTACTAATTCATATGAAGGTATGACAGGTGGATCTTATAAACCTACAGAAACACAAGTTGCTGACTTAGGACCAGCTGGTCAGCTTGGAGAAAATCTTCAAACTAGAACAGCTAACACACTTGGTAAAGCAAAAGGATATAGCGCTCAAGGTTATGCAGGTGAAGGTTACACCAGTGAAGGATACAATGCGTCACAAACTAATGTAAATAGTTTAGCAAGAGGAGCTAATACTGGTTTGACTAATACAATGAATAATCTTCAGGTTTCTACAGCAGCAGCAGAAATGCAAGCTCAAGAAGCAGATCAATCATTGGCAGCATCTCAAGACTTAGCTGCTCAAGCGGGTACTGGTGCGGGTGGTGCAACAGCTTTAGCGGCTGCTGCGGCAAAATCTAAACAAGGTGTTGCCTCAACAATAGACCAACAAGTTAAAGCTAATGAACAACTAAGAGCTCGTGGAGAATCTGAATTACAAAGAGCACAACTTGCTCAAGGTAATACAGCTTCACAATTTGATTTAGGTCAATCACAATTTAATGTTGGCTCTGTAAACAAAGCTTCTCAATTTGGTGCTCAAGCGGCTAATCAAGCTGCTCAATTTGGTGCAGATGCAAAAAATCAATCTAACAGATTTACTGCAGATGCAATGAATACACAAGCAAGATTTAAAGCTCAAGCTCAAAATCAATTTGCTCAATCTAGGTTTAGTGCTGCTAACGCTATGGATCAATTTAATGTAGGTCAGCAGAATCAATACAACATGCAAGATGTACAATCACAAAATCAATATGATTTAGCTAAATTTGGTGCACAAAATAATGTAAATAATATAAATGCTGGTGCTCAAACAGATGCTGATAGATATGAATCTGAATCTGGTGTTTATGTTGATCAATTAACTAGAGCTGGAGACACAGATGTACAAAATAAAGAGTATCAACAAGCTTCTGATATTGTAGGAATAAGAGGTGGTATGGCTGCTGGTGAGGCTGCTGCATTAGCAGATCAACAAGGTGCAATAAGAGGCTCTATAAATTCTGGTATTGATGGAGTTACAAAAGTGTTAACTAAAGCGGTTCCAGATTGAAAAATAAGTTAAACATGAATAATTTTGAATTTAAAATAATAAAACAATAGTATGGCAATTTCATGGGATTTTACAGCTGGAGCAAAAGCGGCTGCAGCTAGTAGAGCAGCTGCGGCTAAAGAAGGATCTAATTTTCTTAGAGCAATAGATGAAGGGCAAAGAGAGAAGGCTTACGAAAATAAACAAAGAGAGTTAACTAAACAAAAAGAAGATGAGGCTGTAAAAGCCCAAGAAGATACTTTTAAATTGCTTGAAAAGCAAACTGAAAATACATTTGATACTTCTAAAACAAACAGTTTTGGTCAAGGAGTAGAAGCTTCTAATTATGGTAGTATTAACGATGTTTTTGATTATTCTTCTCAGCAGTTGATAAATACATATATGAAACTTTATCAAGACAAAGATATGGATTCAGACGAAAGAGCTTTGGGTTTGAAAAAACTAACAAGTCAAATTCCTCTTTTAAAAACAGCAAAATAATCTTTAGATGCAAAGCTAGAAGCTTGGACAGCTGCAGTTTTAAGTGGTGATGTTTCTGGAGCTATGGATCCTAAATTTCAACGAATGTATTCAGATCTTAGAGAAGGAAAATTTGAAGGTGGTATAGATTATGTTGAAGGAGAAACTAGGTTGATTGGTAAAACATCAGATGGTCAAGACATTGATTTAATGCTAAAAGACTTTGAACAACATTTGCCTAGTGTGTTAACATCAGGTGGAAATATTACTAGTAAATTAAGTGCAACTAAACAAACTTATAAAGCACAGCATGATGCTTATTTAAAAGATCCTAAAAACAATCCTCTTCCTGTTTATGATGTAGATTTACAGGCAAGTACTATTGCAACTGAAATTGGAAAAATGGGAGATGACGGTTTAAAAAGATATGGAGTAGATGTTCTTAATTATTCTGTTGAAGATATAGATAATATGGTTGATGCATATCAAACAGGTAAAAAAGAGGTTCCGCTTCGTAGAAAAATGGGTGATAGAACTTATAACGCATTAACACCTGCACAACAAGCTAGATTTAAGCCAGATGGTTCTACATTAAATAAATCAGAGGCAATGCTTTACGTTGCTGATGATCTTGCTAAAGAGCAAGCTAATATAGAACTAACTTATCTGCAAGAAGGTACTAATTATCTTAAACCTCACACACCTCAGCGTGTACAAGATCCTTTATTTATTCAACAAGCTGATCAAGGTTATCAAAATAAAGAAGGTAGTTTTACTATAGATGATATAACTATTGAAGATGATAAATATGCTCCTGGTGTTAAAGACTTTATAGAAAAAGATGAAATTATAACAATAACAAAAGCCGGTGCTGAAGACAAAGAGGGAGTAGCTTTTCCAGATAAAACTATAGAAATAGATTTAACTAATTCTGATGATGTTTTAAAATATATTACTGGTCCAGATTACATGAGATATGCAAGTGGACAAAGTGAAGAACGATTAGCTAATAAAAAAGCTATTATAAGAGCTAATGAAATAGCAAAAGAAAACATTGCAAAAAGAAACAAAAGAAGAAAAGAAGAAGCCAGTGAAGCAAGTAAAGAAAAAAATCAATTTCGAAAATATTTTCCTGAAAACAGTTTTGGTGGTGGACTTAATGAAGATGGTTTACCAAATAGCTAATAAAAAAAATAATTTATATGTTTGAATTTAATGGTAAAGAATTTACTTTAGAACAAGTGATGCAATCGGCTGAACAAGCTGGCCTTAGTTTTGAAGATTATAAACAAAAACATGGTATTGTAGAAATACAAAAAGAAGAAGTTGAAGTAAAAAAAGAAGAAAAAACTTTAGAACCTGTTCCAGCTGGAGCTTTTGAATATAATGGTAAACCTTTCACTTTTGATCAAGTAGATAAATCTGCAAAAAATGCAAATTTAAGTTTTAATGAATATATAAATAAACATAATATAAAAACTACAGAGAATGTAGATGTTGTTGAAGATAGATTTACTGAAGAACAAAGAAGTGATATTGTTGAAAAAGAAAAAGTAAACTTACAAGAAGCAGATGATTTGTTTTCATCTGATTGGGAAGAAAACAATATGACATCTTATTATGGTAATATACCAGATGGTCCAAACGCTGGTTCTAGTGGAGGATACATGGCACCTGTTGTAAATGAAGAAAGATCTAAAGCTATTGAAGAAGCTGAAGAATTAATAAAAGAAAAAAACGGTGGAACAAGTTTAATAAAACCTTCTGAAGAAGAAATATTAGAACAAGCTAAAGATATTTGGTTAAAAAATAAAGATAAAAATCTTGAAAAAGACTTTATAGAAAACAAATTAAAAGATGAAAACGCAATTGACTGGTCGTCTCTTCAAACTTATTATGGAGGATTTAGAATTGGGTATTCAACAGATCTTGGCGGTGTAAAAGCTAATAAAGAAATGGCTGAATTTACGCAAAAACAAAAAAATATTACTAAATATAATAAAAAAGAAAAATTAGAAGGCATTGAAAAAGATAAAAGCCAAATTGAAACAATAAAATCTTCTATTAAATTAAACGAACTTAAAGCAATAGATTTAGGTTCAACAGAGTATAAAAATCAAGAAGAAGTTGATGTTGCTAAAGAAAAGCTTGAAAATTTGTTTATTGAAAACCAAGCGTTGCAAGATAAAGGTTTAGAAGTATTTAATAAAATTGGAGACTCTAAACAATCTATAACTGAAGACGCTGAGCTTTTAGA
>Ga0307488_10006009_pt1 | contig 10011 bp, 6 predicted proteins | sample SB02metaG_FD_202248 | JGI IMG/M metagenome (GOLD analysis project Ga0307488, IMG submission 202248) | Sea-ice brine microbial communities from Beaufort Sea near Barrow, Alaska, United States - SB 0.2 | ecosystem: Environmental > Aquatic > Marine > Coastal | place: USA: Alaska | collected 2017-05-06
AGTTTTTCGCATTGCAATAAGGTTAGTTGCTTTTGTAGCTCGCCGTTATCATCGAGCACGCCATTAGCTTTGGTAAAAGCAATTAATTTATCGGCCTCTAGAGCAACGGCAATCTCGGTGGCGACTTCGGTATAGGTTAGATTAAAGGTCTCCCCTGTTACCGAATAACCGATAGGAGAAATAAGAGCAATTGAGCCATTAAACAACATTTCGTCGAGACCATAGGCATCGATCTTGCGCACCTTGCCGGTATATTGTAAGTCGACTCCATCGACAACACCGCAGGGCATTGCGGTGACAATATTGCCGCTGCGCACTTGTATGTCGGCATTGTACATAGGCGAATTTGGTAAGCCTGTAGACAGTGCAGATTCTATCGCAAAGCGAGTTGAACCGACGGCATTTATAAAGCAACCAAGTGCTTTGGCATCAGTGACGCGCCTACCTTGATGAATGTCAGTATCGATATTTTGTAATGCAAGCTGTTGTTCTATTTGTCGACGAGCACCATGCACCAGCACTATGCGCACACCTAAATGATTAAGTAGCGCGATATCGTGAATGATATTGGCAAAGTTACTGTGGCTGATAGCCGCACCCGGAAGCATGATCACAAAAGTCTTATTGCGATAGGCTTTAATATAAGGCGATGTTTGCCTAAAGGAGGTGACGTGGTCGGGTATTGTATTCATGCTGCTTATCTTTTATTAGAGGGGATTATTTAAGCGTATAATTAATACGTTGAATTATAAACCATAGTCGTGCTGTTTGCGCACCCTTCGAGTCTTAAAATAGCGGCTTTGTGGGGTCTGACTGGCTTTTTCTTGAGCGGATGTTGATAGTCTTTTAGCATTCTCGAAGCATCTTGTATTGACGTTTCCTCAGCTTCAAACTTTGCACTCGTTATTTTGGATGGTTTATGTACTACTTGTGCCTTGTTGTATCTCCAGCATGATTTCTCTCGCCCACTCGCCAACAATTGGGATAAATTCAATTTGAGCTAAAATCGATATCAGTAATGAGACAACAATAGTGGCACCAAGAACACTGCCCAAACCAAACGCTATACCTTTTAAAAACTGCAGCCATAAGAGCTTAAACGTTGAGTTGTAAAGGCGCACAAACTTGTGTTGATTAAGAGTATCAAGCGCCTCACGTATGTCTTCTAAACCTCTCTTTTTATTTGAAGTCATATTTATAGCCTCTGCTTTGTGCATGTTTTTTTAACTATTGTCGATGGGCAGTGCTTGCAGATTTTTCATAACTATCTTTGCTGGTGGGTACTATTAGCATCATCTTTTATAGCAACAATAAAAACTGATAGCGCTTAGCGACAAGGCTATTCAACACAAAATTTTTGAATTAAACCTTGTAATGTTTTTACGGCATATTCTATATCGCCAAGGTCTATAAACTCATTGGGTTGATGAGCTTGATCAATAGAACCTGGGCCCATGACAACCACATCCATGCCGAGCTCTTGAAAATAAGGCGCCTCGGTGGCAAAGGCAACGCTATGAGCCTGTTGTTGTGTTAATGCTTCGACCGCTTGAACCAATGGCGAGTCGGCCATTTGCTCAAAGGCATTAACACCTGTAAATAGACTTTGCCTGTCAATGATAATACTTTTTTCGCGAGCAATAACGGCTAATTTTTTATCAATATCCTCGCGCAAGTTGTCGAGCTTCATCCCTGGTAATGGTCTAATATCAAACTCTAGCTCGCAGCGCCCGCAGATTCTATTAGGGTTGTCGCCACCATGAATACAGCCAAAATTCATCGTAGGTACATCGATAGTAAATCCGGCTTGTTGATATTTTTGTTGCAACTCGGTGCGGTAAATTTTTAGTTCATTGATGACATCATTCATTACATCAAGCGCATTATTTCCAAGCGACGGATCGCTCGAATGGCCGGCGCGACCTTCAATACGAATAGCCTCCATTGCGATGCCTTTATGCATTCGTATCGGACGCATACCGGTCGGCTCGCCAACGACGGCAAAGCGTGCCTTGGGTATCTGCGCATGAACCAGGGCTTTGGCGCCATTCATCGATGTTTCTTCATCGGCGGTGGCTAATATAATGATGGGTTGCTTCAGTGGTTTTTCTAAAAAAGGTTGGATAGCGGCAATAACCGTGGGGAAGAAACCTTTCATATCTGTGGCGCCCAAGCCAAAGGCGCAATCATCTGCTATTTTTAGCGTGAAAGGATCTTGTTGCCAGCGGTTTTTGTCGAAGGGAACCGTGTCGCTATGGCCAGCAAAAACTAAGCCGCCATCGCCACTACCCAAAGTTGCAATCAAATTTGCCTTGCTGTTGGCACCATGAACATCGTCGACAACTTGAATGTCTATGATAAAGCCAAGGGGTTCTAGCCAGCTTGCTAGTAAATCAATAACCGGACGATTACCCATGTCGAGATGCGCCTGAGTGCAGCTGACGGATGGAGTTTTAATTAGTTGTGTTAATTGATCAATAAAGAGTTTTTGATTAATGCTCATTAAATGTCTACTTCCGCTAAATTGGCGATAAGAAAAAATATCATAGCGCAGTTTTTGTGAGTTGATTAGCCAACGCTTTTAGCAAATGCTGCGTCAATAGCTAACGACTGCCAAAATATTCGGTACAACTTTGCGCCCCCTCCATCTATAACCAAAGCTTGATTAATCTAAAGCTTGTTGCAGTGATACGTATCACTGAATAGAGTAACGCTTGCGGGTTCAAAAGAGTGCATAGATGCGTTTTTTGCCTGTTGTCTGTTACTATCGTTTATTAGTGATGAACTATAGCATGAACCATCAGTACAAGATCAATTTGCCGAGTATGACTGACGCCACAATGACATGAATGATAGGAAGGGTAAGAGTGGATAAATTGTTAGATATTCAAAATATGCTTGATGAATTAGTCGTCGACAAGCATTTGCTGTTTATTACAGCAAATAGCATTAGAGGTTCTAACCGGTCTCGCGAGCAAGCAATGCTGCATCCGCTTAATTACATCGCCAGCCTAAACTTAGATGATGCATTAAATCCCGGTCAAAAGTTAACTGAGTTAGTGTTGTGCAAGTGGTTATGTCATAAAAGTGAATTGCCGCTCTACAATATCGACCCCTTAAAAGTAAACGTAGCCGAGGTCACAGAGACAATGTCTTTTGCCTTTGCTAAGCGACATAATATTTTATGTGTTGATGTCACCCATGATGAGATCACTATTGTCACTGCACAACCCTTTATGAGCGACTGGGAGCCGCAAATTGAGCATGTGGTGCGTAAGCCAGTTAAAAAGCTGTTTGCTAATCCTGCTGATATCAAACGTTATACCGTTGAATTTTATAGTCTGTCTCGCTCTGTTTATGGCGCATCGGGCTCGGTCGTTAAGCCATCTCTGGTCACTAACTTCGAACAACTGATTGAACTCGGCGACCTAAAAGACCCCGAAGCTAATGATCAGCATGTGATTAATATTGTTGATTGGCTATTGCAGTATGCCTTTGATCAGCGCGCCAGTGACATACATATCGAGCCGAGGCGGGAGCTGTGTAAATTACGCTTTCGTATCGATGGTTTGTTGCATCAGGTTTATGAATTGCCTATTTCTGTAGGCGTGGCGGTAACATCACGCTTAAAAATTTTAGGGCGTATGAATGTTGCTGAAAAGCGCAAGCCACAAGACGGCCGCATTAAAACCAAGCGTCCCGACGAGAGTGAGGTTGAGTTGCGTTTATCGACATTGCCTACGGCTTTTGGCGAGAAAATGGTACTCCGAATTTTTGACCCCGACGTATTGCTACGCAATTTTACAGAGCTCGGTCTTCAGGGTGATGACGAGATTCGATGGAGGGCGATGATGTCTAAGCCCCACGGTGTGGTGTTGGTGACCGGGCCCACGGGGTCGGGTAAAACCACAACGCTATATTCGACAATGAAGATACTTGCTACCCCATCGGTCAATGTGAGTACTGTTGAGGACCCTATTGAGATGGTCGAAGAGAGCTTTAATCAGACTCAGGTAAATCCTGCAATTGGTCTGACTTTTGCCTCGGGTGTACGCACTCTTTTAAGACAAGATCCCGATATCATCATGGTGGGCGAAATACGCGATAATGAAACCGGGAATATGGCGGTGCAAGCGGCATTAACTGGGCATTTAGTCTTATCTACACTACACACGAATGATGCTCCCACCACAATTACTCGTCTACTAGATTTGGGACTGCCTAGTTTTTTGATCAAATCAACTCTACTCGGCGTGATGGCACAGCGACTAGTGCGCACACTCTGTCCAAATTGCAAGGAGCCGGGTAGCATTACTCAGGCCGAGTGGGATGAGCTTGTTAAGCCTTGGAAGGCTCCAATGCCCGATATGATTTGTCAGCCGGTAGGTTGCCTTGAGTGCCGAAATACGGGCTACTTAGGTCGGCAAGGAATTTATGAAATTATGCCATTAACCGAGGGTTTAAAAGAGCTTATCACCAGTCAGTGTGACTTTAATGCGCTGCGTAAAGCTGCGATGAAAGAGGGTATGCGAAGTTTACGGTTATCGGGTGCTCAAAAAATTGCTGCGGGTTTAACGACCTTAGAAGAAATTTTACGAGTAGCGCCCTCTACAGAGGCATAAGTCTTATTGCATGTACTTCTATTTAAAGTGACAGGATGACGTTATGTATGCGTCTCGTCCCTTTTTGACTCTGGGATCTAAGCTTTTTTATTTTTTTGATAAGTATATATCGAATGCACCCTTATCTTCGCATGATGTCGTTGGTCATTAGTTACTAGCATAGCCGCCGCAACCATCATTAAGGCTTTCTTTAAATAATATAATTGTCACTTTCAGTGACACGTTTTATGAACAACGCTTACCGCTCCTTGAAAGTAAGCCTACGCAATGACGAAAGCTTTACTTAACTATTTTTTAAACACATATTAAACACATATGAGCTTAACAACGGCAGTTGAATCAAAAAATCAGCGCAAGTTATTAATGTATCTAAAATTTTATTACGAATATAAGTTAGTGCGTGCGCCAAGAATAAGGTCGCTAAGAGATGCTAACGTTTATTGTAGGCAGTAATAGATACAAAGTTTTTTTGCCAGCTGCGGTTTTTAAGATAACCAAAGATGATATCTGATGACTTTATTTAATCACTACTTTGCTGAATTTGTGCCCGCTGATCTCCATTCATCAGCACAAAGAGCGATAACACTTTTGTCTGATTGCCTGAGTGCGAAGCAGCTTAGGCGCCTAACTGCTTTGTTAGACGAGCAAGAGTTTTTAAAGCAACAGCTGATTCGAACCTTAGTCGGTAGCGAGTATGTTTTGCAATGCTGTTGTGCCGACCCAGACTTATTATTTAACCAACTTTTGTGTGATGCACCCTTCTCGCCCTTAACGCCGGTTAAAATTTTTGATGCAATTGGGATTGCCTGTTCCGATAACTTAAATAGTGATGAGTTTAATGTCTTACTAAGACGTCTACGTCGAAATTTTATGACTATATTGTATTGGCGTGACTTGAATGGCTTAGCTGATCTTAAAGAGGTTAGCGCGGCGATGACAGCATTAGCTGAAGCATTTGTGCAGCAGGCACTAAACTTCAATTATAATTTACTCATTAAAAAGCATGGATTTCCTATTGGTAGTGAGTCGGGACTTATACAGCCGATGTTAGTCATTGGTATGGGTAAGCTAGGCGGCGAAGAATTAAATGTCTCCTCCGATATAGATTTAATTTTTGCTTTTCCGGAGTCGGGTAAAACACAAAAAAGATATTTCGATGATAGCATCGCCATAAAATCAATTGATAACCAACAGTTTTTTATTTTTTTAGGTCAAGGCTTAATCAAAATGCTAAACGAGGTAACCTCTGCGGGATTTGTTTTTCGTGTTGACATGCGCCTGCGACCCTATGGTGACAGCGGGGTGCTTGCAAGTAATTTTACAGCGTTAGAAAATTATTATGAAAATCAAGGGCGTGACTGGGAGCGCTTCGCCGCTGTAAAAGCAAGAGTTATTGCCTGTACAAATATTGCTACTGTAAAAATTATTTCAGACGTAAAATATAAGCTCAGCAGCCAGATATTTAATGAGCAGATAATTTTTGAAGAAACTGCGATCGAAGATTTTTACAAAATTTTAAAGCCATTTACTTATCGTAAGTATATCGATTACTCGATGGTCGAGTCACTGCGTAAATTAAAGGCAATGATAGTACAAGAGGTGCGCCGTAAAGGCCTAAAAGATGATGTGAAGCTGGGCCGAGGCGGTATTCGTGAAGTTGAATTTGTTGTGCAATCTTTTCAGCTAATACGCGGAGGTCGCGAGCGTGGGCTGCAGGCGCGAAACCTGCTGTCGGTACTTACTTATTTAGGCCAACATAACCATTTAGAAACAAAAATTACTCTTGGGCTGGCACAAGCTTATAGCTTTTTAAGAAAAGTTGAGCATGCTCTACAAGCTCACAATGACTCACAAACGCAGTGCCTGCCAACCGACGCAATAGCTTGTGAGCGCCTAGCCTGGCTACTTAACTTTAATAGCTGGATAGAATTTTTAGAGTGTCTAGACCGACATCGAGCAATTGTGATTGAAGAGTTTGATGAAGTCTTTGCCGATAAAGACACAGGCGACAATAGTTCTGAAAGTGACGTCTTACCTTGGGAGCTATTGTGGTCTAAATTACCTGATGAAGCTGTTGCTTCTGAAAAAGTAGCGGCAGATAAGGTAGCTGCCAATATGCAAATTATGAATAGGTCAGTTGTCGATGCATTCAATAATAATAATAAAAAAGATAAGGCGTGGATAAAAACAAGCCTTAGTGATGAATATTCTCTTAATGATGAAATATTGTCGCTTATGGTCGACAGACTTTTTGCTTTCAAGTCGAGTCGCAAAGTCTTGACCTTATCGGTAGATGCACATAAAAAGCTCGACACGCTTATGCCTAGATTATTGGCGGTTTTGTTAGCGTCAGAACACGCAGTTGAGCGTGAAAATTTAGGTGCTGAGAGCTTAGATCAAAATAGTTTAGATGAAGACAGTACGGCTATCGATAATGAGCAATTCGCCAATTTACTCACTCGAATTTTGAATTGGCTAGAATCTATTGTTACGCGGACGAGTTATCTATCGTTACTCATAGAAAACCCTCAAATTATCAAACATCTAGTGACCCTATTTAAGTCAAGCTCATGGGTCGTTGAGACACTCACGCAGATACCGGCGCTATTAGATGAATTGCTAGATCCCGAATTACTTTATTCTTTGCCAGAAAAAAAATCCCTAAGAGATGAGCTGCGGCAACGACTTTTGAGATTGGAGCCCGACGACTTAGAGGCTCAAATGGAGGTGCTGCGTTATTTTAAGTTAGCGCATTATCTGCACGTAGCCGCTTGTGAAATTACCGGCAGCTTACCTTTAATGAAGGTAAGCGATTATTTGACACTGATAGCCGAGGTTGTCTTAGAGCAAGTATTGCGTTTCGCCTGGAGTTCTTTGGTTTCTCGCCACGGCTATCCCGAGGGCACTTCGGATAACTCAACCAATTTCTTAGTAGTTGGCTACGGTAAGTTGGGTGGTATCGAAATGAGCTATAGCTCAGATTTGGATTTAGTCTTTATTTACGATGCTGCCCCCCAAGGTATGACCGATGGTGAACGTCCGCTGGATAACCAAACCTTTTACACACGCCTAGGACAAAAAATGATTCATGTGATGAATATACGCTCGCTCTCGGGTCAGCTATATGACATCGACATGCGTTTAAGGCCATCGGGAAATTCTGGCATGCTAGTGACGTCAATATCTGCTTTTGAGCGCTATCAAAAAAAAGAGGCTTGGGTATGGGAGCATCAGGCACTTGTGCGAGCTCGTGCGGTTGCCGGCGACGCCGAGCTCAATCAACGTTTTATAGAGGTGCGCAAAGATGTGCTGTGTCAAAAGCGAGATCGTAAAAGATTAAAAGCCGCTGTGTGTGAGATGCGCGAAAAGATGCGCGATCATTTAGGTGGGTCTAGCAGAACAAATGACTTACAGGGCAAAAATGCTGATAAAGCACACGAATTTCATTTGAAACAGGGTGCAGGTGGTATCGTTGATATTGAATTTATGGTTCAATATGCGGTTTTGTTATGGAGCTTTGAGGCGCCTTCACTTTGCCAGTGGACAGACAATATTCGGTTGTTAGAGAGTCTGCATAATCTAGGTCTACTAGATGCAGACCACTCTAAGCAATTAACCGAGATTTATCAGCTATATCGAGTGCGGGGGCATCGACTAGCGTTGCAGCAAAGCCAATCGTCGCTTATCGTTGCCGCACCTTTTGATAGCGAGCGTAAACAAATTCAGCATTTGTGGGACTATTTTTTTAATGAGGCTTAAAGCTCTTAGTTAAACTGTAAAGAATAGTCTTTACGTATTATTAGTCATTGAACATATCAACCACCGAGATAGCGTGTGGTGAAAATAAATTAGGAGAGTTTTATGAATTTTGCCGATCGCGATGGTTTTATCTGGTTGGATGGTGAAATGGTACCTTGGCGCGACGCTAAGATTCATGTGTTATCCCACACTTTGCATTATGGTTTGGGTGTATTCGAAGGTGTGCGTGCCTACGAGACCGATCAAGGGCCTGCAATTTTTCGCTTAAACGAGCATGTTGACCGCCTATTTAACTCGGCAAAAATTCTTAATATGAAAATGCCTTATACCAAAGCACAAGTTGCCGAGGCGCAAAAAAAAGCCGTCGTTGCCAACAATCTTAAAAGTGCCTATGTGCGGCCCATGTGTTTCTACGGGTCTGAGGGTATGGGTTTGCGCGCCGACAACTTAAAAACTCATATTATGATTGCAGCCTGGGAGTGGGGTGCATATTTAGGTGATGATGCTATCAATAAAGGTATTCGCATTAAAACCTCATCGTTTTCTCGTCATCATGTCAATGTGACAATGTGTAAGGCAAAAGCCAACGGCAATTACATCAACTCGATGCTCGCTCTGCAAGAGGCCACCCAAGATGGATACGATGAAGCTTTGCTTTTAGATGTCGATGGTTTTGTGGCCGAGGGCAGCGGTGAAAATATTTTTATTGTGCGCGGGGACAAAATTTATACGCCAGACATAACCTCAGCGCTCGATGGTATTACGCGTAATACCATCACTATTTTTGCTAAAGAGCTAGGCTACAACGTTATTGAAAAGCGCATTACTCGAGATGAAGTGTATATTGCCGACGAGGTTTTCTTCACGGGAACTGCAGCCGAAGTCACGCCTATTCGTGAAGTCGATAATCGTCCTATTGGTAACGGCGGCCGCGGGCCCATCACTGAAAAATTACAGACAATGTATTTTGATGCAGTTCATGGTCGTAGCGAAAAGCATAAAGATTGGTTAACACTCTGTGAATAAAATGTCTGATAAAATAATGAATTATTTTTTATAAAGGATTCATTTTTTTTATGTCTAGGAAGTTCATAAGAAATTATTATTAGCAATCTATTTTAAAGGTGATTGTTAAAAAGTCGTTATTAAATAACGTTAATTGTAAAAGGATTGCGCATTATGTCGAGTCAGTTTTTAAGTGAGTTGGATGATCACATTGCTGTGATGAAGATAGTGCGTGAGTTAGAGGGTGTCGTTGAACAGCTTGGCGAGCAATGGCTTAAGGCATTAAATAATGGTGGTAAAATATTGTTGATGGGTAATGGCGGCAGCGCTGCCGATGCACAACACATAGCGGCAGAATTAGTCGGTCGCTACATGTGTGAGCGCAAAGGTTTGGCAGCCATTGCTTTAACAACCGACACCTCTATTTTAACTGCTGTTGGTAACGACTATGGCTACGATGCTATTTTTTCTCGCCAAATAGAAGCCCTGGCGTCACCACAAGATGTAATCGTTGCCTACTCGACTAGTGGCAACAGTAGTAATGTGTTGGCCGCTATTAAAACGGCAAAAGCAATGGGTTGCTTCACCTCGGCATTAACGGGCGAGTCGGGTGGGCAATTAAAAG
>Ga0307488_10006011_pt1 | contig 10008 bp, 23 predicted proteins | sample SB02metaG_FD_202248 | JGI IMG/M metagenome (GOLD analysis project Ga0307488, IMG submission 202248) | Sea-ice brine microbial communities from Beaufort Sea near Barrow, Alaska, United States - SB 0.2 | ecosystem: Environmental > Aquatic > Marine > Coastal | place: USA: Alaska | collected...
TACGTGCACAGAAAGCAGCGGGTTTAATATGAATATGGGGAAAACGAGTTGACGCTGGCCGGCGTTGTAAAAGAAGTCGTCACATGTTGGCGTAGCTCATCCCCGAATAAAGCGGCAAGCTCCAAGCCTCAAGCAGCAAGCCCCAAGCAACGCTTGACAGGTAAAGTATAATAGGATAGTATAGGATAATATTGAAAGGATTAAATTATGTTAGTAAAAGAAGCAAAGTTAATAACTGATTCATTAACAGGTACCAGTAAGATGCCAGGCAAGAGTTACAGCCTGCCAGCGTGGGAATGCCAGACCGGGTCCAAACTTTGGGACAATCCAAAATCACCCTGTTTTTTTTGTTACGCTAAGAAGAACAACTACGTCAGGTATCCAGCTATTAAAGCGGCTCAATACCGTAGACTGGACGCTATCAAAAACCCGTTATGGGTTGAAGCGATGGTTACACAAATAAAGAATATGAAGTGGTTTAGGTGGCATGATGCTGGCGACGTACAGTCAGTAGAACATATGAATAAAATACTGGAGGTTGCAAGGCAAACACCAGACACTAAACACTGGATGCCCACACAAGAGCGGCCATACCTGCCGGCACCTGAAGATGTTCCGGACAATATGATTATAAGACTATCCGCTGCCCGTATCGATGGGTCCGCTGGTAAAGCCTGGAGTCATAGCTCTAGTGTGGTGACTGATGGCTCCGAGACCTGCCCATCAGGTCAACAGGGCAACCAATGCTTAGACTGCAGGGCATGTTGGAATAAAGACATAAAAAATGTATCATACGGTAAACACTAATATGAAAATAATTAAACAGCCGAAGTATTACGAAGAGTTCAGGATCCGCGCGCGAGAAGCTCAAAGATCCAAGCAGCAAGCTTCAAGCAGCAAGCCTCAAGCTCCAAGCCCTTCAAACAACAAGCAGCAAGCTTCAAGCCCCAAGCAACAAGCTTCAAGCTCCAAGCCGCAAGCGGCAAGCTCCCGGATTCTTTCTCCCTCATAAAGTTTTGGCATCATGCTTCTGGCATCCTTAACTAGGATAAAAGTATTGTGTGGATGTTTCACGTGGAACGCAATTTGGTGTGGGGAGAATGTAACTTTGTTTGTCTTTGTGTATTTTAATTCAATAGTGAAAAAGAAGCCATTGCTATTACTAGCCAATATATCAGGAGTACCGGGAACACTAAGGTTTTCCAGTCTAATAAGCGATAATGTTTTAAAATATTTTTTAACTTGTCCATAAAATTTTGTCTCTGGTTTCACTGAATTTTTAGGTTAACAGGTACATTATAATTTCTTTATAACGCTACCCATTTTCCAAGTTTCTGGCTTGACAGTCATAACTAATCGGTGAGTTTCTCTTGCTCCCAATATTTTATTTTCCATCATTTGTAAAGAAGTAATATCTAAATATTGTCCATCAGGTAATTGAATCTGAACTCTAGCCTCTTGTGCTACAGGTGATTTCATCATCTTATCTAAGATCTGTCTTAATGCTTTTCCACTCAACATAGGTTGCATTTATACCAATGTTGTGTTAAATGTCAAACATGGGTGTACCAAAAAGATTGACTGAACAACAAATTAAATTTTCCAATTTATTAATATCAGAGCAAGGTAGAATGACAGCTACAGCTTGTGCAATTGAAGCTGGTTATGCCAAAGACTCAGCACGTCAGGCAGCTAGTAAATTACAGAATCCAAAATTATTTCCATTAGTAGTACAATATATAGGTGAACTACGTGAAGAATGGCAAAAACAATTTGAAGTTACATTTGGAAATCACATTGCAGAATTAGCTAAATTAAGAAATGAAGCTAGAGATAAAAAAGCTTGGTCAGCTGCGGTAAATGCTGAAGTTGCACGTGGTAAAGCTGCAGGTCTCTACATAGAGCAAAAGATAATCCGAACCGGTAAGTTAGAAGACTTATCAACAGAAGAATTAGAAATAAGAATGAAACAGATAATAGACGATTATTCCCCAATATTAGAAGGTGTAGAATTTGAAGAGTTAAAAGACAAAGTAAAAGACACAAAAATCCAAAGAACAAGTAAACCATTAGATTAGTTTATTTTATTTTTTTAATAGATTCAATTACAGACGTTGGAATAATAGTTGTATTACCAATATTATCAAATGTAGGTTTGTCTTTTGTTTTAATATAATCTGTAAAAATTCTTGTAACACCTTTTTTTTGACTAACCAAATAACCTTTTGATACACATACAGGTAATTTTTCTCTGTTTAAAGATTTAGTATCCGACCAGCCGGCGTCACCTTCGATATCAAGCCATTCTATTTCTACGAACGGATATTTACTAATATCATTACCCAAAGTTTTTACATCTAGTGGTATTGTTTTTTTATTTTTTGTTTTACGTCTCATATTTATCCTAAGAGTTTTTTAAAGTATTTATACACTTTATAAATTCACTTGAAAAGTTCTTCTTATTGGGAATTTCATATATCTTGGTAGTAGCAGGTAGTAGCCAGGTAGTAGACGTTTTACTACCAAAATTGCTTAAATAAGCTATGTATACCAACAAAAACTTGTTCAGGTAGTAAGGTAGTAGACATTTCTCATCTTTTTTCAAAAATATTTTTTTAATAAAAAGTTTTAAACCTATTAGGGGTAATCCCTGAGGCCTGATTCCTGCCACATTATTCATGATTTTGCCTTATTTTACTACGATTTTCGTAATATAGGTCAACTCTTCTTAACCATTCCCACATATACTTCTGAAACTCTGCACCTTGCACTGTAAACTTTTGAAAGTAATTATCTTTAGTACACATTAAAATTGTTCCAGACTGTATCTTGGTATCATAGACTTGATTATGAGCTGTTGCATAGGCTGCAAGTTGTACAAAATAATCTTCAATCCACTCACGTTTTTTAGGCTTGTTAGATTGCTTAAAGTCCATTATGCTTTCACGTCCCTCATAAATTCCTGCTAAATCTGATGCACCTGCATATAAACCTGGATAGTGTAAACAAACTTCAGTACCCCATATTTCTTGCATACAGCCTTTTAGACCCTCATCTATTATAATTTGAGCCATCTTATCAGCTTGTTGACCAAGATCAGTCAAATCAAGGTGTCTTTCGTCCAGCAAATAGCATTCAATCAGCTTATGCATAATAGATCCACGATTGGCTGCTTCATTCTTAATATTTTCAGCAGACACTGGCCCGACACGTCTTTTCCAATTCTCTAAACTTGCCTTTTTTTCGTCACTTTGTGTGGCCTGTAATATAGTTGTAACACTTGGTAATTTTTCGTTATAAATATGATAATGCCGCTCACCTTCTATGGCTTCTCTATTAGTCTTAGGGTATTTAAATTTTTTATTCCACTTCATTATTTTCCTTTTTCATTTTATGTAGTTTTAAAATTCTTTCACACATTTCTATAGTAATTGAATGTTTTATATCATTACATTTATGATGACAAAATATAATATTCCCTTTTTGATAAGTGATATTATTATCTAAACGATCAATAGAGAAGTTATAAATATTTTTTTTATTATTAGTTTTAATAACATTTGGAGGTTTTCTTTTATATACCCAGGATTCATTACAATAATCACATAATCTACCATTACTTTCAGGAAATTCTTGTTTTTTTCTTTCTATGTGTAAAAGTAATTCTTCAAAAATTTCAAGTTTAGTTATGTTAGGTATGTTTCCTCTTTTGTTATTAAAAGTTGATGAAATAGAATTTGTTATAAAACCTATTTCAGAAGTGTTATAAATATAATTGGTGTTATCACTACGTTCCTTATTATTTCTTTTCCATTGCACTGAATATGTTAATGAACAGCGTTTGCATCTACTACCCTTTTTATCTTTACTTTTTTTAGAATTGTAAAACTCAGAAAAAGGTTTTTCTACATTACATTCTGAACATTTTTTTAAAAACAATTTTTACCTCTATAACTTAAAAGATTGAAGAGCTTTTTGTTTTTCTTCAGCCTCAACTATTTTAGAAAGTAACTTATCTATTTCCTCTAAGTGTTGTGGATGTTCACCAATAGCCACAGAATTATTTAAATAAATTTGTATTGTTGCATCTGCTTGTGCTATATCAGCCTCGTATTTCTTGTCGAGTGCTTCCAACATTGTTCTTCTCATTTTTAACTCCTTCTTTTTTTAATTTAGATTGTAAAAAAACTTTTTGTTTAGTTAACATATCAACTTCATCATTTAATTTTTTAATTACTCCGTTTAATTCTTTAACAAGTTTAGTTTCAAGTATTAATCGTTCTGTACTCATTGTTATTTCTCCTTGTGAATTACAATTTAGACATTGTTGTATAATTTCCACTGTATTCTCGATTGATTCCCTTACTTTGATATAACCGTTTCCATGGCATCTCGGGCATATTTCCTTTTTCATAATTTTTTTCCATATTATCCAATGTTATTATTATTTTCTTTCTAACTAAATTGTGATCTAGGTCTGCATAGTCACATATTTTAGCAAAATCAGAATTAGGCAACGTTACATAATCAATTTCATGAAATCTTCTTTTAGAATACATTTCTTTAAACTTAATTATATTAGTTTTTATTTTAATTGCATCTGATATTGCAACTATCAAAACATTCCTCCATAAATTTCTTACTGGATTAAATGTATCGTATTCGTTAAGCGTTTTTTGATCTAAGTTTCCCATTTAATTTTCTCACTTTCTCATTGATTAGTATATCCAATGTTTTTGCTCTAGAAACATGTATTTCTGGAACAATAATCTTTCTTATCTTATCTAATTTGTTGCAAGCCTCGTGGGAGAGGGCAACAGATTTATATTTACTTATGTCAGTCATTATTATATCCTTTCGTTATTTATAAATAATTATATAGGATTATTATATTTTTTTACAAGGATGTCAATGAAGTTATTTTTAACTATATACATATGTTCAGTTGTGTCGCAACAATGTGCAGAAACACCTGCAGATAAACATGAGTATGATAGATTTTATAGTTCTCACTACGAATGTATTCAAAAAGGATTAGGTGAGTCTTATAGTATATTATTTGATAATAATTTATTTGATAATAATTCTATTAATATTATGGAATTATATCCTAAATTTACTTGTGAAAAGGTTGAAGAACCCTTGAAGCCTGAGGCCTGATTCCAGACCTATTTTACAGATATTTCTTTATCTTTTCTACCAGGTATAGATGCACGTACCATTGGTGCATCATCTAATCCATCCATAGCATCTATATAAACTTCTAGTGGACCTGCATTAGTTTGCATAGTTATAAAACAAGTACCCTTGTTTCTTATGTCAAAGTGTATGCCTTTAGCATATCTATTTACAAACTTATGTTTTTTTCTGTATGCTATTTCTTCTTTTTTATTCATTGTTTCCTTCTTTCTGTTTGTTATTTATAATATAAATATAGGATAATAAAGGATGTTTGTCAACCTTTACCTTGGCCTTTATATCGTTTTAATCTTTTTTGACGTTTTTCATTCTTATTTAAAGATTTTTTATGCTGTCTAGGGCCTCTTTTTTTAGGCTTATCTCTTGTTTGAAATGATTTAAATTTTTTTGCCATTACTTAATGTAATTTTCTTTAATCCATTTTTTATCAGTTTCATCTAATTGTAAATATCTAATTCTACCATTAATATGTTGTTTAGTATCATGACCACAATTAGTACATCTATAAAAATCGGATACGATTGCAACTAAAATTGTATCTTCTTGACACTCTTCGCAAACACCATGCACAGTATCTATTTTACTAAATATTTTAAACGCTTTCTTCATACTACTTGACCATCCTTCCATTTCATTTCTGGTAAACCTTCGCTGTATTTTTTACCATCAAAAGTTAAAACTTTTTTTCTATTAGATCCATTTTCATTATATGAAACATGTATCCATCCTCCTGCTGGGTCGTCTTTGTCAAAAAATTCCATGATCAATTGATCAAAGTCAACGTTGTTTTGTAGCCAGTAAGCTGTTTTAATGTTGGGCACTCCAAATATTTCTAGGTCGACCGCCTGGCCCAGTGCATGTTGTGATGTCTTTTTGCTGCCAATCGCCTCACAAAGCGCCTCTGAACGATAGCCGCTGGTGATTGTAACTGGTTTGTCAAAGTGTGCCCGTAGTGGCTCAAGAATCTCATAACAAAGATCACCTAAGTTTTTTATTTCTCCAGGTCCAGGTGTATTATTTATACCCTTACGTGTGGCTGTCATACTTTTAGTCATCTCTTCAAGAGTAAAATGTTTACTTAAATCCATAATCTTTATTTACCTCTAACAGAATCTATGAAATTGTAAACTCTTCCAAATTGCTTGTCAATACTCATTAAATCAGACTGGATCATAGTTACTGTTAATTGAAGTTCTATGAGTGTGACCAGTGTCCACGTAGCTAAACCCATAAGTATTGTACCAAGTAATCCAATTAAAGCTGTGTTAGTTTTTCTGGTCACTTTTAGCTACCCTACCTTTGTTTATACCCTCTTTAATAATATATTTTTGAGTACCATTAGCCCCAACGTTTACTTCTTTTTTTAAATTTATAAAAAGTTGCATTTCTTTCCATTTTTTTTGACTTTTTTCAAAAAATTTAGTTAATAATTTTGTATCTCTCATTTTTTTTTCTTATTACATTTACATCTTGGTCCTGCTATTTTACTAGCAATCCACTCACAGATATCATCTAATCCCGCAAAAAATTTATAGCAAAACTTATCAATCATATTGGTGCCACAATTACTGTTAATACAATAAAAGCCATAATTAATGCACCGGTAAAATAATAGTTCATATAGGCACACTCCATATTATTTATCTCCCATTAATGTACTACGCATAATTAAAAAATTTCTAAAATCGTTTTCCATTTGTTTTATTTTTTCTTCCATTGTTTTAAGTTTATCATTTGTAACAATAGTATTACCCTTGTTAGTTTCTATATTTAACAATAAATGGCTTTGATTTTCTTGTATTCTAGCAATGTATCCAATTTGATTTTTTAAATCTGTTTTTTGTATTTTCTCAATTGCTGCTTGATTTTGATTTATAGTTTCTGTTAGACTTACGATGTACTTAACCCCTGTAAATGTTCCGACTAAAACAGACGCAACTACAGGAACCATTACTACATTTTTTTTTAACAAATCTACTATATTCATTTAGCATTTATCTCCAGAATATTAATTTTTTCCACCAACTAATTTTAACTTTAATTGGTTCTGGTATATCCGGAACGCATTGACATTTTTTCTTTTCAAAAGAACAATCCATACATATATTTAAACTCATTTTTTATCCTCTGTTGTATAAAACATTTTATTACTATCTTCAGTCAACCAATCTTTATTTTCTACATTCCATTTTGTAGTTTGGACACTGTAATCTGGCACTTCTCTTTTAGTAGTGTAATTTGGAGCATCCCACAATATTCTATTGTTAGGTTGAGCTGCATAATTGCCATTATCTAAAGCAAGTATGTGAGCACACTTATGTTCCGCTGGAATTTCAGAATGCTCTGTATCTAGTATATTACTATCTGGGTGTCCCCAGTCAATAGTAAATAAATATTCAAATGGATAATTTATTTTATCTTTACCAAAGTATTTACCACGTTTACCCCTTAAAAAACTAAAGCAGTGAACACTAGGATAATAACTAAAACAATTCCATAATTGAAGATTGTCGATTGCGATATCTGGTACGTCTTTTCTGTTAAATTTTTCTTGAAAAAACGCTGATATAGGTAAACGCCAAAAGCACGCACCGTTGGGTAACATGATATTAAATAAGAGTGCACGATCTGTAATAGAGACCACACTAAAGACACAACAGTCAATAGACTCTCCTTGATGTTTTTCCAAATCATATAAATACTCCTTACGTATCTTACAGTAGATAGGTGGTATGTCCGCATTTAAATAAGCCATAATTTATTTTATCTCTCCCCAATTAGGTCCAGATTCATAATCAACTTTATTAGGAACTTCCAAGTCTACTGCTTGTTCCATTATTTTTTTTATCTTATCAGCTTGTTCTTTTGATTCAATAGAAAAGTCTAGTTCATCATGTATCTGTATATGAGCTAAATGTCCTTCTTTATATAAGTTAACCATTGCTCTTTTAGTCATATCTGCTGCACTACCTTGAATTAATTTGTTTAATGCTTTGTATGTAAATGCTCTACGTGTTGGATTTTTATGCCAATAATTTTTTTTAGGTTTACCATCTTTGTCTTTTATTACATTATTATCAAAATCTATTAAAACTGGTCCCATTTCTTGTAACTCTTTCATACGTTCTTCATCTTCTGCCGGTATATATTTACCCCAATCACTACCATTTAAAATAGGTTCATATTTAGGAAACCTACAACGTCTCTCAAGTAATGTTTTTATTTGTCCTTTGTTTAATGCTGCATTCATAACTTTATTCATTAATTGTTTTACAAAGGGCGCTTTACCATGATATCTTTTAAAAAGATCATCAGCTTTATCTTTTGTTAAATCTAATTCATTCATTAATTTTGCTTTACCCATACCATAGAACAATCCAAGATTAATTGTCTTAGCTTGTGATCTCGGTATGTCTGCCATCTCGGCTACAATTTTGTGAAAATCTGTTGAAGGATCATTCTCATAGGAATCTGCAATATCATTTACAGATGGTAACTCAAACTTTAATGCATAGTGTGCAACAAGCCTTGGTTCCTGTTGCGAGTAGTCAAATGTACCCCACTTGCAACCTTCTTCAGGTAGAAATAAACTTCTAATTAATGGTCCTGTATCTGGATCTCGTGCTGGAATCTGTTGTAGGTTAGGATTAGAGTAACTAAATCTACCTGTAACTGTACCGCCATCATCAGATCTAATTTGATTAATGTCTGCATGTATTCTACCTTTGTGTTCATGCTTAATAATAGAATCAATAAATGTAGTTCTGACCTTGTTTATTTTTCTAGCTTCTGCTATCATACGTACTACAGGATGTTTATGTGTAACAAGAAAATTTTTAGTAAATGATGGTTCACCAGATTTCTCAGTTTTTGAATAAGATAAATTTAATTTATCAAAAAGCGGTGCAATACTTCTTGCCGCCATTAACTGAACTTCTACTCCTGTTTCTATTTTTATTTGTTGTATTAGGTTTTGTTCTTTTATTGCCAGTGCTGTTTTCAATTGATTGGCTTTCTCGACATCTACCCGCACCCCTAGGAAGCGCATATCGACCAAACAAGGAAACAAATCAGTTTCTAGATTAAAAACATTTTGTAAATCATCTTCAATAATTATTTTTTTAAATTTCTGCCAAAGTTCTAATGTAAGTGACGCATCTGCTTCTGCATAAGATCCAACTTCCATAGCAGGTAATCTCCACATTTCTGCTTTTGCATCTATTCCTCTTTCTTTTGCAGCCTCTATTAGTCTAGCTTCATTCTTACCTTTATTTAAATATTTCCATGACATAGTATTTAAGGTATAAGAGAATCTATTCTCATCAATCAATGATGCTGCAATCATAGTATCTACAATTAAACCATTGATTTTTATACCTAAATTACGTATCCAACATACGTCATACATTGCATTATGAAATACTTTTGTAGCAGGTGATGAACACACATCAGTAAACCAATCTAAAACTTTTTTACGATCTAAATTTGGACCAATCTCATGAGCAATGGGAAAGTAACCTTTCCAACCGTCAACAGCAACAGCTATACCTACAACTTCACCATTACCTATGATGGCCCCTGAACCCAGTTTCTTTAAGTCTGGATCACGTGTCTCTAAGTCAATAGCAATTTCTTCTGCTGATCTTAAATCAGGATATTCTGTAGGTGCTAACCATTCTGTTTGAGGTATAATCATTTCTTTTTTAGATCTTTCATTGTTTTAATTTCTAATTCACAGTAATGAATTATTTTCTCAAGGTCTTGTATTCCGGCTTTGTTTTTGTAGCGACAAACATATTTTATAACATT
>Ga0307488_10006012_pt1 | contig 10005 bp, 9 predicted proteins | sample SB02metaG_FD_202248 | JGI IMG/M metagenome (GOLD analysis project Ga0307488, IMG submission 202248) | Sea-ice brine microbial communities from Beaufort Sea near Barrow, Alaska, United States - SB 0.2 | ecosystem: Environmental > Aquatic > Marine > Coastal | place: USA: Alaska | collected 2017-05-06
TATCTTGTTCAAGCAGGAGTGGTATCGAAAGGTAATCGTTTTTCCTGCGAGCGGGTTGCTTGTTGCCACGGGTCTTTATTGGGCCTGTCTTCCTTTTTTGAAGTGAAGCAGGTCGAATGAAATTTTTTAGACGAAACAACACGGCGGATGCGCTTCCATGGGTGAAAACAGAACACCCATGAACGACGACAGTTCACATCCTAACGACGACGAGAAATTCAATGAACTCGCCGAAATCGAAAGATCTCTTGGAGTATTGAAGCCATCGGAACTGAAAAGCGACTTCTTGCGTGAGCTTGAGCGCGATCAGCGGAACATGCACCGCACGCAGACGGCGGGGCCCGGTAAAATTGTCATGGTGCGATTCATTCCGCTAATGGCGGCGGCGTGTCTTGTTTTGGTAGGGTGTCTGGCCTTCCAAATGGGAGCATTTAGGTCCGATCCTGCACCGACGAATTCTGTCGTGGCAAATTCCACTGCACCTGAAAATATCGTCCCGCCAGAGGATGAGTATCTTGTCGATGGCCTTCCACCGAGAGGTGGGGATGGGTTTCAGCCCGTTTCTGCTCAGGGAATTATCCGAAACGCCTCTGCTGGAGGTGCCGTGCAACTTGATGAGAGTGGTCGTCTCGTGCGGGAAATGAGCCTGGAAGTCGAAGACGTCTATCACTTTCACAATCCCGAAACGAAAACGAACATTCGATTCTACTCCCCTCGGGAAGTGATCATCATGATGCCCGTAGAGGCGGAGTGAGCCGGACCGCAATTATTTTGAATATGAACTCTTTTCCTTCCAAATCGGTCGCTGCTTTTGCTCTTTTAACCATTGGCGGCATGATTGGTATTTCGCAAGAAAACCGCCGACCGGATCCCGATCTCCCAAAGACAAAGAAAATTGCCTATCTCGGCATTTTATCGTGCCCGCTGGAAGATTCTTTACGCCAGCATTTGGAGCTGCCCGATGGTTTTGGATTGCAGGTTAAGGATGTCATGAAGGATGGTCCTGCTGCGACGGCGGCGTTGACGCCACATGATGTCCTCACCATGATCGATGACCAGCGGCTAACGACGGTTTCGCATCTGGCGCTCCTTGTTCGGTCTTATGCTCCAGGGGAAAAGGTCAGTCTGACGTTCATTCGCAAAGGAAAAGAAGAAGTGGTCGAGGTGATTCTTGGTGAACGCGAAGTGGCAGATCAGCCTTTCTTCACGGTTCACCCGCATTTGAACAACCCTGTAGGGCAGGGAAATCCCACTGAATGGCAACATGCCGTGCAATGTTATCAGGACAGTCTCAATCAGTGGCTGCAGCAGAATGGCCGCAATTCGAAGGTCGATCGGCGTTTGAACCCGCGGCAGGGTGCAAAGCTGCCCGCTCCGGGGAATTCTGGAAAGCCGCCATCAATCTCAGTCCGTCCCGGGTTTCCAATTCAGGTTTTTGGATCCAGTGGAATTGTAAAAATTGATAACGGGTTTGGCGAGGTCACGATTAAAACAACGGATGAAGGGCATCAAATTATTGTGAAAGACGAGAACGGCGAGGTGGTTCACGAAGGCTATTACGACGCTGAGAAAGGCACGGCCGGACTGCCAAAGGAAGCGCAAGAGCACCTCAAAAAAATGAAGCTCGACGATCTTAAGATCCTGGTTCCCAGCGCCCCGGTCATGAATCCTCCAGCAGAGAAGGCAGGCGATAAGCAACCTGAGGTGAAAAAGGTCTCTGATCCGATGCCTTCAATTGAGAAGAGCAGCTCCGGCACTAAAAGCGATCTTTTGTGATCAAACCGGCCGCTTGCGCCGAAATTCAGACGGGTTTACAGAAAACGGCACATGAGTCAGCCCATCGTCGAACTTAAAAATGTCTCCAAGTGGTATGAATCCGATCCGGATCGTCGGGTGCTCGATCAGGTGGATTTAGCAGTCATGCCAGGAGATCGTTTCGCAATCGTCGGTCCTTCCGGTTGTGGAAAAAGCACCTTACTGAACTTGTTGGGGACGTTAGACACTCCGAACGAAGGTGAAATCCTCGTAGGAGGTGAATCCATTCTAGGGAAAAGCGAAAAAGCTGTTGCCCACATTCGAAGCTCCGAAATCGGATTCATCTTTCAGCTTCATCATCTGTTGCCGCAGTGTACTGTTTTGGAAAACGTGCTGGTTCCGACCCTGGCGCTTCGGGGAGAGCGTGACTCAAAAGCGGCGAACGATCGGGCGAAGTCGTTGCTGGAGCGCGTTGGACTGGGTGATAAATTCGATAGTAAGCCGGGACAGCTTTCCGGAGGTGAACGACAGCGGGTTGCCGTGGTTCGCGCATTGATCAATTCGCCGAAAATTCTCCTCGCAGACGAACCGACCGGCGCGTTGGACGAGGAAAATGCCGAGAAGCTCATCGACTTGTTGGTGGACTTGAATGAAACGGAAAACCTGGCGCTCGTCATGGTGACTCACGATATGAACCTCGCTGAAAAGCTGGGTGACATCCGACAGCTAAAGACATTCGAGCGCTAAAAAATCGGCCAGTTGATAAGTGCGGAGTTGTTGGGATCTGCTACGTTTCGCCGCTTTGCGAAGTGTAGAGAAGCAATCAATTCCGATGTTCCGTCAAATCCATCACCCTTTCCTGATCGCCGCAGCAACGACTGTTGTGTGTTGTGTCGGTGCGTTTGCCCAGGAAGCGCAGACGCCGCCGGCCGTAGTTCAGGAGAAAGTGCGTGAATGGATTCGCGTGAAAAAAACGATCAGCGCCGAGAAATCCGGCTGGGAGCAGCAAAAGGCGACGTTGTCTGATCTGAATGAAATTCGGAAAAAGGAAATTGCGAAAATCGATGAGCTGATTGAAGCGGCTGGGAATAGGTTCGCCGATGCCGAAAAGCAGCGCGCCGAACTCACTACCGAAGAAGCTGCACTCCAGGAAAAACGGGCGCTCTTTGAAAAACGCGTAATCGCCCTTGAGGCAGGCCTTCGCGAGCGCGTCGCGTATTTTCCAACGCCGCTTTTAGAAAAAATCGACGACGAGGTTGGGCGGCTGTCGGAAACGGACTCTGCAGCTTCGCTTCAAAATCGATTTCGCGATGTCATTGCTATTTTGACGGAAGCCGGTGCATTCGAAAACAAAATCACGGTTGTGACCGATCTTCAGGAAATTGGAGATCAGCAAATTGAAGTGGATATCATTTATGTCGGTCTCCATCATGCATACTACGTCAACCGCAACGGGGATCATGCCGGAACCGGTCAGCCTGGCGCGGATGGTTGGATATGGAACTCTAATAACAAACTCGCCGGAGAAATTCGGGAGGCGATCTCAATCCATCGGCGCGAAACCACACCTCGATTTGTGAAATTGCCGCTTTCTGGAAAGGAGAGCGCGGAATGAATTCCACGAACCAACAGGGCGACAAGCTGGTGCGCCAGCGATCTGAGGATTCTCGCGAAGCGGAACCGGAAGATAGCCCTACTAATAAAAAAGGTGCGTTCGCCAAACCAACCCTATTGATTCGATTTGTGGTTTTAGTATTTGGCCTTGCGGCGGTGAGCAATGCTCAAGAACCTGCCGAAGAATATCGAAATGCGGTCGCCGGGGTTGAAGCGGACCTTGCTGCAGAACTGCAAAAGCTGGCGGAGCTTCGAGAGCAGATTGCGGCGGAGAAGCCTGCGCTGGCAAAAGAAACCAACGAGATTGCCGCAGGATTTCGTGAGAAAACTCGTCGAGCCAAGCTCGCTGATCTGGAGCGTGAATCTCTCGTGCATGATCTTTCGACCTTATCCGATCGGGTAAAGAAATGGCGGGACGAAAATCATTACATCATAGGATTACTGGATGAATTTGATAAGCAGCATGAAGCCAACATCAGTTTGGCTGAATTGACCGATGCTGATTCTGAACTGGATACAGCAGAGCAGGCGCTGGCGCGACTGGCTGTTCCGCAGCGAGTCATTTCAGGCCAAGCGTTGACCGATGAGGGCACCGCTGTTTCAGGAACGTTTCTAGGAGTCGGACCGATCAGCTGGTTTGTTGCAGACGATAATTCACGCGGTGGTCTCGTCGCCGGGAGTGCAGGATTGCAGCCGGAAATCGTGAGCGACACCACCAACCCGAGCGCGATTCGGAAGCTGGTGGAAAACCAGTCTGCAACCGTCACTTTTGATCCGACGTTGGGAACGGTTGTTGCCCTTGGTGAGACAAAAACGTCGTTGCAAGATCACATCAAAAAGGGCGGATTCTGGATTTACCCCATTCTGCTTCTCGGTCTGATCGCGACGATTGCTGCGATCGCAAAATGGATTCAACTCAGCCGGATTCGCGAAGTTCGTCCGGCGGTTGTTCAGCGTATTTTGAAAAATCCAGACGGCGCCGAAAAGGAGCTGGTTGGTGTTCGTCACCCTGCCCGGGAAATTTTAGCGCGGGGAATTGAACTTCGCGATCAGCCACGCGAAGACGTGGAAGAGGCGCTTTACGAAAAATATCTCGCGGCTCAGCCTCCGCTGCAAAAAGGGCTCGCGCTTATTGCGATCGCCAGCGCCACGGCTCCACTGTTAGGATTGTTGGGAACCGTCACCGGTATGATTCATACCTTCGATCTTATTGATATTTTTGGAACCGGTGATGCAAAATCGCTCGCCTCCGGAATTTCCGAAGCGCTCATCACTACGAAATTTGGACTGATCGTCGCAATTCCCGCGCTGATTATTCATGCGCTGATGCGCCGTAAAGTTCAGGGAATCAAAGCAACGATGGAAATGATCAGCCTCGCATTCCTCAACGGATTAAAAGGAGGGAAAACTCTATGATGACGAAATTCGTTACTGAATTGCAGGCCCTCTTTGTTGAAGGCGGCTGGGTCCTGTGGGGATTAATCGCACTGGCATTTGGAATTGCCTTTGCTCTGATTTCGATTTGGAAATCGCTTCAGGAAATTTCTTCGCAACAGCTTGATGCCGTTGATGAATTTCATTTTGCGAAACCTCGCCGACGCATTCCGTTCGCGTTTGTTCTCATCGGAGCGGCTCCGCTTATCGGTTTGTTAGGGACGGTTTCGGGGATGCTGACGACCTTCGCTGGACTTTCCGGAGTGACAAACTGCACTCCGATCGATGTGATTTCACGGGGCATTTCGGAGGCTCTGATCACGACACAGGCGGGGCTCATCATTGCGGTCCCCGCGTTGATCACGTGCACGCTTTTGAAAAACCGGTTCGAGACTCTGCAACAAAAAGCGAAGGTATAAATAGAGATGGCCCGACGATTTTCCAGATTTTCAGATGAGGCTGCCGATAGCGATTCGAGCGGGGAGATTAATATTTCGCCGCTGATTGATATCGTATTCATCCTGCTGATTTTCTTCATTGTCACGACCGTCTTTGTTGAAGAAACCGGTTTGAAAATTGAAAAGCCGCGTGCGGTAGCTCAGCAGGATTTGGAAAAAAATAGCGTGCTCATTGGGATCAGCCCCGAAGGCGCAGTCTATTTTGGTGGGCGTGAAATTGGTGTGAACGGCGTTCGTTCGGTTGTGAGCCGCCTAATGAAACAGGAGGAATCTCCCGTGATCATTCAGGCTGACCGACGCACCGCGACCGCAGTTACGGTCGAAGTCCTTGACGAAGCAAAGCTAGGTGGGGCGACGCAGGTATTTGTCTCTACCGTGGGAGGTGATCGTTAATATGGGCGCTTCACGATCCAACCCTGTTGATTCATCGATCCAACCCTATTCGATCATTTTTCGCATTGTCGGCGCGATCGCGTTGACGGCGGCGCTGGTAACGTTTTTGGTTTTTACTCGCTGGCTGACGGTTGCGCCGGAGCCGGATCAGATCATCCGGGAAATGGCGTCGTTGCCTCCGGTGGCTCCTCCTGCTCCCGAACCGCCAACAAGTGAAACGAGTGAGCCGGAGCCTGTAACTCCGCCGCAGCAAGTTCCTGATTTGCCCCAGTTAGAGCTCCAAGTTGAGCAAATTGCACCGCCGATTCGAGCAATCGTCGACAAGCAAACCGTCGATTTTGCAATGCAATCGCTCGACTTTGAATTGGAAATGGATCCGGTGGTTCAAGTTAAGAAAACGACTCGGTCGAAGAAAGCTTCTTATTCTCCGCCGAAAACAATTTCAAAGGTTCCGTCACGATCCGCTCCGAAACCGGCCCCACGGCGTACGACTTTTTCATCGTCTGAATTGGATGGAAAGCCCCGGTTGTTGAATCGTCCGCGGGCAACGTATCCTGCTTCGATGCTGCGGAAAGGTGTTCGATCAGGCAAAGTCTTGCTGGAAGTCTCAATCAGTCCGTCAGGGAAGTGCAGTGTCCGCCGCGTGATTTCCAGCACGCATGTCGATTTTTCGGCGATGGCTCGTTCCTTTGCCAACAGCGCTCGGTTTTCGTCTCCAAAAAAGGATGGGCGTGCTGTCACCGCGATCTACAAATGGCCACTCGTTTTGAAACCATGATTTTGATATGAATCGTCTCATCTTTAGAATTCAGATTTCCGGAATGATTGCACTTAGTTGGGCATGTTCCGTTTTGGGCGCTGACTTGATGCCGATCGATCCGTTATGGAAGAGCGCCTCGTTTCGAAAGGCATTCACCGGAAGTTATGGAATCGATTCGCGGATCGAACCTAAAGTCACGACGAGTGAAAAGTCGGTGTTGGAGGCTGTTGCTGCAGAACTTGCCGATAAAGACCGCGACGGGGCAGCCGCCAAATTGATGGGGAGTTCACTTTTAAAAAGGAGCTCGGCCCTCATGTTTGCGCTGGGGAATTTGCGGTTTGAGCAGGGTGAAATCGAAGGCGCGGTCGAGAATTTTGAAACAGCTGTGAAATTGTATCCCAACTTTCGGGACGCGCATCGAAACCTCGCGATTGCTCAAGTTCAGCAATCAGAATTTAAAAAAGCGGAGCCGCATTTGATTCGGGCGATCGAACTTGGTGCGCAGGATGGTCTGACGTTGGGCTTGCTCGGCTACGTTCATTCCAACGAAGATCGGCATCAGGCTGCGCTACAGGCATTTCGCCTGGCTCAGCTGACAATGCCGGCTGAAATCCAGTGGAAGGTCGGCGAAGCCTACGCGCTGCTTTCGCTCGATGAACCGCGCGCCGCTGCCTCTATTTACGCCGATGTCCTGACTCAACAACCAACCGAGGCAGGGATTTGGAAAAATCAGGCGGACGCTTTTCTTCTTCTCGAAGAATCGGTTAAAGGCCTCGCCAATCTCGAATTTGCCTCACGACTCGGAAAACTCACTGCGTCGGAAACACTTTCGCTGGGGCATTTATACCTGAATGAAACGCTCTATGATCTTGCAAAAAATCGATACGAAGAAGCGGTCAAGATGACCGAACATCCGGCGTCGCCAGCTGAACTCATCGCAGCGGTTGAATACTTGGTACATGTTTACCAATGGAAATCTGCCAAAAGTATTTTAGAGGGAATTCGGGTGATTCATGGTGAAAAAATCGACGAGAAAGTCGTTCTTCAAAATCGGTTCAGTCGAGCTGAAGCCTTGATCGAATTGGAGATCGGCAATTCGGAAAAAGGGGCCGCTTTGGTGGCTGAAATTCTCAAAAAGAATCCTGTAGATGGGGAAGCGCTTATTCTTCTAGCTAAATTTCATCTACGGGAAGTAGAGGAAGAAGAAGCCGTCATGTTGCTTGAGCAGGCTGCCCTAATTCCTAAGAGCGAGGCCGAGGGTCGGCTAGAGCTCGGTCAGATTCTGGTGAATCGGGGAGATTACAAAGCGGGGATCGAGATGTTGAAGCGATCCCACGAACTGAAGCCGAATCCAAGTATCGCTGAATACATTGAAGGACTCCGCGAATTTTTGCGCTAAATTGAGGTATAGCAACGCTTGCCAAACTGTCGTGGCAATCCAACCCTATTGGATCGTAAAATATGAGTTTCTGGAAATTGGTTTTTAAATCGCTGCTTCATTATCGCGGGATTAATCTGGCTGTCCTCGCGGGAGTGGCGCTGACTTCGGCAATTCTCAGCGGGGCACTTGTTGTTGGGGATTCGGTGAAAGAAAGTTTGCGACAAAATGCGGCTGCCCGGATTTCAAATATTGGTGAGGTGGTGATAGGAGGAGACCGCTTTTTTACTTCAAAATTGGCCGATAACCTTGAATTGACGGAAACGGTCGCTCCAATTCTACAAGTTCAGGGAACGGTAGCGACGCGGGGAGGCGGACAGCGTTCCAATGCCGTTCAAATCGTGGGAGTGGATGAGCGCTTTTGGAATCTCGGACGTGTTGCTGAATTCTCAATCGAAGGCGACTTTTTTGCGATCAATGATGTGCTGGCCGATCGGTTGGGAGTGAAAGATGGCGATACTCTGATCTCTCGCGTCGAAATTCCCGGCGAGCTTTCCAAAGACGCGCCGTTGTCGGGCGAGTCGGAGCAGACCAAGCCGTTCACTGAAAAAATTACTCACATTCTCGGGGCGAACACGATGGGATTGTATTCGTTGAAAGCGGAGCAGATTCCGCCGGGCACAATTTTCATTCCGCTTCAAAAACTCCAGACGATTCTCGAAAAATCCGGTCAGGTGAATTTGTTGCTCGTGGGGAATTCTGAATCTGGCGATGGTCTGAAATTACTTCAGGCGGCTTTAGAAAAAGGCTGGAAGTTGGAGGACGCTCAAATTGAACTGACAACATTGGAAGCGGGATCCAATCTCCGTCATGTCACGACACCGCGAGTTTTTCTCGATTCAAAAGTGATCGATACCGTGGAATCGGCGCTCGGCGGACGTGAAAAATCGGACCGCGTCCTCACCTATTTGGCGAACAAGATTCGATTCGGTGACAAGAAGCTGACGCCGTATTCGATGATCACGGGGGCGACACCGGAACTCAATTCGATTGTTCCTCCAGATTTGAAAGACACCGAAATTGTCGTTAGCCAATGGCTTGCGGATGATCTCGGAGTTTCCGTCGGCGAAGAATTGGAGTTGGAATATTACGTCGTTGAATCGGGGCGAAAGCTGGTCGATACGACGTCGAAATTTACGGTGCATTCCATTGCCGAAATCGGAGAGAATGGCTGGAACCAATCGTGGACTCCGGAATTCCCTGGGATTTTTGAAGTGGAAGATTTATCCGGTTGGGAGCCGGGAATTCCCATCGATCGCGATTCAATTCGGGATAAAGACGAGGATTTCTGGGATGAATATCGAGCGACTCCCAAAGCGTTTGTGACGTTTGCTGCGGCCGAAAAGATGTTCGCGAATCGCTTTGGAAACGCCACGTCGATTCGGTTTCCAGCAGGAATTACGGATGATGTTTTTGAGGCCGATCTGAAAGGGAAACTCAAATTTTCCGATCTCGGGATCACTGTTCGCGATGTCGCGGCTGAAGCAAAAGCGGCCGTCGGGCAGTCGTTCGATTTTGGTCAACTGTTCGCTTACATGAGTTTTTTCCTCATTTTATCGGCTCTGATTTTATCGGCGTTGGTTTTTATTTTTGGAATCGAAAGCCGCACTCAGCAGATCGGTTTATTGCTCGCCGTCGGAGTGTCGGCAGGACGAACGCGTCGGCTCTTTTTGGCGGAAGCCACGATTTTATCAGTGATCGGAGCGTTGATCGGACTCGCTGGTGGTTGGGTTTACACCACGCTGGCATTGCGAGGCATGTCGAGCGCGTGGCAGGATGCTGCAGCTGGTATCGAATTTTTCTATCACCTTCGGCCTGTCAGTTTGGCGATTGCTTTTGGCATTACGGTGCTGCTTGCATTGATCACCGTGTGGATCGCGAGTCGAGCGGTGATGAAAGTTCAGCCCGGACATTTGATCTCCGGAAGTGGAGATGGAACGTCGAATTCGCAGACAACTCCGCTTTTGAAAACAAAGGCATTCTGGCTAGGTGTGGTTTTTCTGCTTGGCGGAATTTATTGTCTAATTGCTCCAAAATCGCCCGGTTCAATGGCTGAGCAGGGCATGTTTTTCGGTGGCGGATTTTGTTTCACGCTCGCCGGCGTCGCAGCATGCGCGTTGCTACTGCGTCAGTTCGAAAAACCGTCAGCTTCT
>Ga0307488_10006014_pt1 | contig 10004 bp, 9 predicted proteins | sample SB02metaG_FD_202248 | JGI IMG/M metagenome (GOLD analysis project Ga0307488, IMG submission 202248) | Sea-ice brine microbial communities from Beaufort Sea near Barrow, Alaska, United States - SB 0.2 | ecosystem: Environmental > Aquatic > Marine > Coastal | place: USA: Alaska | collected 2017-05-06
GAATAAGTTTAACTTATAACATAATGTATACTGAAAAGCCCCTTTAACTAGGGGTTTTTCTTTTTATAAATAACTAAAAATTTATTTAGATGATATTTATTTATGAGTAGAAATAAACGACTTTTTTAGGAGAATAAAGAATGGCTACACTAGACCCGTCAGAAATAATGTTCACACCGTTTGAACCGAAAACAAAGAATCGGTTCATCATGTACATTGAAGGTATTCCAGCATATCTGATCAAAACTGCAAACAGACCATCGATTCAATTTGAAGAGATAGTCTTAGACCATATAAATGTTAAACGATATATTAAAGGAAAGGGTGCATGGCAACCTATCGATGTTGTACTTTATGATCCTGTAGTTCCAAGTGGAGCACAAGCAGTTATGGAGTGGGTTAGACTATCACATGAGTCCGTTACCGGTAGAGATGGGTATTCAGATTTTTATAAAAAAGATGTTACTTTCAATTTGTTAGGGCCAGTCGGTGATGTTGTTGAAGAGTGGGTACTTAAAGGTGCTTACATCGAACAGGCTAACTTTGGTGATTTAGATTATTCATCAAGTGATCCAGCTGAAATTACTCTAACATTGAAGTATGACTACGCTATCTTACAATTCTAAGGAGTAAATATGAGTTTTTTAAGAGAAATGTTATCAAGTGATGCAAAAATTTCAAGTAAAAGATTTGTTGGTTTTGCAGCTTTCTTTATGTTGATTTGTAGTTGGGGTGCAGATACCTTTTCTACATTTGAAGTAAAAGATAAAATACTAGAGTGTTTTATGTACATATCCGTAGTAGGATTGGGAGTTACAGCAGCAGAGAAATTTGGTAAAAAATAAATTAGTTTTACAAAACAATAAGTTATATATATAAGTATACAATACAAGGAGTCATAAATGGCTGATTATAAATTTCCCACAGAGATGGTAGAATTACCATCTAAGGGTTATTTCTACATGGATGGTCACCCTTTATCCAAGGGTAAGGTAGAAGTAAAGTACATGACCGCAAGAGAAGAAGATATATTAACATCACAAAACTTGATAAAACAAGGAACTGTAATTGATGTGTTATTACAATCATTGATAGTAGATAAATCCATTAAAATTGATGATTTACTGGTAGGTGATAAGAATGCAATTATGATAGCAGCCCGTATTCTTGGATATGGTAAGGATTATCAATTTGAATATGATGGAGTGGAAAAAAAAATAGACTTATCAACATTAGAACCTAAGAAATTAGATTTTGATGCAATTGAAAAAGGTACTAATGAATTTTTATTTGAATTACCAAATTCAAAAAGAAAAGTTACATTTAAAATATTAAATGCTAAAGATGAAAAAGAAATAGAATTAGAATTGGAAGCAAGAAAAAAATTATCAAAAGAATATAGTTCAGAATTAACAACTAGGTTAAAAAGAATTATAAAATCTGTCGATGGTAATGCCAAACCACAGCATATATTTAATTTTATAGATAGTGAATTTTTATCTATTGATTCTCTTGCTTTTAGAAACCATATGGCTTCTATAACACCAGATGTAGACATGAACACCACAATTTTAGATTCAAGTGGAAAGGAGACAACGGTGATGATTCCAATCACCGTACGATTTTTTTGGCCTACCCGCTGAGTATAAAGTAGATTTACATGAAGAAATATTTCAAATAATATTACATTCAAAAGGTGGGTTTACCTTTGGTGAGGTCTATAACTTACCTATATACCTTCGACATTTTTACCTAAAAAGATTAGGTACTTTCTACAAAGCTGAATCTGTGGCCATGAAAAAAGAATTGGACAAATATAAAAAGTAAATTTAACTATAGTTGATATTTATTAATGAGTTATAGTACTTAATTTTAGTATAAGGAAGTTAAATGGCAAATTACAAAAATTTAAAACCAGAAATAATAGAAGGATTTCTTGAAAAAATGTTTGGTAAAATTACCACTAAAGTTGGTCAAGATGTTGCTAACGACATGGCTAAAAAAGACCCGTCATTTGGTAAAAAAATGAATAGAGTAGCGGCTTTAGTTAAAGATATAGAAAATGACATGAAGAGTATGACCAAAGCTCAAAAAGACAAGTATAAAAGAGACATTTGGAAGAAAGCCGGAGTAAAGTAGATGGCTGAAAATAAAGAAACTGGAGCTAGAGGTAAATTCTCCACACAGAGAAAAGAAACAAAAGGAAACCTCAGAAATATAAGTCAAGAGTTAAAAGATCAACTTGTCAGTTATGATAAAATGGAAAGTGTGGTAAATAAAATCTTCAAAGTAGAAGAAATGTCTTTAGCTGCTGCTAAATCTGCAAATAAAATAAATAACAATTCAAATAAAGAAAAAGTAAAAAGTGGAATGTTGGATGCAGAAGCTCTTAATCTGGCAAACGAATTAGTAAAAAATGTTAAACAACGATTAGAAGGTACAAAAAAATTAATAGCTGGAGCTAGATTGTTAAATATAGTTGCAGCTGCAAATCCTTATGTCGCGGTAGCGGCAGTATTAGTAGGGATAGCGATAGCCTTTAATGCAGTCAATAAAGCAGCATCTAAAACGGCAAAAGAATTTGGTACTAGTAGAACAGAAGCTATAGCAATTGAAGCTAAATTAAAATTAGCTGCAGTCAATCTAGTTGGATTGAAAATATCAGCTGAGGAAGCCAGAGATTCTTTTAATGCTATTCGCCGAGACTTAGGTGGTATTGATGTAGCAACAACATCGATGGTGAGAAACATTGCAGACACTGCCAATCAGCTAGGAATTGAACAGGCAGCATTTACAAAAATATTAAGTATTCAGGAATCCATATCTGATATGAGCAGAGAAGAACTCATAAATAATGCAAAATTAACTAAAGAGATAATAAGACAGGCTGGAGTCCTTCCTGGAGATATCTACAAAGATATAGCAGAAAACACTAAATTATTTGCAGAGTATGGTAGAGATGGTGGTGGTAATATATTAGCAGCCTCAGTAGCAGCTCGTAAACTAGGATTAAATCTAAGTACTGTAGCTGGTATATCTGAATCACTACTTAGTTTTGAAGATTCTATTGAAAAACAATTAGAAGCTTCATTATTATTGGGTAGAGAAATAAATACAGATAAGGCCAGAGAATTAGCATTTCTTGGTAAACAAGATGAATTACTAGCGGAAATTAAGAAACAAGCCGGTGGCGAAGCGGCTTTTAGAGAGATGAATGTTGAACAACGAAGAGCGTTAGGTGCTGCTCTAGGTGTTGATACAGAAGAATTATCAAGACTTGTAAGGTCACAGGATGGAATGAATGCCCAAAATTCACAACAAATGGCTGCAAACTCAAAATCAGAATTAGAAGCTTTAAATAGAATAGCTGCAGCAACAGAGTCAACAAACAAATCATCTAGTGGATTCCACACGAAATTTAAATCCGTATTTGGCTTTGATAACTAGGAAAATAATATGCCTTTAGTGGAACTGAAATCATTACTATCATTGCAAGGTGGAAACCAACCTAGTGAACCAGGTGGTAATATTGGTGGTCAAACTCCACAATTAAATGAACAACCAATAACACCAAATGTTACACCACTCACAAGTGCAGTATTTGCTCCCATTCCAACTAGACAAGAGATAGATGCTTCAATTGGTAGAGCTAGATTACAATCAAGGTTGGTCACACCAACAACTGATTTATCTGCAATAAACAAAAATTTTGGTAGTAATACATTTACAGCGGGTAACACACCTAGTTTTCCACATAATGAACTGAATGTTGCACCCATACCAACAACCCTATACTTAGATAAAAAACTAGATTTTGCACCTATATTTTCACCCACTAATAAAGCTAACAATACATATAATTTAGGTAATAATCCAACGCCACTTCAACAAATATCAACTGTTGGTATAAATGGACTTGTTAACCATGCTGTTGTTCCAAATCAATATTCATTTACTTTTATACCATTGAATAATTCTGATAATAAATTTCCAACTATTACACCAAACACTGCACTAAAATCTAGGTTATATAAATTACACAACGATGGTAAAACAGAATTAAAAAATAACGGATTTACAAGAAATGGATTGAGTTTAGATAATTATTATGCTCAATCGTTTTCTTCAAATTCAAGAGTGGGTATAGATAACCAACCAAGAGTTGTCAGGTCAATTGGTCAGCGTTGGGGAAGTGATACATTTAATCTACCACTCGTACCTGGTATCGTAGAAACTGGACTTAGTATTCTCGCCGAAACCGCTTCACCAGCTTTCGGTAGACCTATTAGTACTTTTATAGATAGATATAAAGCAGATGTGTTTAGAATTGGTGAATTTCTTACAAGTGCAACATATAATGCTAAACAAATATATCTACACAGACAAAATCCGTATGACCGAATAGCTTCAAAATTATATGGGTTTAGTGGTGATGCAGCAAGTTTAAATATCGGTGATAATAAATATAGTCAAATGGTAAGTACAGCTGCAATTAGTGGAGTATTTGATATAAACCCACAAAGATACAATGCAGCTTCTATCTTCAGCGTACCTGGTGTGGGTGGAATGATGTTTAATAGAAACGGTACAAACCTTGTAGATACTGTAGCTGACAATGCAATTGATATAGGTAAAGAATTCTTAGGTATAGCTGGTCAACACTCTGTTAGGGGTATTGCAGCCGCAGGAGAAGCACTTGGTAAATTAATAAATACAAATTTAGGGCCTTTAATTGACCATATAGGTGATTCATTATCAATTAATGGTAATCCTAAAACTGGGTTATTGTCTAAGCTTGGAGGTGGACTATCTTCAGTTAGTAAATTAGGTGGTGTAGGAATGAACGTTGCATCTGCAGGTAAAAAACTTGCTTTTCATGTAGAATCAATATATGAACATCCTAAAGTTCAAGGTGCAATAATGGATACCAAAGACTTTTTTGGAAAAACTAAAGCTCGAGCAGATCAGATACGGGAAGTAGCAAAAACATTTGTACAGGATGGAAAAAATATAAGTAAATTTCAGTTGTCAAAACTTGATCCAAGGGCATTTGAAAATACTGGAGTTGATAGGGTAAACCTTGTTCCATATGGCCGTGATACTAAATTTGAAGATGATGATTATACAGAATTAGACCTAATACCATTTAAATTTGCAGATGCTCGAACTGGTAATCAATTGGTGTTCAGAGCAATACTAAGTGGCATAACAGACTCATTCGCACCTGAATACGCTTCAGAAAGATATTTAGGTAGGCCTGATAGTGTTTATGTGTACCAAGGAACAAACAGAGAGATAAGTTTTAATTTTGATGTGTACCCAAAATCTGATACTGAATTATCTGTACTTTGGACAAAATTAAACTATTTAGCTGGACTAACATATCCAGGTTGGGATGTATCTGGAAGAGGAATGCTATCACCATTTTCAACATTAACTATTGGTCAGATGTATAATGAAGCACCAGGTTACATATCATCTCTAACATACACGGTGGATGATGGCAGTACATGGGAAGTTGATTTAGCTAAACTACCTAAATATATTCATGTCGCATGTACATTTGTTTATGTCGGTAGTAGACTTCCATCGTCAACACAAAAACATTTTGACTTAGACTTCGTTAGTGAAGAAACATATCAAACCCCAGGTGGAGATGGAATTCCTGTGAGGCCTACAGCCGGAGATATAAGAAGAGATGAACCAGCTGACTTAACACCTGAATCAATACAAGCTGTTACAGACACCTCAGGATTTACAGGAGATTCACCATGAAACGATATGAAACCACAAACGTAAAATTAGATAAGTCTGGATTAAGAGCATATAGAACGACATATTATCCACCAATACCGATTAAAAATAGTGATCAATTTATATATACACGAGTTGGTGATAGATTAGACAACTTAGCCCATAAATACTATCAAGATAATACACTCTGGTGGATTTTAGCTAAAGCAAATGGTATAAAAGGAAAAATTGCATTAAAACCGGCCATATTACTTAGAATTCCTGGTGATATAATGAGAATACTTGAAAAATTTGAAGATTTAAATCGAAGATGATTTCACTAACTCCTATTGCAAAAAAAATTCAAAGAAAGTTATTTGAAAAAATGAGAGCTTTTGGTAGAGTTAGCACTCCTAATGCCTCAGTTCCAACTGATACAACTTTAGCTGAACTTCAATCTCGTAGTCCTTTTGTGAAAATGGCTTCTCAATTAAAAAATCCTGTGGTTATGAATGGTGGAGAATTAGTAGATGGGGAGCGAGTTGCTGCTGGATACGGTGAGCTTTACTCTGAGGATTTACATAGGCCAATACCTGGTGTAAAAAGTATAGAAGTTGGGTTTTTAGGTGGAAATAAAGCTATAAGAGAAGCGACAATAAATTGGACTTGTTGGAGCTTTGATGAAATAGATAGATTGACTCCACATTTTCTGTCACCTGGTCAAACAGTATTATTGGAATGGGGCTGGGTGTATAATAAAAACACTTTAATTAATTTACCGACATTTATTAACTCCAAAGGTGAAATAAAAAAAAGTGCATATACAAACTATAAAAATACTATTATATCCGCAGAAGGAGACTTTGATATGATGGTTGGGGTTGTTAAAAACTATAATTTCACATCAAGAGAAGATGGTGGGTTTGACTGTCAAACAATAATAAGTGGTATGGGTACTAATATGTTAAAAAGTACCGAACCAAACAAAAATGCCACCAGTTCGGATATTGTATACAAAATAAAACAAGAGTTTTCAGAAGAGAAGTTAACACAAACCCCAATGACAGTAAAGATGGCCGTTGAAAATATTGACCTTTATATTAAAGATAAATTAAGTGTCGGGATTGCTGCAGGAAATAGTGATCAGGGGAATTATAAAGTATATACCGGCACGAAAAAAAAATACAAAGAATCTATAGTAGCTACAGGAGTTGACGGCACTTACTATAACTATATACCAAATCAATTTATTATAGAATATAGTATACCTACCAAGGGAGCATGGGCAAACTCAAGAAAGCCAGAAAATATTACTAATACATTAAATGTGTGGGTAAAATGGGGTTGGTTTGAAGATAATATTTTATCTAAATTCACAACAAAATTTTCAGATGAAAGTGGTGATGTACCTGAAGCAGATTTCAGATCAGTTGAAGCTTACATAGATACCGAGGGTAATGAAAATGGACTTTATGAACCAACTAGGATACGAAATCATCCTAATTTTGAAACAGTTGATGTTGAAAAATTTATTGTGCCTGGACAATTTAAACCATTTAAACGACCAAAAAATCCACCCGAAGGCATACAGGGTGATAGAGAAGGGCTTCATGCACTAAAAACCATAGTAGATATAAATTTTCAAGCGTTTGCACCAGATAGTAAAATTGAACAATCAATATCATATACTGTAAAAGAGGGTGATAATTTAACAGCAATATCAAAAAAACTTGGTACGAGTGTAGAAAAAATACAAGCTGAAAATTTAAACATAAAAAATCCAAGTGCAATTAAAGTAGGTCAAGAATTAACAGTTAGTAAGTTAAAAAGAAAACCAAATGGTAAAATAGATAGAACTACTGGATATTTTAGAAATTTATTAATTAATACTAACCTAATAAAACAGGCATTCGGTGTTAGTGATACCGATGAGTACACTGCAGAATCGGTTGATATAGATGATGCATTACACCAATTATTTCCATTGTTAAATCAAGATATTCATATGTGGGACTTTGAAATTATAAATGATGAAACTAAATCATATAGAAGTAAAATAGTTGATACTAAGGTGATCATACCATTTCCATCTGCAGATCAGCCAATTGATAGTCCATTTGTAAAATCAAAAACATCAAAGAGTACATACTCAGATGGTGATGTAACTAATAATGGTGTTTTTTATTTCCCAGCTTGGCAACCTGATAGTTTAGTTAAAGGTCAGAATATAACCTCAACCATACCAAGTTCTATGGCAATGTCTATAATGTATGGTGCTAAAGCACCAGTTGTAAATACCGCAGGTAATCCACAACCAGATTCCTCTGCAGAAGGTACTGGAACCGGTCAGTTTTCCAAAGACGCTAACAATCCACCTGTAAATAATAGTTTGGTAAGTATTATACGTAAAGAAGGATTTGAAAGGTATGGTTACAGTGGGCGAACTGATAATATCCAAGAACCACTTGGCCAAATAGGATTTGAAATGCTTGGTGATGATGATTTACAAGCTTTTTTCAAAGACAGCGCCATTGCAAATTTAATAGGAAAAACAAGAAAAGAAAAACAGCAGGCACAAGATGAACAAGAAGAAGTAATACAAGATTCAAAAGTAACAAAACTTGAAGATTCTTTAGACCCGTCTGTCCCACCACCACCGCCAGATCGACTAGTAAAATTAGTTCCTGATTTTTTTAACAGTCTGAAAGAGTTAAAAATACCACAGGGAGGTAGAAGCCAAAAACTAGAACACCCTCTGATTAGATTATATTCTTCTAAATATGATAAAAACGATAGACTGAAAAAACCATTTATCGATAGTGTAAATTATAATATGCAAACTTCTAAAGTGATAAAAACAGAAACTATCGTTGAGAATAATCAACCAATAAAAATGCCAATAGAACTAGAATTGACGATAGATGGTATCGGTGGTATATATCCAGGTAACTCATATCATTCAACATACTTACCAACTAGGTATCAGAAGGAGAGTATTTTTCAAGCTTTTGATATAAATCACACCGTAGACTCTAGTGGTTGGACAACAACGATAAGTGGTAAGATGAGGTCTACCCTTGAGAGAACAATGAATGTATCCACATCAACACGTACTGTAAATATCTTAGATACCACAGATCAAGCAAATGCAACACTAGCGAAAGCGAGTGAAGGTCAAGATAAAATAGTTCAAGCAAGTTTAAATACTGCAGTAGATACTGGAGTTGGAAGTAATGACAACCAATTGGTTGAAGGTGGTTATATTAGATGAGTGATACATCTAAAATACACGAGGATACAGACTTTATAGTATCTTATGCAGGAGTGACTACTTCAGGTGAGTTTGTTTATACACATGGTGGTAGAGTACAACCTGGATTAACATATCACATACATTATACCAATGAAAAAGATGAGGTGTTTATGACCGGAGGTTCTCACATTCAGAGTTCCAAGATAATTGAAAAAGTTAGTGGTACTGATAGTTTATTTAAGTCATACACAAAAATATCATCTGCACAGAAAACTAAATATCCTGAAGGTATCTTAACATTTCCATCAGATAGTGATTATAGAATTGGTAGCTTCACCAGATACTTTACACAGCTTGCAAATAATTCAAGTGCTGATATATTTGAAATATCATCAGAAGATAATGATCAGCAAAATAATTTATTTAGGTATATTAATTTCAAATGGAGAATATCAGGTACAAAAAATGAAGTCACAAGAGATAATCAACGAACAATGGATTCTATAAATTCAGATTTCGTAGGAATTATTAGAAAACTATTTCCACTACAACTTTGGAAACCACCAAAAAACTCACCAGATAGTTTACAAAAAAAATTGGTATTACTGAGAAGTTCTTGATACTTATATAAAATTAAAAGGTTATAATATGTTAAAAAGTAAAGTTCTTGATAAAGGCTTTATTGAAGTTGTTGATTCATTGGGAAATGATTTAACAGTTGTCAATTCAGCAAGAGTATCATTCGGTAAAAGAAAAGAAACATTCGATAAATCAGATGAGAGATTAGTTAGGTATTTAGCTAAATACAAACACTATTCTCCATTTAGACATCTACAAGTTCAATTTCATGTTAAAGCACCAGAGTTTGTAATGAGACAATGGTATAAACACGTAGTTGGAATTGAAACCACATCTAATTCATCCACAAAAGACCATGCTTGGAATGAAATTAGTGGTAGGTATGTTCCTGTTGAGGAATATTACGAACCATTAATTTGGAGAAAACAATCCGATGATA
>Ga0307488_10006017_pt1 | contig 10000 bp, 7 predicted proteins | sample SB02metaG_FD_202248 | JGI IMG/M metagenome (GOLD analysis project Ga0307488, IMG submission 202248) | Sea-ice brine microbial communities from Beaufort Sea near Barrow, Alaska, United States - SB 0.2 | ecosystem: Environmental > Aquatic > Marine > Coastal | place: USA: Alaska | collected 2017-05-06
CCTTTACTGTGCTTAAGCGTTCAATTGCTTTTCCACTTTTGAAGGACAGTGATATGAAAAAGACCATGATTGTTGTTGCCGATAGCTACTGTGCACGTATTTTTAACGTAGAGGCTGCCCATTCAACGCTGACAGAAGTTGAGACACTCATAAATCCCGAAGGAAGATTACACGATCGTGACATCACCAGCGATTTACCCGGTAAAATGAAGGGTGTCGACGGCTCGGGGGGGCATGCTTACCAGCCCCGCACCGATCCAAAAAAACATGCCATGGCTGAGTTTGCCAGACTCGTTGCAGGCACTGTGAACCAGGTACACAGGAAAAATAATTTAGCCAATCTTCTACTTGTTGCTGAGCCTTCTTTTTTGGGTGAGTTGCGCGTCCATCTGGCCAATGAAACAGTTGAAAAGATAGTGTTTGAGTTGAATAAAAACCTCACACAGCAAAGTCCGGACGAAATATCTCAATATTTACCCAAGAGCCTGAACTATTGAAGCAGACTATGGATAATACGGGCGTTATATCCCAGCCAGATAACGACACTGGTAAGTCTAGTGTGGAGGAGGATGTATTACCTCCACTTCCTGAAGATGCGTAGTTCCTAGTGCCGATACGTGACACTGTTTTATTTCCGGGGGTTATTTCAACCATCACCATAGGGCGCCCAAGATCGGTTGCCGCAGCTCTGCAGGCCTCTCGCAGCTGCACCAGAGTCGGTTTTTTACTGCAGCAGGATCCCCAATCCAATGAAACCAACCCAGCGGATTTATACTCGGTAGGAACCGTCGGACAGATCACCCGTATGATTTCCTCAGGCGAGGGGGGACTCCTGTGTCGCAACCTTGTGGCCATTCACCTGCTCCTCAACGCTGAGGCGCACGGGTCGGATTTGAAAGTGTGCCCTGGTGACAGAAATACCAATCAATATTCTCAATTCACACAAGTTAAGAGTGGAAAGCATAAGAGATTATAGGCAATTATGGCAGACAATAAGCGGTAATAGACTCTTTTAAGCGATTTTTATCCATATAACCAGAGTCATGCGAGAGGCCTTAGGCGGCAAAGGAATTCAGCCTCGTGAGCTTAGGCACTCTAAGTGCCTAAGCTTGGCGATACAAGTGAATGAAAGCAGGCAAACTGCAAAGAAACTCGGCTCCATGACCCTAGTCAACCTACTAAGTGCAACGCGGTTGGTGATTGGGTCAAAGCAGCCAACATCGCCGTAGCTTCGAAGAAGATGAGTTTAGGCGCATCAAGCACCATAATCTCAACCGTAGGCTCAACTTTAAACTTTATTTTTATTGAACGATCAATTAACCAAATTTGATTTTAATTGAATGATCAATTAACATCGGCCCGCTTACGACATTAGTCCCATGCAATGTGGATCTTCACTAACACACTAAACAGGATTTTTTATGAACATTTATGTGCCTATGAAGCAAAGTTTAATCGCGTTATCTGTGCTCTCAGCAATATCTATTACCTCGTTGCCAGCAATGGCTCAAGAACAACAAGCAGAAACTGAAAAACAACAAGAACCAGTAGAATCTATTGTTGTTACCGGCCGCAGCGTTTCTTACGCTAATGCCGCCTCATCTGCTGAAATGAAAAAACAGCAAACGCCTATGACAAGCCCTTTGGCTTTAATTGATAACCTGCCAGGCGTATTGGTAACCGAGGGCGACCCCTTTGGTTCCGATGAATGGTCAACCAGTATTTCAATCCGTGGCTTTGAGTTGAGCCTAGCCTCTCAGCAAATTGGTATGACGGTTGATGGCATATCTAACGGTAATTCAAACTACGGCGGTGGTACTAAAGCCAGCCGCTATATCGATACCGAAAACTTACGCGGCACAGAAGTATCTCAGGGTACAGCTGACATCAGCTCTCGCTCAAACGAAGCCCTGGGCGGTACGCTAGACTTTACAACTATCCTTCCAGCGTTAGATGAGCAGTTGACAGTAAGCACTACCTTAGGCGAGTACAACGCCAAGAAAGTGTATCTACGCTACGATACCGGTGAAATTGCTGAAGACACCTTCGCGTGGGCTTCTGTATCCAGCCAGCAAAACGATGACTATATGGGCGGTTCAGTCACTAACTCACGGGATCATGCTGAGGGTAAAATAATCACTCGCATTGGCGAAGTTGATTTAACCGGTTATGTCAGTTATGACGATGCCCAGGAATTTACTTACCAACGTGTGTATGGCTTAGCGCAATATGCGCAAAGCCCTGATTGGGATGGTTTAACCAAAGACTTCACAGGCGTGCCTTATCAAGACCAAGTCTTGCGAGAAACCTGGGTGACTGAGCGTGAAAACCTTTTCGGTTACTTAAAAGCAGATTTCAAGTTGGGTGATGTGGCTGTTAGCTCTAACATTTATTACCACGAGAATGAAGGCACCGGTAAATGGATGCCTTACTACATGGTTGATGTCATCGATGATGGCGCGGGTAATGCTCACTCAGAGCTAGACAATTCAAACACCGTATATGGCGGCGCATCTCAGGGCACCATTTATTTTGTTGACAAAGCAGGTAATTCACTTTCACCTATTGACGGCTGTGCCAGTTCTATCGGCGCCCCCTATGGCGGCGGTGGAGCGGCAGTCGATCCGGGTTGCTATGAGCAAGGCGCTATGCCAGTCAGCTCGAATCGTAACAGTAATTACAACAAGAAGCGCTATGGCGTAAACGCTGACTTGATATGGAAAACGACTATCGCAGGTATGGCAAATACTGTGCGTGGTGGTTTCTGGTATGAAGATTACCAGCGTGATGAAAACCGTAGCTGGCACAAAACTATTGATGCCGCGACAAGCCCTCGCCCAGAGAAAAATCCTTACTGGATCCAGTACAGCCGTGAGTTTCCAGTCGAGACTTTGATGTACTATGTTGAAGACGAAATTGATGCTGGTTTTGCCAAAGTTCGCCTAGGTGTAAAAAAGTTTAACGTTGATGTAGTCAAAGAAGACCAATTTACGCCAGCCAATGACTTGAGCGTATCATCTGACTCAGACGCTTTAATATCAGCCGGTTTTGTGGCCCCCCTTCCTTTGCGTGGCTTGGAAGTGTTTGGTGGTTATGCAGAAAACTTTGCAGCCATTAAAGATGTCGTGTTAGAGCGTGACGATACGGACCTGAGCTTAGTTGAACCTGAAACAGCGGATAACATTGATCTTGGTCTGCGTTATTCAACCCCTGGTTTCAACGCGAGCATTACGTACTACAACATCAAGTTTGAAAACCGTATTACTTTTGTTAGTAATGAAGATATTAATGGTATTGACTTCTTAGAAGCGGCAGCCGGAGGATACATCAACGACGGTGGTATTGAGTCCGACGGTATCGAAGCGTCTGTTGATTACAATCTAACCGATAATCTAGGCATTTATGTTTCATATACAAAGAATGATGCGACCTACACGGACGAAGCCTTCCGCGGTAACACCGTATTAGGCAGTGCTCAAGATATGGCAGTGGTTAGCTTTGATTACACCAAAGGTGACTTATACGCTGGTTTTAGCACCAAGTACGTAGGTGCGCGCTACCTAGACCAAGCCAATACCCAGGAAGCTGACTCTTACATAGTGAGTGATTTGTATATTGGTAAAACGGCATATGATATTGGTGGAGCTATCGACAGTATGGAACTGAGCTTCACGGTAAACAATGTCTTTGACCAAGACTATCTTGGTACTATCGCGCCAAATGCAGGTTGGATTGGTGCCCCCCGTATAGCAGCACTGAATGTGAAATTCGTCTTATAACGCTACGTTAAATTCGTCTTGTAACACGACCTTAATAAGCCACATGCAATAATATTGTATGTGGCTTATTTTTTGGATGGCAAAAAAGGTAATACCCATGCTGAGATTATTAGCCATTTCTACTTTATTGATTAGCGCATTGTTTAGCGCGGTACTCTATGCCAAAGCACCAAGCCGTATTTTGTTTGGCTCATGTTCACATCAAGATAAAGACATGCCTATTTTCAAGAGTATTATTGAGGATAAGCCTGAGATTTTTATTTTTCTTGGGGACAATGTTTATGGCGACACCCAAGACATGAAAGTGTTACGCCGCAAATACCAAAAACTGGGCGCTAAGCCAGGTTTCAAACAACTAAAAGATCAGGCTGAATTAATCGCCATCTGGGATGATCACGATTTTGGTGCTAACGATGCCGGTAAGGATTACCCCCAAAAAGAGGCCTCTCGAGGGATCATGCTGGATTTTTGGCAAGAGCCTGAAAATTCCCCCCGCCGTACCCGTGCAGAGGGTATTTATACGTCCTATCTCTACGGTGAAGGCGAACAAAGTATTCATGTTATATTACCGGATCTGCGCTGGAACCGAGATGCAATCGCTCACGTATCGCCCGAAAAATATGAAAGTGAACGTAAACCGAAAAAAATGGGCCCGTATAAAATAAACAGCAATCCAAACGCCAGCATGCTGGGTGAAAAGCAATGGTTATGGCTCGAACAAGAATTACAAAAACCTGCTCGGATAAAAGTTATCGGATCGAGTCTGCAGCTGCTTACCGACTTTACTGGTTGGGAATCCTGGGCTAACTTCCCCGCTGATCGCCAACGTTTGTTCAAGCTGATTAAACAGCATAAAGTAAATGGTGTGGTACTCATAAGCGGCGATACGCATTGGGGTGAAGTTAGCTATTATGATGAGGATCTGGATTATCCGTTATGGGAAGTGACCTCTTCAGGTTTAACACAGGAATGGAAAAGCGTCAGTCCAAACAAATATCGCATTGGTCAGTTTACTAATAACGTAAACTATGGTGCGCTAAAGGTGAATTGGCAAAAACAAGATCCAATTATCACACTGGGGCTTTATGATGAAGCGGGTGACGTGGTTAACGAACATCGCTTTAGGCTCTCAACACTTGAAGCTTATTAACATACCAACTGTATAGGGCATATATGCCAAAATTAGGAATGGAAGTCATGCGTCGTCAGCAGTTGATCGATGCCACGATTGAGGTTGTTGCAGAAGTCGGCCTAGATGACGCGACAATTAATCTTATTTCTCGTCGCGCTGGCATGTCATCGGGCATTATCAGTCACTATTTTGGCAGTAAACAGGCGCTTATTGAAGCTTCTGTTCGCTATCTACTGACGCAACTCAAAATGGAGCGGTCGCCGGATAGTCCCTATGAACGTTTAATGAAAATTGTTGATTTGAACTTTTCAGATATGCAGCAGGCCGATTCAAGTACTAAAACCTGGATGAGCTTTTGGGGGAGATCAATGCATGACCCTAAACTGTACCGCTTACAGGAAGTCAATAAACGCCGTTTGGTGAGCAATTTACGTTACAGCTTTAAACAATTATTAGACCCACACAGTGCCAGAGAAGCAGCCGAAGTGACAGCGGCATTAATTGATGGTTTTTGGTTACGCTGTGCACTAAGTCGCACCAATAAAGAGCGTTTTAAACAAGCAAAAAGTCACTGCAAAAAATACATTAACGACTTACTAAAACTGCACGGTGTTCGTTAAAATATTGCCAATATCAATAGGAGTTATGGCTATCCTCTACATTTTACTAAACACTCATTTATATAAAAAGCAGGCTACCGTGTCTGCGCAAGGTACACAGTCATGATAAAACCCTTTCGTAAAACGCTGCTTGTTAGTGCCCTTATGGTAGCTTCTAGTTTGGCTGTCATGGCGCAAAGCTATGCAACCGTCAGCATTATTCAGGGTAAAACTATTATCCCCGCTGGTAACGCCACGTCTGATAAAGACTTAACCATCAGGAATGACAAGTTGGCATTTTCCTTAGCGGTGGGGTCTGCACCCCCTTGGGGTGTTGCCCGCGGTTGTATTGTTGATATTGCCAACGTTCAAAAGGACGGATCATTAAGTCATGATCGTGTCGCTTTTGCTGATTTTATGCCAAATAACTGGTCAAGCTGGCCGAACACTTATCAAACCGTTGATATCATGAAAGACAGTGAGGATGAGGCGATAGTTAAAATCACTCGTGATTTTGGCAAGGTGGTCATCAGTACTATTTATAGCCTGACATCAGGCTCTGATCTCATTCATGTTAACACCACCATGACCAACGAAGGTGAAGCAATAACTGATATGTTATCAGGTTATGCATTGTGGCCAGATGGGGGGTATAAGTTTGCTGTACCCGGTTATGCGGGTAAAACAGAGGCGCTGGTTGCTAATCCTATCGCTGATCGTTTTGTTGGCTATGGGGCTGATTGGGCCGTTGCATTACATGCGCCCTATATGACAGAACTGAAATACCAATCACGAGATCTGTATACCAAACATAGCCTGAAAAAATCACAATCCATGTCATTTGAAGGTGACTATCAGGTGCTAGCAAGTGGCGATATCTCGCCCGTGGTTAGGGCTGAGATAGAGCGTAAAAATCTACAGGCAGGAACATTGACCGGCAGCGTAAAAACACAGCAGGGTCAGTCTGTAGATAAGCCAGCGGTTATAGTGCTTAAAGATGACGTGCCATACATTTGGGTAATAGGTAACAATGGCCAGTATAAGCTTGATCTGCCGGTGGGAGATTATCAGGTATATGCGGCAGGTAAAGGTTATTCAGCTAGTACCAAGCATGACGTCAGTATCAAAAATAATGCGTCGCAAAGCCTTTCATTTACTGACCTTTTGGCCCCGGGCGAAGTCAATATTCAGGTAACCGATGCACAAACAACGTCTGCATTAGACGCTAAAATTCAGATCGTAAAGGGTAATAAACCTGTGATTGAATTTTTTGGCTCGAAAACATTCTTCACCGAGTTAGATAGCGTTGGACAGGCAAAATTCACCTTGGCTCCTGGTGATTATCAGCTGAAGGTTTCCGCCGGTGGTGATTTTTTAGCCAAACCTGTATTAATTGATGCCAGCATTGCTCCCAATAAAACAACCCACTTGGCCAGCGCAATCCCTGTCAGTACCTATCCCACGCAACACGGCTGGTACGCCGGTGACTTGCATCATCATTCAGATGTGCTGGAAGGGTCGACATCACCCCAGTATCTGGTGCGATCACAGCTGGCAGCGGGTCTAAGTGTTACTTTTGTGAGTGACCATGACTCAACAAAAAACAATGCTGTTATTAAAGCGTTATCAGATAAACGTGGCGTGCCATTTATTCCATCCATAGAAATTTCAGCGTCCTGGGGGCATTTTAATGCGTTCCCCATTGAGACTGGCGCGCAGTTATCGGTCGATCCTGGTGTGGATGATATCCATAGCATCATGAAAGATGCCAGGCGTATGGGGGCAACCGTCGTTGCTTCTAACCATCCCTATATTCCTTATGGTTATCTGAGCAGCCTAGAGACAAATACGGCACCCGGTGGCTTTAATCCGGGCATTGATCTGTTTGAGATAAATGCAGGGGTGGACTATATGACAGTGGTTGAGAAAGCCCGTAAGCTATGGTCCGAAGGCTTGCCTTACTATTATACTGCCGGTTCTGACACCCATGATGTGTGGAATCAAACAAGCGGTCTTAACCGTATGTTTGTCTATACAGGCAGTAAACCTAACGCAAAGGCGTTTGCTCAGGCCATGAAAAATGGCCGCTCCTATGCGTCGTTTGGCCCGGTAATATACCCACAAAATATTATGTTTGGCGACACCATAAAGCTGGCAAAAAATCAGCCACAATCTATCCGTTTTGACCTGTTGTCGGTCAATGGGCTTAAGTCGGTGCAGTTAATCGGCAATGATGGTGTGATCAGCCAGCAGACATTATCGGGCGAGCATGCATCTGTGGTATTTGCCGTACCACAAAAATCAGGGTGGGTGAGTTTAGTCGTAGCAGATAATAAGGAACACAAAGCTTTCTCAAATCCAATATGGCTGAAAATGGTCGAGAAAGTACAATTCTGAGGATCCAGCAAGCTCCCAGATAGTTTAAAGCCTGCCAAGTAGCTTTCTGAAGAAGATAATTAAGCGGGGACCATGTGTGAACATAGTCCCCGTTTTTCGAGCTTTTTAGCGTATCAAACAAGTCTTACAGTGTTTGATATTGAAATACCAAAGATAACACTAGCTTAGACATAGAGACAGCAGATAAGCTTATCATGGGATCTGTAGGGCGTACCTTCTCACTTTAAGTCATCGCTTTTAAGCATACAAAGCGGCCTATGTGGCCAGTTTTTTAATGTATACATACCAAGACTAAATACAAGCCAGCCACATTAAAAATAAATAAGGTGGGTAGGTTATGCCCCAATGGGCTCTGCCTTCCTTGGCAGGTTTCTCACAGAATCCCTACTGTGCGACTTACTTCTTGTCAACAGCCAAAAGAAGTAAACAAGAAAGGCCGCTCGCCAACCTATATTCTTCATCCAATTATCAGGTAAATTTAGCAGGATAAAACAGGACTTTTTAGAAGCACGGCTTCGCCCAGTTGAACAGCTCGACAAGCGACCCCCATGGAAGTCGATATTGGGTGCCGATCATCATGGGTGTGCGAGTGAGCAGATATAGTCATTCAACCTTAATTATCTACACCTAGATTGTTTAAGTTATGTGCTCCTAGCATAAAATTATTGAGCGATATACATTCGATGATTGCCGCTTTTCTTTCGATGCAACGACTGACTTTACTCATAAAGAATACTCAGGGCTTGCCAGAAAACGCTGTCTATATTTCTCTCGAAAAGTAAAGAATACATAACAAAGTTCCACTCTTGGAGATTTGTTATGTATTCTTTAAAATGTAAATTCTCAATTTTTTTGATTTAGATTAGGCCAATAAAAAGCATGATGTGTGTGCGCAAATTGGAGAAAGTGACAAAGGTCGTTTGACGTTATTTCTCACACATCCGGATCCATAGATAGCTAGTTAAATGAGCTGCGAAAAGCGCTCAAGGGTAAGATTGCTGTCACGGTCGAGATGACCAAAGGCCCCATTATGTTCGCGTTGCAGACATACAGCTTTGTCACTGTCTTTCCTATCCATGGATTAACACTGGCCCGATATCGTCAGGCAATGTTTCCAAGTGGTGCCAAAGATGACCGACGAACACAGCGGGAAACACAATGGTAATAAGGGTATCCATTAAACTGATTTGGTTTTTACGAGGCTGAGGCATAACAGACCATCGGTGGTTGTTTAAGTACCCTGGAGTTTAGAATATAACGGCGGTTCTGCTACGTTTTAAAAGTGGGTGTTAAAGTAACATCCGACATCCCGCTGGCCTGCCAGGGCTTTAACAAATTGCTTGGTTGCCAAACCAAATCTTTATCCGCCCTTTGCTGGCCGTTTCGGGTCACACATTGGGATCTGACCTTTTTATCTCATTTATCCTATACATGATCACGTGTAACTTCGCTAAATCCTTTGTATTAAGAGCAGATTAGTATGACTTAACCTAATCGGAAAAAACTATTAATAAAATAGAAATTAACAATTTCACAAATAGCTTAAAAGGGCCAATACTAAGGTAATAGCATAATATGAAGTTGTGCTGGTAATCGATCTTTTTTTCCGTACAAAATAGGCGATATAACAATGACTGAAAAAAAATGCCCGGTAATGCATGGTGGTGCCACAGAAACTAACATGTCGAACATGCAATGGTGGCCTAAGGCCCTTAACCTCGACATTCTTCACCAACACGATAGTAAGACTAATCCGATGGGACTAAGCTTTAATTATCAGGACGAGGTCAAAAAACTCGACTTTGCCGCACTCAAAAAAGACATGCTCGCGCTGATGACCGACAGCCAAGCCTGGTGGCCAGCGGATTGGGGCCACTACGGTGGACTCATGATCCGTATGTCCTGGCATGCGGCCGGTACTTATCGTATCGCTGATGGACGAGGTGGTGCCGGCACTGGCAACCAGCGCTTTGCACCCATTAACTCCTGGCCTGACAACGTAAACCTAGACAAGGCGCGCCGTCTGCTGTGGCCTATCAAGAAAAAGTACGGTAACAAACTCAGCTGGGCCGATTTGATTGCCTATGGAGGCA
>Ga0307488_10006018_pt1 | contig 10000 bp, 6 predicted proteins | sample SB02metaG_FD_202248 | JGI IMG/M metagenome (GOLD analysis project Ga0307488, IMG submission 202248) | Sea-ice brine microbial communities from Beaufort Sea near Barrow, Alaska, United States - SB 0.2 | ecosystem: Environmental > Aquatic > Marine > Coastal | place: USA: Alaska | collected 2017-05-06
CGCCGCGGAAACCTGGCACGACGCCCTGAATGCAATCAACCTCGGGGAAATGCCTCCCGAGGACGAACCTGAGCTTTCATCCGAAGACCGCGAGATCCTGACCACTTGGATCAGAGGCACCCTCAAGTCCGCCATTGCAGCTCAGAAATCGACCGGCGGAGAGGTCATTATGCGCCGCCTCAATCGTGTCGAATACCAAAACACGATGACTGATCTTCTTGGCATCAAAGCGAACTACGGAAAAAATTTACCTCCGGACACACCCTCCGAAGACGGATTTAAAAACAATGGTGCAGCCCTCAGCATGTCTCCGCTTCAGCTCGAATATTACCTCGCGGCTGCCCGCGAAGGCCTGTCTCGCGCCATTGTTTCCGGACCTCCACCCGGGAAAATAAAAATTACCACGACCGAATCGACAAAAAAGAGCAACCGCAAAAATTCTACCAGCCGCCTCGGATACAGCGGCTCTTTTGTCGGAAAATTTCTCGAATTCCCCGACGAAGGCGAATTCATCATTCGGGTAAAAGCACGCGCTGAGCTGGTTGAAGGAAAAGCGTTTCCCCGCTTGAAAGCCGTGTTCGGATATCGCGCCGACACCCAAACGCCCAGCGCAGAATTGGGTGAAATCGACATCACTAGCTCCGAATCGAGTACCTACGAATTCCGGGGTCGAATGGAGCAATTTCCCGTACAAAGCCGTACTCAGAGCAAATATCCCGGCCAGCTGGTCATGCTCGAAAATGCTTTCGACGATGGCATCAAACGCAAAGAAAAACGGACGATTGAGAAAGAGGTCGAGGTTAAAAACAAAAAGGGAAAAATTCAGATCAAAAAGCAAAAGACGACCGAATGGATCGAACATAACGACGTCCCCAAAATTGTAATTGAGGCAGTCCAATTTGAAGGCCCCATTTACGAAGCGTGGCCGCCCGCATCCCACACTCGAATTTTTGCTCAATCAGCGAATCGGGAAAAAGGCGAACTAATTTACGCCGAAGAAGTCGTCGAGAATTTCATGACTCGCGCCTACCGCAGACCTGTCGAAAAAGCAGATGTGAGATCTATGCTGCGCCTCTTCACTAAAATTCGACCAACCTCAGCCACTTTTGAAGATGCCGTTCGCGATACTCTCGCGCTCGTTTTAGTATCCCCCGACTTTCTCTATTTGGTCGAGCCTGAACAAGGTGACGGCATATCCAGAGCCGCCCTGACCGATCACGAACTGGCATCACGATTGTCTTATTTTTTGTGGAGCACCATGCCGGACAGCACTCTTTTCGAAGCGGCCTCGAACGGCGAGCTACGCGATCCGAAGAAGCTCGAAGCCCAAATTGATCGCATGCTCGCCCATGATAAATCATGGCAATTCATCGAGCAATTCACCAACCAATGGCTCGACCTTGCGTCCGTTGATCGAGTCGCCGTGAACCCCGATTATTACGAAAATTGGGACGACGCCATCAAACCTTCGATGCAAGATGAGACACGACACTTCTTTGCCGAAATTTTAAAAAATGATCTCAGTGCCCTCAATTTTATCGACTCCGATTTTGCCATGCTGAATGCGCCGATGGCACGCCACTACGGGATCGAAAACGGTCCTCGAGGAAACACCTTCGAACGCGTTGCCCTTCCAGCCGATTCCCCGCGCGGCGGCATCATGACAAACGCGTCGGTTCTTCTGGGGAATTCAACAGGCGAAGACTCTCACCCCATTTTGCGGGCCGTTTGGATCCGCGAACGTCTCCTTGATGATCCGCCGGCACCGCCTCCACCGAACGTTCCGCCACTCGAATCAGAAAATCCAAACTTTGCCAAGCTCCCCGTTCGCCAGCAACTTGAAATTCACCGAAAAGACCCCGCCTGTGACGATTGCCATCGCGGAATTGATCCGTGGGGAATCGCTCTCGAAAATTTCGACGCCATCGGAAACTGGCGGACCGAGATCCGCCGCAAAAATGGAAAAAAATTCGTCACCCAGCCGGCGGAACCCCAAACCGAGCTTCCCGGCGGTCATGCGATCAACGGCGTTGCCGATCTACAGAACTTTCTAAAAGAACATCGCAGCGAACAATTTGCGCGAGCCATCGTAGCCCGACTCACCGGTTACGCCCTGGGTCGAAATCTCGAACTTACCGACGAGCTTGAACTCGACGCACTGACCGAAGAATTTTCTGAAGCAAATCATCGGCTCCGCCCGTTGATTTATGGCATTGCCAACAGCGAGCTTTTTCAAACAAAATAGCATTTCCCCATGAGCAACAAACCCTGGAACCTCAACCGCCGCACCTTCCTACGAAGCGCTGCGGGCGTATCGCTTTCGCTTCCCTTTCTCGAGTGCATGGACGCTGGCGAAATCGCCAAGAACAGCCCGAAACGAATGTGCGCCGTCTACTTTCCCTACGGTGCGGCCCTTCCAAAACAGGGCTCACCGGACGCCGACTGGAGCTGGATGCCGAATGGCGAGGGACGGGATTTCACATTCAACAACAGTCTCAAATCGCTCGAGCCTTTTCAGAAAGAGCTGACGGTTTTTAAAGGACTCTCCCACCCAAACGGTCGCAAGATGGGTGGCCATGATACCGCCGACATTTGGCTGACAGGCGCTCAGTTCAAAGGCGGAAATTTCCGCAACTCCACCTCGATCGATCAACTCGCCGCGCAGCATTTCGGCGAAGCCACTCGTTACTCATCACTGACGATGTCGACTGATGGTGGTGTCGGCGAGCCCACCCGTTCCAGTACCCTTTCCTTTGGTCGAAACGGTCAACCCGTCCCCGCGCACAATCGACCACGACTAGTTTTTGATCGCTTTTTCGGAATCAATGCGGACTCGATGAAATCGCAGCGGCAGGAATTGAAGACCTCCGGCAGCATGCTCGATTTGCTGCTCGATCATTCAAAATCAGTCCGCAAAAATCTCGGGCATCAGGACCAGCAAAAATTCGACGAATATCTCGAATCCGTTCGTTCGATCGAAAAGCGCGTCGACCGTTCTCAACGCTGGCTCGATATTCCCAAGCCTGAAGTCGATGCTTCCGAACTCCACCTCGACTCCAATCACAGCACGCCTGCCGAATACGTTCGGACCATGTATGATCTCATCTTTCTTGCCTTTCAAACCGACTCGACTCGCGTAGCCACCTACCAGCTTGGCAATATGAATGGTGCGACTTCAGTCGCCGGGCAATTCCCCCAACTCCTCGGATTTGGGAATAAAATTCACAGTCTCGCCCACGGTTGGAACAAAACCGGCGGCGCCGAAAATCTCGGAAAATGGGATCAGTATCTCGCCGAACAGCTCGCTCATTTCTTAACACGCCTCAAAGAAACTCCCGAGGCAGACAGCTCGATGCTCGATTCCACGATGGTCCTCTACGGCAGTTCGAACAGCAACACCCACAACAACAACGACTATCCGTTGTTACTCGCCGGCGGCTCAAAACTCGGGCTCAATCACGGTCAGTTTCTCAAGTATTCAGCGAAAACCCCACTGACAAATCTCCACGTCACGATGCTAAACCGGCTTGGCGTTCCAACCGAAGGCTTCGTCGACAGCACCGGCGAGCTCACCGAGATTGTTGCGTAAACCACTTTTTTACGAACCAACCGTATCCGCTCGATGAACATACCCTGTTGATTCGTGAAACGGGATTTCGGTTGAAACCTTCCGAACCCAGATCCATTTTTTCTTATGAAAATCGTCAACGCCATCGGAGTCTTTTTGTTCGTTCTTTTTGCCTGGTTTCAGCGAAATGACATCGACCCGGAAATTTACTATCACGCTTCAGAAATTGATTCGGTGCTGTGGTTTCTCTTTTATTTGTTGATTGCAGGAATGTTTATGATGACGATTTTTCGGAAAGTTCCCATTTGGCTGCTCGCGCTCGGAGTCATTGCCTGCCTCGTCGAAATGGGCTTATCCGGACCCGGCTTATGGGAAAACGTTTTTGGCGAAGCAGAATTCAATATGACCCAAGGCGGCATGAGTGCGGGAGACCCGCGAGTCGAGCTGTCCCGCGAATTTTGTGGTGCATTGATCGCTTTGGTAGCTGTTCTGTTTTTGTGGTGGCAACGAAAGCGTTCCCCCGAACAAAGCTGATTCGATTTCCGTTGCAAAATCTCAATTTCATTTAATGTTCATTTGAACATTAAATGAGATGCCGAATTTTATCAATGATCGAGGTCGCGGTACTGTCGAAGCGCCTCCGAACCGATTCGAGAAACTTACCTTCGAATCCGATGATGCGGCATGGGAGGAGATTTCGAAGATCGATCCCGACTTCGAAAACGAACGGCCTCGAACCGAAGTTTTTCGCGATGATTCGCAATCGATCATTTCGAAGAACTCCAGTCCCGATCTCGGTTTTGACGCGAGTCTGAATCCCTACCGGGGCTGCGAACATGGCTGCGCTTATTGCTACGCACGTCCCTCTCACGAGTATCTCGGGATGAACGCGGGGCTCGATTTTGAGTCCAAAATCATGGCCAAACTGAACGCGCCGGATTTGCTCGAACGCGAAATTTCTGCAGGTAAATGGATTCCTCAAAACCTGGCGTGCTCAGGTGTGACCGATTGTTATCAACCAATCGAACGAAAATTTAAAATCACCCGTGGGTGTTTGGAGGTGCTTTCACGAGCGCGGCATCCTGTAGGCATCGTCACAAAAAATGCCCTCGTTACTCGCGACATCGATTTATTAAGCGAACTTGCCCATTACAATTGTTCGGCGGTTTCAATTTCTCTAACCAGTCTCGATGCTGATGTCGCCGCAAAATTGGAGCCTCGTGCGTCGCACCCCAATGCGCGGTTGCGGGCGATTCGCGAACTTTCCGAAGCGGGAATTCCGGTTGGAGTTTCGACGGCACCGATCGTCCCCGGACTAAACGATCACGAAATCCCTGCGCTTCTCGAAGCGGCCGCCGATCACGGGGCCAGCTTTGCCAGCTTCACCGTGGTGCGTCTTCCGTATGCGGTGAAAGACATTTTCACATCGTGGCTCGAACGCTTTTTTCCGGATCGGAAAGAACTGATCCTTGGACGTATCCGTGAAATGCGGGGCGGCAAATTAAATGAATCTGATTTTGCCACCCGAATGCGCGGCGACGGAATAGTTGCGGAACAAATTGCCCAGCTGTTCACCGTTAGCTCCGCGCGCGCGGGTTTGAATCGAGGCCGAGTAAAACTATCGACCGACCACTTTCGAAAACTCATGCCCGGCGGGCAAGGCGAACTGTTTTAGAAACGAATCACTTCACCCAACCGCGCACTTTTGCATGAACTTGAGCGGTCATTCCCATGTAATGATCCATTTTGTAATCAACCGCAGCTTTCACCATGTGCTCCTTGGCTTTCTCGTCTTTGCCGAGCGCTTCGAAATACAGCCCGAGATAAAGGTGAGCGTAGCAGAGATGATTTTTGCGAGCTTCGGAATTCTCCGGCGTTCCTGAATTTGCAGATTTCATGACCGCTTCCTCGGAGCCAGTTCCTTCAAATAGCATATGAATCTCAGCCATCGGCACCCGTGAATCCTTTTCGATATCGATGAAATCTTTTCGCGCTTTTTCAACCGTTCCTTTCGGTGCTCGAACGGCACAAATGAAATGCCACACGGCATTTTCGACATCCTGCGAATTCACCGTTTGATGACGTTCAAACTGAGCAACGCCTTTCTCATATTCCCCTGCATAGTAGTAAGATAGACCTCGCTGCCAGTGGTGCGGATCTTCTTCAGGAACAATAGCAAGATAGGCGTCGAAATCGGCGATGGATTCCTTAATCTTGGCGTCATAGAAGTTTGCCACTCCCCGCGCCTGAAAGGCTCGTCCTCTCAAAGACTCGTATTGCGAACCTTTTTCAGCGTCAGCGGTCAATTCAATAATTTTATCCAGATCCCTTTCCTGCGAGGCCGCTTCAAGAGCTGCTTCGTCAATCGCAGGTGCTTTATCTTTCTCTTCTGCATTGCAGCTCATTACAGAAATAGTGACCGCTCCGAGAGCGAGGATTGAAGGAAAAAAATTCGTTTTCACTTCTCAACAAAGCACAGATTCGACAATTTTGGCCTTCAATTTTTCTATTCGCCTTTCGCGTTTTCAATCAGAAAATCGACAAGCTCCTGGCATTCGAAAAAGCCACGCCAATAATTGTGGCCTTGATCAGCAATCTTTATCACCTCGATCAGATCGCCGGCCCCTTTTGCTTCGTAGATTTCTTCGAGAGCCGCTGAGTTCTTTTCGAGCGGCACCACTTTGTCAATTTTGCCGTGAATGATGAAGACTGGGATTTTTGCGTCCGCCAATTCGCCGCCCCGCTTGATGGGATTCAACGTGTCCTGCTGAGCCAACAGTTCTTCTTCAGTCAATCCATAAACCGGTGCTGCACGTTTGGCACCGGGGTAGGAAGTGAAATCGTAGACCGGATAAATCCCGCCAATTCCGGCAACGCGATCTGGGTGTTCCAGCGCCCAGCTGCTGACCCACAACCCTCCGCGGCTCCGACCAAGTAAAGCCGGTTTTTTTGAATAACCGTCAGCGACCATTTTTTGATACAACGCTTCGAAATGCGGAAACACTTTCGGGCTGCCATAGCCTTCGCCCACATCGATACCGGCAATCGCGACTCCCGCGTCGAGAAATTTCTGATGCATCCAGCTTTCGGACTTGTCCGGTGTCCGCTGCAAAGTCGGACCGTAAAAAATCCATGGCTTTCCGTTCTCCGATTTCGCGGAGCTTTTCGGTTTCATCGTAAAAGCGTGACGGCCATTCAACAAATACGATTCGCCGTTCAGAAGCACCTGAGACCGTTTGGGCCGCGCAGCTTCTTGAGCCGCATTAAACTTCGCAGGCTGATTCATTTTCGCTTTCGCCTTTTCCAAAACTGCTGGCGGAAGATCTGCCGAAGCCTGTTCGGTGAACAGATTCAACTGGCGCTCCCACTCGGTGACAAGAGCTTTTAGTTTGTCAGGATTTGCGATGGCAAGATCAGTCGATTCATCCCGATCATTCGCCAAATGGTATACTTCCCACGGTTCTGCAATCGGAGCGACCGCTTTCCAGTCTCCCATGCGGATCGCTTTGTGCCCGTCGTGAAACCACCAAATTGAGTCGTGTTCCACCGAACCATCACTTTTAAACACAGGCGTCAGACTTTTCCCAGGCCAAGGAGGTGCATCGTACCGCGGTGAAGCTCCCGCCAGTTCCAGCAGGGTTGGAACCACGTCGATCACATGTCCGGGGGTTCGACGAATTTCGCCGCGAGCCTCGATACCTTTTGGCCACGACATCAGAAATGGAGTCGAAATACCGCCCTCGTGGGTCCACGTTTTGTGACGCCGAAAAGGCGTATTGGCAGTCGTTGACCACCCCGGCCCAAGACAAAGGTAGGTCCCAGCGGATCCCGCAGGCAATGTCGGATCATGCCCATCATCACGAACCATGATTTCGGCACTCGCACCATTATCCGAAAGGAAAATCACCAACGTATTTTCCCATTGGCCCATTTTCTTTATCTGATCAAAAACCCGACCGATCTCTATATCCATCCGGTGAATCATCGCCGCATGAATCGCCATTTTTTTGGTCTGAAATTTCTGCTGCTCCGGTTTTAGTGAAGCCCAGGGAATCGGTTTATTGACCTCCCCTGCCCCCAGTTTTTTTAACGCATCCGGAAAATAATACGGCGGTCCAAGATCACGCTCGACTCGGGAAAGCTCGCTCACCATCTTTTCATCAAGCAGACCCATCGCCCGCATTTTCTGCCAACGCTTTTGTCGAATAACATCCCAGCCAGTCGTGTAAACGTCATCGTAAATCGCGATATCTTCCGGCAGCCCATGAAGCGGAAAATGCGGAGCCGCAAAAGCGAGGTAATGACAAAATGGAGCTTCGGCATGATTTTCTGAATGATCTGTCAGGACATCAATCACATGATCAGCCAGCGCTGTTGTTGCATAATAATCCGTGCCTTTTTCGACCGGCGGCAAAGCCTTGTCATCCATCCAAAGTTTCGTCGGGTTAAAAAATCGGCCCTGATCTTTCACCATGTATGAATGGTCGAATCCACCTTCGAGCGCCATTCCGTCGATGTGCCATTTGCCAGTATGATAAGACCGATAGCCCGCCGGCTTGAGAAGCTTCGGAGCCAACACCGCCCATTCCGGCCGCTTCCCACGATTGCCACCACCCGAGGGAATCCCAGGCAACGTATCGCGGCGAATTTGCTGAGCGTAGAACCCCGTCATCAGCGATCCCCGCGTCGGCCAACAACGCGCCGTATTGTAAAACTGGGTGAACTTCAATCCATTCGCTGCAACGGAATCCAAGTTCGGAGTCGCAATCTCGCCGCCATAACACCCCAAATCTGAGAATCCCAAATCATCCGCCATGATGAGCAGGATGTTAGGTTTCGAAGGCTCAGCGCAAACCATTGAAATCGAAGCGAAGGCCAGCAGCTCTGGAAAAATTTTCTTCATAAGATAGCAATTATGAAGCAGTAGAACTCACGGCACAAGACCGTTGGCGTGCGATGCGATCTGCGATCAAACAGGCCCTCAAGGAACGGCTGCTTTCCAAGCGCCGACGAAGCCTTGGGTGGACAGGAATGTTCACGCTCCTTGTTACGAACCAACAGGGTGCGTTCATCGAATCACCCCTGTTGGATCGAAAAATTTTAAACTCACGCGATCAACTCAGGGATGACACTCCCCCCGAACTGCGAAAGCTGTTTGTGGCGACCCGCGTGATAGTATGTCAGTTTGTCGTCATCGAGGCCTAACAAATTTAGAATTGTCACATGAACGTCACGGATGTGATGCACGCAATCGACCGCTTCAGCTCCGATTTCGTCTGTTGCGCCGATCGTGTGCCCCGCTTTTGTTCCGCCACCGGCAAACCACATGGTCATCGCTTTGGCGTTGTGATCGCGACCGTAACTTTGACCACCACCACGCAATCCGTTATCCGGCGTGCGGCCAAATTCACCACACCAAACGACGAGCGTTTCGTCGAGTAAGCCGCGCTCTTTCAAGTCATTCAAAAGCGCTGCGATCGGTTTATCGACAGATTGAATGAGCGAACCATGAGCCCGCTCAATGTAATCGTGGCTGTCCCAGTTTCCTGCGTAGGCCTGAACAAATCGCACTCCTTTCTCGACGAGACGCCGAGCGAGTAAACACTTCCGGCCGAATGAATCAGTCTTCGCATTTCCAATCCCGTAGGATTCGAGCGTGGACTCTTTTTCGCCATCAAGATCAATCACACCCGGCACTTCAGTTTGCATTCTGAAAGCCAACTCGTAGCTGGACATGCGCGCTTCGAGTTCACTTCGACCGGGGCGATTGCCGAGATGTTTTTTATTGAGTTTGCTGAGCAGATCAAGATTCGTACGCTGCGTTTCAGCAGTCACACCCTTCGGTGGGTTCAGATTGAGGATTGGGCTGCCGGTCGGACGCAGTGGAGTTCCCTGAAAATCAGCAGGCAGATAGCCATTCGACCAATTCCCTGCGCCACCTTGCGGGTAGCTGTTTCGGGGAAGGACAACGAAGCCGGGGAGGTTGTCATTTTCTGTGCCAAGCCCATACGTCACCCACGATCCGATCGCCGGATCACCGCCGAATCGATTGCCAGTATTCACATGAAAGCACGCCGTCGGGTGATTCACGGACTCAACCTGCGCCCCCCGATAAAAGCACATGTCATCCGCCATTTTTTGCAGATGAACCCACTCAGCACTCATGTCAGTGCCGCTCTTCCCCGCTTTGATAAAATCGAACGGTGACTTCACAAAATAACGATCGCCCGATGACATGGCACTTTCCATGTCTCCGCCACGCTTGAATTTTTGCAGATGACGCTTCGTCAGTTCCGGTTTTGGATCAAACGTATCGATATGAGACGGTCCCCCTTCCATGAAAAGAAAAATACAGTTTTTGGCTTTGGCTGGGTGGTGGACAATTTTTGAATCCGCTCCCTGAAGCAACGAACTGAAAGCGACCGAACCGAG
>Ga0307488_10006019_pt1 | contig 9999 bp, 9 predicted proteins | sample SB02metaG_FD_202248 | JGI IMG/M metagenome (GOLD analysis project Ga0307488, IMG submission 202248) | Sea-ice brine microbial communities from Beaufort Sea near Barrow, Alaska, United States - SB 0.2 | ecosystem: Environmental > Aquatic > Marine > Coastal | place: USA: Alaska | collected 2017-05-06
ATGCCCATACAGACGTGGATGATACCCGGCCTTACGGCACGGGCGCAGAAGGCGATGATGGAGTTTGTGGTGCACGAGGTCCGCTCAATCTGAGCCCGGCACGCTATCAACGTGAACCTATCATCCTATCAACGTGAATCTCGCATCCTATCAATGTGAACCTCACATTCCATCAACGTGAACCTCGCATCCTATCAACGTGAACCTGACTTCCAATGTATATGAACCTAGCATCCTATCAACGTGAACACGGTATCCTATCAACTTGAACATTGCATCCTATATCAATGTGAACCTAACCTCCCATCAACTTGAGCCCATCGCGCAGGTCCGCAACCCGCTGCTCGGCATCGACGCCGCCTCCCAGCTCATTGAAGAGGTAGGATGTGATTAAAAAAACACGATTTCGACATATCGTCAAGGGTAAATGCCCATAGTTACGGCGTTTCAACCAAAGCGTCAGCGCTCAGCGTGGGAAAGCGGGAGCACGTTGAATGCCCATACGATGTTGCCACCAGAGCATCGGCGCTCGGTGCAAGGAACGACGGGTTGAGATCGGTATACTCCACGAAACGAGGGTTTTATATATGTCTCCCGCTTTCTCATTACAAGTGTGACGATCAAACACAATGTCGTAACGGAAACACAGAAGGGACCCCAACAGCCCAACTGAAGCATCCATAAAATATAGTGGATGTGAGGATGACGTGGCGAGCGTTTTGCGTAACCCTATGACGAGGAATTGTCGGAGCTCAGCACGCTGACAGCCACCGCCGGTGACGCCTCCACCGCCTCCACCGCCGCCGCGGCCGCCTCCGCCGCCGCCACCGCCGCCACTAGTGCCGGGGGGCAGGGCTTGACACCAGTGCCTAGTCACCTTGATGGTGAGATGAAACCTGGATGAAATTTGCCCCCCGAGAGGACGGCTGACGCGAAGCTTCAGCTTAAAGTCAGAGTGGGACGACATGTCGCCATTGTAGACCGTACTGTGATTGATCGAGCGTCTGGCTGATTCCATACAGAACATGTTCTTTTGATTGTTTGCTTACAAAGAAATACGTTCTGATTTCGAACGGCACGCTTTCTTTGAGTCCAAACCCGACACTGTGTTGAAGCTGGCACAGCCGCTGTGTTTTCACCCTGAAAACACAGGCAGTATCCCAACGTAATCCTTCTTTACGATGCAATACTTACGCAGCAAACGGAACGTGTTTAAGGCCAGGGAAGAGGACACGGCAAGTGTGTGCGGGTACACGGGTACACTATGAGCAAACCGTATGGGAACGAGTGTCATGCCAGGGAAGAGAAGATGCGGCGAGTGTGCCCGGGTAAACTGGTACACTATGAGCAAACAGTGAGGGAACGGGTGTGAGGCCCTGCCGGGGGGTCGTCATCGCCATCGCCCGCACCTCCCTCCTCCTGTTGTCCGTTTCTCAGCAGGGCCTCACACGGCGCGGCGTCCCCTTTTCGGCTCAACATGAGGATCTTTGAGGTATTAAGTGGGATAACTTAAGAGTGATTTCCGTGACGAAACGGCGCAAGTTAAGCTGAGAAGGGGACTAGTGTAAGGCTCTGCTTCTCGGCATGGCATCCGGCGCTCGCTGTGCCGCCGCGGCCGCCGCCGCCGCCGCCGCCGCCGCCGCCGCAGGCCTCACTCTTGTTCCCTGTTCACCTCAACCTGACTGTTTGCTCATAGTGTACCAGTGTACCCGTGCACACTCGCCGCATCCTCCTCCCTCGCCTTTAACTAGTCCCCTTATCACTTGGACTGCCCACCGTTGTATCCGCGAACCACTTCCCAGGCGCTTATTACCACGGGAAAGCAACCTGCGTGGGAGGGGAGCCCGAAATGCACACGTGCACCCGGTACGGTACTGGGTACTCTCAACTTTTTTGTAACGATCAAAACCCATTGAGGCAACGAAAACACACAAATAGACCCTCAATCGTGCATGGCTCTGCGCCGCGGTGACCGCCTCATGGGCTGCTCCTTCCAGCGCCACTGTTGACCGACCGACCACGATGGTTGGGGCTGCGGCTGCTCCTTCCAGCGCTCCTGTTGACCGACCGACCGTGGCGGCTGATCTGCTTGACAACGTGGACAGCATCCGCGCTTGCGTGGGACACATGCACCGCCTGGTACGACTGCACCACAACAGGGGTGATATTTCCCCGTTTATTTGCACTCACGTTCATCGCGTCCCAAGGCACTCACACGGTCTGACGGTGAGCATCAATCCAACCCCATCCACCAGAACGGCTATGCGCAAGGGAAATCTATTTTTCCGGAGCACCGTACGGAAGGGCTAAATTCCAACTTTCCATGCCCCAATTTGATTATATGGTTTCGTACTGCACACATGATGAAAGCACCTGCGCAGTTATGGCGGGGGGGTCAAATGGGGATGGCGCGAAGCGCGGTATGGACACGATCCATGTCCTTGCGCCATACGAAAATCAGAACGTCCAACATCGGGTTCCGATCTAGGATACACTGCACATGTATATGGGCCACCGTCTATTCACTCAAGTAATTCCAAATCCACGTTTGACCCCCACACCAGAACTGCGTAGACCGAGGTAACAGATGCATTTATATTTTATACGGGACGGTCCGTGCAGCCCCAAGAGGGGGTCATGTTCCGTATCTAGGGGTGTTCGGAAAATGATTTAACCCCTGCACTCGTATGGGCAGTTATGTTAGTCTTCACGTTATGTCATGTCGCACACCAGAGCCCTGATTGAATCACGACCGACTGATAGCTCCAATCCCACCCCCATAACCCACCTTTAAATAAAGTGTCCCCCTTCCTCTCCACTTCACTCCACTCACCCTGCAGGTGGCCAATGTACTAGACGCCCAGAAGCTGGGCTGGGAGTCTGCGGAATCCGGAGTCCCGAGGACGAGCCACCCGGGCGCCGAGGCCGAGGACGAGCTGATGCCGCACAAGCTCGAGTTGGTGGCAGGGGCTTACACTCGTCCACTTCTCACCTTAACCTAAGCCGTTTTGGTCACACCTCCCCGTGTCCCCCTGTCTAATAGACTGGGGGGAAATCAGGCACCCGACGTATCCCACAAAATGTGTTTACGTTGAGCCGAAATGTGGACGAGTGTAAGCCCCTTGTCGGTGGAAATCAGGGCTGTATTTTCTGAGGTAGGGCCCGGGAGAGATTCCTCAACACATATCAGGGTGGCGTTTAACCCAAGAAACGAGAACAAGACGAAATGTTATCGCAACGATAAGACCAGCTATGAGTGCAGGTCACTGGTGAAGATCTGGAGCTAGGTAGGGCGCTATGGGCAAACAGTATCAACCCTAGAAACGAGGGCTCGCAAATGTGTTGAAGGAGGGTTTGAGCAATTTCTGCCAGGCCCTGCTACTTGGTGATCAAGATGCTGAAGCGGATGGCAAAAGCGGGCGTGAAGCTCGTGAGTATTGTGGCGCCGGACGTCCCGGCGTTGATCTTGACCGACCGACAACGCGTCGTGCAGGCGAGTTACATGCGTTTTCGTTTGTTGCGGTGTTTCCCCCGGGTCACGGGTTACATGTTTGGGACCCTGTCATGCCATGTCAGGCCGAACAAACCAAACCTATCCAAACCAACCAAACCTGACCAAACCTGACCAAACCTGACCAAACCACCAAATTATGACTTTCTGTGGATTCTTTTGCGATGCACCGTACCCAAAGGTGCTTCTGAACCTGCTGACCAATGCGATGTAAGCCTGCGACCCGTCCACTTAAACCGGCACATCATATCGAATCGAAACTAACATTCTACAGTCGTCAGACGGTCATCCTTTCAAGTTGGAACCTAAACACGACGTTATAAACCAGTCGACTTGAACCGCCACATCTCATCGAAGCCGCCCACGATTCAAACAGTCACCATCTAACAAGCACTCTTGGTTGTTTTATAAAATACATCTAACCAACCCAACTTGCAACGGCAATATCTCGTCGAAGTGAATCTAGCACCCTATCCACCACTGATCCTTTCAACCCTTTCAACTGAACCTGCACATGCAGGAAATACACCGACCAGGGTAGCGTCACCCTCTCCGCGAAAGTGGAGGCGCAGGCGGCCGACCAGACGGCGCCGGGGCCAGGGCAAGGTCCGGATCCAGCCGACCGGTGCCCGGCCGACCGCTGCCCCGGGGACGAGCTGGTGATCCGCGTGGAGGACACCGGGCCGGGCATCCCCCCGCATCACCAAGCCCTGCTGTTCCAGAAGTTCAGCATGCTGCCCGCGTCCAGGTGGGATAGAGCAAATACTGTATAGTGTACCGGTGCTCACCACGTCATCGGTTCCACTGCATAGTCTGCCGGTGCTGGTGCTCACCACATCATCCACCACATAGTGTACCGGTGCTCGTTACGTCATCCACCGCACAGTGCTCCGTGCTCACCACGTATCCACCACATAGTGTACCGGTGCTGGCCACGTCATCCACCGCATAGTGTACCGGTGCTCAACGCATCAACCACCTCATAGTGTACCTGTGCTCGACACGACACTGCACGACACGACACGACCAATCACAAGCCACAGTCAACGAAGGCCAAAGTTGACTGCAACCTGTCAGCCTGTCAGCCATGCATCCTATGACGCGGCAAATGTTATTTACTTAGCCCTACGTCCTGGGCGGGCACCGGTCTGGGGCTGGCGGTCTCCAAGAACCTCATCGATAAAATGGTATGGTTCCTCTTGCCCGTAATAAACTCTCGCGAAGCCCGTTTCACGGAGCTTGACGTGCCTTACTAAACGCCTGTCAGTGTGCGATATGCGATGATCTTACCACGCACTACTACTAATGTGTTGGTGTGACTGACTACATGTCCGTAAGCGGTATGCGGTGATCTTAGATCTTACCACCTGCCACTGCTAACGTGTTGGTGTTCCCTCACGCATGGGGGGCGCCGTGAGCATCGAGAGCGATGAGACGGACGCCAGCGTCTGGCCCCCGGCCGGCGCCACAGGGACGGCGTTCATCGTCCGGCTGCCGATAATCCTGCCGGAGCAGCCGGGCGCCGACGAGAACCCCGCCCCCGACTCCGCCGCCGAGAGAAAGAACGAGAGACCCGTCAACGTGTATGCGGAGGTACCAGGCTTCCGCCCTGGCCCCCGTGACTCCGCCGCTGATGCAGGGCCTTCGCCTCTTTCCTTTTATTTCGTATTCAATTGTATTCAAGCTAGGGAGGTATCCATACACGAATATACATTTTGACTTTTCTATTCAACTAACGTTCATCGAGCCCCAAGGCACTCACATGATTAGCATTAGACCATCCCCATACACCAGAACTGGTCTGGTGTTGTGATTGCCTCCAACTCCGTCTGTACCTTTGCGCCTTAATTGAAGCCGTTTCTGCTTCTCGAACCCCTGGCAGTTATGGGATACCCCACCTGAACACCTCGAAGTTGCTTAAGTTGAGCTGCAACGGACACTTTGTGAGGCCCCACGCCGAGGCTGTGTTTGCCTTTGTCAGGTCCAGCACACCGCCGCCGCCGACGGCTTCCATGCCAATGCAAGTTGGCAGGGCCAGGTAAATGCAACCACGTCATAGGATTATCACGTTCACCAAGCCCCAATATGCGCTCACATGACGAGCATCTAACTACTAACGTTCATCCAGCATTACAGCAACCCCATCCATGATCCATCCAAACCAGCCTGCCGTTGTGATTGCCAGCATGGTATCGAGGGCCCGAGGGGCATTTAATTGAATACACGAGGGTTAACATGTGATGGATGACGTCACGAGCAATGTTTATCCGGCCCTGGACCTAGGTGTTGGCGATGCTCCTCGTGCTCCAACGCACGGGGCGGCCGGGGCGGCCGGGGTGGAGGGGGTTTACGCGTCGCCTTCCGCTCCCGACGACACACTGCCTCCGGGTACGTACTCCCGCTGCACTTGAACCTACTGAGTGCCTGTCAACGTCAACCTCGCATCCTATGCATATCAACAGGCACCTCGCATCCTATCAACGTGCTCCTAACATTTTATCAACATGCACCTAACATCCTATCAACGTGCACCTAACATCCTATAAACATGCGCCTAACATCCTATAAACATGCGCCTAACATCCTATCAACATGCGCCTTACATCCTATCAACATGCGCCTAACATCCTATCAACATGCGCCTGACATCCTATCAACATGCGCCTGACATCCTATCAACGTGACCCCACCGCGCAGATATGCGCGTGCTCATCGTGGTAGGGACACGTACAGACCACTCGCCACGTCATACACCACAGCAGACCCTTTTTGTTGGAGTTACATTACATTCTAGAAAGATCCAAGCGTTATTTATCTGGCCTGACGTGCGAAGCATTGTTCACCTGGCCCTGCGTCGTGGATGATTCCCCGATCAACCGCAAGCTCATGCGCAAGTACGGCTGCGTGAATAATATATGCCTGCCACGTCATCCTACATGTTCAATACCCTCGTTTCCTGAGTTAAATATCACCCTATGGCGTGGCGAAGCGAAATTTACTCGGCCTTGTCGCGCCGACACTGTGTTGAATAAACCCCCTTGTCGTACTTGACCCTTTGCGCCGGATGCTGCAGTCGCGGCACGGCCTAACATTGGTGCCCTGACTGCTTGCTCACAGTGAACCGGTGTACCCGTACACACTCAACGCGTCGCCTCCCTGGCCTGGCCACTCGTTCCCTTATCAGCTCAACCTGTATGTTTGCTCATAGTGTAGTAGTGTACCTGTGCACACTCGCCGCATCCTCCTCCCCGGCCTTACACTAGTTTACTTTTGAGCTCAGCTTGAGCTGTTTGTCCCAACTTATACGCCTCTACAGATGCTTTACTATTTCTTTTGTTTTGTTTAAAACCTTGATAACAACCCATGAGAATGTGTGCATGCTACTTGGTATGGTGCCATTTCTGCCCCCACACTTTACAGTCCTCGACCGCTGAGATTATCGAGTTGTCCTCACACGCTTCACGCGTCTAACAACATTCTCGAATATATTAAGCTGATGACGCGGGATCTCGCTGGAGGTAGGCCCTGAGTCGCGGCTGATGGCGCCCACCTGGGAAGTGGAGGTAGGAATCGACCGATCACTCCCGCCGGTATTCATTCACCGCTCTTTTTACCCTCGTTTCTTAAGTTAAGTGTCACCTGTGACGTGGCGAGCGAGATTTTGTGGGCTCTAGGTGGAGGAGGCGGAGAATGGGGAGCTGGCGCTGAGGAAGGTGAAACCCATCGTCGGACTGTTTGATCACAGTGTACCTGTACACATTTACATCATCCACCTCCGCCTGCTCCCCCTCCTCGGTCTCCTCCATATATGGCCCGGTATCATCTGACTGTTTGCTCGTAGTGTACCTGTGCACATTCGCCTCCTCCTCCTACTCATCCTTCTCCTCCTCTTCCTCCTCCTTCTCCTTCGCCTCCTCCTCTCTCCCCTGCATCTTCTATGGCCTGGCATCATCTGAGGACTGTTTGCTGATGGTGTACCTGTATACATTCGCATATAGTGTACCATGCGTGCATTCAATCGTCATCCACCTGAACCGAGCATCCCATCATCAAAGTCGAGCCTAACATATCCTTTCACCGTGTTCTGACCTCCTATCACCGTGATCTGACCTCCTATCACCGTGATCTGACCTCCTATCACCGTGATCTGACCTCCTATCGACTTGACCCCGCAACCCGCTCGATGCCCGCAGGTGGAGGAGCGCGGCGCGGAGCACTTCGACATTTTCATCGTGGTGGGGCCGCCCCGATAGTGCTCGCCAGTCGCCGAGTCGCCACGTCACACGATTCCATTGTACTGCATCAACGAGAGTTCACAATGCGTCAGTTCGTTGGATGATGTGGCGGGAGATATTCGGTTGTCCCTACATAGTGGACCATCACCTGGATATGGTGGACGGCCGCCTGCTGGGGGTGGACGTCATCGGCCGCCTGCGAGCCATAGGTCAGACCCCAATCCACTTGAGCCTACCATCCCATCAACTTGTTCCGGACATCCTATAAACTTGAAGCTAATGTCATATAAACTTGTACCAGACATCCTATGAACTTGAACCTAACACCCGATCAACTTGAACCTAACACCCGATCAACTTGAACCCAACACACAGGCGCCGAGGGCGTCAAGGTTCTGTGCACAGGCAGCAGCGGGGTGCTGTCCGCGGCGTGGGTAGGGCACGTCATGGAGGAGGAGGATGCGGCGAGTGTGTACGGGTACGCTATGAGCAAACAGTCAGGACGCCGTGTGAGGCCAGGGATGAGGATACGGCGAGCGTGTACAGGTACTCTAAGGATGAGATGTGATCGGACTCACGAAACGAGAGTTTGATACACGGTGGATGCCGTGGAGTGTATCGATACACTATGTGGTCGATGACGTGGCGAGCACCAGTACACTACTATGTGGTGGATGACGTGGAGAGCCTTATTCACCTGGGAATGGCCCAACATATGAGGGTTAAACGCAGTGGATGACGTCGGCAGCGAGCGAGCCTTAATGACCCGGCCCCGGCACGTCATTGGATGACATATTATCTCGACAGTCGAGGGTTTAAAACGCGATGGATGACGTGGCAAGCCTATTTCACCTGGCCCTACCCGGGGGTGCGCCCGGGGGAGTTAGACCTGCTGTGGGGTGAGGACGGGTACGAGTACATCATATCCACAATGTCATCCATCGCTTTTGAACCCTCGTTCCTTGTTTTATCTTCCTTTCAACTAGTGTTCTTCGAGCTCCAATGCGCTCACACGGTGAGCTTTAACCGACCCTATGGTCTATTGGGTTTGAAACCCTCTACATCCTCCGACAGACATATCGGATGGGGAGCCAAGTAAATATTCCAAGTAAAACATATCCCAGCATCCATCGTGTTTGACACCCCCGTTGAACGAGTTTAATGACATCCTTTGACGTGGCGAGCCGTCTTCTCTTAGTGGCCCGGCTGCGGGGGAAGCCACTGCCGAGCAAGGTCGGGCCGATTAAATAATTTATGCCACGTCTTCCACCGCGGTTTAGACCCTCGGTCTTAAAAATAACAACTCAATAACCTGCTTTCCGATGACAAGTCTAACGATCAAACACAATGTATCAAACACAGGCACGATCCACGCAAGCATACCCTAGTTAGCCCCCTGCCAACGGAAGCGTCTGTTAGTATCCAATGATGAAATCGCGGCTTATTCTACGTTTCTACCTGGCCCTGGAGCACGGAGAACATCCGGAAGGACCTCTCCGCCGCGCTGTCGGCCATGGCCAAACGGCGAAAGGGGTGAAATACACATGCAAACAGGATGGGATGTTTTATGAAAGAATAGGGTATTTAAATTGGCGCTAGCGTCGGGCTGTAAGTTGTGACTTGGGTCTGTGGGGAACCATGCCTTCGTCGAAACTCTTTAGGTTTATTCTATCATATAAACACTCTGTGTTAATACAGTTAATCGCCGAGTGGTTCGAACATCGCCAGAAGGTCAAATCTGCTCGCGGTGGCGAAAGCATCGCGGAAGAAATGGAGGCTGACTCAGACGCTGACTCGCAAATACCGAATTGTGGGTGCAGAGGTTAAAATCCGTACTACGAACATACCACGCAGTAGGCGTAATCATATCGCCGCCGAGGGGGTGGGTGGCGGCGGGTGGCGGGGCGAGATCGGAGCATGACCTACCTTCATGGTGGAACGATGCTCGTACAGACGCGCGGACTCAGGCATGCAACATCTGTCAGTCTGTAGGAGAGCCACGTGACAAACCAACACGCGCCCCCTCCCGCGGCGCGCACCGCCGCGTCCCACTGCCGGTTCCCGGCTCCCACAACGCACGCACGAGTGGCACCGTGCCGCCCTTTGAGACCACATGGAGCGGGGGGCTGCCGACGTCCACCTCAACGCGGCGCTGAACCCTGCGCTCACGGAGGAGGCGTCGGAGCTCAACGTCAACAACAACAACAGCAACGCGCTGCTCCTGGTAGGTCGATGCAGGTTGACAGCTTCAAA